>Ga0315293_10000273_pt1 | contig 46190 bp, 39 predicted proteins | sample YL17G13_20_MG_FD_203071 | JGI IMG/M metagenome (GOLD analysis project Ga0315293, IMG submission 203071) | Sediment microbial communities from Yellowstone Lake, YNP, Wyoming, USA - YL17G13_20 | ecosystem: Environmental > Aquatic > Freshwater > Lake > Sediment | place: USA: Wyoming | collected... | reverse complement strand
GACCTCATCGCTGAGGGCACTCCTCAAGGCGGACCGCTCGAGGGGGAACTGCACAGCAGCGATGCCGTCTGGGTCCAGAGCCCCGTCTGGAGGCTTCTGCGCGCGGTGTCTACGTTTGTCGACGATAACGAGAGACCCGCAATAGACGGCATCTGGGACAACGTTGTGGGACCGAACAAAGACGACAAGGCGCTCATCAAGGAGCTCGCGAAGGATTTCAAGCAGGAGAACTACCTCAAGGAGATCGGCGTGAAAAAGTTCAAGGCAGAGGGCACGAACAACGAAATGCTGACGAAGTATCTGTTCGAACCGTCGGTCAACATCGCAGGCTTCCTGGCCGGATACACTGAGGAAGGGACGAAGACCGTCCTTCCGCCCAAGGCGATGCTCAAGATGGACATCAGGCTCGTGCCCAACATGACCATCGAGGAGACGAGGAAGAAGGTCAAGGAGCATCTCAAGAGGAGGGGCTTCACGGACATCAAGATGAGGAACTACATTGACTACCCCTGGTCGAAGGTCTCCCAGCACGAGCCGGTCTCGAAGGCGGTCATCGAGGCAATGAGATACCATGGGAAGGAACCCGAGGTCTGGCCGATGAGCGCAGCTTCGGCGCCGATGTATCTCTTCGACCAAGTGCTCAGGGTACCGTACGGCGGTTGTGGGCTCGGGCACGGCGGAAAGGCTCATGCGCCGAACGAGTTCGCGGTCGTGAAGGGCATGCTCGACTTCGAGAAGAGCGTCGTGACGGTGTTCCACAAGTTCGCGGAGTTCTCGTCAAAGTAACGCGGGGAAAAGCTCCAACGAGCGGCCCTGCAAAGGACTCGGAACGGCATGCTGGCAAACGCCTTTCAAACCCCAACTTGACGTTTCTTTCTCCAGAGCAACCTTTTAATATGGAAATCTGTTATCGAGCATCCCTAATCCATTCAGAGGCATCAAATGGCTCAGAAGACAAGGGCTGCAGCAAAGAAGGTCAAGGACAAGTGGAGGGCGAAGGAGTGGTACAAGATCTATGCCCCCGAGATGTTCAGCAAGATGCAGCTCGGTGAAACACCGGCCGACTCGGCCGACGGAGTCATGGGCAGGATCACCGAGGCGACGGTCCAGGACCTTACGGGCGATTTCTCGAAGATGCACATCAAGATCAAGTTCAAGGTCACAGACATCCGGGGGCTAGACGCGCACACGATGTTTGCAGGGCACGACCTGACGAGCGACTACGTCCGCAGGCTCACGCGCAGGAAGAGGACCAAGACCGATGCGGTCGTCGACGTAACCACCAAGGACGGCTGGCAGGTCAGGATCAAGCCGATGGCCGTGAGCGAGCAGAGGATACAGGCCTCCCAGGAGACCGCCATCAGGGGCATCATGGACATCGAGATCAAGAAGGCTGCGTCCGAGTGCACGATCGGCGAGCTCGTCAAGATGCTCATCATGGGCGACCTGGCCAAGAGGGCATCAGACGCATCCAAGATCATCGTTCCGATCAAGAGGATAGAGATTCGCAGGAGCGAGGTTCTCAGGACGGGCAAGATGCCCGAGCCAGGCGAGGCTCCCATAACCGCTCCGCAGGAAGAGGCCCCGGCCGAAGAGCCAGAGGCGGCTCCGGCACCAGCGCCTGAGGTGCCTCCCGCGGAGAGAGCCCCCGCGCCGGAGGAGCTCCCAGCACCTGCAGAGGAAGAGAAGAAGGAATGAGCGCTTACGACCAGGCGCTCTTGATCTGGTCGAAAAGTCGGGGTGGCTCAGCCTGGTGGAGCGTCGGACTCATAGGGAGGGTTCTTGACCAGATGCTCCTAGGACATCCGAAGGTCGCGGGTTCGAACCCCGTCCCCGACACCATGATTGTTGACGGTTTCACTGGAGGCGGACTATGAGGATAATAATCTACACGGGCAAGGGAGGCGTTGGGAAGACCTCGGTCGCTGCGGCGACTGCGCTTAAGTGCGCCTCCATGGGCTACAGGACAGTCGTCATAAGCACTGATGCTGCCCATAGCCTTTCAGACTCCCTTGAGTTCCAGCTCTCGGGAGAAGTCCAACAGATTTCCAAGAACCTGGACGGAATCGAAGTAGACATCCAATACGAGCTCGAGCACCGCTGGAAGGAGATACAGTCCTACCTGTCGGACTTCCTAGCGTCGCAGGGTATGGACGGTGTCACGGCAAAGGAGATGGCCGTGTTCCCTGGCATGGAGCTGATGTCCGCATTGTTCTACGTCGAGGAGTGGCACAAGGGCAGGACCTACGACGTCGTGATAATGGACACGGCTCCCACGGCGGACACGCTCCGACTGCTCGCGTTCCCCGACACCGCCAACTGGTATTTTGACAGACTCTTCCACATGGTCAGGAACGTGATCAAGGTCGCGAGGGTGACCGTGGGTAGGATCATGTCTACCCCGCTCCCGACCGACAAGTTCCTTGAGGACCTCGAGAACCTCAAGGGGCGGCTGGTGTATGTCAAGAACCTCCTGTCAGATCCGGAGATAGCCTCAGTTCGGCTGGTCGTGAACCCGGAAAGAATGGTCATCACGGAGACACAGAGGGCGTACACCTACCTCTGCTTGTACGGCTACACGGTCGAGAGCCTTGTGATCAACAGGATACTGCCAAAGGAGATCTCTGACACTTACTTCGACGCCAAGTTCGAAGAACAGGCCGGGCACCTCCAGACGATAGTCGAAGCATTCTCACCGCTCAAGATGCTACAGGCTGAGCTGATGCCTCGCGAAGTTGTGGGGAGGAAAGCTCTGGAGAAGCTAGCTGACCAGCTCTTCGGAAAGGGTGATCCTGCGGAGATCTACTCGAAGGAGAGCCCGATGAAGATGTACGACGAGGACGGCACGAGCGTCCTCGCAATCAAGCTCCCGTTCGTGCAGAACCAGAAAATAGAGCTATATACGCACAAGGACGATTTGGTGCTGCAGCTGGGTGCGTTCAAGAAGTCCATAAGCCTCCCATACGCGATGATGAACAAGAAGGTCCTGGGGGCGGATCTCGAGAACGGCTGGCTGAGAGTGAGATTCGAAGGTGAGCCGTTTGCCAAGAAAAAAGGTGGAAAAAAGCATCGAAGCCGCAAAACGCCTCGAAAGGCATCTTGAGGAGATCGCGACTAAGGTCGCCACGAAGGACACGATGACACACTTCGTCAACGCCGGAATGGAGGTCATCCAGGCCGCCAACGCGGCGATGAAGCAGCTTGACGTGCCCGAAGAAACCAAGACCAGGATCCACAAGGCCGAGAAGGAGGTCCTCCTCGCCGTGAGGAGCGCGATCGACGCCGTGCTTGCGGAGGTAGACAAGGAAATCCCGCCGAAGAAGGCACAGCTCACGAAGATAGAGATAAAGCGGAAATCGAAGTAGGATGTGAACACCCCCATCACGATCCACTGCTTCAGGCCCGCATCGATGCTGGAGGCCTGGGACAGCATCGATTCACCAACAAGAGATGTCGGTCATTGTTTCGAAGGCAAGTAGTTCTTCACGTCACCTCCTGACGCGTCTGTGGGCACGGTTCCATTGCCAATACCCTTTCCGTGTCTGCTCTCTCTGCCTTTGATTTGTTCCGGTAGTAGGAAACAGGCTTCTTCCGATTCAATTCGCCGCTAGAGAAGTCGATCACCTCCTCCTGAATCGATAGGGATACCGCGGTTGTTCCAGGGAGTTGACCACTGTATGGTCTGTCTTTCGAAGCCTCGAAGACAATTTGAACCTGACCATGCCCCAGTACCCCTCCTCATCACCAGGACAGACATCGAATCGCCGGACTTGTTCAACCTTGGCCGGAACAGGACAGAAGATGCGTAGGAGTGTAAAAGAAGGTTCGCATTCAAGGACGCCACAAAGATGAAGCATATCGTTCTTCGATGGTATCTCAACCTCGGGGTCGCCGTCCCGATGCGCAACTACCACGAATGGAACGTTCTGAGCTGTCATCAGAATCTCAATCCAGACTCTACCCTCTGGGAACTGTTCGCTGGGACTCAGGTTCACGATGCGGGTATGAAGGACTCTGCCGAGAACGTGCGTCAAAGCAGATATTCGAGCCGGTTGTGAGATGAACTCCCCCATCGAGGGCAAACGGGAATCCTTGAGAAGCTCATCATTTGCGCTCAACATCGCCTTCAAGGACGGTATGCCAACGCGCATCACCAATTGAGCAGTCATCGTTGAACCGTTTCTTATCGATGCCTTCCGTCCCAAATCCTCAACTTGAATACGTTCCACCAGCGCGTTCAGAGTGGTCATTCAATCGAGTCTCCTGCGAGCATCAATGCCACTAGGAGTTGATTCATCTTTCTACCTCCACATCATGGATACAATCGTCGAAGTCTCAGGCTCCACCACGAATTTCATGTTGTCCGAGTAATAGATTGATCGTGGAGGATCGTGATACAGCCTAGACGGTTTCACTTCACTTACTGCGTTCCATTCTCTCTTGATGGCATTCATTGTGTCTGCGAGGGTCCCCGATCCGCTATTCTTCGCGATATCGTCAAGATGTTTCTCGGCTATGTGCTCCGCAGACTTCGTGGTGCACTTGAAGGTTCTTTCGCCTGTCTTGGCTTTGAGAGCAAGTTTCTCAAGAGCCGATACCTTGCTAGCCTTGGTTACCCCAGAGAGTACCTTCAACCCCTTGAACGCCTTCATCCCCGGCACGAACGCGGCGCACGAGAGCGCCAGCATCGCCCAATCGCCCGTGGATATGGCCTTCAGCATGTCAACGAACGTGCCGTCGATGATGCAGCTGACGAGCGGGCCGACCAGCGGTATGAACGACACCGCCATCGACACTCCCATCACAATCCATTGCTTCAGGCCGGGGTCGAGGTTGTCCCACGCATCCTTGATGGACATCACGCCGGCGTACACTGCCTCCATCACGGAAAGCGCGGCGTCCTTGACATCGTCCATGAACTTCTGGGCGGCGTCGCAGACCGCATCCGCAGCCTGCTTGACGTCCTCTATGAAATTCTCCACGACGTCAATCGCCTTCTATTCACCGACTCAATTCCTGCCTGAATGAACCGAACGGCAGCGTCCTGCGCGAACTTCACCGCACAAATCGAGAGGCAAAACCGTTCATCGCCAAAATCAACACGAGTTCACTTCGGAGATGACAGTATGCCTGGTATTTCGCCAAAGTCCTCCACCAATCACCTCCTTCCCGATAGTCTCTGGCCAATCTCCTGTTCTAGGATCTGCAAGAAGAAGCCAATCGAATCCTCCATCCCATTCTCGAATCTCCTTCGAATCTTGGAGTAGGGGAATACGATTGTGCCATCACTAAGTACTACTGCAAATGGATCACCTTCATCACACCAGACCCATTCCCCGCCATGGACCTCGATCAAGGCCTCGCCAAGGAAGGTCGCGAATGAACTAACGACCTCTTCGAACATCTCCGGTCGCTTGCCTTTCCAGCCCTGAGCTATGATGGAGTCAAGCTGACTCAATGACTGGCCATCCTTCTTCAAGTCCTTGCCAAAGGTATCTCGAATACCTTCAATGAAAGTCGTAGAGACTCTGGCAAATTCCTTTCCCTGGTTCCGGCTGACTCTGTGGAAGCATTGTCTTTCCACTGGCAGATTTGCCTTCGGTCGTTCCGGTTTCGCAAATGGCGTTTTGAGTTCTTCTTCCGGACGTTCCGGGTCAAAGAACGAACCGTGGTTGAGCACTCTGGCCCCTTCGAATGAAGAACGCAGATTCTGCTCAATTCGCCAGTCAAACGGAGACTCTCCGATACGAATCAGCATACCTCCCGGTTCAACCTGGATTACTGGGATGAACCGTGCGACTCTTTGTATAGAAGCGCCAAAGAAACTAACAAAGTCGGTGCCGAAGTAGTTCAAATGAAACAGACCATGTAAACCCTTTTCTGGCCGCAGTGCAGGGTGAACGTGCCCAATGAAAGCCCCCTTAGAATCATATCTCGGATACTCCATCTTGTATCTCCTTTCCTCAGTCGATGACATGAATCCATAGACGGCGTTCAAATATCTGGCAAGAGCAATAAAAAGTGCATTCAGACTCTCGATCTTGACCACGCTGCCGATGGAACTGGCCACGGCAGATATGTGAACTGAGTAGAATCTCGATACCGCAGAGGTCCCGGCGATTATCATCAGATTCTCTGAACTCTCTGACCCTCCCTCCAGAGACAATTCCTCTGCACCCAGTGTCTTGACAATCTTGCCCAATGATTTAACAAGACCAAGCACCCGTGAATCTGTCCCCCCATCCACAAATCTCCTTCGAGTCAGTGTCCTGCCTCCATACACTCTCTGGGGCATGAAATGTGGGCAGATTTCTGCAATAGTATTGAAGAAACCGATCAGGAAACCTGCGTCAAAGACTTCTTTCTCCGTCCACAGATCTATTGTGACGAAATCCCCGGAAGCCCAACTTGGTTCTGTTTTCATATTCCTCCGTAGTCTGACGAACCTGAAAAGGCTAACCTCCGAATATCCAGGAGTTGCGGTTCAGAGTAACACCAGAATCCAGAAGATTCTTCTCAAGCTGGGGCGTCAGCCTAGTTTCCTCCAGAGCCTCGAGAACAACTTGGCATTCGGGATTTGACTTGGCAAATTGACACATGGCATTCATTTGTCTCGTATTGCTGAGCGTCCCAGTAACCGCTTTGGCTTCGGCCAATTTGCTCCCCATTATGAAATCTGGTTTCCAGGAACCTACACCGGGGACCTTCTTTATTACATTGTTGTTCTTGATGTATCCCTTTGATTTCGCAAGGAAGTTTTCGAAGGCCTTCCCTTTGGCTGCGTTCTTGAGGATTGATGACCCTTCCTTATCGAAGAACTTCAGTCCCTTTGTTGCGCCCTTCATTCCCGGCACGAACGCGGCGCACGAGAGCGCCAGCATCGCCCAGTCCCCGTTCTTGATGGCGTTCAGCATGTCGACGAACGTGCCGTCGATGATGCAGCTGACGAGCGGGCCGACCAGCGGTATGAACGACACCGCCATCGACACCCCCATCACGATCCACTGCTTCAGCCCGGGATCGAGGTTGTTCCACGCATCCTTGATGGACATCACGCCGGCGTACACGGCCTCCGTCACGGACAGCGCGGCGTCTTTGACATCGTCCATGAACTTCTGGGCGGCATCGACCGCCTTGCTGACCATGTCGACGGCCGCGTCGACGACCGCCGTCACGGTGTCGACGTAGAACTCGACCGCGGCCCCGACGAGGCTCGTCGCCGCGCTCGTGACCGAGGACGCGAAGCTCCTGAGGCTCTTGAACAGGGACCACTGACCGTCCTTGTCGATCCTATTGATGGGGTCGTTCATGCAGTAGGCCCAGCGGTTCATCGAGGCGGGTGTGCTGAGGGAGCCCAGGACAGGGTCAGGAGAGATGAACCTGCCAGTGTTGGGGTCATAGTACCTTGCCCCGAAGTGCACCATGCCTGAGGACTTCGTCGACCTCGAGTCTATGAACATGAAGTCCTCGGTTCCCGCAGGACTCCAAGCCTTCCCGAACGGCAGGTAGTCCGTGCTGAAGACCACGGCCTTGCTCTTGTCCGTCACGAGCCTCGTGCTTCCGACGGCATCGAGGTGGTAGTAGTACCGGGTCGTGCCGCTCGTCTTCTTCGCTATGTGCATCCCGTTGGCGTAGGCGTGCAGAGTGCTGACCTTGGATTTGGCATTGTAAGTGTAGATGGGGAGGTCGCCGGAGTAGATCGTGTACTCGGTGACCGCGGAACCGCCACTCCCATCGATCGCCTTCACTCTCCTGCCGAGCCCGTCATACCAGTACTGCTCGACCGTGCTGCTGCCCTTCTCGACCTTCGTAAGAAGGTCGTTGACGTCATAGGAGAACTTCCAGATCGTGCCACTCTCGGTCTTCTTCCAAAGCTTCCCAGTGGAGGCGTAGTACTCGTACGTGGTGGTCTTGCCGTTCGTCGTGTTCGATTGAAGCCTGCCATATGATTCGTACAAGTACGATGTCGTGTAGCTGCCCCAGAGCTGCGTCTGCCGGTTCCCGTACTTGTCGTAGGTGAACTCGAACCTGCCGTAGACGCCCGTGTCGTTGGCATACCTGAGCCGGCCAAGGTTGTCGAAGACGTATGTCCGGCCGGCGTTCATGCCATTAACCTTGCCAGTCGCATCCCTTGAGTAGGTCAGGTCCAGGAGTGTCGTCTGCGCGTCCTTCTTCGTCTGAATGCGGTCAATCCAGCCCCTCAACGCGTTGAGGGTGTACGTCGTCGTGACGCCGTTCCCATAGGCTATCGACGTGAGCTGGTCGCGGTCGTTGTACGAGAGCGTGGCGAGCCCGAACACCGTACCGCCAGTGGTGTCTCTGACCTTAGTGAGACGATCAAACTCGTCGTACACGTTCGCGAGCTTGTAGACGGAGGCACCAGCCCTCAGGATTTCCGTCGAGATGACATTGCTACGGTTGTCGTAACCGTACTTGACGACATATGTGCTGTCCAGACCGGTCGTCGTCTCGTTCAGCACCCTGTTCCAGGAATCGTAGTCTCGCTTGGTCATGATGACCGTGCTAGCGTCTTGCTTGTGCTCGGCCACAAGGAGGTTGCTGTTCCAGTCATAGGTGTACTTCGTGTACTGACCAGTGGCGATGTTCTTCCACTCCACCAGCCTGCCCGCAAGATCGTAGCTGTAGGTGATGTTGGAACCGCTCTCGGTCAGCTTCCAGTGCAGCCTGCTCGCGTTGTCGTACCAGAACCGCTGGACCCCTCCGTACGGCGAGACGGTCCTTGTCAGCCGTCCCATGTCATCGTACTCGTTCGTGGTCGTCAGGCCCTTGCAGTCTGTGACCGTGAGGAGGTTTCCTATGCCGTCATAGGTCATGTTCGTGTAGAGCTTGGAAGAGCCGAGGTATTGTACTGATTGGATCAGTCGGTCGTCAGCATCGTAGACCGCGTCCTTGCGGATTCCCATCTCGTCGTATGTGGTCACCGTGTTGTTCCTGTCGTCGTAAACCGTCGTCGTGTACGTGTTGTCGCAATTCCGGGTCTTCGTGACCCGGCCCAGGTAGTCGTATTCCAGGCCAATCCATCGGCCACCAAGGTCATCGATGAAACTGACCTTTCCATTCCAATCGTAGGAGTAGGTTCTAGCCGAGTATACCGACCCGTCCGCCCTTAGCCTCTCGACCTTTTTCACACGAGCATAAGCGTCGTAGTAGGTCTTCGCGGCCGTACCGTTGGCATCGTAGGATGTCTCGATCATGTTGGTGTCGTCATAGGAGGTCCTCACACTGACTGACTTCCCGCCGACCGTCGGATAAGTGACCTTGACAACCCTGCCGACGAGGTCATACTCGTAGGTCGTCTTGTTCCCGCGGGAATCCGTCTCCCAGTTCAGCAAATGACTTCTTGGATAGAGATAGTACATAAAGATCTTGGAGAAGTTCTGGCTCCCTACTTTGGTCCATACCTTGAAGAGATATGTCCCTAGATTCCAGTAGGAGTAGTTTATCGTGGCTCCCGTCGGATCCGTGACCTTGACAACGTTCCCGTAGACATCGTACTTGTACGAGGTCGTCAACCATGCGCTGCCGTTTCTTGATTTCGACTCGTTCACCAGACATCTCTTGACCCATTTGCCTCCTTCATAGACACCGTACTTGATGTATGACTCCATCGACTTCGTCATCGCCAAGTCGACATACTGCATCGTGCCGAGCACCAGCTTCCCGAAGCCGGTGGGTGCAGATGTACCTGAGTAGAACGGAGATGAGGTCCGGTCATACCAGTATGAGTCATGGCAATACATCTCCTTGAACACTGGGCTCTCGTACTTCATCGTGCTTCCAGTGTCATTGATCACGAAGTACGCCGACATCGGGTAGCTCCGGATGCGGCGGGCATAGAGATCGAACGTCACTGAGGTCTGGCCAACTGGAACGCCGTTGCTGTCGATGTGTGTCCCATCGGCTTTCTTCAGCTCAACATACTGCGCATTGCTCAGTCCGTCGACGGTGAGCCTGCCGAAGCTCACATTGCGCGTGCACGCGCTCTTGTCAAAGTACACATCGCCTCCGAAGTGCCAGAACTGTATGCCGAGAACCTGCGTGTCATAGCCCCAGTCGATGTCCCCGGCCCTGACTACAAGCATTGCCCACTGGTTCGGGGCAGGGAGGTCCCCCATCCTCCTATTGATCCAATCATGGTGGATAGCGTCCACGCCCCAATAGGCCATGTCGGACCAGCCAATGTACCATTCAGTTCCGACCTTGTATTGGTAGTAGTATCTGAGTCCGACCTCTGAAGGATAGGCATCCGCAGGGAGGTAGACGAACTGGACGAAGAAGTGCGATCCTCCGACGGATGGCTGCTGTGGAGAGTATTGCGTTGCGGCGACATTGAAGTAATGGAGGCTCTCGCCAGATGCGACGCCATCATGGTGGTATTTTGTTTCACTAAGGACAAGATCAGGATTGGTTTCAAACTTGAAATTCGATGAAGTGACATTCGGAGTCAGCTGAATCGAATCGTCGAGTATTGTTGTGAGAGGTGAATCGAAGCCCGATGAGCTCCTCGTGACGGCGTTCTTGATGAACGCCGGCTTTGAGTAACTGTAACTGTCGCCTCCCCAGACCTCCCTATAGGCATCAACCAACTCAGCGGAGCCAGTCCTGTTTCGAACGACGAAGCTTGCGTACGGGATGAAGCTGCTCGCCGCGCTGAGCGTGAAAGTGACTTGGTGGTCGCTGTCCGCCTTCTCCCTCCCGACCACAACGCCCAGGCTGTCGTACATCTCGACGAACTGACCCGGGTCGAGGTTCGTGACGATCACGTACCAGTCCTTGAAGATCTTGACGTTGTCAATGACGGCATATGTCTCGAAGCCCTGGCGCTCGACTTCAATCCGGAAGTACTTTAACAGGTCTGTTTTCTCAGTCCTCCAACCGCCCTTCAGCGCGCCGTCGACATACAGGTAGAACACATAACCAGTTGGGTGGACACCAATACGATGGGCTTCTACCGTCACTCTGTAGAGTGTGTTCGGCAGATAGGACACAAAGAGAACGCCACCAACCTTATGCCAGGTACCATCGTCCCCAAAGTACTGGATACAGTTGATGTCCTCAGGGGCGTAGCGTGCGAATCGTACGCACGAGATGTTGTCGTCAAGGCCGTTCGAAAGGATCAGCCTCGCATCGGTCCCATTGCTATCAACCATCACGAGGATGTCATAAATGACATCGGACATTCCTTGGCCAGTCGGGTCCAGGTTCACGGCAACGCACGACGTGGTGCCCGAACCGTAGATTTGACAGCTCGGACCGAGATTCGGATCGGGAACAAGGTTGTCGATCCACGGCGTGTTTCCTGATGATGTCCAACCGTCCCACGCCCAGTCGTTGAAATCGTCGGAGAAGACCTTGCCGCTGCTCGCAAGGTCAAGTACGCCAGGCCTCAGGAAGGCGTTCCTTGTGCTCGTGTTGGCGTACGAAGAGAACACTTCGTGCCCTGTCGGATCCTTGGAATAGATGACGTTTCCTCTGCTGTCGCTCACGGCGGTCGCAACGTCCGGCGGGGACCGGAAGTCATCATAGCTCTCCGTCCTGGAGATCCTGCCATCCGGAGAGTACCATGAGACAGTGCGTTTGAGCGGAATTGGATTCCAGATATTGTTGAGAACCTTGTAGCAGGTGACCACAGTATTCTTGGCTTTTGAATCGAAGTTGTACCTTGTGCTGCCCATGTACATAGGCCTCGGCATGCCGGTGCAGTCGTCCACCTGTGTGTACTTGACCACACCATCAACGGCGGTATAGGTGTACCACCCAGAATGCCCGATGTTGAGGGCATCAAATGGGAAGTCGTCCTTGACAGAGACGACCATGGCGATTGCCTCCGATCCAACGGCAATGCTATCATACTGGTACTTGCACCTGCCTCCTGTTGGATAGGTGACCTGTTGAATCAGAAGAGAGGGGTTGCCTGCAGTCGCATATGTAAACACTGTCTTCCGCCCAAGCGGGTCCGTCGTGTTCATAAGCAAGCATTTCAGGTTGTCGTATGCCAGGCTCACTCGACTTCCCAAGTACTCGATGGTGGTTACCTTGCCTCCAGAACCTTGGGACGAGTTGAAGTACACCGTCCTCCAGAGATAGTCGCGCATCGTGGACAACAGGTTGCTCGCGTTGTACTCCAAGGCTATGTTCGGGTTCTTTGTGTCGAGTTCCCTGTTCGCATAGATCTCCTTGGGCTTGCCGTCGGCAGTGAAATTGACTCTGATTCCGTCCTGCAGGTCGAGCCAATAGCATGTGGATGAACCGAAGGACTTCTTCATCAGCACGAAAGGCTGTCCTTTCGAGCAGTTGAACACGTTGCCGTCCCACTCGATGGCAATCCTCGTTCCTCCCCAGAGGTGGACATAGCCGTCGGCAATCCACGGCAGATTCAGTTGCCAGCCTTCGCCCATATTGCAGTAGGGGAACTTGTCGTACAGATAGGGTTGATAGATGCCGCTCTGATCCTTCACAAAATACTGCGGTGTCGCAAAGAACCGCGACACGACCATGTCCATACCCCTTCCCGGGACCACAAAGTCCGTCTGGAAGAGGTACAACAGCCCGTTGCCGGGAGAGATAACATCCTGGATGCCAATGCCAAAGGGTTGGTCTTGGTTCACACCTGCCCCGTTCCATGGGTCTCCGTAAGGTCCTATGACGTCAGCAAGGAGCGGGACGGCAGCAAACATGACTTTTCTGGGCATGGAAGCCCAGTCAGTATACGAAACGTAGTTGCGCTCGAGGAGTTTCTCGCCACTCGACAACAATACGGGAGAACTAGTGTCGTTGACAATCTGCTGAGCACTCGACCAGCTCATAGTGCCAGGATACGTGTGCATTTCGAACACTCTCGCCATTCGTATGAACTGGATCTGAGGATCATGATTGGGGTTCACCGAAATTGACGGACATGATCCTTGTTCGCTCAGGTTCAGACAATCTGCGGTGTTGCCGCTGTCTCGATTGAGATGCCAGTAATGTAAGAAACCTCCCTGTGTCACTACCACAAGATGGGTGTCTGCGGACTTCCCAGGCGCTGCAGAGAGACTCGCGGCGGCGTCGAGATCGAGGGGTGTTTCCCACCTTGTCGGGTTCTCCCATACGTCGAGCTCGGGGTAGTACCGATTCCAGAACAGTTCATACCAGGGTTGACTGGGCGGTTCGCAATACTCAACGAACGCCATGAGATTGACGCTTCCATCGGATAATGCGATGATCATTGGCTGGACAGCGATTGAAGGTTCCAAGGGAGTTGATGGCAGAGGCCAGACTCCATAGCGAGTGTCGATTCCTGGTATCGGTACGAAGAACGCACCGGCCTTGGTCTTCTTGGACAGATGGAGGTGTATGAACGGTGACTCGATGCCCGGGACACTCCCAATATCTGAGAATGCAACCAAAGCTTCCCCGTTTGGACAGAGAGCCACGCCACCTTGCCAGCAACAGGAACCGATTGATGTCGCATTGATTCTGCTTACCGAGATGGTCGGATTCCATTTGACAGCTCTTCCCTCGATGTATCCCTCAGTGAAAACGATGCACGATTGTGTTGCATTGAAGGGGACGATGCAAACGACTGCCACGTGATTTCCTTCAATCGCAACATCGAAGGCTCCTCGAGAGGGGACGAGACCATTTGTCGAGTTGCCTGGAAGCGCTGTTGGTGACGACCAGGTCAGGCCTCCATCGACGCTGTTTGAGCATACGACGGAAAATCCGTCATAGTAGAAGAGCCAGTAGGTCGAATCAAAGTAGACAACGTTTCTGAAAGGAGCCCCGGGGGTCGCATAATCCACAGAAGAGTTGCCAACTATGGTCGGGTCAATAAAGGGCATCCCTTCTGGAAACGCAATTCTGGCTGAGACAGTCCCCTTCTGGCTCCCGAAGGATAGACTGCCACATCCTGCATCTGACCAATCCACTTTGCAGCTTGTCTTCCACGCGCTGCTCTTGTCTACCGAACCTGCCTCGAAAGAAAGAGGTGCGCTCTTCGCCAGATCAAGGACTGACAGAGTCGAAGCGTCAACGGTCTGATTCAGAGTTCTGACGTTTGAATCTGACAATACGATATTCCATGTGATGGAGAACGAGAGATCACCTGCTGGACATGTCGAGTCCAGCCATGCAGATATCTTCGGCTCGGTCGCGTTAAAGAACTCCGTCTTAACAAAGAAGGCTCCGACCGAAAGCCCGTCGTAGACCATAGACTGACTTGTGACAAGGAGCGCACCGTTGATATCCACAAGCTGCGCCTTGTCGAGATTCAGGAGATGATCGCTCTCAACGCAGAACTGAGAAAAAGCTAGGAGTGTTCCAGAATGGTCACATAGAGAAAGAGCCGATAAATCGTTTTTCGAGAAGGAATACACACCGAACATGTTGGTGTAGATGTAGGCGTCGCCAGTTTCCTCAAAGATGACTTTCGGGAGCACATCGGCGACGGACTCTACAATGGATTTCGATTTTGTGTAGTAGGATGTCGTCTGATGCTGGCGGAGATATTCCGGACCGTCAGGCAGGCTACGATTCGGAGCGGCCACAGCCTGGTCGACCGATGATTCAGCCCCATTGACAGTAGATGCTGGAGGAGAATATGCGGCCTCCCCCTCAATCGCCGCTGCCACAACAGCACTGAGAGTCGTCAAGAGCATGAGAGTCGAGCAAATGAGCGCAAAACATAGAGTTACGCGGTGAATCCTCCATTTGTGCCTCCATACGACGGTCTCCGTGGCTGCACATTCGTTCATTTCTAGATGGCACTCCGAGTTGACCATTGTTCCAGTCAATTGTCCGCCTCCGACGAGTTCTGCCTCCCACGGGGACATCGTTCCATCACTCCGAGAATGGGCATTGGAACGACAAGAGATGCAGGCCACTTCCTCATGATCCGACGCAATAGCTGGGCATGCCAGACATTACAGGAACCCACGGCTGCCACCCTCCTCCCGAGCATGGAGTCATGACGTTTCCAGAATAAGAGGATTTTCTTCATTGTCTCGGCCTGCTCGGCACACAGCTTTTTTACACGTAGCTCATTACTGAGCAACATCCCGATTTGTTGGGGGGCTAGAAGCCATGGTCAAGATGTTGGTACCATACCCTGAGAAATGTACTGGCTGCAGGTTCTGCGAGATGGCTTGCACGATATATCACGACAAGAAGATCAACCACGCGGATGCGAGGTTGCAGGTCCACAGGAGGGGCGTCAGGCTGGACTTCCCGTCCGTGTGCACGCACTGCACAGACTGCGGCAAGGAGTGCTGCATGCTCCATTGCCCCGTCGAGGCTATCAAGAAGAAGGATGGAGTCGTCTATGTGGACCAAGAGATGTGCACCGCCTGCGGCGATTGCGTCGAGGTCTGCCCGTTCGGTGTCATGCGCATGGAGGAGAAAGCGTTCAAGTGCGACCTTTGCGGGGGCGACCCCACATGCGTCAAGTTCTGCCCGATGAAGGCGATCGTGTACGAGGAGCCGAAGCGCGAGAAGTACGAGGAGGTCAAGAAACTCCTCGCCGTGGAGGAATGAACATGAAGGGCTACACTGGCAAGATACTCAAGGTCGACCTGACCTCCGAGAAGTCATCCACTAGGAGCTTCGACGAGAAGCACGTCCGAAGGTACCTCGGTGGACAGGGCTTCGCTGTCGAGCTCGTCTACCACGGCATGCCGAGAGGCACGCCCGCATTCGACCCGAAGAACGTCCTCGCGATGGCTGGCGGAGTCTTCGACGGATTCCCGGTCGGAACCGGTGGCAAGGTCGCCTTCGCCGGGAAATCGCCGGCCACTGGCGGGCTCGCGGAGAGCATCATGGGCGGGTCGATCGGGCCCGAGCTGAAGCACGCGGGCTATGACGCACTTGAGATCACGGGAAAGGCGGCCAAGCCTTCCTACTTGTTCATCGAGGATGACAGGGTCGAGGTCAACGATGCGAGCGACCTGTGGGGGGAGGACACGAGGGTCGTCCCCGAGACACTCAAGAAGCGCCACGGCTGGGATGTCAAGGTCGCGTGCATAGGCGTCGCGGGCGAGAAGCTCAGCAAGATCGCATCGATCGACTGCGACGACAGGCAAGCCGGCAGGGGGGGTCTCGGCGCCGTCATGGGCTCGAAGAACCTGAAGGCAATCGTGATCCGCGGCACTAAGGACCTGGTGCCCGCGAATCCGGACAGGCTCCTCGAACTCGCGTTGCACTATCAGAAGATTTACGAAGCAGCTGGGTCCTGGATAGAGGACACGAAGTACGGCACTGGCGAGTTCCTCGGCTGGGTCAACAAAGACCGGGGCGTCTTCCCGACCAGGAACTGGCAAGAGGGCGTGTTCAACGAGCGCGAGAAGATCGACCCGTACTACTGGGCGACCAGGTATGTCTCGAAGAACAAGGCGTGCTTCGCGTGCACGAAACCCTGCGGGAAGCTGTTCGAGGTGAAGGAGGGCAAGTTCAAGGGCGTCGCGATCGACGGGATCGAGTACGAGACGCTCTACTCGCTCGGAGGAGCCTGTGGCAACCCGGATGTCGAGTCGGTCGCGAGGGCGAACGAGCTGTGCGACCTTCTGGGCATGGACACGATTTCTGCTGGCGTTACGGTCGGCTTCGCCATGGAACTGTTCCAGAGAGGCATCATCTCGGAGAAGGAAGCCGGAGTCAACCTCGCCTGGAGCAACGCGCCCGATGCGGTCCCGAAGATGATCGAGCTGATGGGCAACAGGCAAGGCTTCGGGGACGTGCTCGCGGATGGCGTTAGGGATGCCGCGAAGAAGATAGGCAAGGGTTCCGAGCGCTACGCGGTCCACACCAAGGGCATGGAGCCGCCGGCGTACGATGTCCGGGGCATGAAGGGCCACGGGCTCTCATTCATGACCTCCACCAGGGGCGCGTGCCACCTGCGCGCTGGCTTCTACGCGCCCGAGCTGGTCGGCAAGTTCTGGAAGTGGGAGGGCATCGACAGGTTCTCCGCGGTCGGCAAAGGGACGATGGTGGCAACGATGGAGAACTTCATGTGCGTGTACGACTCGGTCGGACTGTGCAAGTTCTCGAGGGGCTTCTATCTGATCGCTAAGCTGCCCGAGGTGATAGAGGCCATTACCGGCCTCAAGTTCACTGAGGACGAACTGCTCAAGATAGGCGAGCGGATACACAACATGAAGGGCAACTTCAACGCCCGCGAGGGTATTCTGAGGAAGGACTGGCTCCTGCCTCCGAGGATTCTCCAGGATCCGATTCCAGAGGGAGTCTCCAAGGGCCATAAGATTAGCGTCGAGGAGATGAACATGATGCTCGACGACTACATGACGGCCCGTGGGTGGACCAAGGACGGAGTGCCAACGCCAGAGAAGCTGAAGGAGCTCGGCATAGACTGAGCGCATTCGCTCATACCATTTGTCAAAACCCTTTCAGAATCTATTCTTAATCAGATCAGCTTGATCGTATCAGCGAGCTCGTCGAGTTTCTTCAAGGCCAGTGTTGCGTCGCCCTTTCTCCCAACGACGGCAACGATGAGTGTCTTCCTGCCGGCTCCGACGACGACCATTTTGGCGTCCTCGCTCTCCACTAGCACGTGATTCGGTGTGCCGATCCTGAGCTCAGAATGAGCAGTCGATGCGGCACCGAGCAACGTGGCGCACATGATGGCGAACGTCTCCATCGACACGCCCTCCGGCACATCGGCTGCAATCACAAGCCCATCCCGGCTGATGACCGCGGACGCAATCACGCCGCAGCTCTGTCTCAGCGCCCTCAGTGCCGGCTTCAGCTCCATCCTACTCTCCTCCGAGCTGCTCGACCTTGAACACGCAGTGCCTGTCACCCTTACTGACGCACTCGATCTCCTCGCAGTGCAGCCTCCGGTGCGTCTTGGCCTCGTACACCTTTCGGACTATCCCACGCAGCCTGTGGCAGCTCGCCGCGCCCGTCTGGGCAACCTCGATCGCGCCTTCGGCGACCGCGGTCGATTCCTGGAACACGATGTTGTCGACCCATCCCCTTGCGCGAAGCAGGTTGCCGCATATCTCGAAGTACTTCTCCGGCTCCTGCATCGCTATCTTGGAGATTTCGTCCCCTAGAATCATGCCCTCTCTGAAGAACAAGCCGTAGCAGGCCTGGGACATGACCCCCTCGTAAAGCTTCCTGATCTCGTCGTACTCGGATTGAGAGAGCTTGACGAACTTCATGGTGTCGGCTCTCGCATCCGTATGGTGTATATTTAAGTTTGGCGTAGCCGAGAAGAGCCAGATTGGCCGAGATGCCCTCGAGACTATGTCGGCAATCAGTTGAAAGACTTTTATGACAGAGACTCCATCATCAGGAAGAGGACGATGTTCTCGGAGATGGATGGCGAACTCGCGGTCAAGATCGCAAGAGCTGTGGTGGATAGCCATGTCAAGAAGACGAAGCTACCCGAGTTCGAAGTCCCAAAGCATTTCAAGGAGAAGGGCGGCGTGTTCGTGACTCTCACACGATATCCCAGCGACGACCTCAGGGGTTGCATCGGCTACCCTGAACCGATTGCGCCGCTCATAGACGCGCTCAAGGATGCGGCTGCGAGCGCATGCTCGCGCGACCCTAGGTTCCCACCGGTGAAGTCGGAGGAGCTTGGGCACATCAGGGTCGAGGTGAGCCTTCTTACGCCGCCGGCCGAGGTCAAGGTGGACAAGCCAAGGGACTACGTCTCCTGTGTCAAGGTCGGCGAGGACGGGCTGATCGTGCAGAGGAATTGGGCGCGAGGACTGTTGCTTCCGCAGGTGCCCATCGAGTGGAAGTGGGACGCTGAGGAGTTCCTGTGCCAGACTTGCATGAAGGCAGGGCTGATGCCCGACTCGTGGCTGCAGCCAGGCACCAAAGTATTCAAGTTCCAGGCCGAGGTCTTCTCGGAGACATCGCCAGGCGGAGAGATCAAGCGAAGAACGCTCAGTGTTGAGCATGGAAACCGTTGTTGAAGGCAATTGCTACGTCTCTGGAAGGTTCGAGCGGTGCTGCGTAGGCATCGAAAATGGAAGAATCGTCAAGGTAGCTAAGGTGCTCGAGGCTGACAAGGTCTACAGTTTCGAGGGAAAGGCGATCTTGCCAGGTGCGATTGATTCCCACGTGCACTTCCGAGAACCGGGCATGACGCAGAATGAGGATTTCGGGACTGGATCCGAGGCGGCCGCCCACGGCGGAGTCACTTGCGTGCTCGACATGCCGAACACGGTTCCGCCGACGATCACGATCCAGGCTCTCAGAGAGAAGCGGAGGCTCGCATCCGCAAAGAGCCTCGTGGATTTCGGCCTGTACGCCGGAGTCAAACCTGGAATCGATGTCCCAGCCCTGGCAAAAGAAGCGATAGCGTTCAAGCTTTACATGGCCGGCACGACGGGTGACCTGCTCGTGCCGTTACTGGACCAGGTCAAGTCGGAGCTGGCGGCGATCACGACATCGAACAAGGTGCTCGCAGTGCACGCTGAGGACGAGAGGCTCAGGAGGAAGGACCCCGAGAGAGACCTCGACGACCACCTGAGGAACAGGAACAACGAATGTGAGACCAGCGCTATCAAGAAGATCAAGGAGGCGGCAAAGGGCTGCAGGCTCCACATCTGCCATGTCTCCGCAAAGGATTCGATTCCGTTCGTCCTAAACGTGAGCCGCCTGACCTCTGAGGTCACGCCCCATCATCTGCTCCTTGACAAGGACAGTAAGATCGGCACCCATGCCAAGGTCAACCCTCCGCTCAGGAAACGGGAGGACAGGCACGCGCTGTTCAAGGCGCTGAAGGAGGGCGCATTCGACATCTTCGCATCAGATCACGCTCCTCATACGATCGATGAGAAGCAGGAGGACTTCGAATACGCGCCAAGTGGGATGCCTGGCGTTGAGACCATGCTGCCTTTGTTGCTCCACCTAGTCGAGGAGAAGCACCTGTCCATAGATGATGTCGTCAGACGGCTCTGTGTCGGACCGGGTGAGATATTCAATATCCCGAAAGGCAAGATCGCGGAAGGCTACGATGCCGACCTTGTGGTTGTCGACATGAAAGCCTGCGCGATGATCAAGGCGGACCGCCTGAACTCGAAGTGCGGCTGGACGGCTTACGAGGGCATGCCTGCGATTTTTCCGAAAGCCGTGTTCCTTAGGGGACAGATAATGATCGAGCACGGCCACCAGGTCGGCGAAAGGATGGGAAGGGACGTAGTTGAGAGCTCAAGGAAGGCCTGAACGGTCCGCCGAGATAGACCTCTCGGAGCTCCATGGGAGGACCTACAGGTGCATCGACGGATGCGCCCTCTGCTGCCTCTGCCAGCCGGAATTGCTGCCTCGAGAAGAGGAGAAGTTCAGGGCCGAGCCAGTGCTGCGAGAAGGGGTGACCGACCGACACATATCCCCCGATGTGAGAGGCGCGGCGATCAAGCTGAAGGGAGCGCATGGCTCGTGCTACTTTCTTCAGGACAAACGTTGTAGGATATACAATGACAGACCGCACTTCTGCAGGGCTTTTCCCGTCAACGTGTTCGTGGGCTGGAGGATTCAGCTCAACGCGAACCTCTCGTGCAGGGGGATCGGCCTGCCCGGGGAGAGCCTAGAGGACATTGGTAACGATCTGCTCAACGGGTTCGGCCAAGAACGATTGGCCTCCGAGACCGCGACTGCCGGGAGGGTGTTCTCCGATTTCATAAGGAACTGCAGGGACGCTGCGGTCTCGCAATCCTTCACATCGCTCAGGGAGACTGGCAAGCTGCTGGGTGATGAGCTCGTGGACCCGCTCGGCCTCTCGAGACTGCTCACGTATGCCGAAACCGGAAGGACCGCACAGAACTCGCCCGCGCGCGACATTGTCAAGCGCGTGAGAAGGACTGATCCCGAGGCAAACATCGAGGAGAGGGCGCTGATCGACGGAACTGAGCTCTTCGATCTCCCGGACCTCAGCCTGCTGCCTGTCTACGTCGACGAGCAGTTGACATGGAGAATATACAGGCTCGTCGGAAAAGAGATCGTGGAATACGCCCTCGCCGAAGACGGCAAGATCGACGAACGATTAAGGACGGATCCCTCGAACGTCGAGTTGATCACCATGAACGGCGGCGCGAAGGCAGCGATGAAGGACTATGTCGGCACTGTCAATTCAAGAGACTGCTTCCTCGGACACGCTGCGTATCTGTGCGACTCTGAGAACTACGACTTCAACTTCGCCCAGGTCTACCTAGGTGCGCTGGCCAACAACGCGCTCGACCTCTGGTGGCGTTCGTCGTTCCTTGCGCACCTCAAGAGTAAGGACGAGCTGGGCCCGGCTGAGATACGAGAAGGCTTAGTCTTCTTCGACATGGACCTGCTCGACCTGCCCACTATAGGCGCGTTCATCTGATGCGTTATCGAATTCCCGGGAGGGGCTCGTTACGGTTTCCGTTTCGAGAAACCATCGATTGTTGTTCCATTCGAACCGATGCCATCGAAAGCGTTAAGAATACGAATATGCTGTACCGTTTTCGAACGTTTTGGGGGAGGAACCCTTGGCCGAAAAGCAACCCGAAGTCACGCTTGACAAGAATGACAAGATCATTTTGAAAATGCTTCAAGAGGACTGCAACGTGAGCCTGAAGAAGATAGGCGAGAAAACCGGTCTCTCGTCCTCGACGGTCCACTACAGGGTCAACAGGCTCATCGAGGAGAAGGTCATCACAAGCTTCAAAGCGAACGTGGACCCGCTGAAGGTGGGCAAGGAGATTCTCGCGATATCGCTCGTAACGGGACGCTACGGTCCTGACTATTCCAAGAAGATCGGCGAGAAGATTGCGAAAATCCAGGGCGTCTGGGCGGTCTACTTCCTCCTGGGCAACATAGACTTCGCGGTCCTGCTGCGCGCATCCTCGAGGGAGGAGCTGAAGGACATCGTCGACGCGTTCATCAAGATTGAGGAAGTCGAGAGGAGCAACACGTACCTCATCCTAGACAGGATCAAGGAAGACACAACGGTGCAGCTCTGAGGCCACCGGACAGGTAAGGCCAGCGGGTCAAATCTGGCGCGATGTTAAACCGCAAAGGTTTAAGTGCAGAACCTGCATCAGGAAGATGGTGACTTAATTTGCAGAAACCCCTGGCTGTTCTGAACAAGGCCATCAACTCGCAAGTCATTGTTGAGCTCAAGGGGAAGAGGGGCTACAGGGGCGTCCTCGACGGATACGACCCTCACATGAACCTCGTCCTCAAGAACGCCGAGGAGACCCACGAGGACCAGGTCGTGCGCAAGCATGAGGCGACCATCGTCCGAGGGGACAACGTTATCTACATTTCACCTTGAGGTTGGGCCGGATGACGAAGGGCACACCGTCAATGGGCAAGCGCAGCAGCAAGAAGACCCACATCGTCTGCAGGCGCTGCGGAAAGCGAGCGTATCACGTGAGGCACAAGGTCTGCGCGTCATGCGGCTTCGGCGCAAGCTCCAAGCTGAGACATTACAATTGGGCCAAGCAGCATTGAATGTGCGCAGTCCAAGAGGGGGGGTTGAGGTTTGGAGCCTGAGCACCCACAGGATGAATGCGGCGTTTTCGCCATTGCGAGCATCTCGAATGCGTCAGTGGACATCTTCTACGCCCTCAGGGTGCTCCAGCACAGGGGCCAGGAGTCCGCGGGCATCTGCGTCTATAACAACGGCATCAAGTGCATCAAGGGCATGGGCCTCGCTCACCAGGCCCTGAAGGCCGACGACGTGAAGAACCTCAAGGGCGACAGAGGCATCGGGCACGTCAGGTATTCGACGTTCGGCTCTTCCAACATCGAGAACGCGCAGCCGATCGTTGTCTCCACGAACTACGGCGACATCGCACTCGCACACAACGGCGAGATCGTGAACGCCGGCCAGATCATGGACGAGCTCAAGAAGAAGGGCTGGGCTTTCATCACCTCGTCCGATTCCGAAATCGCCGTCCGGCTCCTCGCGAACGACATCGCGAACACGGGCGACCCCGTACGGTCGCTCAAGAACCTGATGTCGATGATCCAGGGCAGCTTCTCGATGACCATCATGATAGACAACCGAGTTTTTGCCATACGCGACCCGTACGGCTTCCGCCCGCTCTGCATAGGCAGGACCAAGGTAGGCTACGCGGCCGCCTCCGAGAGCGTCGTGTTCGACACGCTCGGCGGGGAGTTCATCAGGGACGTTGAGCCGGGGGAGATCGTCGAGCTCCTTCCAGGCGAGGCAAAGGCCATCAAGACGGGGCTCGCGCGCGGCCGGGCGCACTGCATGTTCGAATGGGTGTACATCGCCCGTGCCGACTCGACCATCGAAGAGAAGCTGGTCTACGAGGTCAGGAGGCGCATCGGGCAGAGGCTCGCCAAGGAGCAGCCCGTGAACGCGGACGTCGTCGTGCCGATACCCGACTCCGGGAGGTCGCATGCGATAGGCTACTCGGAGGTGTCGGGCATCCCTTACTCCGAGGGACTGATGAAGAACAGGTACGTTGAGCGGACATTCATCATGCCCGAGCAGACGGAGCGGACTACGAGCGTCATGCTCAAGCTCAACCCGTTGAAGAGCGTCATCAAGGACAAGAGAGTCGTCCTCGTGGACGACTCCATCGTGCGCGGTACCACGATAAGACAGATCGTGCAGATCGTGCGCAACGCGGGCGCGAAGGAAGTGCATGTCAGGATCGGCTCGCCGCCCATCAGGGCTCCCTGCTTCTTCGGCATCGACATGAAGACCAGGGACCAGTTCGCGGCAACGGGTCGGACAATCGAGCAGATCGGGAAGATGATCACCGCCGACAGCCTCGGCTACATATCGGTCGAGGGGCTCGTGGACGCAATTGGTCTCGCGGCCGGGGACCTCTGCCTCGGATGCTTGACCGAGGAATATCCGATCGCCGTGCCGGGCGAGAAGGTCAGGTACCAGAAGAAGCTGGACTCGTTCATGTGAGCTGATGCTCTTCTCGGCAAGGTTTAACTAGGTCTAGCCTGTTCATCGAAAGCCATCGTGGGCCGGTAGATCAGCGGAAGATCGCTCGCTTGGCATGCGAGAGGTCGCGAGTTCAAATCTCGCCCGGTCCACACTCACGCATAGCCAGACAAATATCTTTCGGATTCAATTAAATCGTTTTTGCCCGAATTGATTTTTCGGGCCTTATCAGATGGATTAACCGAGCACCATGCCCGGTCTATCTCATCCCGCACCATGGCGTCCGATTTTCGGCAGTAGTAGGTCTCCGTGGTTTTCGTCGACGAATGTCCCATGCTTTTCGACACGGCGTCAATCGTCGCTCCTCGATCGAGAAGAAGCTGTCCGTAGGTCCGTCTCAGGCTCCTGATGTCGAACTTCACGCCCGACAGTCGCTCCACCTGCCGCTTGAGCGTGCCTATGCCCTGGGCGGTATAGAAGTCCATTCTCCCTCTGGGAGAAATGCTGGGGATGAGCGGAACAACATCCTCGCGAGCACCGTGCTCATACAGCATCACTGCCCTGGCAGTCATGAAGCGGACCACATGCTCTCTTGCTGGCTCTGGTATGTACACTATCCTCTTCTCGCCCCAGCTGGCCTCGCCCTTCGGGTGGCGAACCCTGATGGTCCAGTTCTGTATGTCCAGGTCTTCCATGTGAGCGAGCCTTAGCTCGCTCATCCGCAGGCCGCAGTAGCCATAGACGGCCATCAGGAAACAGGCGACGCGGCCCCTCCACCCAGGGATCACGCCCGCGGATGCCACTATCTTGCGGAAGTCGTCCTCCGACAGAGAGGGCAACCTCCGGACGCGCTGCATGGGTATGGCCTGCTTGTTCTGCTCCTGGAGATTGGCAATTACGGGGTTCCCGCACCATTCGAGAAAGACCTTGAGCTGACCCATCTGCTTGCTGACTGTGTTTACACTCAAGCCCCTCTCTCTCATTTGCCTCAGCAGCTCCGTGACCTCTAGGACGCCTATCTTCGTCGGGTCGTCTGTCCGGACCTTCTTCTCGTTCTTCAGCCGACGCAAATCCAAGCCGAGCCTCCTCAGCTTCCTGTGCGTTTCCGCGACGGTCGAGGGGGAGTAGAACCCCTCGGTTTCCTTCGCGTAGCGCGCCAGAAGCATCAGGAAGGGGTATCTGCCCATGGATTGCCCCCTCCGCTTCCGGCCGGGCTTGCGTCGACGCTTGCCCACGGAGGCCTCGCCACAGCCGCCTTCTGCCTGTTGGACGGCATTGGATCGGCGCTCCACGCCCTGTTTGGGCGCAGAGCCGTGACCGCATGTCGAGGGTTTAATCCTTGCCATTTTCTTCAGCGTCAGAACGAATCTTTCCACCTGGTTGGATTGAAGCGAAAAGAAGGAAGAGTGGATGCTGGCAATGCCAACATCCGATTCAGATAGACCGAGAATCTCTCCATATGGGAAGATTCCCGATTCGGTCATTCATTTTCGTCAGCGTCCACATCGCTCTCGGAAGATCCGGATTCATCGTCGTCCAGATCATCTTCATCGTCCATCTCCTCTACGAACTTCAACAGGAGATGAATGACGAATTCCTGGAAAGTGACTCCTTTCTCCATTGCCGCTTCGTTCAGAACGCTCGCAAGCTCCCCACCAATTTCTACTATCTCCTTTTCCATGTTATCGCCGGGCATTGATTCGCCCCAGGATCACTCAGTCTCGTTCTGGAGGATGAATGGAAGTGTATCGGAAATTGCTTGATTTCGCACACAGCACGAATGACCAGAACGAGGAAGCCACAAGTATGCTGGGTAAGGCGACTTAATCCACAACCAGGCCGACCAAACGGATTAACTCACGTAATATTGGCCCGCAAAGACTGCACTTTTTACCACTTTTTGGAAGTGGGAAGATTCGAGCCCCTCAGTCCAACCAAGGCAGCCCGCCTGGAAACAGGCTTGACACCTGTCTGGTCGCAGCGTCCAGCCTCTGCTCGGGAGATCCACCGGAGACGACGACATACTTCCGGCCACGGAGTTCGAGCTCCCTCTTGAACCAATCACTGAATAACTGCCTCTTGTCTGGGCAATCCCTCCAGAGACTGCCGATCCATGGGACGTCGATATCAGTCAGAAGACATAGGTCATATTTCCGAGAGAACGATTCTCTGACAATCCAATCAGGACAGCTGCCGAAGTAGTGATTGCTCCAGATCGCGGTCGTCATGAGATCTGTGTCGCAAACAAGTAGCCTGTTTGCGAGCCGCGCTGACGCATCCTCTGATTGCATCTGGCCTCTCGCAATGCTCTCGATATCCGCAAGCGACTTCAAATCAGCATTTCCGTTCTTGAGATAATCGACCGCGAACTCAGGCACCCAGATAGTCTTGAATCGTCTCGCAAGAGCCTCCGCGAGAGTAGTCTTCCCTGTCGACTCGGGACCGACTATGCACACTCTCTTGGCATAGTGGGCTTTGACTGGAGGTGGGATGAAATCCCACCACTCGTACGGGTCACTCCTCACTTTCTCGCCTGAGATGTGGTACTTCTCTCTCTGAGGATCCACGCAGATATGCACGCATCCGAGTTCTTCGGCAAGTCTGTTACCGTAATCCTCCGACGAAAACAGGACATCGGGTCGTGGCGCATATTTGAAAATGGCTCTTCTCCAGATGTTCCAGAAATCTGGATCCTGCTCTGGTTGCGATGGCAGCTCCTCGCTGACCCAGACCACGTTGACATCGGGGTTCTGTTCCTTGACCCACTTGTACCTCAGTTCACCGGGGATAGGCTCCCATGCGTGGGAGCATACCAAAACGGTCAATCGGTCGACCCTGGCCTTTCCTGTGTCGATGAGGTGCTGATGTCCCGAGTGTATCGGCATGAACTTCCCGATTATGAGGCCTTCTTTGTATCTCTCCATGATTTCCTCCATGCCAGGAATCCGACGGTCGCAAGGGCCATGAATACCGCGTAGAGCACACACATCAAATAGAGTTCTTTGTAGAGGTAAATCCCGGTGTCGACGACATCCGCGGTGATCCAAAGGTACCAGCTTTCTAGCTTCTTCAGGGACATCAAGTACTGGGCTATTATGCTCAAAGCTGTCGTCGATGAATCCCAATACGGCACAGACGCGTCCGTGTAGGTCGCGAGTGCCGCTCCCATAGCCACCGTGAAGATTCCCCATGTGCCCACGGTCCCAACCTTGGACCAGCTAGACAGGGTGGTCACGGGTACCGTGTCCTCCCCCTTCTTCGGATGGATCCAGAAGTACCATCCGTAGATGGAAAGGGCAAGAAACACGAATTGCAAGGCTAGATCGGCGTAGAGTTTGACCTGATAGAACATGACCATGAAGATTAGTATGTTGACAATTCCAATTGGCCAGCAAAGCATCTTCTGCTTGACAGTAAGCCAAACGGCCCAGAGTCCAGTGGCAACCCCGAGTACCTCGATGATGCTCGTCATGGTTCCCTCTCGAACTTGACACTCTTGAAAGTCGAGGTTGATTTCGCCCTCTTGAACATGTAGAGCAAGGCCGGCCGGTGAACGCCCTTCTTGTATCTCCTAGTCGGCTGAAGAATGCCCATTGAAAGGACCTTCTTCCTGAAGTTGCGCTTGTCCAGCTTCTCATTGAGAATCGCCTCGTACAGATTCTGAAGGTCAGTCAACGTGAATGCTGACGGTAGCAGTTCTAGGCCGACAGCAGTGTACTCCAGCTTGTTCTTGAGGCGCCTCAAGGAATAGTCGATAATCTTCCTGTGATCGAAGGCGATGTTATCCGGCAGGTTGTGAACAGAGAACCACCTTACTTCCTTGATTCCCTCCCTGCCGGTCACAAAAGGCTGGATCTTGGACGAGACGACGAGAGCGAAGTATGCCACGGTGATCACTCTCGTTCGAGGGTCGCGCTTTGGATCGCCGAACGTATACAGCTGCTCGAGATAGACTTCAGAAGGTTCAACTCCCGTCTCCTCCTCGAGCTCCCTGCCCGCAGCTCTCTCAATGGTCTCATCCATCTTGACGAATCCTCCAGGGAGTGCCCAGTACCCGGCAAATGGAGGCTGCCCGCGTTTAATCAGTAGGGTCTTCAAATCGTTGTCCATGATAGTGAACACGACGATGTCCGCAGTTACTGACGGCCTCTCGAACTGGGACGCATCGTACTTCCTAAGGAACTCCATTTCGTCCGCCAGAGTCATCACCCCAGCCTGATGACGTTGATCGGCATCTCGGCGACCCTTATCTCGACCGACTCACCCTTGCCGAAGTCGAACATCCTCTTCGCATAGTCGCCATCGAAGCTTATGCACCCGTCAACGTTCATCTTGGAATTGACGACGACGGCGTGTCCTGGCGCCACGATCCCTTTGGTCAGCTTGTATTTGCTAGCCAAGTTGTGTTCCCTCACAATGAATCTCAGTTCCTTTGCGGTTCTCGGAAATGTTCCATCGGATCTTGGGACGTTTCCATACCAAGCGGTGGAGCCAGTTCCTGTGGAAAACACAATTCCGCTGGACATCTGAGCCTCAGTCTTCCCGTCGACCGTTATCTCGTATCGGGCCATGCTAGGGCTATGCCTTATGCCTACGTAGATTTCGTTCAGCGCATACATCCTCTTGTCCCTGAACCGACCCTCAGCCCGAGTCCACTGGTCGACTGTGTACTTGTCAGCGAGTATCTGCTCAAGAGCGGTCTCGAAATCCTCGGCATCGATTTCGCAAAGGGTTCCGACGCTCCTTTTGTCTGACCTAACCGTAAGCACCGGCGTTGAGTCCGACACATACTGTGCGGAATTGAGGACCGTACCGTCACCACCTGCACAGATTATGAGGTCTTTTCCCCTGAAATCCTCGTACTCCGAATAGGGCATGTAAGATCTGCAGAAGTCAATCCCGTGATCCGTCAGGACTTTCCGAACATGATCCAGGGATGCATAGTGGGCATTGTGCCCAGCCCTGACTTCTTTGAGGTCCTCAGGAGGAAGCAGGTCCTCAAGGAAGTCTGACTTCTCCTTGTAGTACTCCAGCGCCGTCTTCTTAGTTGACAGCAGGACCTTTCTCAGTATCATTCAATCACCTGCCCTTTCGGAATGTGCCGAGGAACTTGGCAGTCGACATGTACTCAACTCCAACATCCTTGCACACTCGGACGTAGGCGTCCCTCGACTGCTGAGCTGTCCCGAAACCGAGACCGACTCCTACGAGAGGAGTCGTTGCATCGGTAAGATTGATCACTCGGCTGGACTTGAACATCTGTCTCAGTCCAATAGATGTGTGGAGACGACAGATTCCCTCGACTACGCCAGTGTTCGCGAAAACGAGCTCACACGATTCCGCCGGATACTTAAGCTTCAGAAGTGAGTAGATGTTGCAGTTCACATCCGGGGCACCCCTGACGGTCCCTTTCGGCAGAGTGATGTCACTGTCCAGGCGAGTCGCGTCGAAATACTGCTTTGGTGCGACTACGAATGTGTGGTCACCCTTCACGAAGCCTTTTGCGGAGATTATTGTCTTCCCGAAGGTCTTCTCAACCTCCTCGGGCATGATCCAAGGTTTCCTCGCCCCTCCTTGGAAGTACACCTCTCTAGGAACAATGATCGCTGCTTTCCGATCTTTGAGGGTCGCCTCAATTTCTAGAGTAAGCTCGGGGCTCATTGTCTTGGCTCCCAGGGTGAGGTGCTTGCCTGTCGGGGTGACGAAATAGACGAAATCACGGTCGTACTTCCAGAATCCGCCGATGTTGTGGGCGGGGTACAATCCACCGTTAATCGCGTTCTCCTCACTTGTGATTGGATGCATGTCAGTGCTGAAGATGACCAAGTCAGCAAGCTCGGCTGCCATAGCCGCATTCTGCTTCTGCCTGGCCGTTGTACCCGAATAGAACGACCCATCTTGATCCACAAACGACTTTGACCAATCGACGAGAGTCGCAATCAAGATCCTCTCTCTCATGCCATCACTCCCCCAACTCTAGCTGCGGTTTCTCTGGTGAGTGTCTCTAGCTCCTTCGAGATTTGAACTGGGAATGATTGATCTGCTGTGTTCGTTCTGTATCTAGCAGGCAACTTGGACCTGCTCTGGATGCCATACTCTCGTATGTCATTCAGTTGTGGAACCTCTCGAACGAGATTGCCATCTTTCATCATCTGGATGAGGAGCGGCTCCATCTCTTCATCAAGCTCTCCCCGCAAACCAAGCACATCGTGCTCCATGATGTCACTATCTGACATTCTGTACACCTGCTTCTTTCCGGGAAATGTACTCTTATCCTTGCTGAGCTTGAGCTTGGGGGTCGATATTCCATCTCGGGTTAGCTCGGACAGCTTGTAGATTCCTCCGAGTGTCGGGGCATCGCTGGACAAGACAAGTTCGGTTCCCACCCCGAAGATGTCGACCTGCGCACCATCGCTGAGCATCTCCTCGATCTTGTATTCGTTGAGATCACTTGTGGCGAATATCTGACCATCTCTCTTCCCGGCAGCATCAAGGATAGACCTCACGTCTTTGCTGAGTGCGGTCAAGTCTCCAGAGTCCAGCCTGACTCCCGTGATCTTTCCAGGCAGTCTTGCAGCGCACTCGGCGCCTTGAATCGTGTCGTATGTGTCAATAAGCGCGAGCGTATCGTCACCATAAACCTGGAAGTAAGCCTTGAACGCCTCCTCTTCTGTATCGAAGCTCATAACCCAGGAATGTGCGTGAGTTCCGAAGGAGGGGATGCCAAAGAGCGCCTCGGCAATGACGTTCGATGTTCCCATGGCGCCTCCAACAAAGGCAGCCCTAGCCGCTCTTAAAGCGGCTCCGATGTCAGTCCTCCTCATTCCGAACTCGATTATAGGGCGGTTCCGGGCAGCTTCAACGCATCGGGCGGCTTTTGAGGCTATCTTCGTCTGATGGTTGTAACAGGTTAGCAGATACGTTTCGGCGATCTGTGCGTCAATGATTGGCGCTTCGACTGTCATGAAGGGTTCATTCGCATATGCAATTGTGCCCTCAGGCATCGCCCAGACTTCGCCTCTGAACCTGAACTCACGCAAGTAGTCCCAGAACTTCTCGGACGCATTCAGGAACTGCGGCTTCTTCCTCAGGAAATCGATATCCCCGTCGGTGAAACTGACGTTGGCCAAGTAGTGAAGAGCCTGCTCGAGTCCTGCCACCATTAGGTAGGAACGATTTCTGGGCAACCTCCTGACGAACAGATCGAATGTCGCAATCTCGTTCTCCTTTCCGATTGCAGAATATCCGTTCGCCATTGTCAGCTGATAGAGATCTGTGGCAATTCCCAGACGAGTCTCAGGCAGAAGGCCAGACATCGGTTGACGCATGTTCTTCACCTTACTTAGTGTTTATATTACACCTACTTAGTGTAGTAATTACACTTAGTATATATCTAGTTTTCGGGCAAGATCCTAGGACTTTGATGTGGCTCTCCTGAGTTTGGCTAGGGTTCGATACTGCTTGACATAACAATTCCAGCACAGCCCCTTGGCTTTGACCACTCTCAACCCGCATGCTTGGCACGCATGACCGGGACAATACTTCCTGGGATGCTTTACGGGGGTTCCGCATATCCTGCACCGATTCCGGTTCCTCTCCCATGTCTCTCTCTTTCTCTTTCTCCTTAGGTAGATCCTACGCTTCTGATCTTGGGATATGCGGAGGCAGTTGCGTGAGCAGTAGGGCGAACCCGCTCGTTCAGGAGGTTTATGCCTTCCGCAGATCAGGCAGAATGAACCGTATTTCCTCTTCACTCTCTTGCGTGTTGCCACGTGGACAGACAGTCGGCTGATCCGTAGATTAAACCTCGCGTGAGAGCAATAGCATGTGCTAGGCAGTTAATCCGAAACGGACCGAAGACGCCGAGATCAACGACCTCGTCTACCTCGTCTATTTCGCGAGACGAGGGTGGAGACGAGGTTGTTGGATGGTAGAATCGAGGTTTTCGGACCTCATCTCACCTCGTGAACCTCGTCTTTCCTCACGCTCTGAGAGCAACGCGGAATTGGAAAACCACTTATCCGAGATTGACGGTCCACATTCTAGCAATCATGGGTATTCGATGAAAGGGCACATTCGAGACATTGAGCAGGCGATTGTCAAATCAAGAAGAACGACTATCATCGAAGCTGAAAAGCGACAAGATCTCAGGCGCCTCCCATGTCGTGAAATTCCGAAATACGGCGACAAGAAACTCACGTATGTCTCGAACTATCTCTACGCATACTCGAAGATCGTGTCGAAGAGATTCCCAAGAATATGGTATGTGGAAACAGGTGCCGGACCTGGTGTGTGCAAGGTCAGAGGATCGGATAGAACCACTCTTGGTACACCACTACTAGCGATGACGAATGAACCGCAGTTTACTGATGTGCGGCTGATAGAATGCAAGAGGAAGTTGGCACATGCGCTACGCGAACGCGTCAGAGGTTACTTCCCGAAAGTTGACGCAGATGAAACCGTTCGAACGGGAGACTGCAACCAACTAGTCAGTGGAATCCTATCTGGAATCCCCAAATATGATCCAGTCCTTCTATTCATCGACTCAGAAGGACTAGAGGTGAAATGGCAATCCGTTATTGTCCCTGCTAGTCAGCGCGGGCACATCGATATGCTCATCAACTTCCCGTATGACGACGCAATACACCGCAATATCGCCAAGATCGTCCCTGGTTCTGAGTTCGAAAGAAAGGTGAAGGAATTCATGCCCAACTCAGATTGGGAGAAATGCATCCAAGAGAAGTATTCAAACGAACATGTCTGCAACGACGCTCTCAGAGAAGGATTCATTGAAGTCTATGAAGCTGGCCTTCGAGAACTCGGAATGAAATATGTGCTAACATCGCCACCCATTAGGAATAAAAGAAACACGGCAGTATACAGTTTCATCTTCGCCTCGAAATACGAGGTGGCTGCGAAGGTGATGAGGGACATCTTTGACAAACCAGATTCTGCAATCCAGTTGACAATCGAAGAGCCCCCTGATCATTGAGTGCAGTTGCATCTAATCCTTTTGTAGTTCATCCTGAGGGCCTTCCACATTCCGACGGTCTCCTTGCAGAGGGCGACCTTTCTGTAATCATAGTCGATCTTCAGCTTTTCAATCACGGAGAGATACATCGCAAGCCGCATCTCAGACGCTACCTTCTTGCCCCAATTCGACCTCTCATCAAGGTAATGCGTCCAGCTTCTGTCTCGTGAATTAACTATCGTGCTCTGTAGACCGCGCAATGAACCGAGAGTAACCCTGTCGGGAGTGAATCTGCTTAAGATGCTGTCGACTAATATCGAGTAGTCCTCTTCCCACCCTTTGATTGGCACCATCGGATCCAATCTAATTCGCACCTCGAAACCGGCATCCTTCATTCGGCCAGCTGCTTCAATCCTGTCTCTTATTCTGGGAGCAGCCACTTCCCATCTCCTAGCCACTCCCTCCGAGTTCAAGCTGAAGCTAACGACAGCTTGATTGACATTGGGAACTCGTATCAACTTCTCAACCTTCGATGATTTCGTCACAAACAGGACACGGTGGCGAGTTTGCATCTCAAGCAAGTCCATAACAAAGGTGGAGAATGGCTGCTTACTGCTTTCCATCATGAGAGAATCGCATAGCTCACCCGCATTTAGCAGCTCTGGACGAATTCCGTCTCCGTCAAAAAAGGCAAGCAAGTGCTTCCCCACCCGATCATATGATTTCGGCCTCGGCTTAGTCTTGTAGTCGAAGAACCGAAAGGTCCCCTGGAGATAGCACCAAGCACACGAATACGGACACCCAGTGGCCCATTTGAGCTCGAGAAAATGAGGGCACACTACGTCGTTCTCATATCGCGGGAACGGAGTCTTATCAAATCTCGTTATGATCGAGCCGTCCCCAACCCTCGCCACACGCGTTTCCAAAGAGCCGTTCAGATTCCTGAATTGGTCAGTATGGACTCTCATCACGTGCCCTCTTCTCCGTTTCGAGATTGAAATCGGTCACCGACTATAATCTCCTTTCGCCAAGTGAGAGAGGGATCGAATTCAAGTCCGGTCATGCTATTGCCAGAACTAGCCAAATTTTGACCTCAGCCTAGTCCACAATTGAAAAAGCCAAATAGAGAGGACCTAGATAACGGTGAGGATGATTGCACACAAGATGTCGAATATGAAATGGTCTGGTGAGGCTCTAGCTTCTATGCGCCAGGTCGCTGATGCCTTCATAGATGAAATGAGGAAGAATCACGGGGTGAACTTGGATTACTCGAAGGACAGCTATGCTTTATTGGATTCCATCGCGGAGAAAGCCAAGTCCTTCGAAGGAGATTATCGAACCTCTATTGAGATGGGGATGATGGCATATCTTGGAGAATTGCTGTTGGCCCAATGCAGGGGAAAGTGGTACCTGGGGGAGGAGAACCTACCGGGAGTGACCCTGGAGAGTTGCTCCACGGGTCAAGGGACGACCATCTTGCCTCTTGCCTGGATTCATAAACGAATTAGGTATGGAAGCCGAGAGGGGATCGGCTTCAAGCTAGCAACGATCACTGCAAACAAGCAGAGTCCTGCCTCTCCGGATTGGCCTGAAGACAACGAGCCCGCCTTCAAGTTCGCAAAGTCACTGAGCCTACACGCTTCGGAAAAGGATCTCGTCGATGAATGGGTGCGCAAGTGGCTCCAGATCCGCAAGGAGACAGCCTACAACCCAGATTCTCAAGACTCCAGCGACCCGAATCAGGACAGGATGCGGCTCAAATCTCACAGTGAGTCCATGATAGACAATGCCAAAGAGCTGAATATTCAGATCAAGAAGTACCTACTTGGCAAGACGGTCAAGATGACTGGTCGCCTCTGGAACTTCTATCCAGCGCCGTTTGGCGCGGATACCTTTGCTATCTTGCCAGTCATCGACACATTGATTTCTGACGGACTCGAATTCTCACCGACTGAGTTCGTAGGCTTGCTGAGATATCTGGAAATGGATAGATTATATTACTACGACTGGCCCTTCAAACACATATGGAAGATTGAGAAGGCGGCCAAGTTCTTCAAGAAGGCCTCGGTTGAGGAAAGAGCTGAGGCGCTTCTCATACTGCTCCGCTTCGTAGAAACCAAGAAGTATCATCATGAATTCGTGCAGCTAAAGCGGATTCTTTCGATACCGACGTCTTCCGATGAGCGGATTCTCTCACATTTAAAGGAGTTCGAATTTGAAAGGAAGGATGGTTCATGCATAGCCGTCGAAATGATACTTCGACGCCAATTCCGTGGGGCGAGTACGGCCTACGAGAATTTCGACCGACAACGCAAGACTATCGTGTGGCTTGATAGTGCCAGCGGCAAGACACCGAAAGAAGCCTGGCGAGATAAGCTACGTATGCTTACTGAGATTGGAGCCAAACTGGACATCGAGGACGTCTGTCTTTGGGTACTCAGGCATAGCGACTATGAGCAATCCATTCTTGATGCCGGATCTGTGAACCAAGTGTTCAGGCGATTCATGAAATCTGCGCGGTGGTACACCCAGGGCATCTAGTTGGGCCCCGCCATCAAAAGAAACCATAAGGGGTTTGTGGACGCCTTGGTGCGATTTCCGTTTGATTGAACCGAGATGATGTATGTCTGGCTCGGGCGAGTTCAATGCTCGCCCGGTCCACATGCGGTTCCAAAATCAGGACACGCAATCGTCGTACGACCGGGATGGGCGGAGACCGGCATGGTGTCGTACAGCAGGTCTTCCTGTCCCGTTCCTTATGTAGCGACGCTTTCGCTTGAGAGCACGGGGCTGCTCGCGATGCTGCCAGATTGCATCAAGGATACAGAGGCTTGTCCGCAGGCAACTGCTGGGTGATGCAGTGCACATCCCCTCCTCCAATACTGATGTGCTCGCACCTGACACCAACGATCTCGCGCTCGGGAAACAGAGATGCGAGGGTCTCACGGGCGAAATTGTCTTCTCGAATTCCATAAGTCGGGAAGACCACAGCGCCATTGGCAAAGTAGAGGTTGACATAGCTGGGCGTTATGGAGACACTTCCAACCAACATCGGTTTTGGCTGGACCATTCTCACCACCTCCAGGGGTCGTCCTTTGGCATCAGTGGCGGACTCCAGCCGAGCCAAGTTCTCCTCCAAGTTCCGATAGTTCGGATCAGAGGCATCGCTTGTGTGCGCAGCCAGCACGACATGGGGCATTGCGAACCCGGCGACACCGTCAACGTGTCCATCAGTCATGTCGTCCTCGACTCCTCTGGCGAGCCAGATTACCTTTTGTATGGCCAAATAGCTGGCGAGGACCTGCTCGATACCCTCCCGCGACATGCTAGGGTTGCGGTTCGCATTGAGCAGGCATTGCTCGGTCGTGAGCAGTGTACCGTCGCCGTCAACGCTTATCGCACCTCCCTCGAGGACCATAGGGGCGTCGTAACGCCTGATCCTTAATCGCTCTGCCAGGAGGACTGGAAGCCTGTCATCCTTCTCCCACGGTCCCTTGTTACCCCAACCGTTGAACCTGAAATTGACGAGCGCAAGCCTGTTGTCTTCCCTCCGGACGAAGATCGGACCGTTATCTCTTGCCCACGAATCATCAAGCGCGGCCTCGAAGAGCCTCGTTTCTGGACCGAGGCTTCTTCGCGCGTCCTGAGCGGTCTTAGGATCAACGATAACCGTCACGGGATCAAAGCGGTCAATTGTCTTGATGACAGCGGAGTAGGCCTTCTTCGCGTCCTCGAAGTGACCTCGCCAGGTTAGCTCCCTACATGGCCAGGAGATGAAACATCCAGCGTGCGGGTCCCATTCCGCCGGCATTGAGAATCCATCCTCTGCGGGCGTCTGCCGTGCTTCCTCGCTAGCGCTTCTCTCAGCCACGCCTTGACCTCCTCGCCTTTGTCAGGTCTCCGTAGGTATGCGGCTGGCGCGTGTCGAAGAATCCGAAGAATGAACGGGCATCTCGGATCTGCGACAGGTCCAGCTCCACAAATACCGTCTCTGGGCCGCTCGTGGATGCGCGCCTGACGACCTTGCCCCACGGGTCAGCAACGAAGCTGCCTCCATAGAACCTGATCTTCTCTTCTTGCCCGACGCGATTCACGGCAGCAACGAATACTCGATTCATGACCGCCTGTGCCCTCATCACAAGTTCCCACTCGGGACGGGAGTCGAAATCCGGCCTTGCTAACTCGGAGCCTATCGCGCTGGGGTAGATCAGTAACTCGGCGCCCTTGAGGGCCAAGGTCCTGGACACCTCCGGGAACCATTGGTCCCAACATATCCCAAGGCCGATATTGACATCACCTAGACGGGCGACGACGTATCCCAGGTTTCCCGGCTTGAAGTAGAGGTCCTCTCTGTACCCTTCGGAGTCTGGAATGTGGACCTTGCGATATGAGGCTCTCACCTTCCCGCTCTTGTCTATCAGCGCGAGCGAGTTGTAACACGTGCCCGCGTCTACGACCTCTGCAAACGGCAGGGCCACCGCGGCACCTGCCTCTTTCGAGACTTCTTTGAATTCGGCGAGGAGCCTTGTGTGATTCGGCAGATGGGCTGTCTGAGCTTCGCGATCTTCGAACTGGCCCACGTATCGGTTCGAAAACAGCTCGGGCAGTATCCAAAGGTCCACATCTTCCCCAGACGAGGCAGCTATTGCGCGCTTCGCATCCACGATGTTATCCTCAGGCTTCGGCGAGCATTGCATTTGAACGAGAACAATCCTGAACTGCTCCGAGGCATTGCTGGACAGGGGACTCCACCTCCACGCCTCATTTTCCTGCAAGCGTAATAAACATACCTGCCGAGGCTTAATATGATTCTTGAGGGGCAGCCAATCATCTCCACAGACCCAAGTCCCGAAGGGTTCTCCTGTTCGCTGAGTTGAGCACTCGAGGACCCTTCTACGCATTCTTGGCTCTTATTGAAATCAAAAAAGGATGTCTGGCTCGCAGCGCGTTCAAATCCCCTCTGAGCTGATATGCCACAGAGAAAGGGAATAAGTCCAGCTCGGTGCAGCAACACCGTGTTTCAGAGGGCGAGGCTTTCGAACATAGCCACGACTCCTCGCACACTCACTGGCTTAGCGACTTCTTTTATCCTCTGGCGCGCATGCAGTCGCACGGTGAGCCCCGTGAAGATCGTTCCTTTCGCTCAGGAGCGTTGGCAGTGCAAGTACGAGAACAAGGTCGAGTACAACCTGTCAGAGAGCAGCGTCCAACCTCTGACATCTCGCGAGCTCGTCGAGACCGACCAAGCGGAAAAGGCGTTAATGGCCATTCCCCTTGGCTACTCGCAGGCGGACGGCACTCAGCAGCTGAAGTCGGCCATTGCTACCATCTACAAGAAGGCGACCCCAGAGAACATCATGGTCACTACCGGCTCCTCCGAAGCCAACTTCATGGCCGCATGGCACCTGTTCGAGAAGGGGGACGAGATCGTGCTCATGGCTCCGGACTACGCTCAGGTCTGGGGCCTCGCAAAGACCTTTGGCTTGAAGATCAAACCCCTGTGGCTCAAGGAGGAGCTCGGGTGGCAATTCGACCTTGAGGACCTCAAATCCCTGGTCACGAACAAAAGCAAGGTCATCCAGGTCTGCAACCCAAACAATCCGACGGGAGCAGTCATGGCCAGAGAGCAACGCAAGGCTATCCTTGACGCCGCCAGAGACTCTAGCGCGTGGCTAATGTCCGACGAGATATTCCTTGGGGCCGAGCGCGAAGGCCCGACCACAGAATCCCTTTGGGGGCACCACGACCGCACGCTAATTACAGGCGGGCTGAGCAAGGCCTACGGACTTAATGGGCTCAGGATTGGATGGCTCGTCGGTCTTCCTGAGATCCTCGAGGAGATCAAGGCGCACCACGATTATACGACCCTGGCGCCACCGACGCTCTCCGACCATCTGGCCCAGCTCGCCCTCGAGCCGAGAAAACGGGAGAAGATCCTTGCCCGCACACGTGCCATCCTGCAGAAGAACTATCCTGTCTTGCGCAGCTGGCTTGAGGCACACGGTTCCCTGTTCTCGCACGTGCCCCCGACCGCATGTGCTATCTGCTACATCAAGTACAAAATGAAGATCAATTCGTCGAACCTCGCGGAACGGTTGCGGAAGGAGAAGTCAGTCCTCATCGTGCCCGGGGACCACTTCATGATGGACGGGTACATGCGCATCGGGACCGGACCACCCACAGACTACCTCCTCAACGGCCTGGAAAGGGTAGACGAACTCCTGAGAGAGCTCGACAAGGACAAAGAGAATTGAGAATGGAGGAGCTCAGCTCGGTGCAATGATCCACTGATTGAAGAATGGCCAGACATCTACGTCCATGATAGAACGAAAACGTGATTAGCACCATTCCGCATGGCAGGCTAGTCTCTTGACACTGAAGGGAGTATGTCAGATGAATGACATGGCAGACATGCCGACAATTCCGGAACTCACTTTCCGCCGCTACCACGGAAAGCAAGACCTGCCCAAGATGGCGAAGGTGATATCGCTCAGCAGAGCGGCCGACGGCGTAGACTTGGCCACAACGGAGGAGGATTTGGCCGCCCAGTTCGACGACCCACTCGACTTCGACCCCAAGGCAGATGTTCTCATTGCTGAGGCAGGGGGAAAGATAGTCGGCCTTGCAAGAGTATGGCGAAAGAACTTCGAGAATGGTAGTAGAGCTTACGGTAACTCTGTGGAGCTTCTTCCTGAATGGCGCGGGAGGGGCATCCGCGAAAGACTCTTTGAGCACAACGAAGAACACATCCGAAGATGCGCAAAGAAGGAAGGAAAAGAAAAAACAAGCTTCTTCGAGGTATGGGCAATCGACTCGGAAAACGAATGGAGATCCATCGTTCTGGGCAAAGGTTACACTCCGGTACAACATGAACTGGACTTGGTAAGAAGCCTTGACGAAATCGCGGAAATCCCACTTCCCGAGGGCCTTGAAATCCGCCCAGTGAAGCCCGAGCATTACGCCAAGATCTGGCAGGCGAACAAGGAGGCAATGCGCAAGGACTGGGATTTCTCAGAGGATGAGTGGGACGAACAGCACATGAAAGCTTTCATGGAGACGAGCGCGTTCCAACCCGGTCTGTGGCAGGTAGCGTGGGATGGAGACACTCTGGCTGGGATGGTGTTGAACTACATAGTTGACGAGGAGAACCAACAGTCTGGCAAGAAGCGCGGGCATACAGAATACGTTTTCGTCCGGGAGAAGTATCGAGGCAGGGGTTTGGCTCGTGCTCTGCTTGCCAGGAGCTTCAAGGTCCTCAAGGAACGCGGAATGGACGAAGCCATGTTGAGGATGGAAGTCGAGAATCCTCACGATCCCCTCAGGCTCTACGAGGGTATGGGATTCCGAATTGAGAAGCATTTCACATGGTATCACAAATCTGTTGCGCCATAGGGTCCTCAAATCGGACTTGAACTTCAGTGCGACTATCGAATGTCTCATCTTGGACAGGCCAGATACTGGAATCCCTGCGCAAGTTAGAATGAAATCCCTTAACAAGGAACTTGTCTAGAAGGAGTCTAGCTCGGAGCAATGACTCTCTGATTCCAATTCTTGAGCGATGATGCGAGGCCAGCCCTCAAATCCCTTTGATTTCTTTTTCTAACCCGGATATTGGCCTGGAATCTACCGGTGATTAAAGCTGCCAGATATGATTACCGGCAAGGAATTAGACTGTGCGCAAAGCCCAAGATCGGGTGTCTCAGTCCCTAACTGATTGAAACAAAGAAAAAGGATGTCTGGCTCGAGCGAGCTCGTGTCTCGCCCGGTCCACTGGCTTTGTTTTCAACCTTTGATTGAACACCATTTGGCAGGTGTCTGGAAAGAGACGATTTCGGATCTTGCACGCTCCACTTCAGTAAAGGCAGGCGGATTCCAGGCAAAGGCCCGGACCATTGGGAGGAGCGCCTTAGGCTGGGAATCAATTGTCGTCAGTATCCAGGTAGCCTGTTTCTTGTTGCACTGCTTGCCATCGGAAGTCTAGCAGCTTTGCGAGTCCACGCTTCTGCAAGTGCCTAAGATTGTAGTGAGCGCGTTGCCTCGAAATGCTCAGCTCTTTAGCTACTTCCATCCCAGACAAAGGTCCTTTTTCATCGAGGACTCTGAAGATTCTAGATTCCACCTTTCCAAGGAAGTGGGTTTTCCCTATTCTACCGCCATCTTCTTGGAGGAAATACCGTCTTGTTCGACCGTCCTTCACACTCCGCACCAGCTCAAGCTTCTCCAGGACTATCAGATGGTATGCTAGATTGCCATTGAAGAAGCGGAGTTCTGTCTTTAGTTCGGTGAACGAGCAGCCCGGTTTGCCTTTGATGTAGCCGTAGATCTTTCCTCTGCTGAAGTTCTCCAGAACATCGATGCCAGCGAGCCTGACATGAAGCTGCACAATGAACGAACCAAGGAGTGCAATAGCGATCTCAGGTGGTCCGACAAGCACGCCAAGTACTATGAGAAATGCGAACGACAGAATCAAGAGAGAACCTGTCCAAAGATTAAGAACAATCCATCCAGATTCTGCTGATGTCACCGGGATTGGGTGGCGCTGCGCAACAAGGACAGCTCCCGAATCGATATCAACCACTATTAGAATCGGATAGTTCATTGAGAACATGTTGCTAGTGACGTTGGCCCGGTATTCATAACCGAATGCGAACCTCAGCGTAGTCTCAACCGAGTAGTTGCCCGGCGAGGATGGAACAGGTGTCGGTTCTCCAACTTCGTCGACGGGTTGGAGGCGAATTCCTAGAAGTCCATCAGAATAAATCTGAGCTTTCTCGTCGGCACGATACAAGGAGGGCGCTCTCCCCCTTCCAATATCGATTGCCTCTTGCGGTGTGATGAGGGCGGCGCTCGGAAGAACAACGAACGGTCTGGCTTGGACGGAGACTAGTCTGCCAGTGCCATTGTCAAATGCAGCTGCCATGATGTTGCAGCCCGATATATCATATCCAAAGAACGTAGTGGACAGAATCACCGTTGTGGTGTTCCATCTGCCGAGATAGGATACAACCGTTAGATTCTTCGTCGGGATGCCCAGGGCGTCACCTAGCTGGCGAGCTGTTGGTTCATATTGCGAGGCGTCTGGTACAATGATCTTGGAATCGACCAAGGTCGCCTGGAATCCGAGGAAAATGCCATCTCTGAAATCCACATCTATGAGGGAACTATTATTGTCGTAGTTGAAGTTAGCATACATCTGATCGTAGTAGAGTCTGAACTTAGACCCATCGCTGCTGGAAAAAACCACGGGGACACTGTAGTATCCGTCAAAGAAATCGTTCTCGGAAGGCGCTCTTCTGAATACAGGCGAGAATGGTTGCCATCCATTCTCAGAGGAATAGCTCGTTGGGCCACTGCCTAGTGCGGATGCAAGATGATCGGCAAGAAGACTTGCGTTCTCAATCTCGGACAAGGTAGAATTTGGAAAAACCCATAGATTCCTAGGCGGACCGTATGTCATAGCCATTGGACCCGCTTCGAGAGCGGCCGGAGGACTCACTGAGGGACCGCCTCCAAATCCGCACAGTAGCATTGTGCCTACTGCTGCAATGGTCAGGCAGAGCACAATGGTCCTTCTGGCTTTCTGCCGGATCATATGGCCTTGAGACTTGACTTCTGGGTCAGAGGTCGTTCGGGACGCCGTCGCAAATTCCTCCCATACATCATGAGTCTCTGGATTAGATGGGTTTATTGGTAGTGTTCTTTGACAACCAAGTTCACAGGCGTGGGATTTCAGGCCAGAGTCGGTATTGAATCCTGATCTACCCTACGATTAATCAAGAAAAATGAAAGAGGTTTGGGACGCCTTGGTGCAATTCCGCTTTGATTGAATCGAAGACATGAATGTCTGGCTCGGCGGAGTTCGATTCTCGCCCGGTCCACACTCATGCATAGCCAGACAAATATCCTTCCGATTCAGTTGAATCGCTTTTGCCCGAATTGTATCTTCGGGCTTCCGAGGAGGAATCGCCTTTCCTTCCCCGTGGTCTTTTCCGAGGCGAGGCATGCTCTTCATCGGTGATACGGCAAGTCTCCCACCTGCTCTCGAGGTGGTCCTCTTGGTTGAAGACAATTCGCTCTCTATTCTTGATCAGCAGGTCCAGCCTCGGCTCGCCGTCGCTTCACAGTGGCGACAGACAGAAGTCCCCAACGACAGCTTCTCACGATTACTTCTTGAGTTCCAGGCCTGACGCCATGTTCCTGACAATCTCCGTCCAGGCCTCGATTGCTTTAGAACGTGGAAGGCCAGTCGAGATAAAGGCCAGGAGCCCAAGTTGCAGCGCTGACAGACCCCGGGCGACTCTCACAGTATCAACATTCGGGGGTATCTCTCCCGCCTTCTTTCGGTCTTCCAAGCATCCAGAGATTCCCTCCACGAGCTTTCGGTCGACGTCCCTCATCAGTTGCTTTGCATTTCTGTCGCGATGAGCCTCAGACATGAAATCGCACAATAGATAGGGGAACCAGCTGGGCATTGATTTGAGTAATCTGCCGAATGACCCCTCAGTGATCTCGATGAGGCCTTCGTCTCTCGACGATGAGAGCTCACCTCCGAGCGCACTCTCAATGAAGGACTCTACGATAGCGCCGATAAGCGCCTCCTTGTTTTCGAAGTACTGATACACCGCTCCCTTGCTGACGCCAATCCTCTTGGCTACGTCGTTCATTGTGGTCTTGCGATAGCCCTTCCTGGCGAACTCTGCGCTCGCCGCATCCATGATACGCTTCTTCGCCTGCTCTTTGTATTCAGGGACCACTTTCGGCATTTTTTCCAGGTGAAATGTAATCAGAGTAGGAATACTTGAAAGCGACAGATGTGAGAATTGATATACATTGAGTCACTTTTCTAACCTGGGGACGGTTTGGCTGGCGGTAGTCTGGGCGACGAAAAAGAGCCTTCGAAGAGAGTCTGCGCTGCTTGCGGGCTCAGAATTTCACCCGATGAGAGCGTTTGTCCTCGTTGTGGGAATGTGTTCCGCAAGGATAAGGGAGAATGGGACTGGAAGCTCATTCCGAGGCAACGCACACTCAAGAAGACCGAATCGAAGAATGAGACTGTTGAAGAGGCTGGTCATGATTGAACGCCGGTTCCGTTAGGAGATCGAAATTGTGGCTTCTTTCTTGCCGCAGTTGGGTCCCAAATCGGTACTGCACCGGAACCGGTTCCCCCTTTTGCTGGCACCGGTTTGAGAGGTTCGTCGATGTGCTATAGACTGGATCGCGTGCACCAACTACTGACAGATCTTTGTGAAGATATTGAGAGACAGATAAAGCCGAATCTCCAGGGGTCGATGGGGAACCTCGTTCATGGCTATCTGCCCCAGGTCTGGGTCTTCGAGACCGAATGCGGCGCGTGCACCCTCTTCCTGGACACCGAGGGCAACGCTCGAGTGTTTCCCGGAGCAGATCGGGACGTGGACGTGACGATCCATTGGAGGAAAGACGTTCTCGAGTCCATTCTTGCATCGAGAAACCGTGATTCCGTCTCGGCCGGCGACTACCCAGACGTGACCGTTCATACTGACAAGGGAAGGGCCGCCTTCAACTACCTCAAGAAGGAGATCGGGCTTTGACGAGATGCTAGTTGTTGACCTATCATCTTCGCGGTTGGTAGACCTTCTTATGATAGTGGTAGCGCCTGAATCCTTTCAGAAGCGAGCCTTGAGCACTATGATTCCTTCTTTCCTTGTTATGTCGACCGACTGCCTGCCAGTCACGTGATTGGTGCCCCTCAGCTTCAGGACCTCGATATACTTGCGCCTTGCATCACCTTCATCCGATAGCATGAGCAGTATGACGCCATCGACCGCGTAGGATAGCTCTGGCGGATACAGCTCACCCGGGCGGACCTCTCCTGTCAGCAGCGTCGTCGCCTGCCAGTTCTTGAGACGCGTCGTTAAATCGAATGCGAACACCCTGTAGTCGTCCTTCATCATCGTCCCGACAACGGTGATCGGATCTATCACGATCCTCTGAGGCATGACCTCGGCAACTTTCTGGTCAATGAAATCAAGAACTTGCTGTCCAGTGGAGTTCCTCAGCATAGGACCGAGGTCGCAAAAGACGATCTCTTTGCCGTAGTATTCCGGTTTAACAAAATCAAATTGGGCTGCATACCTCAGCATCCACTGCGTTGGTTCGCTCAGAGTGGTGAAGAAAAGCCCCTGCTCGCCCTTTTCCGCCCCTGCAAAAAGGAACTTCTGCGCGAGCGTTGTCTTCCCGGCGCCAGGGTTTCCGGCAACAAGAATCACTGATGGAAACGGAAAGCCTCCTTCGATCATATCGTCCAGACCAGGTATTCCGCTGGGCATCCTCGGAAATACTGTCCGTTCCATGCCTAGATCACCTCCTTGTCCTTAAGGACAGCTTGCTCAGATCTGTCACTTTCGAGTGTTGCTTGGGGAACAGGACTTGGAATTTTCTTTGTCAAATCTCCCATTTCGTGCACGATCTTGACGGTCATTTCGGGGCCCACTTCGAGCACCTTCTTCGAGAAGTCTGAAATAAACTCGAAGAGCACGGGCTGCTGATCTCTGTCCATCACGACCGCAGTCAGAACCGTGCTAGGTTTAAAATCCTTTGTGGCCCGCAGATAGTTTTCGAAGAACCTCTTGACGCTCTCTGTCGTGTTGTAAATGAGTAGAGTCGAAACGTTATCTATGACAATGAATCCAATTCTTGTCAGATCCGCTAGTGGCCCCAGATTCTCCTTCTCTGAGTTAAGCAAGAACTCGGGCAGTGTTTCGATATTGAATGGCCCTCTTTGAGGCACAGAGTCGGCAGAGTCGCCTTTCGTATCTGAGCTGTGGGCAGATATGGCATCGATGAAAAACAGATTGTTCTGATTGATTCCATGGAGCTGCATTAGATGGGACACATATTGATGAGGTCTATCGATGGTGATCATGATGACCTTTTTCGCTTTTCTTTCCAAGAAAGCTTTCAGCACTGCGAGATTGACGCGGACAACGTTCGTGTATTTGGTGTGGATGAGGTATATTGAGGGTTCATTGGTCTCGTCCATGATCTCGCTGATCGCCTCAGCAAGCTGCAAGTCTCTCTCATTCACTTATTGCACCAGTTAATAATATTACGGCATGTGTTGGATATAAACTAGTTCTCGGGATTATCAAAACAGATAACGAGCAATAGTTCGAAACGCCGCTTCGCAACCAAGTACACTATTCCGCCAATCAGCAAACCTGGAAGGAAACCGATCACCAATCCAACAACAATCTGCAAATCGACCGCAATCACCTGTAGATCAATCGCCTTTGGTTCCCTATTGCTGTCGTGCTGAAGAGAGGGCACTTCAACATAGAGGCTTTTCCGAGGCGAGGCTCAAACCCC
>Ga0315293_10000271_pt1 | contig 46400 bp, 86 predicted proteins | sample YL17G13_20_MG_FD_203071 | JGI IMG/M metagenome (GOLD analysis project Ga0315293, IMG submission 203071) | Sediment microbial communities from Yellowstone Lake, YNP, Wyoming, USA - YL17G13_20 | ecosystem: Environmental > Aquatic > Freshwater > Lake > Sediment | place: USA: Wyoming | collected... | reverse complement strand
ATGGCTTACTAAATTCCAAGAAGACCCAACAGCAACTTGTAATTTACTTTTGAATAATACCATGAGTGTTGGATACAATGAAAGTTTTAGATTTAACCAAACCCAATTTGATATATTATTTAACCAACCAAGTTAAAAGATATGTAGAAAGTCAAAAGGAGAATAGACAATGATATTAGAATGCCCATATTGCAAAGAAGAGATATATACAGAATATCCTATCAAAAATAATAAAGTTAATGATAGAGATATGGACAGAGTCTGTGAACATATGAAAGTTAAACATCCAAGAGTAAAAATAGAAAAATGACCCTCACATATAAATTCAGAATGTATCCAAATAAGCCAGTAAGAGAAAAGTTAGACTTTGCTCTTGATATTTGCAGACAAACTTATAATCATTTGCTATCAGGACTTGATGAAAGATTTACAAAAAATGAATTACAAAACTATTTATTGGATTTGAAAGTTGTTTTTCCTGAAATGAATAATATTCATTCTAAAGTTTTACAGATGGAAAACCAAAGACTATGTTTATGTGGTTGTGGAAAAGAAGTTAAAAAAGGTAACAAATATATTAATGGACATAATCATCCTAAACATACTGAAGAATTTAAGAAGAGATTATCAAAAAGACAATTAGGAGAAAATAATGTTTCAAAAAGATTGGAAGTGAGAGAAAAAATGAAAGAAGCAAAATTAATTAATCCAACTAATTATTGGTTGGGAAAACATAGAGATAGTAAATTTATGAAATATGTTGGTTCTTTTTCAAAAGGTATGTCAGGAAAAACACATACACAAGAAACAAAAGACAATCTTTCAATTTTAAAAAGTAAACAAACTTCTGAATATATTGCATCTGGAAAATTATTTAATGGTAATTCTAAATATAGAGGACATTTTTGGTCTGATAAAAATAACAAATCTATTTATTATCAAAGCTTTTATGAACAAAGATGTTTAGAAATTTTAGAATTAAATGCAAATGTATTAAAATTTGATAGATGTAATATTATATTAGAATATATTAAAAATAACAAAATTAAAAGATACATTCCAGATTTTGAAATTGAATATATCAATGGTGATAAAGAAATAATTGAAGTTAAACCTTTAAAATTAATCAAATTCAACAATGAAAAAATTAAAAAATTAGAAGAATATTGCTTACAACATAATATTTTTTATTCTATTTATTCAGAAGAACAATTAAATATTAATACAAAGGTATGGAAACAAAAAGCTGAAAACGCTGGTTGTAAGATTGTAAAAATTGACCCCAAGAACACAACAAAACAATGTAGCAACTGTGGAAATCTTCAAAAGATGCCATTGTGGATAAGAACATACAAATGTTCAAGTTGTGGGTTTGAGATAGACAGAGACCTAAACTCTGCAATAAACATAAAAACTAAATTTATTGGTTCGGAACGAGCCAATGTGGAGAATAACTCCTCTACTCAGATTGAGCAAGGGTTGTCTATGAAGCAAGAAGCCATAACCTCAACAGGAGTTAGGTTATGAGTAGTTCACCCAATATGAAAGAAGAAGTGTGATATGAAAGATGAAACAAAAACTATAAGTGAAATGACTAGAGAAGAACTTATTGATTTAATTAAAAATATTAAAAGTCATAATTATATTTATGGATTAATAAGAAGAGAATCAAATGGTGGTTTCATTCATATTAGTCAAATTCATCCTGTAATAAAATGGTATATACGATTACCAAAGAAATATCAACACGATTTTATTCAAGAATTAATTACATTTGAATTATTAAAAAAAGTTGGGAGAGATAATTTTGAGGTATTGCCTCTTAATCATTCTCCCCCAATAGATAGTCACGGAAATCCTTTGTGGAACTTCTTGAGCTTATTCTAATTCATCTTTAGTTAATCTAATTACAAGGAATATTCCAACTCCAAATATGCCTAATACAAAAAATCCTGCAATCAAATCAGTTATTGTTCTTGCCCAGCTTTCCCCAATAACGTCATTTGGACAATATTGATATGTAGCTGTTGTTGAATTGCTTATATAACTTTGATTTACTGGTGCTGTCTGAAGGAAATAAACTGTTCCTGCTTTAGTGTTCAATACATAGTCAGTTGCTGAAGTTAATGTAGCTCCTGAAGAGTTTTTGAAAACTGCATTTGTTATATAACAGAATGAGTTATCTTGTCTCCAAGACCTATCTCCAGTGTTTGAATAAGTCAATGTATAGTTAATGTTTTGTGTAGCATTAATTTCTGCATTAGCTGGTCCTCTTGATGAAGCTATGCTTATAGTTTCACTTGGTGCTCCCAATAAACTAGTCTTTGAATTAGCTTGTTCTGCAACAATGTTTACGAGGACTACTCCAAGTAAGATTGCTACAAATGCGCTAATTAATAGTCCTACTGTTTTGTTTTCCATGATTACCTCCTTTCAATCGTATGAAAATGATTTACTTCTGATAACTGGCTTTAGCCAATTTTGCAAGTTTTCCAACATCTTTTATTTTTGGATTTGCTTTTCTTGTTTTAGCTAAATGTTCTAACCATTTGTTTTTTACCACCATTCGCTTTTACCTCCCTTTATTTTATGATTATCTAAGTCAAAAAGAGATTTCCCTTTGCTTTTTCCTAATAGTTTTCCAGCAACGTTAGCAACTACTGCTACTGCAAGTAGTCCTCCTACTGCTCCTATTAATCCATCTGTGTCTGTCATTTTATAGTTTGCCTCCTTTGATTATCATACGACGTTTTGTCGACGGATGTTCAGACCTAAGGTGTTTAAACATCCTCTTTACATATTTTGGGTTTCCTTTGATTATTATTTTCATATTCTCCATCCTTTCTTTCTGGCAACTCCATAGGCTACCGAAGTTCCTTTCTTTCTACCATAGTATACTTGGGTTGCTTTCAATAATTTTTTAAACTTTTGTGTTTTAGGCATTTAGTAGTCCTCCATTTCTTTTGGTTTAACATAACTTTCTTTCTTTTTTTTCTTTTTGTCTTTGTCTTTCTTTCTCATTTTATCCTCCTATAAAATATAAGCAACCATTACTGGTTGCTTAATAATTTAACTTCTCTAATATTTATTATTTACTTTTTCTTTTTTCCCATGTTATTTTTCCTCCATTTTTTAAATATGAATTTAATATTTAGGTCTTATCCAAGCCTCTGCTTGTGGTCTTTGTTTAATTATTCGTTCTCCTGAAAATGCGTCGGTGTCTTCATAATACATTGAATTAGGAGTCCTTTGAAGAGGAGGGTTTACAGGTTTAAAGGGATGACCGCCAGAGCTTCTGAAAACAGTTGCTATTGGCGGTAGTGATTGTTGAGGTTGTTGCGGTTGTTGAAATTGCTGTTGCTGACTTTGAAGTTGAGGTAATTGTTGAAATTGTTGCTGTGGTTGAACCTGTTGATATTGCATAACTACTTCTTGTCCTGTTTGAGTTGGAACCTGTTGAACTTGAGCCATTCTTTGTTGTGCTTGTTGAAGTTCTGCTTGATACTTTTGCGCAGCATTTTGTGCTCTTATAAATTTTCTATAACCATAAACTCCATTGTAGGGGGCATACTTAGTTGCCCAGGCACCTTTAGGTCTTCCTCTACCTTTAGATTCAGCAGATTGCGCATAAGTATAAAGTGCTTTTTGTGGAATTGGAGTTGTTGCTGTAATCAATCCACGAATAGCTTTTGATTGTCTTAATTGTGTTGTAGTGAATTTTCCTCTGCCTACTGATTGCTGTGATATTCTATGTGCTGAATCTATTGCTCTTGTCATTCTATTTCCAGCATAAGCTCCTGTTCTTTGAACAATCCTTTCTGCAGGTTGAAACATTCTTCCCAATCTTTCATTTGCCCTATAGATTCTTTCTTTAGTAAATTGTGCTTTGCTTTTATTTAAATTAGCTAATGATTGCGGTGCTACCTCTGGTCTCATTTTTGCCCTATAAGGTTTTCCATAATTTTTTATTTTTTCCATTATACTTACCATATTTTCACTCCCATTCTTCGCGCTACTTCGAAATTAGTTTCGTCTTTTCTAATAAACTTAACATCAATAGGTGAACCAGTTAATCCAGGAAGACTGCAATCCATAAATGATTCATTCTGGTCTCCAACTCCTGAAACATTATCATTATCATTAAAAGAATCTGCTTGAAATTTCCATCGGTGTTGTCTCATTGCCATTTTCTTTTTATTAATAAACTTTTAACTTATATAAATTGTTTTAAATATCAATTTATTGTCCCGCCCTATTCATCCAAGAGCTCCACGAGTAATAAAGTGAGACTAATAAAAATAAAGTAATTAAAATGTTAAGTGTTACATATCCATAACCTAATGTCATCGCTAAAACAAACATTCCAATATACCAAGTTGTTGTATAGATTGACATTCTTCCTATCAATAAAATTATGAAAATGATGAGGACTAATCCAATTATGGACATCCAAAATGAACCAAACACAAAATTCACAAAGAATGTATACAAATCTAATGCACCTAACATTTCAGGTAATGCCATTTTATTTTATCCTCCTTTTCTCAAGGGTTATCATTGGAGTTGAATGTTTTCCAAATGGATAGTTCTTTCTAACCAAAACTTTTTTCTTCCAATGCTTTCCGAATTTTCTTTTTAGTTCCATTATCTTTTCTTTATCTGCTCCTTTCATTTGTTTTTGTTTTTTAGTTATCATTTTACATATCACGATTTCTCCACCAGTCTATCACAGTAAAAACATAAAATACAAATACTGCTCCAAGTGTTGTCGCTAAAATCAAATTAGTAATATTACATCCTGTTGCAATTCCCACTCCACATCCTGGAAAAAATCTGCTTGTTATTTCACTTGAAAGAACATTATATAAATTTACAAATGGAAGTCCTAAACTAATTAATCCAGGAATGGCTATTGCAAATATTATAAAATCAGTTTTAAATCCAAAGATACTTCCTGCAACAATTCCTACTAATCCTATACTTCCTGCAATTCCAATTATTGATAATATAAATGTAGTATTATTCCAATTAGCAGAATTGGTTACTAATTCCCAAGTGTCTGTAGCTTGAACAGTTTGGTCTGAATATAAAATTAAGCAAAACTGAATACAAATTAATATGATTAACATTGTTTGTAATCTTGCCATTAACCTTGATACCTCCTATTTGTTGTGAAGAAATATATTATTAATAATAATACAAAATGAACAGGTAATATCCAATTATCAACTACAGAAGTAAATGAACCTCCAAATCCTAAGTTTGTTGCACCAGCAAGATAAAAGAATCCAGGACCACCAGGGCCATTAATTATTGTAAGTAATAAAACTACTGGAGTCATTATCCAAAATAATGAACCCGGATAAGCAGTATCATAACTACTATAAAAATTTATTCCTGCCAAGATTATTGCAAAGAACAAAAAGAAGAACACTATTCTTGAAAAATCTGACTTCTGTGCATCTGTTCCCCATTCAGGAAGTGAATATAAATCTTTCAAAGCATCTTTCAATGAAGCTCCAATACCTGAAGAACTTTCATTTGCAAAATTCTTCCATCTAGCATCACCTTCAATTTGCAACCAAGTATCATTAATTCTTATTGAATAGTTTCCATATAATTGGGGATGTTTTGTTACATTAATTACTTGACTTAAATATCCACGACTTGAATTAATACATCCTGTTACTGTATATAATGTTGTTGAAATATTTCTTATCTGCATTGAACAATTCTGCAAAGCATAAAGACTTGAGAAAACTTCAAATGTAAAATTATGAACTCCTGAACTAATTATTCCTGATGCTGGATAAAAATTATATGTAACTCCTTCCAGTAAAGAACTAAATTGAAAGTATTCTCCACTTCCTCCCATAGTAATTGTATAAGTTGAACTACTTGGTTTAAGAGTTATTGTCTGCGAAGCATAACCACTTGCACTTACAGTTATTGTATGGTCGTAATTTGGATTTAAAAAGAATGTAACTGTTCCTGCGCTATCAGTATATCCATCAGCAACAACAACTGTGCTTCCACTTATTATTCTTGTTACAATTAAATGTGCTCCTTGAATAACTTGATTGCCTGGAGTTACAACTTGATATGTAGAATATATTCCTGTTGAAGTTGAAAGCAAATAAAGAACTTTATTTGTAACAGTGCTTGTCAATGAAAATAATTCTGTTAATGTTCTTGTTGGATATAAAGTATATAAATAATGCATATCAGATACTGCTGCTTTAATTGGAAGTCCTGTTGTATTAGAACAAAAAGCATAACTTGGATTTGCAGTTGAATTTGAAAATAAGAATGTTCTATTAATTGTTCCTGTTCCTAAATAATACCACCAAGTGCTACTATCTATTGTTGCGTTCATATTATCGTTTGTTGCTTCATCCTTGAATGTAAAGTTGAGATATAATGCAGAAAGACCTGTATCATTACAAATTCCAAAATGAATTGGAACAACTGTTTGATTATAAGGACTTGAATTAAAATAATGTGTTCCAGTTGCATTTGTTAAAGCAAATTCCCAATATAATGTTTTATTTATTCCTACTGAAACTAATGGAATATCTATATCTTTACTAATTAATAAATCACTTGTTCCTGAAGTAGTTATTGTTGGAGTATAAGCAGTCTGATTAAAATAAAATGTTGAAGTTCCACTTGTATATTTATCTGGATTATAAGTTATATTCATTATAAATGATTTGGTTTCAGTTTCATTAGAAGAGTTACCATAACTAAATGAATTAACAACATAATTGTAATTTGTACTTACATTAAACCATCTTGTATCTGAAAGTTTAAATTCATTTAAATTATTGTATCCTTTACAACTCCAATTTCTATAACCCTCACTAAAGACAATTAACTTTTGTAAACCTAATCCTAATTCTCCAGCTGTTGTATTTTCAACAGTCCAATTTAAAATATCATTAATATATAATGAAACATTTAACATTGGTTTTGAAGAAGTTACTGAACAATTAAAAGTAACTGAAGTATTTGTAGTAATAAAACCATCGATAGGAATATTTAATGTAACAACAGGACTTGAATATGAAGGAAAAATACCATTTCCTGAATTATAAAGATTTGATATTTCAGTTGGAGATAATGTTCGATTATAAATTGCAATTTCATCTATTGTTGCATTATCCATAACTCCTACATTACTATCTGCTAAGAATTGTAATGTTTTAGTTGTTGATACTGCAATAGTTCCATCATAAGCTAATGCTCCTTTTAATGCTCCATTTATCCAAACTGCAATATGGCTTCCATTTGCAACCATAACATAATGTTGCCAACCACCATGAAGTATTGTTGTTGTTGGTTCAATATGTTTTAATCCTCCACCATCAAATAAATCAAACTCACAAGTATCAGGCACATAATTCCCACACCTAATTCCCCAAGTATTTCCTCCTCTATGTAAGGCATAATCTCCTGCATTAACGTCTGTAATATTTAACCATACACTTATACTCATATTAGTTGTAATTGAATTTAATAAATTATTATATGTAACATTAATAAATGAACCCCCTTTTTCTCTAAATCCATAATTATTCTTTCCTGTTGCTCCAACAACATAATCTATTGCGCCAAGAGGAATAACAGTTCCATTTAATATTCCTTTAAAGTTTTCTTGATAATTAGTTCCAGTTGTTGCGTCCAGATTCCAATATCCAACAAGTCCATCATTAAAACTATCTGTCCAAGAAGCCCATTCATTAATTTGAACTCCAAAGAATGTTGGAATCCATTCCACATAATCTCCTTCTTTAACTTCTGTAAATATACCAACTCTAACATTTCCTTCAGGCAATTCACTTAATTCTTTAAATGCAATCCAACTATAAACATCTTCAATAGAAGTTCCAGTTTGTTTTCTTGTGCAATCTTCATAACTTGATTGGTTCTTTGCATCAAATGATTCTTTACAATCTTGGATATAAATTGGTTTATTAATAGTTCCTATCTTTGAATAATATTTATAATTAAATGTTCTATCTATCTTAACATTAGCCTTTCTTAAATCATAAGTATCAATCTTAGCTAACGCATTATCATAATCTTTTTTATAATTACTTAATTCAAACTCTGCAACCTTAACATCCTTACCGCGCAAAACATATTCTTTTAATGCAGAAGTAAGTTTCACGTCGGCTATCTTCTCTCCAAGTCCAAAAGCATTTGTTATTGTTGCTGTCTTTGTATTTGTATCATAACTTAATGTATTATCAAACTCAAATGCGTTTATTGTAGCAACTAAACAAATCATTATCATTAATGATAGCATACATTTAGTTGTTAAACTATATTTTTTGTTCATCTGTTCGTACTCCATTTTCATTAGAACAATTTAATATGCCTGTTGCTGTTGGTCTCCCATTGTTCGTCCATAGAATATTAATGCTACTCCTGATATTAATACTCCAAGAACAATGTATGGAATGTATAATTTGATTGCTAAACAACCAATACTTGACTGAGTTCCAATTGTGCTATTATAACTTAATGCATGAGTTGCATCTCCATTATACTTATATCCAGCACAATTAAGACTATCAGACTGCTGTGCAGTATTGATTATCTCAACTAAGCCAGGAATAAGTGCCACTAAGAATGTTACTGTTATAAATAACATTAACAAATTCATTGGTAGTGTCATCAAGTTTCCTTTCTTACTTTTCTTTTTCATTGGTGCTATCAAATTAGTTTTCTTGTTCATGTTGCTCCTCCTTTTTGTTTTATGATTATATCCTCCTTCCTCGTATGAGGAAGGTAGGCTCGCGGATGAAGACGAAAATATCCTACGAGTATGATTGTGAGTATTTACCATATGCCACTCCTTCGCTTATACGATTGCACAGCGCGAACTTCTGCTCTTGTTCCTAATCTTGTGCTTCTTAATTGAATAAATGTGTCTCTTGCCCCTGTCTTGCCCTTTTTAATTGGTGGTCTAAATCCAAAACCATAAACTTGTTTTTCAGTAATAGGTGCTAATCCTAATGAAGTTGCTTTTGCTTTTGTTGGAATTAATTGAAATGAAGCCCTTGCGGTTGTCTTAGTTGCGCGCACGCCCAAAGCTAAAGCTTCTCCTCTTGATAATGGTTTTGTGGAAACTAACATAGGCTTCTTAGCTTTTCTTGTATAAACTAAATATGATAACTCAGTAGACTTAATCGGTTTACCTACTAACTTTATGGAGGTGGGTTTTCTTGATGGTTTAAAAAATATATCTTCTCCTGGTTTAGTAATTTGTTTTATAGGACGATAAAAATTTTGAATTACTTTTGGCATTAATATTTGTCTTTGAACTTGTTTTTGTGCATATCTTTGAGGTTGAGATTGTATAAATTTAAAAGATTCCACATATTTTTGTGGCTGTTCATATTTCTGTTGTGATTGTTGTTCTTGTTTTGTTATTAAACTTGTTTTCAATCCCAAACCTAACATAGAAATTGTAGCTTCTTTTTGACCAGTTAAAATATTAGACTTTGTTAAATATTGTTCTTGTGGTTTTACTAAGTATTTTTCCTGAAACTTTGATTGCTGTAATTGTAAAGTTGCTAATTTTCCTTTTACTTGAGGAGCAAAGAATCCAGTAGTTTCATAAGTCCCGGCTCCAGCATAAGCACTTTCTGTTCCTGTAACTCCAGTCACAATTCTAGGTGCAGTTGGGATTGATGTTCCAAGTAATTCTCCGTATTCTTGAACAACTACTTCTTTAAATAAAGCATCAGCTTCCTGCTTTCCAAACACAGCATCTAAATATTTTTTAAATTCATTAAGTGTTTTTTCATTATCTTTAAATCTATTAACCTGTGTTCTTATAAAATCCATTCTTGATTGTTTATTATAAGTTTGTAATCTTCGTCCTACATCAGTTAAAAATTTTTCATATTCTTCTTTACTTAATTCGGGAGATTTAAACTTCTGTCCTGCTGTTTGAATTTGAACTTGTGTCTTTCCTTTCTTAGCAACCATAGATGAAAATAAAGGAGAGAATGCTTCAAATAATAATCCTGTGCTTATTAATTCTTTTGCTGTTGATTCAGAAATTATTGGTGATGGTTCAAGCAATGTTTTTCTTATTCCTGTTTCAAGTCTTCCAATTGGACTTATATCAAAACCTCTCCACTCTCCAGCTTTTAATATTGGAATTGTTTTCTCACCTACATATTTTCCAGCAGTTATTATTCCTTTTGCAAGAATATCAGTTACCTGTTTTGGAAAAGCAACAATCTGTTGATTTTGGAGTTGAGTTATAAATGCTTCTCGTTGGCTTGGTGACATTGCATTTAAAATATCATTCTGCTGAGTTTTTGAAAATGAATTCCAATTTACCACACCAGCTGGTTCAGTTACTTTTCCAAATTCTCTAATTTCTGGTGGAATTTTTTCAACAATTGGTTCAACTAATGGCCTAATTCGTTCAACTCCACCTAAAAAATCTTGTTTAATATTCCTCCCAATTTGTTGAACTTCTCCACTTACTTTACTTAATGGAACTTGCCAAAATGGAACTGGTTGAGTTGAAGCTCTTAATACACTTGTTTGTTGTTGAAACCAATCAAATTCACTTTGTGTTGCTTCTCTTTTTAAATTTGTTGAGGGTTCATAATAATAAATCTTTGTTTCTGGTATACCTTGGTATACTCCAATTTGTTCTTGTTGCAAGTATGGTTGTTGGACTTGCGAATTAGTTTTCCCCATTGCAACATCTTGATTACTTGGTGGTTGAATTCCAGCTTTAAAATCAGTATACCAACTTGGAGTTTGAGTTGTAGGAGTTCCATAATAAACTCCGTCTTTTACATAATCGCCAGGAGTTTTCATCTGAGTTTTCCATTGCTCCATTGCCATTCCTCTATCAACACTTCTATCCATTCCAGTCTCTCTAATTACTTGTTGTGCCAATGCAAATTCTTCGGGCCCATGAAGATAAGCTAATCCTCTTCCGCCTGCAAATCTATTTAGTGCATCTGATAATCTTGAATATGCGTCAGGACTAAGGGATTGTATTTGCTGTTGCGTTTGCTGTGAAATTGGATTAACCATTTTATTACCAATAAGAAATTTCCACCCTCTTAGGAAAATGTTTCATTTTTCGTTTAGGAAGTATAATTGTTAATTGTCCATTACATTTATTCACAAATACTCTTTTTACTTTTATTGTCGTTGCATTTGCCATTAACAATAGGAAATACTAGTAATTATTTAAATAGTTATGTAACATAACATTTATAAACCTATAATATATATTTTCTAATGGGACGATATAGTAAAGAATATTATCAACAGAATAAATCAAAAATAAGATTACATCACCATAATTATTATTTATGTCATAAAGAAGCCTGGAAAATAAATGGAAGAAAATGGTGCAAAAGTAAAAATGGAATAATTTATAGGAAGAAATATTTTAAAAAATGGTATGACAAACCAAAAAATAAATTAAGAATGAAAAATTTAATGAAAAAATATTATGAAGCACATAAACAACAATTCATATCAAGAGTTCGAACAAAAGATATGATAAAGGGTAGAGGTTATAAAAAAATAACTCCACCAATATATCAATGTAAAAATTGTTTAATTAATAAAGACCTTCAATTACACCATAAAATTTATCCAACTAAAAAACAAGATATAATTAATGCAATAAAAAATAAACAAATATATTATGTATGCAAACCTTGCCATAGGTTATTACATCCAAAATGTTAATTACGTTTTCAAGAAAAAAAGTTCTGGTTCGTCAAAAAGTGATTTGAATTTTCCATATGCTTTATCTATTGGATAACCCATTTGATGTAAGTCATAAAATAAAAAAGCTATCTGATTAAAATCTTTGTTCTTAATTACTTTCATATATCGTGGTGGATTCCAATTACGATTGACAGCTTTAACTGCTTTGAATTTTAATCTATCTTTATCCTTTTTGACGACCAGAAGTTCCATTATGGAGTTGTTGGCGCGGGTGTTACCGGTGCTTTATTTTTATTCGCAATGTAAAAGAAACCAATTATTACTCCTAAGATAACCAAAGCAATGATTATCCATTTCATGCTTGCTTTCATAGGTTGTTTCTCTCCAAGTCTTGCTTGAATTAATGCCTTGATTAAAACTGGGTCCTGAATGTTAATTCTATCTCCGGGGTGTTTTGAAATAAAATCTTTATACATTAATTCTTGGTAATCATCTACTCCAACAAGTTCCCTATCATATTCTCTTGCTATCACTGATTTAAACTTTCCAAAAGATAAAACTCTATCAGGGTTGTAACGATATACATGATTTCTAATAACTAAAAAATTACCTCCATATATCTTTGTTAATATTGGCCCTTCAATTTGTTTTTTAAGATTAAGCAGGAATACAAGTATCTGGTCAGGCTTTTTGCTTTTAGCCATTACTCTCCTTTTTTTCCAAGGAAGTTTAAATGGTTTTTTCTTTTCGCCTTTATCTTCATCATACTCATATTCCCTCCTAACTTCATCATACTCTTCTTTTGTCATTTTCATTGTGCTTGTGCTGGCTGTGATGCTGGTTTTCCGAAGAATGTTTTCTTTTGCTGAACAGGTGTTGTTGGTTGAACCATTCTCTGGCTATATCTTTTCTGTGATACAACTAATTCTGGTAACCATCCTCCTCTTGACATTGAAGTTGCTAAAGTTATTTCTGCCTTTGTCATAAAGAAAGTATCATAAGAATCATTATGTAATAGTTTTCCTAACTTTGCAAGATACTCACAATTTCTAACAGACAAATCCAGCATACCTAATTCTTTTGTTCTAAGATTTGCAACCTTACTGCTATCTTTAATTCCTAGGATATGTCTAAAGAAAGTAAAGATACCTTCTCTTGATGCCATCCCGGGATAAGAACCGAACTGTTGGTCTTGCTGAACTTCTACCATATGCTCCTGCATATCTTCAGCATCTTCTCCATAACCTTGCTGAGCTACATCTTCTGAAACTTCATTCATATTTTCTTCTTCGTCTTCATCCATTTGCCTTTTCCTCCTTTCATTCAATCTTCTTCTTCCTCGTCGCTAGTTGAATATCCTCCTTCAAATTGTCCTCCAGACATTTCATCAAGGAATTCTAAAGCTGAAACGACTGTGATTATAACTCCAAATCCAATAATAATCGACGCAGCAATCTGTGTATAAAGATTAGTTATATTTCCAAATCCATAAATCATTGTATAAACTCCTGCTCCTGAAAATGCAAGTCCTGAAAGAAATGCAAATATTAAATTAGAAAACATAAATGAAAGAATTAAAAGAACAAGACCAATCACTGCCAAAACAATAAATGTCATTGTATTACTTTCTGCGCCTTCACTTGGAGTGATTGTAAAATCATAAGTCCAGGTTTTAACCATTGTTGTATCAAAACAATTTCCGCCCACATTATAAGTTCCAAGAACATAAGACGGATTCATAATGTAACTAAAGTCAGAAGTTCTTTTTGTCATATTAACATTCGATAAAAAGATTGTTGAGTTAGGATAATTAACATAAGAAATATTACAACCTGAACAAAGTGCTGCACCATTATCACAAAGCTGAACTAATTCAATTGGCTGTCCTGCTTTGAATGTTCCTAAACTTACTGCACTTACATTCGAAACAATACAGGCTAAAATTATTCCTAAACATAATGCTATTCCAATTAGAATGTTTTTCATACTATTAGAAGATTTAAAGTTATTAAAATGTTTATGTATCATGGACAATACCTCATTGTATAATTATTGATTAAAATTGTTTTATCACAGATGTTTTCAATCGCAGGAACAAATCTTATAAAAGATAAACTAATAAAAAATAATGCTAAAATAATTACTATTAAGTTTTCTTTATTCATTTTTTAATCTTTTCTCGAATCTCCTTTTTGCATTCTTCACAATAATAACTTCCATTATCTGGTTTCTTCTTTCCGCAACGATTACAGTATTTTGTCAATTTTTCTTCTCCCCGCTTGAAAAATCTTTACTCCAATTCCCAAATTTATCCCAGTGACAAAAACAGCACAATTCTTCTACTGTCAATGCTTTGTAATTATGTTTACATTGTTTGCATCTCATGGTATTACTCCGGCACTTGTGCAAACTTTTAATTCTTCAAAGTCTTTTGAATTTGTTATGCAGTCATTTATCTTTTTATCATTTGCAGTTTGTTGAACTATTTGTTTCTGCTGTTCTTGATTCATCCACTTCCTCCTGCACATAACTTCATCTCATCAAATGTTTTGCTTGTTGCAATGCAGTTAGTTAATTTATCATTCTCTGTTTTGATTTCATATATTGCTTGTCTGTGAACACTTATCTCTCTACCTAAATCAACACCTTCTTCTGTTACATCTTTTGAATGAGGATAGTAAGTTATTGTTACTGGCTTACAAGTTTCTTTTGTATCTCCATCTACATCTATTATTGTTGTTGTGCAGTTCTGTTCTATCTTTGTTTCAGGTCTTGAATAATCTATTTGTGGATTATTAAATGTTGTATAACCATAGAATCTTGAATGATTAATAACTCCATTGTCTAAATAATAACTTGCATCTTTTACATAATCAAAAGCATTTTTATCTGTATTAAATACAGAAGTTCTATCAATAAATCCTTGAGCAGATACATTTAAGGAAACATAAACCTGTCCATAGAAATATCCTGCATAACCTTCGTTTGATATATCTGTTCCATATACTGCATAATTTAATGCTCCTGCTTGATAACCTAATATTCCATATTGAGCATTATCATCATTATATCCTAATATTGCTCCTGATATTCCACTACTTACAATTCCATAATTTGCATTTACATCTTGACCATTTATTCCTATTTGATTAACAATTAATGCACTTCCATTTACATGTAATGGTTGAGCAGGTGATGTTGTTCTAATTCCTACTCTTCTATTATCTGCTTCATAAGTTACATAAGAAAGTCCTGTGCTATTCCAAAATCTTACATCAGTATCACCATTTGCTTGGAATATTAAACTATTTTTACTATATACAAATAATGTAGCATTTGCAGTTGTTCTTTTCATTGAAGTTCCATCATCAAGATTTCCTGTTGTTAAAAAATAAACTCCATTATTATTTGTTACACCAATCTTTCCATCAACAGTTAATACTGAAGATGGTGACGAAGTTCCAATCCCTACTTTTCCACTTGTTCCATTAACATATAATGTTCCTGAAAAGTTTGCGCCGATTGCACTTACTGCTGTTTCTAAAAGGTAGGCAGGAGCAGTCGTCCCAATACCGACATTGCCAGCAGTATCTAATATCAATCCTAAACTACTACTATATACACCACCATTATATGGAGTAAGCTGAATCTTTCCACCGCTGAAATTGCCGGCTTGTATAACAAGTGTGTATGGTTGCACTTGAATATTACCGTAGTCAGATGCACCACCATCTGCAAAATCAAAACTGAGAAACTTATTCCCAACTGCATTGGTAGCTTGTATTGTTACTACATCTGTTGTTCCTTTAATATGTAAATTCGTGCTAGGACTCGCCGTCCCAATACCGACATTGCCTGAAGGAAGTATAAGGAAACTATCTACACCAAGGGCAATATTATAAATTCCAAAATTATTGCTTCCGTCTTTTCTGACTGCCCACTTTTCTGTTGCATCGTCAAGAAATACAAGTTGGTCTGTTGAACCTGCTTTAGAATACATACGCAGAGCGACATTTCCTGCGGGGTTTCTCATGGCAAGTTGAGTGGGAACTCCAGAAATATCAAGTGAAGCAGCTGGACTCACCGTCCCAATACCAACCTTCCCCCCTGCACCGCTTATATTAATTAAACCTGTGACTATTTCTCCTGAAACATTCAAATAACTAAACCAAGGATATGTTCCATTTCTTAAGAAATTATCTGCATAAAGAGATTGATTATAAAAGTATGCAGTATTTGACATATTATAAAGATATTGTTTTCCATATATTCCTCCAATTAAAATTTCATTTCCAATGAAGTAGTCTGCTGAAATATTATATCCTGTTGCATTTATATTCATATCTGTGTGATAACTATAAGGGTCTACTTCTTCTCCACTTGGAGTTCCAAAACCTTTTGATATAGCAATCCAGTCTATATAATATTTATTATTTGTGTTTCCATTACTTGCTTTATATAATCTCATTTGAACAATTCCATTAACATCAACATGGTCAGATGAATCAAATACTGGTTGAGTAATTGTTGCAAAAGCTGAACTTGTAGAAACATAAGGATAATCTTCCCAAGCACTTGTAACATAATTCCATACTTGTATAATTGGAAAAGCGCCAGAAAGAGAAGATGTTTTATATCTCATTACTCCCTGATTAAAACTATCTATTCCAGTAAAATTAATTCTTAAATCTAATCCAGGACTTCCTGAAGCTTCTGAAAAGTTAAATGTATTACCATCATATTTTCCATCTTGATGTTGAGTATTTCCTAAATTTCCTCCATCTATAGTCCCTGCAATTGCTTGACTTTGGGTTGCATTATAATATGTTGTTGAAAGTTGACTTTCATTAAAATTAAATCCATTAGTTGAATTTTTAGTAATCCATTTTCCATCAGAATAATAAGTAATAGATTGATTGTAGAAGTATGCAGATTGTGTCATGTTGTAGAAATATGCGCTTTGAGTTTGATTGTAAAAGTAAGTATCATTAATCCATAAAGTTGTTCCGTTAAAAGTTGCAACACTTGAAGGGGTTAAAGAACTTATTATCCAATTAAATAATCCAAAGAACCAACCATTGTCAGAAGTAGAAACATTTGTTCCAGCAGTCCATGTTGCTGATTGGTTTGTAAGAGCAATGTTTGTATAATTTACATTGTAGTTAGTTGTGTTTGTAATATTGTAATAGTTATTTGTTGTTGAACCTCCAGAAGCATTTCCTCCATAATGATAAAGAATGTTTTTGCCTGTGTCTATTCCAATGTTAAGACCTGTGCTTGAATTATCATTTATGATTGGTTGAGGATTGGAATCAATACCAATTTTAATATCCTGCGCTGAAGAAATTAAAGGAAGAAAAAGAATTACGAATATGAAAAATGAAAATAGGGAAATTCCCTTTTCCCTTAAATTATAAAATACCATCTATTTTTTTATAGGAAAGTTTAAACAACTCCTGCGTCTCTAAGTGCTCCATAGCATACTGCAATACCTATTCCTAAAATTCCTAATGCAAAGAATCCAGGAACCATCTTTAATACAGTTGCGCCCCATGAGGAGCTAAGATATAGTTGACACTTAGTTTGTGCTGCTGCTGCTCCAGCTTCAGTACAAGTTGCACCTGTACTATTTGTTGAAAGTGCTACATTCTGAACCTGCTCAGCTATTGGTCCTATTAAAGATACACCAATAAGAATTGCTACGAATCCACCGATTAATCGATTTATCATCTTAAATGGTTAATCCTTAAACAACTCCTGCGTCTCTAAGTGCTCCATAGCATACTGCAATACCTATTCCTAAAATTCCTAATGCAAAGAATCCAGGAACCATCTTTAATACAGTTGCGCTCCATGTTGAAGTGTTATATAAACTTCCACCAGTTGCTGCTGCTGTATTAACTTGTTCTGCTATTGGGCCTATTAAAGATACACCAATAAGAATTGCTACGAATCCACCGATAAGTCTGTTTATCATTTATGTCGGATTAATTAATTTCCTTACCTCCCATCGATTATTTTATGACTTAACTTATTTAAATTGTTAGGTTTTAAAAATGGTTACAAATCTTTATAAAGTTCAAGGATTTGATAAGTTAGCAAAGAGGAAAGGATATGGATATTAAAGAAAAAATAGAAAGGTGGAAGGAACTGGCAAGGATACTTCTAAGTAAAAATAAAGCTATTTATATTAAAGAAATTAATGGTGATTTGCATTTTGCAGATATTAATAAGATAGAAGAAGATACAATCAACATTACTAATTTTTCTCCTGAACAAAGAAAGAATGTTACTGAAGATATTTATTGGATTAATGTTTTTGATTTAGATGAATATAAGTTGGGGGTGGAGAAATGACTTTGAAAATTCTTAATCTTTATGCTGGAATCGGGGGCAATAGAAAGTTATGGACTGGAGATATAGAAGTTTCTGCTATTGAAAATGTCCCAGAAATTGCCAGGATTTATCAGGACTTCTTTCCAAACGATAAAGTTATAGTTGCAGATGCACACCAGTATTTATTAGAACATTATAAAGAATTTGATTTTATTTGGAGTTCTCCACCCTGTCCAACTCATAGTTCATTTAAGAAAATATGGATGAAAACTGGAAAACAGAAGATACTTTATCCAGATATGAATCTATATCAAGAGATATTATTACTAACTCATTTCGCTAAGTGTAAATGGGTTGTAGAGAATGTTAATTCTTATTATGTTCCATTAATAAAACCTCAAGAAAGCGGAAGACATTATTTTTGGAGTAACTTTAATATCAGTAAAATAGATATGCCTAAGTTAGATATAAGATATGGAAAAACTGGGGGAAAGAGTTATGGATTTGATATAAATGGAAAGGACTATGGTGATAAAAGGAAATTATTAAGAAATTGTGTAGACCCAGAATTAGGACTTCACATTTTCGAAATGGCTTTTAAAAAACCACAATTAACATTAAATATTGGAGATAAAAAATGATTTACTCCTGCCTTTGTTCTATTTGTAAGAAGTGGCATTCACATTGTTATCCTAATCCTAAAGATTTGAAAAAGTTTGTTTGTATTGATTGTCTGCATAAGATTATTGGAGATGTGGAGTGGGAGGTTGGGAGATGAAACCTGAAGAACAAAGTGAATTAATCATTTGGGATTGGCTTAAAACTAAAGGAGAATATATCAAAGAAGTTTACTTTAATAGAAAAAATGAATTGGGATGGAAAACATTTACAACTTCTGGAGTGAATAAAAAACCTGATTTTATTGTTGCTATTGATAGAGGATATGGAATTGAATATATTGCTATAGAAATTAAAAATTCAAAAAAATCAAAAGATGTTTATGATGCTTGCAAAATATTAGATTACTATGAAAACTATTTTTTAAAAAAAACAAAGTATTTTATAGAAAAAGAAGAAATAATAATATCTCATTTTGCTATTGCTACTGATAAATCTATTGAGGGACATTTATTAAGAAAAGAAAGAGACTTCTTTGATAATTTAAATGATGCAGAAGAAGATGATGATAATGCAAAATATAAAAGATTTATGGTTGAACAAGGTTATTTTCCAAGATATGAATATTATACGACTGGAGTTTATTTAAGATTATTATGGGCAAATTGGAGGAGATTAAAAAAAGAATTAAGTTTTGAGAAAGCACCATCAGTTGGAATAATTATTTCTGAACCAAAACAAAAAGATAATCCTTATTTTTTTACAATGGTTTATTGTGATTGGTTTAAAGAAAAAAAGGGACATTGGGGACAAAGATTTTGGAGGTTATGATGGAGATAGAAAAAGAGGAAGTGATAAAATACTGGAAATTTTTAAACCATAGTAAGCAAACTGAAATAAGAGCAATCAAACCAAGATGGTTTGAAGGAAAGAAATTTCCTGTTTCAGTTTTTGTTTCTAATGAAAATGATTTAATAAAAGAAATAGAAAAGTTAAATGGAGAATATAATATTTATGTTGGATTAAATGAAAGAAAGGAAAATGGAACAGAAGATAATGATATAAAATATATTACAAACATTGGACACGATATTGATGCACATGGAACAGGAGAGAAAGGATTATTTATTGCAGGACAAGTTGCAATAGAAATATTGGATATTTGTAAAGAATTAGGATATGAAGAACCTTTAGTAATAAATTCTGGACATGGTTATTGGGTGATACATCATATTTATCCAATAGAAAATACAGAAGAAAATTCCAAGAAAGTTAAAGAGTTTGGTATGAGAATAAAAAAGAAACATGAAAAGGAACTTATTGAAATTGATTCAACAGTTTATAATCCATCAAGAATTGCAAGAGTAGCAGGAACTCTAAATGTATCTGAAAAAGATAATTTTGTATTAGGAACAATTATGAATAATCCATCAGGAGAAGAAGATATTAAATTAAGTGAAGATATATTAAAGATTGAATTACAAACTTATAGTCCAAATCCTTTAGCAATTAATACTCCTACAATTTGCTCCTTTATGGATTATTGTTTAACTCATCAAATACCAAAAGGTGAAAGACATAAAGTAATAAGTAGGAATATGGCAATATATATTTCTGACCATCCTGATAGAGAATTATTAAAAGAACAATATGTAAAGATTCAAAGAGGTGGTGAAGGAGAATTAGATAATTGGTTAAAAGGAATTGATGAAAAAGGAAAATCTTTTTTTCCTTTTGGAATTGGACAATTAGTTAATTTTACAAGAAAATACAAAATACCTTTTGATTGGAAACTTACTCCAGAATATAAACAATGGATTCAATCTAAGAAAGCAGAAGATAATTTAAATAAAGAATTAGATAAAGAAAACAAAGCAGAACAATTTAATAAAGCAATAAAATTTTTTACAGATAAAAAGAATCTTGCTCAACAATTTTTAAAAGTTCAACCACTTTATTATGATAAAACTAAATTATGGTGGATATGGAATTTTGATTTACAATGCTGGGAACTATGTGATGAAGTAGATATTATGAATTATATATCTGATAATTCTGAAGCAGATACTATAAACTCAACAGAAAGAAATGAAATACTTGAAGCATTAAAACAAGTTAGTAGAAAAAATAAACCTCTTCCAATCCCTGAAACATGGATTCAATTCAAGAATTATATTATTGATATAATTACTGGAGATAAAATAAAAGTAAGTAATAAATATTTTGTAACAAATCCCATTCCATGGGAACTTGGAGAATTAGAAGATACACCAATAATAGATAGAATATTTGAAGAATGGGTTGGGAAAAAATATGTTAAAACTCTTTATGAGATTATTGCTTATTGTTTATTAAATGGTTATCCAATTCATAGAATCTTTTGTTTTATTGGAGCAGGACTTAATGGTAAGAGTAAATTTCTTGAATTACTTAGGAAGTTTATTGGAGATAATAATTGTTGTTCAACTGAATTAGATGTTCTTATTGCTTCAAGATTTGAAGTTACGAGATTACATAAAAAACTTGTGTGTCAAATGGGAGAAACAAATTTTGGTGAATTAAGCAAGACAAGTTTGCTTAAAAAATTAAGTGGTGGAGATTTGATTGGATTTGAATATAAAAACAAAAATCCTTTTGAAGACATCAATAAAGCAAAGATAATAATCTCAACAAACAACCTTCCTACAACAACTGATAAAACTATTGGATTTTATAGGAGATGGATGATAATAGATTTCCCAAATACTTTTTCAGAGAAAAAAGATATTTTATTAGATATTCCAGATTTTGAATATGAAAACTTATGTTTGAAATGTTGTAAGATATTAAAAGAATTATTGGAGAAAAGGGAATTTACAAATGAAGGAACAATAGAAGAAAGAAAACAAAAGTTTGAATCAAGAAGTAACTTCCTTGAAAAATTCATAAAAGATATGGTGGAAGAATCCATAAATGGATATATTACTAAAGCAGATTTTTACAAGAAATTCTCTGCTTGGAGTAATGAAAATAGACATAGGGAGATGTCTGAAATATCATTAAGCAAAGCTATGAAGGAGTTAGGATATGAAAGTGCAACTAAGTATTTTGATTGGATGTTTGATGGAAAGGGAGGTTATGCTAAGGTTTGGCTTGGCGCAAAATGGAAAGTTTAAACAAAATATTACTGATATTACCAATATTACCTATGGTGGCACTCAATTACACACATGAGAAACTGAGTGGGGACGTGAGTAATATCAGTAATATCAGTAATGTTAATAAGGCAAACCGAATAACTCAAACTCCTAAAAGTTCGCACAATCATAAAAAATAACAAAATCAAAACAAAAAAAAGCACAAAAAAACAATGAAAATAACAAAAATAGTCACAGGCAGAAGGAAATTATACAATGAATCAGAGGTTTAACTTTCTGAACTCATCTCTTTTTATCCCTTCCCACAACCAGTATAAAGTTTGGTGGGCTTGTCTGCCTGTGACAAAGGGAGTAAAACATGAAACAAGCAATCCAAACCAAAAGGAAAACCAAACCATTCTTTCGCTACTGTGCGAATTGTAATGAGAGGTATCATCCAGCAACAAGATACCAAAGGCTCTGCCTTAAATGTTTTGACATAATTCAAAGGCAGAATAGAATAAAGATAAATGAAGCAAGAAGAAAATGGCAACTAAAATACAACGAGCAAAGAAGTGCAGTAAGTGTGGGAAGTTAATTAGAATTCAAAACCATTCAGGTTTATGTAACTTCCACTTCAGACAGAAGTATTACAATGATAGAAAAGTATTTAAATAGGAAGTTATGATTAAACAAACAGGAGGTTAAACAAAATGAAAACATATAACATAACAATAGAAGGAATAAGTCCATTACTTATGAATAGACCAAGTCAGTTAGATATTGGAGAAAAGTCAAAGGATAGTAAAAGAGAAACTATGACACCAATAGAGCTTGCTGAATGCAAACTTTATTCAGATGCAACAGGAAAAGTATATCTTCCTGCAACTTGGTTTCAAGGAGCAATAGTTGAAGCTGGAAAGCAAAAGAAGATGATGGGTAAGGGAAGTGCAAAAGCTACCTATTCAAAAGTTGCTGGTTCAAGTGTAGAGATAAATCCATTTGAAATTGTATTAAAAGAAAAATGGAAAGTCTTTTCTATACTTGCAGTTAATCCAACAACACACGGAAGAAATGTTTTGCACAGACCACAATTTGATAAATGGAAAGTTGAATTTGAATGCACTTTTGATGAAAGCCAAATTGAAGTTCCAGTAATGAAAGAACTATTTGACATAGCTGGAAGAAATGTAGGTGTAGGAGATTGGAGACCTGCAAAGCGTGGAAGATTCGGAAAATTCCAAGTAATCAACTGGACTGAAAAAAAGAAATAATCATTATCATAACTTATAGTCATAGAAATATGATTGAGGTGAGGTATGGTAAGGTGGGGTATGGTAAGGTGCGGTAAGGTATGGTGAGGTGCGGTATGGTACGGATAAAATTATAATGGAGGAACAAAATGAAAGAGATAACATGGAATGTAAGAATCGCTGATAATAAGATAGCAATTGCTGAAAGAGGAAAAGGATTTCCAACAGATAATATAGAAAGTCATTTGCTTATCATTGGCATTCTTGAAAATATAAAACAAAAGCATCAGGAAAGATTTAATACACTTTTCAATCAGACAAAAAAATTATCTGGAGGAGAAGATGGAAATTAAAAAATGTCTTTGGTGTAAAAAAGAATTTGAGGATAAAAGAATTAAATGGAAAAGAGGAAATGGATTTAATAAAAAATATTGTTCTCAAAAATGTCGAACACAAAGTAATGCATCAAAGAGATATAGTAGATTGAAAGATGATTTTAAATTCAGGGAAAAAAACATAACAAGAGCAAGAGAATGGAGATTAGCTCATAGAGAAAGGTTTAATGCTAAAGTTCTTCCTTATGCAAAAGCCTGGCAGAAAAAAAATTACTGGGAATGTAAAAAGAAACATTTGTGTTATATCTGTAGAGAGAAAGTTCTTGATGAACACGCAGCGTGTGAAAAGTGCAGGATAAAAAAGCGCAAACATAAAGTTTAAATAACTTAATATCTTAATTGGATTGGAAAATCAGGTGACTATGGTTAAAAAAAGCAAGCCAGTTTTTAATAACGCACGGAAGAAATGCAAACATAAGTTTCATTTTCTTCGTGCGTATCCATATTATTCCGAGAAGATAACTTTATGGCCCGAATGTTATAAAGCATCTTTCATTTGTGAAAACTGTGGATTTATTAAACGAGTAAAACTTTGGGAGGAAGAAAAATGTCAGGGAGATATTCTAGGGGAAGTTTATGGGAACAGCCAAAGCAGGATACTGGATGGGGATTAATTTTTAGATTGAATGACCTCTTAAATAAAGTTGAGAGGGATGCTGACAATGGAGATTTTTTAAAGTGGGATTTGCATTTAAACAGAATTTATTCAAATATAATTTTTAAAAATCCTATGGAAATTGCAAAAGATAAAAATGGAAAGATTGTTGATATTGTTTTAGGGAGGGAAGATGTTGAAGAATTTTCATTGTTTAATACAAAGATAGAAAATAAAAAAAGTGAAATAATCAAGCAAAAGATAATTACCACAGATAACCCAAGCCTAGAAGAAAATAAAAAAATAAATAAATTAAATAATGAACTTTGGGCAATTATATATATGAAAGAAATATGGCTCAGAAAAAAGATGACAGATTTACATTTATACTTAAGGCAAGTAGAACATGACCCAGGCAAAGCAATTTATGGAGGTTAATTATGGAAGAAGAAAAAAAAGTTTATGGAGGGTATTCTAAAAAATTTAATCCGATATTTGCTGGTATGACTCCTCAACAAATTGGAGAAGCTAAAAAAATATACTGGGCAAAGAAGGATATAGAAAAATATGATGGAGTTGCTCCAAATATTCCCCATTCAAATTCAAAGTTTCCTGTAACAGATTTAAAATTTTATATGGATGGATTTTTAAGAGAGAATTTAAATGAAGTTCCAAACTTTTTAATAAAATCTTGGGATTGTGTTGTGATTGTTAGTGGAAGTGGTAAAGTTCGTATTGGAAAATCAACAATAGCGATGCATATTGCTTATTATCTTGCTTGGTTATTAAATGAGAATAAGAAATCTGCTAAATTAGATAAAGTTCCATTCAACATTGATAATGTTGTGTTCAGTCCAGATGAATTAAAAGAAACAGCGATGAAACTTCCGAAAAATTCTGTGATTGTTTATGACGAAGGACGAGCTGGATTAGATTCAGCGAGAGCGATGGAAAATATTAACAAAGCTACTCAAGATTTCTTTCAGGAGTGTGGCGCTCTTGGGCATATCATCATCATAGTGCTTCCAGATTTCTTTAAACTTCAAGAAACTATTGCAATTCCAAGAAGTTTATTTTTAATTAACTGTTATACAGATAAAAATTATAATCGTGGTTATTTTTCTTTCTTCAATGAAAAGAAAAAAGAACTTTTATATGTAATAGGGAAAGGAAAGAAGATGACTATTTCAAAATATCTTTCAGTTGAACCAAATTTTCATGGAAAGTTTACTGATTACTTCCCGCTTGATAAAGAAGCATATGATAACAAGAAAAAAGAAGCATTAAAGAAGAGAAAGAAGTCGCAACGCGATGTCAAATGGCACATGGAGAGAGATACAATGTTTTATATCCTTGCAAAAATGTTTAAAATGAGTAATTCAGATATTTCTAAAGAGATAAGTAAAATGTTGGACCATAAAATTAGTGAAATGACTGTAAGTTATGGAGTTGATGCAACTAGAAAGAGAATTGAGAAAGAATACTATGATGAACCCTCCTATTAACCTATAAAAATATGGTTTTTCTCTAAGAAAACCGATATTTTTAAAGAAAGCAGTAGTAATTTTAACTTATTTTTATCTATTGGACAGGTGTAACATTAATATATGTATATTTTGCGCGGTTTTCTCAGCAAAGCAGGCCCAGAACCTTTGGAAATGAATACTCTGCGCGTCGGGGCAGGGCAAAGTATAATTAATTACAAGCCCACAAGCCCAGAACGAATACTCTGTCAGGGTGGCAGTTCAAAGAATAAAAAATTGCAGGAAAAAATCAAAATAGGATAACAGATGTGGCTTTAAATAATTCATTTAGCAAAGTAAAAAAAATCACAGTATCACAGCACAGCACAAGACTGACAGCACAGCACAAGACTGACAGCACAGCACAAGACCTGACAGCACAGCACGAACAAAACCATAGTTAAAGATAAACACATCATAACAAATCAATAGGGAGATAATAAAGAAAAGTTTATCTATTAACATAAAAGATAAACAAACCTATATGCTTGAATATAGAAAAGTATATAAAGGGTGTTTTCGTGTTTCATCTATGAAACAATTAACAGACGATAAACAGAACAGAACAAACACAACAGAAATAAGTAATGCACTTTTAGAAATAAGAGGCATATTGAGAACACTTGCAGATAGTAAAAGCCAAAGCATAACAACACCCAAAAGATTAATGGAGTTAAATAACTTTTTAAAAGAATTAGAATTTGGATTTAAACGCATAAAAATTTTAAAATGAAAACACAAACAAACGAACACAATAAAGTAATGCTTAAACTAAAAGAAGTTACAGCAGAATATAAAAAACAAATAAGATTATTAAGGGAGATTAGAAAATTAAAAAACTTACCTACTTTATGGTATAATAAAGAAAATGGATTAATAGAAGTACATTTTGAGAATAAAACCATAATAGCAGAAATTATTAATATAGACAAAGAAACATCAAGAGAAAATAGTGACAATCTGGCTAAAGGAAGTCACTTAAAACAAATACAATATTTAACCGACGAGGATTTAAACTAAAATGAAAACACAAACAAACACAACACGACAATACTTACATCCAAAACAGCAAGAAGTATTAAATAGGATTATAGAACTTTTGGAGAACGGCAATTTAAAATGGCTTAAATGTTGGGCTAATGGTAGTTTTAAAAATTACATCACTAAAAAAGATTACAACGGCATAAACATTTTTATCTTAAATATAAATAACATTATTCAAAATTTTACATCACCTTATTATTTAACATTTTTACAAATTAAAAAACTGAACGCACATTTAAAAAAAGATAGTAAAAGCACAGCTATTTTTTATTATGAGATTAATAAAAGAGAAATTGAGAATAAAGATACAGGTTTAAAAGAAATAAAAACATATCCAATATTAAAGTGTTATAATGTTTTTAATATAGAACAGACCAACATAATAATAAAAGAGGATGAGAATAAAAAAGATTTAAAACCTATTGAGAAGTGCGAACAGATAATTTTTAACTATAAAGATAAACCTATTATTGAGGTTGGTTTAAATCCTTGTTATATACCAATAGAAGACAAAATAAAAATACCGAATATAACTAATTTTATTGGCGTTGAGGAATATTACAGCACATTTTATCACGAATTAAGCCACAGCACAGGACACGAGAAAAGATTAAAAAGAGAGGGTATCACGACGCCAACACAATTTAAAACAGATTTATATTCAAAAGAGGAAGTAATAGCTGAACTAAGCACAGCGTTTTTATGTGCGTCGGCAAATATAGATAATAATACTTTAAACAATAGCACGGCATACATTAATGGTTGGCTACAAAATTTAAGAGAAGATAAAACCTTTTTATTTAAAGTGATTAAAGACGCACAAAAATCGTCGAACTACATCTTAAAAAATAATGAGGTTTTAAAATGAAAGAACAAATTAAACCAAAAGAGATAATAAAACCAACAGCAACAGAAACCGAATTAAATCCTTTAATAAAAAAAGAGTTAATTAAACAAATAAAAAAGTTAGATAAAATAATAAATAAAGATAAAACAGCAAAAGAGTTTGACGAACAATTTAAAAAATTAGAACAGGATTTAAAACAGCAAGAAGATAACCGAAACATATTTAAATAGATATTATTTAATATTTAAGACAGGTGAGTATTAAAATGAGAAAGAATATACAAGAACTAACAACAGAACAAACAGATTTAGAATTAAAAGATTTAAATAAATATTATGGTAGTGAGAATTATTTTAATGTTATGAATACTAATGTAACCGACGGCATTTATTATATTATGAAAAATGGTTATAGTTGGTTAGTTACAGATTTTTTAGTTGTAGCAAAGTCAGACAATTTTAAAATTAAGGACGAAAGTTTTATTTCTGTTAAATTGAAACTAAAAGACGACACAGCAAAAATGATAGTAACAGACGGCAACGATAAAATACTTTATACTCAAGATTACGAATATACAAATGTAAAAAGAGAAGTAACTTTATTTTATATTGATAATGTTTTATTATTATCAAGCGAGTATTAAAAATGAGAAAAGATATACAACAATTAACAATAGAACACAACGATTTAATAGATAGAATTAAAAAAGTTGAAATTGTTTTAAATAATTTGCACGATAATAATTCTTTATTACTTGATTTATTGCCTTATGATTTAATGTTATCCATAAAAACATATTGCGAGGAATTAAAGAGGTATTAAACTAAAAATGAACACCTCACCTTTTTTTATGCTAATCGCAAACCTATTTATTTTAGCATCTTACTTTTCAAAAGATAATGGTTTAGGTTTATTATTAATTGGTTTTTGTTGGTTAATTGCATTTGTGATTATATGTTTTTTTGAAAATGATTTAATTAAATCAAAACATCAATTAAAAATGTTAAATTATAAAGTTGAAAGATTAAAGCACGAGGAATTTATAAGTAAGTTGGATAAATTAATTGAATTAAAACAGGGGGTTAAAAAATAAAATGCCTATGTATTCTTTGAGGATAGGAACTTTTATGCTGAAATACACGCCGTTAAAAGAGAACGCACAAGAATATTCTGCTGTTGATAAAGACGGCAACGCATTAAATTGGGTTGCAGGGCATTTAGAAAAGGGTTATTTTATTAATGAGGCGACAGGCGAACATTTAGAAAAAGCGTTTATGTTAATCAACGGACAGGTTTTAGATAAATTTAGCCGAACAAAAGAAACAGACAAATATAAAGAAGTTGATAAAAGCGAAGTTTTGGATTTATTAAATCCTAAAATGTATTATGTTGAGTGTGATAGATTAAAACAAGAATTAAAAGACAGCAATAAAGCATTAAAATTCGGTTTGTCTTTTGGTGGAAAAAAAATGTATTTTGCTTATATTTATGTTAATGAATTATACGACGAGTTATTTATGAATATTGGAACTACAAAAATAAGCGAACAGATATTAAGCATTAAAGAAATACAAAAACAAAAAGAAAAGGTTAAACATTTAACACTAACTATTCAGGGGATTGAAAAAGCGAGTATAGAACAATTAATGGTTTTATAAAAATGAAACAAATATTAGAAAAATTTAATGTTGAGAGCAATAGTAGTAGTCGCATTTATGTTGTAAGCAAATATGATGACGGCAGTTATGCGTGTAGTTGTCCAGCGTGGATATTTAAAAAAGGCGAGAGGAAAAACTGCAAACACATTTTAGATATTATTAATAAACAACAAGATACAGAAACAACAATAACTTTAATAGGCGTTAAAAGTGGAACTAATAGCATAATTAAATTAACAGCAAATAAACAAAATGATTAAACAAAAATGTCAGTTTTGTAATAAAGGCGTTGCGTCAATACCAATAACAGACGGCGAAACATTACAAGAAGTTTGGATTTGTGAGAAGTGTGATTATGATATTGAGTTTAATTATTGGTTACAAGAAATTAAAGAAACAGACAATTATATCATAAAAAAGAGTGTTTTAACTCAAAAAAAACGCAATAGGAAAGCCGTAGGCGAAAGAAAATAGCGTCGGCAATATAAAACCATACCCTCATATTTGCTTAATTGCAAAATCAATAAAGTCGTGGGATTAACTGAACGATTTATTAACATCAAGTAAGATAATTCCACGCTCATATTCAAAATGGGATACCAAACAAAAGAAGAACAAATAGAAGAAGAATTTAGTGAGATTATTAGAGATAAACTTACTGATAAACAATTTTGGGAATTTGTAAGCGATTGGAAAGATAATGAAACTATTTGTGAGGAAATGGAGAGTTGGGATATATTAACAAAAAAGGATAATATACAAGAGTTAAAGAAAAGGTTTGATTTAAAATGAACAAAGAAGAATTTGAAAAATGGAAAGAGGATAATAAATAAAATGGTTGAAAAAATATTTGCTTTATGTGAAAGCATAACCAAAGTTGAAGCATTAAAATTAAATTGCGAGAAGTATAAAGCACAGCAAAAATATGATGGGGTGAGATGTATGGCTTATGTAGATTACGACGGCGAAGTTATTTTAATAAATAGAAGTATTAATAATATTACAAATAAATTTAAAGAGATAGTAAAAGAATTATCTTTATTCTGCGAGTGCGTTCTTGACGGCGAAATTATATCTTCTGACGGAAATTTTAATACTTTGCAGACAAGAGCTGGATTATCAAAACAAGATAAAATTGATAGTTCAAAAGTTGAGTGTTATTTTATGGCTTTTGATATTTTAAAAATTGGTGATGAAAACTTAATAATGAAACCATTAAAAGAGAGATATAAAATTCTTTGTGATTTAATTAAACCATTACAATTTAAATTAATTAAAATTGCTGAATTTGGGGAGATTAAAGAGATGTTAATAAAAGCAAAAGAGAATAATGGTGAGGGTATTGTAATTAAGGATATAAATTCTTTTTATGAAAGACGGCGAAGTAAGTCGTGGTTAAAATGTAAGTTTTTTCAAGAGGGTTATTTAAAAGTTAGTGCTTATACAATTAATAATGCTGGAATTAGAGCAACAGACGACGAGAATAATTGTTTGCAGATTGCAGGGCATAACGGACAAATAGTTAAGAATTTAATTGATACGCAGGGTTATTGTGAGATTTGTATTCAGTATTTAACTGAAAGTGATGAGGGCAGAAAAAGATTTATAAGTTATAGGAGTTTAAAATGAGTTATTTTCAAACTTTTTTGGGTCCGGTATTAATTTCAATAGGAATATTATGTTTATTAATTGTATCGGGATTTAATGGAACTCTTGTTGGAACTGAAAGTTATGGTTATGGCTATGGATATTCTTATGGTTATTATTATGAAACGCCAACGCCAACGCCAACTTGTTCTCCAACTTATGTGGGTGGTGGGGGATTTATAATTTATAAAAATCAAACTGCTGTGTGTCCTATAATAGAAAATAATACAACAGATAATATTAATATTCCAACGCCTATTAAAACAGATAATAAATTGTTTTGGATTATTTTTGTTGTTGTGGAAATAATTTTAATAATTAGTGTGCTTTTATATTTAAATTGGAAAGAGGGATAAATGAAGTGTGAGATTTGTTATAAACCATTTGAAAAGAAAACCAAATATGAAACATTATGCCTAAGGTGTTGGGATAGAAGGAAAAAATTAGGTGTGAATAATTTTAATAAGATTAATTCTATAAGAAAAGTTAGGCGACAAACATTATTAAATAGAATTTTTAGGATTATTAAACAAAGTGAATTTATACATCCCATTTGTAAAAATCAAGTTATAAACGAAATAAAAATGAATTTAAAAAATGAACATCTCACAAAAAGGATATAATAAATTAGAGCAATATGTAAAAAAGAGGTTTGCTGATGCTAATGCCGACTATAAAACCTTTGATTTAATTGCCGAAATGGATTCTTCTTTGAGTTATGAGGAGAATAAAGCACAGATAGAATATAAATTAAATGAACTGCTGGGCTTTCAGATGCCGAAGTTGAGAAAAGATACTGCTATTAGTGATGAATATATAGAGCATTTTACTATTCAGGGTATTAAAGAAATACAGATACAGGCAAAGTTGGAGTTTGAAAAGCAGTTGGAAGTTATCGCCAATACAAATACTTCTGATTTATTAAATAAAATTTATTATGTTCCTAAAGAATATATTAAAATGGTTGTTAATGGTAAGTCAAGAGGGTTATTATTATATGGCGAGGGCGGTTTAGGAAAGTCGTGGAATGTAAAAAGAGTAATTAAAGAGGCAGGACTAAAAGAGGGTGAGGACTATAATTTTATTTCTGGGCATATAACTCCATTACAATTTTATAAAAAGTTATTTGAGAATAGAAATAATTTGATTATTTTAGATGATATAAATATTTTAGAGAATAAGATTAATCTGAATATGCTGAAAGCGTGTCTTAATGATGTTAATGGTTTTGTTGAGTATCACACAACAAATGCTTTAAAGAACACGCCGAGCAGTTTTCTATTCAAAGGCAGAATAATTATTCTGTTAAACGAAAAACCCGAGAAGTCAGAACATCTCAAGGCAGTTGAGAGCAGAATACTAACTTATCCTTTGGAAATGGACTACCAAACCAAAATTAGCATCATATTTGATATAGCAAAGAACGATTATGAAGGTTTAACCACTACAGAAAGACAAGAGATAGTCAGTTGGATTAAAGAAAACACTAATGAGGCGACTAAAAACCTATCAATTCGGCTTTTGTTTATGTGCTTTGAGTTTTATAAGTGGGATAGGGTTAATTGGGTAGAGTTAGCCAATAGTTACATCAAGACAGATGAGTATTTGAGTTTGATAGTGCAGGGCGTAGGCGAGCAGGCGTGGTGTGAGAGGACTGGGTTAAGTCGCCCAACATATTTTAGGTATAAGAAGCAATTAGTATCAAAGTATCACTGATTTGATATGTGTTTTTAGTTATTCGGTTTAAAACCTACATTTAAAACCAAATATTTAAATACTATTTAATACTTGGAATATTATGAAAATACAAATAGACATACCTCTTGAATTAAATAAGAACTTGAAATTGTATAAAATTAATCATAATTTTGAAACCTTACAAGATACTATAATAACTATTCTCAATAATTATTTTGATACAAATGAAAGGAGGTATAAAGAAAATGGAAAAACAAATTAAATACAATTTAACTTCCCTAAAAACTTTAAAATGGCAGAACTATCTCCTCCTTATATAATGAAAAGGATGTTAATAGATAAGTTCTCCATTAAAAATTTTATCATAGATGAAGAAGAAAGAAGGAAAATCCGAAATGGAAAAGTTAAGGAAATATTGACTGGATTAAATGAAGGTATTCATTTTAATTCTCCAATAGTAGTTAATGAAAAAAATGTAGAAAAATTCTTCTTGATAGATGGTAACCATAGGATAGAAGCAATAAAGTTAAAATTAGGAACTGATAAAGAATTTAAACTTTATTTGTGGGTTGCTGTTTATAGAAATCTTAATGAAGAAGAAAGAAGAAAGATTTATAGGTTATGGAATTTAGGAGTTACTCAATCATCAACAGATTTTTTAAAAGCATATTGGAATACAATTCCTTATGGAGATGAAATACTTAAAAAATTGCCTGTAACAATTTATGGAGATAAAACCCACTTAAATGTAAAATTACTTGTTGGTACTTATATCAATTCAAAAAGACAGAAAAATTTTGAAGGAGGATATGGCGCAGGTAAGGAAAAATGTGTAAGTGATTTTTGTGAAGTAACTTCTGAAGATATAGATGAAATAAAAGAATTTACTGATTTTATGAAAGTAATTTGTGGACAATATGGCGAGGGAAATCTTTTATATAAATCAACTCCTTTATCTGCTCTTATGAGGATATGGTATGATAATAAGAGTAATAAGAAATTACCAAGAATTCTCAAAAAAGAGTTTGTTTCAAAAATATCGCTTTGGGAACAAAATGGAAAAGCAGGGGGTAGAGAAGCGTGTAAATTTTTCTATGATTTATGTAAATCTCGTTTGAAAAAATATAAACTTTTATGGGATGATGATTTAGTTTCTAAAAGGGAAAAGGTAAAAGAAATAGAAGAACTTGTTAAGAAAAACAAAAATTAATTTATTTTGGGGAGAAATCCCCATTTATTTTTAAAAGAGAAAATGGAAATAGGATTAATACAAATTGATGGAACTTTGCCAAACTTAGCTTTAATGAAAATTGCAAGGTATCATAAGAATAAAAGGGATAAGGTTTATTTAATGAGAGATAAAACAATCTCCCAAAGACTTATTCCCTTTGATAAAGTATATGTATCCTGTATTTTTGATAAGAATAAAGATACTGCATTAAAAGTTGCCAAACAATTTAAGAATGTTGAGATTGGGGGGATTGGAGTTAATGCTAATAGGTTGCCTGATGAAATAGAACACCTTATGCCTGATTATGAAACTTTTAAATGTGATTACTCTCTTGGTTTTACAACAAGAGGGTGTATTAGAAATTGTTATTTCTGTAAGGTTCAAGCTCACGAAGGTAGAATAAGAATTAATTGTGATATTTATGAATTTTGGGATAAAAAACATAAAGAGATAGTTATTCTTGATAATAATATTCTTGCTGTGCCTGAACATTTTAAAAAGATTGCTCAACAGATTAAAGATAATGATTTAATAGTAGACTTTAATCAAGGATTGGATTTTAGATTATTAACTCCTGAAATATGCAAAATACTTTTTTCTTTGAAACATAAACAAGAAATAAGATTTGCCTTTGATGATATTGCATATACTCCAATAGTTATTAAAGCAATTAAAATGCTAAAGGAAGCTGGATTAAAGGATTGGGGAACTCGTTGGTATTGTTATGTTGGAGAAAAAGATACTTTTGAAAGTGTCTATAAACGAATGAAACTATTACAAAATGAAAAGCAAGGAGTTTATGTTATGAGGGATAGGAAGATATATGATAAACCTGAATTTATTGCTCTTGCTTGTTGGGGTAATATGATGGGTGCTTTTAAAATGAATCTTAAAGATGTTATGGAAAAATCTGAAAGATTAAGAGGGTATAAACCTTTTTTTGAAAAGGAATTAGAAAGAATAGAAACAAAAACTATAAATAGTTAATCTTTTAGGATAATAGATAAACAAAGTGAAAAACACTTAAAATTTGATAGACGATAAAAGAATTTATATTTATTTTAATGTTTATCTTTAAAGGTGATTTTCAAATCAAGTAAATGGATATAAAAAAAGATAATAGTTCGCATAGGCATAATTTTATTGAGCAAGATAACTTACTTGTTTGTTCTTGTGGCAAACAAATTCTTAAATTGAATAAAACCAGGACTGATGGATTAAAAATGGGAATGAGAAGTAATGGTTCAGGTTATTCAGTAAGAGATGATAGAAGAACATATTTCTTTCCTGATGACTGGGAATTGTTTATTAATTCTTTGAAGAATAAAGAACACAGGTTCTTTTTCATAACTTTATTGCATACTGGCGCGAGAATTATGGAAGCTCTTAATTTAAAGCATGAGAATATAGATATTGAACGAGGAACTATTAAATTTGAGATAGTTAAGCAAAGGAAAGCCAAAAAGAATTTTTATGCAATAGGAAAGTCAAGAGGATTCTTTGTTGCAAGCAATTTTATTCAAGAGTATAAATCATTTGTTAGAGGGAAAACAATTAATCCAAAGGATTTTATTTTTTTAGATAATTCAAAGCTTCCAAAGAATTATGATGAGTTAAATAATGAAGATAGGAAGAAATATTATCAATCCAAAGTTGTTTCCTATTCAAATATCCTTAAAAGAAAGCTAAAAAAGGTTGGGATAAAGGATTGGCATAACTTTTCTCCACATAATATAAGAAAAACCTATGGTAGTTGGATGAGAACTTTTGGAATTGATAGTGGAGAGCTGTGTTATAGAATGGGCCACGATATGGATACATTTATGGCGCATTATGGAAGTTCTTTAATATTTAATGAAGCAGAACGAAGAAAGATAAATAAGATAATGGGAGAAGTGAAATGACAGACAAAGAAGAATTTAGTTTAAATGAACAGCCAAAAAGAGAAAAGTATAAAGAGTTTTATGGCGAGAATACGAAACAGATGGAATTATTGATTAAAGATAATCGTATTCCTATGACTATGAAACAAATAATAGAAAGGAGATTAAATTCAAAACAAGATGATTGGAGAGATAATTATTTTGATACTTGTGATGCTTTAGTTCAATTTAAAGGTAAGATAAAAATAATAAAAGACTGTGAATTATTAAAATCAATAAATTCAAATACCTTGTTGGATAAGGGCGGAATTAAGATTACCGAAATTCAATATAAGAAATTAAAAGGAGAAGAGTTTAATATAAATAATTTAAAATTAAATAGTTTTTTAACAAAAGAAGAAGCAAAATATCATTCGATTTGGAAATGTCTTTTAGGTAATTTATTATATAAATATATAAATTTAGTTTTCTTAAAACAAAAAGAAGGTATGGGTATTTATATTAATAATGAAGAATTAATATTAAATAATGAAGAATTAATATTAAGGGCGTGGTATGTCAACAGGCTCGGGCTCAGCTGTGATGCTTATGGCGGGCGCCATCTTGATTGTGGCTATGGCCGGTTCCTTGGTATAGCATCAGAGATGCTTGGAATTGAGGTGAAAGAATGAAAACAATAGAATTACAAAAAGGAGAAAAGAAATGATAAAACTCTTTACTGCATTTGCAGGTTATGGAACTGATAATTTTGCTTTAAAGCAGTTGGAGATAGAGTTTGAATGTGTTGGATTTTCAGAGATTGATAAATATGCTATTGAATGTTTTGAACACAACCATTGTCATAAGTTTCCAGATATGTTAAAAGGGGAGGTAATCAGACCACACAATTTTGGAGACATTTCCAAAATAGATTGGAATGTCGTGCCAGATTTTGATTTAATAACTGGTGGTTTTCCATGTCAAGATGTTTCGGTTGCAGAAAAACAAGACTTAAACAAAGGAAGAACTATCTTAGGTTTAGAACTAACAAAGGCATTGAAGATTAAACAACCTAAATATTTCTTATTTGAAAATGTTAAGGGATTGATGAGTAAGAAGTTTGAAGATTTTAGAGATAAACTAATAAATTCTTGGATTAATTGTGGTTATAAAGTTTATTCCCAAATATTAAATACTAAAGATTATGGAATACCTCAAAGCAGACCGAGAATTTTCTTTGTAGGAATTAGAAGGGACATTAAGCAGGATTTTAAATTTCCAGATAGAGAAGAATTAAAAGTATTTATTAAAGATATTTTAGAACCAATAGTAGATGAAAAATATTATCTTAGTGAATTACTACAGGAAAGATTTAGAAAATATCTACAAGAAAAGGAAAGTAAGATAATTGCTATGAGAAGTTATCCAAGAACAAATAATCCTAAACGAGATAAAGAAATAGGCAGATTTCAAAATTTAGAACCGAGAGAGGATGGTTGCAGTAATTCACTAACTAATGTTCAAAAAGATAATTTGGTTTATGATAGTCGTTACAAAGATAAAATGCGAGAATATGATGGAATTTCTCCAACATTAAACTCTCATGGAGATACTTCTGGTGGAATAGTTACTCCAATGGTTTATGACAGGAAAGGATTTGATTCAAGAACTAAGGGGTTTAGGGAAAATGAATTAAGCCCAACTCTAAGCATGAAAATGGGAACTGGTGGAAATAATGTTCCAATGGTAATGCAGTTATGTGGAGATAGGGATAATCCAAGTTTATCAATAAAAGAAGATATTGTTAATAGTTTAAATGCTAATCCTATGTCAGATAGACAACAAGTTATAGCAAATTGTCTTGATGCAAATATGCACAAAGGAGTAAATTCTCCTGAGTTTTTTTATGAGAAACTACATAGAAATGTAGTTGGTGCTGGAAAGTTAAGAAGATTAACTCCAAAAGAATGTTTTAGATTACAGGGATTCTTAAAAGATGAAGTAAACTTGAATGGGTTATCAGATACTCAATGTTACAAACTTGCAGGAAATGGACAAAGTGTGAATGTTGTTGCCAAAATCATCAAGGAGTTACTACAATGACAATAGACTTTACTAAAATTCATTGCTTTGGAGAAGATTGTATTTTGGTTACAATCAGAGAAAAAGCAAGAGAACCTATCTTAATTTTAGATAAGAAAGATATAGAAAAATTAAATAGAGAGTGGGATAAACAAATCAGGAAGATTGAATAATGATATGTAAAAATTGTGGAGAAAAGTTTAGAACTATTGATACTCAAAAAGACAAGGATAAAATATGTTATCATTGTGGTTTTAATAATGGGAAGTGTTGGTCTCCAGAGATAAAAGACATTGATAGTGAGATTAAGAAGGTTGCATATAAAAGCGAATTTAAACCGATTATCCAATGGGAATGTAGAAATTGTGGATTTTGTATTAAACATTCTAAAAAACCAACTTATTGTTCTTGTGGAAAAAGATATAGTTTCTTTAAGTTTCAAACTCGGAAGATGAATAAAGGCGAAAGCGTGAATAAAACTTCCGAGAATATACTCTTAGAAAAATTAGCAGATTTAGAACATTACCAATTTTGTAGATGGACAGCTTATTTTTTAGATAATCTAACCGAGAAAAATAAGAAAAGATGGAAATTACAATCCCTAACCCCTTACAAAGACTTAACAGAAAAAGAGAAAGAGAGTGATAGAGTTTGGGCAAGGAAAGTCTTAGATATTTTTAATAGTCAGGAGTTAAAATGAAGATAGTCCAAAAAGATGAATGGTTAATATTCAAAGAAGGAAAACCTAAGCCAAAAACAAGAGTTATAGAAGTCTGGAGTAAATGTTCTAATTGTAAACTGGGAGAAATTAAATGGTATCCTCAATGGAGACATTATTGTTTTATAGACAAGAATGTTTATTCAGATAGATGTCTTTTATCAATTGCAGAATTTATAGCAAGATTAAATTTAAAGCATAGTATGAAACCATGAAAACTCCAACTAAAAAACTTCTTGGAATTGCTTATGTTCGTTTAGTGCAGGATGAAAATGGAGAAGTTAATTTTGAATATGGTTATGATATTGATAAGAAACAAGCCAGTTTAAACGATATAATGGCTTTACAGAGCTTTTTAGGTATGCTCAAAGACAAAGCAGACCAAGACTTTAAAGATAGGCTTGATGTTTCAGAGAAAAAATACGAAGTTGATTTTGAGGACACAGAAGAAGATTAGTTTATTTTTTTTAATCTTTTTCAAGTCCACTTAACGCAACAATGTATGTGTCACTAATAAGTAGCAAGTTATGTATGGTTCCGACAATCAACATTGGGCGATGTAAAGTAAAAGTAGTAACAACATAATCAAATAGATTTAAATAGTTTAAATTGTTTAAATTGAAGATGGAGACAGATACTAATAAAAAAGACGAAAAAAAGAAAGTAATAAAATTAATTGTTTATGGAATATTACTTCTGTTTTTTGGGGCATTATTATATTCTACAGTTTATACAATCCCTGCAGGTTATAGGGGAGTTGTTCTAACATTTGGAAAACCAAGTGTAGTAGCAACTGGAGAGGGTCTTAATTTTAAAATACCTTTTGTTCAATCTGTAGTAAAAATGGATACAAGAACACAAAAGTATGAGGCATCATTAACTGCAGCTTCGGCAGATTTGCAGGATGTGAATACTAAGATAGCGATAAACTATCATCTTTCACCAGAAAGTGTTCCTGAACTTTATAGAACTATTGGAGTTAATTATGCTGATAAAATTATTTATCCTTTAGAACAGGAAAGTAATAAAGCAGCAACTGCACAATTTAATGCTGTAGAATTAATTACTAAAAGAGAAGCAGTTAGAGAAAATATGAAAACTACTTTAAGAGATAAACTTGCATCAAGGGGGATAATAATTGAAGATATTTCAATTGTTGATTTTGCATTTAGTGCATCCTTTTCACAAGCTATTGAAAATAAAGTTACACAAGAACAAAATGCTTTAGCAGCTAAGAATAAACTTGAACAAATCAAATATGAAGCTCAGCAGACTGTAACAAAAGCTACAGCAGAAGCAGAGGCGTTAAGATTAAAAAAACAATCAATAACTCCAGAGTTAGTTCAACTATCTCAAATAGAAGTTCAAAGTAAAGCATTAGATGTTCAAAAAGAAGCTATTGCTAAATGGAATGGAGTTATGCCACAAGTAACTGGAGGAGCAACACCATTTATAAGTTTGGGAACACTCCCAATTTCAGAAATAAAATCAACGGAAAAATAAAATGAAGACGAGACAAATAAAGAAGGTGTTTAATCATATCGCTATTTATCCAAATACATTTATTGAATTTAGGGAAATGAAAGACGATTTTAGAATGGGTAGCAAGTCTGATGATGAATTCTTATTATTCTTATTGACTAAATTTAAAGATAAAAGTGTATTGGAGGAACTACACGGACTATGATATCTATTAAAATGTGTGAAGGAAAGTGGAGAATTTTATTAGGAACAGAAGTCTGGCGGAGGCAAAAATGTTCTCATTAATGTCATGTGAGGGTTGGGGAGAAATGAATATTTTAGGAGGGTGCAGCCTTTCTTGGTTCTCATTTGGTATTATTTTACTTCTTGGATTAATTTTACGGAGACAAGTTGTTGATGGTTTTCTTTCAGGAACTAATTTTAACTTTCCATTTGCTTTAGGACTTGGATTAATTGCTAATGTTATGCTTGCAACCATATTTGGTGACCCAATGTGGAGTTTATTAGCAGGGCTTGGAGGATTAGCTGTTGGAGGATTTGGTGTTGGTATGATTTGGAATACAAGCGAAGATGATGGAGGGGATTATGGATAAACATATACTTATTTTAGGTTGGTGTATAAGATGAAAAAAATAAGTAACTGGAGTTTGTTAGGAATATTTGCAGGATTAGTATTTGGATTAGGTAGTTTTGTTCGGTATTTTATATTTTACATCGATTATGATAGAGCTTTGGTATACTCCCTTATCGGAATCATTATTATCTTGTTATCTTGGGCTTACAATCGATTATTACAGCTATCTAATAGGATAACTGGGCTTGAGGACTATCTTTCTAATGAGGATTATACTGCGAGCAAAAAGTTTAAAGATAAGAGAGGTGAAGATGAATAAAAGTTTAGGGGATATAAGAATATCTATATCAGATGAACAATATGCTAAACTTAGCGCTATGAAAATGAAAGATGAAACAATTATTGATGTTTTAGATAAACTCCTTAAATGCTATGAAAGACATTATCTTCAATCGATTAAGAAGGAGGTGCAAAATGGTGTGGTTTCAAAAAGATAAAAAATGTCAGCATAAGTGGATAGATACTAAGCCACAGGATAAGCCACAGGAAATTTTAGTAGTTGAGGGCAAAGTGAGAGTTGTTAAGGTTTGTTCAAAGTGTAATGAGATAGCACATTTCCCGGTTCTTTCAATTAAAAACTTGAGAGAGATAGAAAGAGGTGGAGAATGAATATTTATAAGAAACGAGTTAAACGAATAATGATATTAGCAATTTTAATAATTATTATGTTTAGTATTATTGCACTTTTTAATAATATTCTTTATCACGAAGCAATTAAGCAAGGAGCAAAGAATACTGTAACTGCTTTAGAAATGGTAGTGGCTTGCCAGCAATTATCTAATGTAACATCAGAACAGGTTAAAGAACAATATATTAAAACATTTATATTAAATAATTCGAGGGAGAATGACTTTTAAAAAACAATCAAATATTAAATCAGAATTTGGTTATTTATTAATAAATGGAAAGTATTACAAACCAGAAATGTTAAGAGGTGAAACAATATTTAGAGAAATATCTAAAACAAAAGTATTAAAAAATCTTAAACTTATAGAAGAAATAATTGAAAAGTTAAAAGATAATTTAGATAAGAAAGCTATATTAAGGGAAAGTTTGATGAAGTATTCTCAAGATATTGGAGATGAAGGTGAGAAATGGTTAATAGCTTTACATAATGCTCTTTATAATTCAAAAAGAAAAGTTAAACCTAAAACAAGAGAACATAGATGTGTTGACATGAAAATTGGAAACATAATTGTTCCAATTATAGATTAAAATGTCTAAAATAAAAATCTTTCCACTATCACCACAAACACAAATAGAAGCGAGTATTGGATTTACTGCAGGGATTTTTTTAGGAGCTTTAGGAGTAGGAATTGTAGTCTTATTTTTTACTCCACTTGCCTGGTATCTAAAATTAATTTCTTTCATAGGAGAAGTTGGAATTTTAGGAAACCTTATATTAGCTTTGAAACAATTATTAGAACAAAGGAAAGGATTATTAGAAGCGCAGAAAGAATTTGGAACTTCAACAATTAAAAAGAATAAAATTAAACCAGAGTATATTCAATAACACAAATGAAAGGAGGTAAGTAAAATGGCAAAAGAAAAACAAGATTTAGAAGATTACGAAGATATTGAAGATGAGTCTGATGACGAAAGGCCAGTAAAGAAACCTATTGGAAAACCTGCGCCTGTTAAAAAACCTATGAAATATAGAGATGAAGACGAAGAAGATGAAAATAGTGACGAGGAAGATGAAGAACAGGAAGAAGAAATAAAACCTAAACAACCTATTAGACAGCAACCAAGAGAACAACCAAGACAAGAAGTTAAACAAGAACCGCAAATAGTTGCAGTCCCAAGAGTTGTATCTGTTGAGAATATGCTCAATACATTATACGACAGACAAGAGGCAATGTTAGAAGCGCTTCAACATTTAATAGATATGAATTTGAGTAGAAAAGCTTAAATAGTCTAATAGTCTATGAGTTATCAACACACAGAATTACAGAATAGCACTGTTCACAACACATCATAACAAACCATTCCATTACACAACAAAGCAAGACATTCATAACAAGACAAAGCAAATCAGGACAATGCAAAACAGTGCAGACTCATAAAATGAAATCAAAAAAGAAAATAAGAGGAACTATGTTTGGATGAAGAAACAAACTAAAATAAACATAATAATGTATTTAGTGTTATGGATAATAACTATAATTACTTCCATTATTAGTCAGTTGGGTTTTGATGGTAAAATTCAAATTAAACATATTGTTCTTGGATTAGTCTTTTCAACTATAATTTATACTACATTAAAATGGTTTTTAAGGGATAAAAAATGAAATCAAAAAAGAAAATAATTGAAAGATTAGAATATAAAAAGAGATGCCCTATTTGTAAGAGAGAGATTAAAGGGACATCAGAAAGTCAAGTTGAATATAATTTGAAAACCCATACTCAGCAGAAACATCATAGAGCAAAACATAGCAAAACATAGAGCTCAAATCACCACAATTTAGCTCAAGCCAATACACTACAATTCAAAATTGTAAAACATTATAGTTTAGAACACAACAAACCAGAACAATCCAAACCAAACTAATATTTATTAAATAATAATTGAAAGGAGGCAACAAATGTCAAAAGAAATAACTATCCCACAAAGTGTAGGCAAAGGATTAAATGAAAGTGAGAGAAGAACTACTTCAACAGCTTTCATCCTTTTATTTCCAACATTATTGTTAGCAATAATTGCGATTTACTACTCTCCAATAATTATAAGTATGCTCGCTATCGGTTTAGCAATATATCAATTTTTGTTAATAGTAAAGTTCATTGGAGATTATTATAAGAAGTAGGATTGGGAATATGAATGAAGTAATTTATTTAACACCAAAGGCAATAGAAAGTTGTGTAAGTTATAGTTGTAATTGGGTTTCATTTATTGCAATGGGTTTTATATTTTACGTGGCATTTAAATTATTGGATGGATTAAATTAAAATGATAAAACTTTTATTTCAAAAGGAGAAATCGTTTTTCATAATTACGATTGAAGATAGAATTATAAAGTATTGGGATGCCATCCAGAATAAAGCTTTTGGAGGCCCATTACAATATCTTCCACACGACGATAAAGTCCTTAATGAAATCATTTTAAAGATAAAAACAAGTAGGAATCGAATCCCAACATATATGATAGACTTGTTTGATGTGCCGAAAGAAGAATTAAAAGAATATGAAAATGCAAAGGATGATAAAGAATTAAGGGAAATTGTGATAAAAGATTGTAAAAAGTTTGGATGTAAATTAATTAAGGAGGATAAAGAATGAATAATGGGATTAGGATTTGGTTGTGCAGTATATCATTTAAGGAGGGTATATGGTAAGACAAGGATACATTGAGAAGCCTGGCTTTCACGTTAGGTTGTTTGGAGAAGAAGATGTGAAAGTAACTAATTCAACACAGGAGTCAAATGAAACTCAATTGGTTAAGAGGGCCTGCAATAGATTAGGATTAACCTTATCCGAGTTTACAAGAATGGCAGTAACTGAAAAGGCAAGAGTATGTTTATTATATTATAAAAAAGAAAGAGTTAAGATGGCAAAGCAAATATTACTCGAGGAAGAAATGAGAATAAAGAAAGAACAAATGGAAAGAGAAAATCAGGAGGAAACATGAGTGAAAATATTTTAAAGTTAATATGCATAATCGGATTTTTATTTATGTTTTTAATAATTGGTGGTTTAATTATAGGATTATTTGCTTCGATAATATTTCTTATTGGAATAATTGTTATTGAATTAAATGAAAGATTGGAGGAAGAACATCGCAAATCTTGACGAACTGCTAAACTGGGGAATACCTGCACTATTAATCATAATCACATTAGGATTTTTATGGACAAAGTTTATTAATCCTTGGGTATTACCTATGGTTAAAAGTATATATGACTGGATAAGTGGCGCTGATACATCCTTATTAGTTAAACCAGTTAAGGAAGTGCAGTATGATTAATATTTATAATAATGGAGGTAAAAAGTTAAATGGACTACCAAACTGAATTTAAAAGACTACAAGAAGGTGGAAATTATTGGAAACCTAAAGTAGGGCAGTATAAGGTGAAAGCATTATCAGAACTTGAAGAAACTGAACCTTATATAAAGAAGCATGAAGGAAAGCCAGATGAAATCAATCCACAATTCAAGTTGAAAATACTTGTAAGTGGAAATGAAGTTCTCTGGACTTTTGGAAAAGGTGCAACACTTGCATCAACTCATGGACAGATTGTTAAACTTGCTGTTGAACACAATAGCAAATTAACAGGCGTTGAGTTTACTGTTGCAGTAAAGAACGATGGAAAGAAAAACGATTATACAATCGTTGCTTAAATCAATTTGAGGACTGTTATCCCAATGGATTAAATCAATTTGAGGGCGTTTGCCCTCATTATAGTCGTCATCAAACAAACACAAACATAAATTATATAGGAGGTAAAATAAATGAACAAAAAAGATGCAATAGCATATCTTAGAAGAAAAAATAAGATAGCAGGCAAAATAACTTTTAGCAAAAAAGAAGGCAAATTGATAGAAGAAGTTATGAAATGCGGAAAAATTTTTGGAGACCCAATCGCAATTGTGCAGTAACAACAAATAAAATGGTGAAGAGTTATGGAAGAATACCAACAAATGCTGGTTGCATAATTGATTATGCAAAAGGAAAGCCAAGTGTTAAATGGAGATATCCTGATAGAACGCCCAGAGTTCAAAGCGCAATTGTTGCTTTAGGCATTTTATTGTTAATAGTTTTGATTATTTATTTAGCCCTCTTGCTATTTGTTTATTTAGCTCCAACAACTAATGCACCTACAAATTGTAATGTTACTTATGGATATAATCAAACAAAGGTTATGAATTTTACTATTGAATGCCCAAACTATTGGGATTTCGAAAATAGCATTAAAGAAACTTATGAATTTAATTCTGAAAGAATAAGTTTATTTGATAATAATAAATTTCTTAAAACAACTTATATTAATAGTTTAGGTGGACATTATTTTTTAAGGCATTTAGATTATGCAGGTATGAATCCCTGGCTTTATTTATTCTTAACGATATTGGGAGTAATACTTGTTTATAGTTTGAGTATTGTTGGTGTTGGATATATGACATTAGGTTTTCCTAATTCAAAACTTGGAATTAAAATAGGCAGGAAACTAAAGTTAGATAAGCTCCAATCAAATGAACAGAAATATTTAATTGGAAGAGGATATTTTATTAAGTTTAAAGAAGTTCCAGCGAATAAGATTATAGAAATTCCTTTATTTAAAAATAACTTATTAGATTATAAAGCTAAAGGAGAATTCTCAAAGTATCTTTTGAGAGTTGAAACAACTGAGCATCCATTCTCAAAGGGAGTATTTGCAATTAAAAAGATAAGGGGAAAGAAGATAATAAGAATTAAAAACAAGAAAAAGAATATATATTTATGGAAAGCACAATTTATATTTAGTGATATTCCTAAGAATGGGGAATTAGAAGTGAGGTTTAAATAATGACAGACATAACAGGACCAGTAATTGCAGTAGGCATTGGAATAATATTAGTTATTGCTGTGATTATATGGTTTAAACGGAGAAGTAACGACGATGGGTATTAAAGAAAACTGGAACTTACAGGATACAAAATGCGAACATTGTGGAGCAATAGTGAAACGTCAGCGTGGCTTAACAAAAGCAAACCTGAAGAAGTTATTAATCCCACGACTTGACGTTAATGAATTAGTTATTACATTTATTTTAATTATGGTTATTTGTCTTGGATTATTATATCAAAGTGAAACTAAAACTTGCAGAGAATGGCTTACTAAATTCCAAGAAGACCCAACAGCAACTTGTAATTTACTTTTGAATAATACCATGAGTGTTGGATACAATGAAAGTTTTAGATTTAACCAAACCCAATTTGATATATTATTTAACCAA
>Ga0315293_10000270_pt1 | contig 46472 bp, 46 predicted proteins | sample YL17G13_20_MG_FD_203071 | JGI IMG/M metagenome (GOLD analysis project Ga0315293, IMG submission 203071) | Sediment microbial communities from Yellowstone Lake, YNP, Wyoming, USA - YL17G13_20 | ecosystem: Environmental > Aquatic > Freshwater > Lake > Sediment | place: USA: Wyoming | collected... | reverse complement strand
GCTGTACTTCTCTACATCTCGCGCAAGCAGATCCTGGACCTGATCGAGAAGCACTACGCCCGAAGCCTCGAGCAGCTGGTTCTGCTGACCTTGCGTGTTCCGGACCCAAGAGCTCCCCTCGCTACTCTGATCTTTAAGAATCAAGGCTTGAGCGGTCTCACGATGGGATGCCGGCGGGGTGCTGTGATCGCGATCAGCTTCGCCAACGCAATTACTGCCGTCGTCGGTGGCTTGGGCGCCGCCTTCTTCCTCTTCCGAATCGATATGCCCCTCACGCTGGTGATCGTCGTTTCGGCGCTCTCGGGAGCATTGTTCCTCTATCCGCTCACGCTTCGCGCCGTGAGGAGCGCCAAGGACCGGGAGAAGGTTCAAGAGGTGTTCAGGAATGAGCTCCATCGGCTCCTTGAGAACCCTAACTCTGCGCAAACCGCAAAGAGCCTCGAATCGGCTGACGGACTGGCGCGCGCCTATATGATGCGACGGCGCGTCCTTACCGAGCTCGTATTTGCGACCGAGATTGGCATCACAATCCTTCTTGGCGTCGTGATTTATTACATGGCCAGCCAGGCTCTTGCCGGCAAGCAGCAATGGGCCGTTTTCATCGCCTATATTGGAGCCCTGCGCATGACGCTTGTTGGCGCGGCGTTGGCCATCCGAGCGTTCGCCAGCGTTAGCCGATATTACCCCCAAATCGTTCGCTATTATTCGTTCATGAAAGACATTGCGAAGGTCGACGCGACACCGCTTGCCGAGGTGCGGCGTGGCGATCAGGTGATCCTCGGCACACTTCACAATGGGAAGGATGCCGTCACCGAGGTTGGAAACTGGGTGACGTTGCTCACCCGCCGTCGAATGCGCGAGGCAATCTGTGTGTCGGTGGGCGCCAAGTTGGTGCCTTCGCGCGAACCCGTCGCCGCATACATCGTGAATCCTGTGGACCTGAGAGAAAGCGCTGCGGGACTCGCGTTCATCTCAGCCTCCAGACTCAAACCGGAGGACAAGCAAACTCAGAGTCAGCTTAGGGACGTACTGAGGGACAAGGTGACGATCATTGTCGCGGATGAGGCCGAAAAAGCAGGTGCTTTCGGAGAGACATACGTGCTGACGGAAGACGACGGCGAGCTTTGGCGTTTCGCAATGCTTGGCACCGAAGAAGCCGATGCCGTGCTGAAAGAATTTTCGCTGAAAGCTGCGTCGAAGCAGGCTAGGGGCGACCTTGCAGATGACGAAGAAGATGACATCTAGCTCGAAGAATTCGAGTTAGCTCGGACCCGGGTAGCCAATGGCTTGTCCGCGGGGAGGCAAGGCCGACAAATCGCGGCTTCGTAGGGCCCCTATGCGTTGGAGAAGGCGCTCCCAGTCTCGCCGTAGATCCTGCGCCATGTCTTGGTCGAGACCGATCTGAAGGGGAGCGAAGTGCTGATCGACTCTCGTTCCGAGCCGCGCACCAAATTCACGCAACGATTTTGTCCTGATGGAAGTGAAATTTTCCAGAGCATAGGAAGTTTGAAAAAAGGGCCTGGACAAGATTTGTCCGAACTGACTGCGCGGGGAGGCGTTTTCGCGAACGGCCAAGAGCTCGGTGAGATTGGCCGGCCTTTCCGTCCCTAAGAACCGACTGAGATCGTCAATCAGCACTTCGGGCGCGCAAGACAACTCCTCGTACAGGAAGGGGAACACGGATTTGCGGCCGTCCTCGATCAGGTCAAGAGAGCGGCACCAAGATAGATCCTCGCGCGAGAAGGTCGCAACATAGCGGTTCAACTGCACGCCCTGCTTCTTGGCCTTCTGAGCGTACGCAGCGGTGAGCCATGATGCATGCTCACGGAAACCGATAATTATCGGCGCGCCAGGTGCCACCGCCGCGATTGAGCCGAGCGTCTCGGTCAGCCGCTTCTTGTTGTCGCCAGGCTGCTTCTCGCTCGAGAGCGTTCCACTTAGGGACTCATGCGAGACAATGAGGATTGGGGCGTCATCCTCCGGCTTGGCAATATCGGCGATACGCTTCGTTACAAGGCAATTGACACCGGCGAGGTTGGGAAACAGATGCCGCTGGAACCAAGTCGATGCGGTCTTGTGCAGGCCGATATGGAAGAACACGTTCCCCGTTCCCCGGCATTCTCAGTAGAGACGGCGGCAGTTGCCACAGTGTGACGCTGTTCGGAAATCGGATCAAGTTAGGGTAACCTGGTTTGGGGGCTTATACCAAAGGCCGCAGAGGCTGACTCGTTGGGGATTCCGTTGCGCGTCGATCCGCGATTCGCTGCTGGGAAGGATCGGCGATGAGGGGGTTGATAAAAACTTCCCGCGCACCGTCGCCGCGGCCATAGGCCATCTGCCGGCCGCCACGCCCATCGAGCTGTGGTGGCAGGACGAGATGCGGGTAGGCCAGAAGAACGGCATCGTGCGCCAGTGGGCGCGCACCGGCTCACGGCCGCGCCAGCCCAACGACCAGCGCTACGAGAGCGCCTATCTGTTCGGCGCCATATGCCCGGCCAAGGGAACCGGGGCGGCGCTGGTGATGCCAGCCGCCGATAGCCACGCCATGCAAACCCATCTGCACGAGATCAGCCGCACCGTCGCCCGCGGCGCCCATGCCGTGCTGCTGCTCGATCGGGCCGGCTGGCACACAAGCTCGCGCCTCGCGATCCCACGCAACATTTCGCTCGTCTATCTGCCGGCGCGGTCGCCCGAGCTCAATCCCGTCGAGAATGTCTGGCAGTACCTGCGCCAGAACAATCTTTCCAATTGTGTCTTCCCTCCTACGACGCCATCGTCGAGGCCAGCTGCCAGGCCTGGAACCGACTCGTCGACAAACCCTGGATCATCATGTCCATCGGCCTGCGCCAACGGGCCCATAACGGTCAAACTCAATGACCCATTGGTATTAGGCCAATTCGGGTCAGCCAAGGCGTTGAATTGCTTGATGTTCCCCGCGTATCGATGTTTTCAATTTAGCGATATTTACCCCCTTGGCCCAACGCCATTCGAGCGGTATCAATATCGTCACTCCGTCTCCCTGGGTGGATGTTCCTAGGGTTGACTGATGAGGGGCAAATAGTCGGAAGGAGCAGGTTGATTAACCGCCGATAGCGGCCGTCGACCAGGCACGTCACCACATGAAGCAGACCCCAAAGAACTTTATTCTTCTGGTCGAGATGCTTGAAAGGGAATTGGCCGCCAGCGTGCTCCTTGGAAGCGAGCTGGCCAGCCGCGGACATCACGTCTGGTTGATTGAGAAGGGCAGATTTCGCAAATCGCCCGCGTCCTTTGCGCCGAGCATTATCCTGGAGAAGGGGGTGACGACGGGCTGCCTACCCAAGTTTAGGTCAATTCGCGGTGCTGGGCATATCATCGCGGTCATGTGCCAAGAGGGTTTCACCTACCGCTCGGGCGAAGACTACATAGACCGTCGCGTGTTTAGTGAAACGCTCAAGAACGTCGACTACCTGTTTCTCTGGGGCGAAAGAGAAAAGCAAGACCTTGAGCTTCTTCTTCCACAAGTCCGTGGCTATCACGTCACCGGGAGCCCCCGTTTCGATCTTCTTCACCCCCGGTTCGCCCAGTCCTGGGAAGCAAAGAAGCAGGAAATTTTGCGCGAGCAAGGTGATTTCGTTTTCTTCACGTCGCGCTTCGGTTCGGCCAATCACTTCAGGAGAACTCTCGACGAGACGGTGGACAAGCGCATGGAGACGTACACGGGTGACGCCGTGCACAGCGCGCCTGCACGTTTCCGGTATCTGCGGCAGCTCTTCGAGTCTTACATGAGCACCATTGACAAGATGGCGGCTCGGTTTCCCAACTTGAAATTCGTTGTGCGTCCACATCCGCTCGAAGATCCCGAGACGTGGAGGACTCACTTCAAGGATACCGCGAACGTTTCGGTTCGTGATGGCGGTTCGGTCATTCCATGGTTGATTGCAGCGCGATGTGTAATTCACAGCGCATGCACCACCGGCATCGAAGCCTATATTCTGAACCGCCCTGTGATCGAATATCATCCTAAAGCGATTCCGCGGAGCGAATTGGACCCCGTACTTCCAGGCAAGATCACCGGCTCCCTCTACACCATCGACGAACTGGCGCAATGGATCGAGGCACATTTCGCTAAGGAAGTTCCGGTCAATCGCAGAGCGTCTTCCGACGATCTTATTGCTTATCACCTGCAGAATGCCCGGGAACCAAATGCCTATACCGAAATGGCGGCAGCCATGGAAAGCTTCCGCACACCTCCGCCCTGGGCTAGGTTTCTGAACAAGGTGTCGAGGGCACATGCCTCCAAGAAGATGCAAAAGCGCTACATCGAGCTCGACGAGGTCAATGGGCTTTTGCAGTCATTGGTCAGCTGCAACGTTAGGGACCGATTCGTCCCGGCCGTGGTCGACGAGGTCGGCATCAAGCTGCAGTGAACAGGACGGAAGCGATTCATCGTCAATGAATAAAGGGGCGGCCGAGCGCTGTAGCCCGCGTATGCGCCATTCTTTTCGACGGAGGCCATCAGGTGGCCTGCTGAGGGACGGATCTCCAAAAATGCCTCGCATGTCGGTAGCTAGCAAGGGTCCGGATTTCCTGGTCATCGGGGCTCAGCGGGCGGGAACAACCTGGCTGCACCGCGTTCTGCGGCAGCACCCGGTCTTGTGGCTCCCCCCGGTGAAGGAACTCCACTATTTCGACAGGCTCGACATCAAGCGCACGATTCTCAGCCCCAAGGAGCGGCGCCGCGTGGGCTTGAAGCGCCTCGCCTCTCTCGATCCGTGGCTCATCAACTATTGGTTCCGCACCCGCGACGACGACTGGTACGCGTCGCTCTTTCGGGGCGCCAAGGCCAAGGGACTGATCGCCGGCGAGATTACGCCGGCCTATGCCACCCTGGACGAGGAGGTCCTGCGTCGCATCGAGCGCATGAACGAAAAGATAAAGCTCGTTTTTGTCATGCGGGATCCCGTGGATCGGGTCTGGTCGGCGGTGAATAATGCGGCGAAGAAGGGAGCCGCCGATGCGTCCACGGTGGACAAGTCCATCGAGCGCGCACGCGGGTCGGGAGCGGTGGCACGGTCTGCCTATGCCGAAACCATCAAGCGCCTAGAAACGGTGTTTCCCGCGAGCCAGATTCACTACTGCTTCTTCGACGACCTCCGCGACCGGCCTAAGGCATTGACCTCCGATGTGCTGTCATTTCTCGGCGTCGAACCAGTCCCTTTACAATTGCCGAAAGCCGTAAATATCGCCGCGGGGTCGAAGCCAATTCCGCTCGAGTTCTCGCGTGAGATGGCAGGGGATTATCTCTCTATGGTGCAGCAGTTGTGCCGCCGATTCCAAGGGCCGCCCCACAAGTGGCGCGCTCGCTACGAGAACTTGCTGCATGGCGTCCAAGCGGGCGCTCCTACCGCGGCCGCAGGGACCAAGTAACGCCGGATGACTGCGAAAGCCGATAGAGTGAAGGTCGTGTTCATCGCGAGCTTGAGCCATAGCGGCTCTACGCTGCTCGACTTGATGCTCAACGCGCATCCGGAGGTCGCGTCCGTGGGCGAGCTGAAGCAACTCGGGCGCTTTGCGCGTCTTGAAAAGGCCAACCGGCGGCTCCGCTGCACCTGCGGCGCGGAGAGCCTTCTGACCTGCGATTTTTGGACCCGCGTCAGCGCCCTCACCGAAGCGGCGATTGGCCGAATGATCGGAGAGCTCAACGTTGAGGACTATGACGACGGGGAGAGCTTCGATCATGACAACGTCGCCTTGTTCCAGGCGATTTCTGCCGCGGCTGAAAAAAGCTGCATCGTCGATTCCTCAAAGCAGGTGACGCGGTTGGCCCGGTTGATCGGCAACCCGGCGCTTGACGTATTCCCGATCTTTTTGCTTCGCGATCCTAAAGGGCAGATTTGCTCTTCCAAAAGATCGTCCAACTTGATCAAGCTCATCGGAGACTACGTCCGTACCAACCGCGAAATATACGATCTGGTAAAGCATCGTCCACACGCAGTGATCCGCTATGAGCAGCTCGTGACGCACCCCGTGCCCGTGCTGACCGACTTGATGCAAGAGCTTGGCCTCTCGTTTGATCCGGTTCAGCTTCAATGGACATCGGTGGTGCGCCACAATGTCGGCGGTAATGGCATGCGCCGAAACAGCTCGAGCGAACTGAAGCTTGACGAAAAATGGCGTGATCATTTCACGTTGGTGCAAAAACTCGCGATCGATGCGGGTACGCTGCCGGGTCGCTACCCCTTCGTCAAATTCGGCTTGCCCTAGGACGCTGGAGAGGGTGCTCGTGCTTTGCGCGGCTTAGTCAATTCGGCCCTGCGGCTCTTTGACCGAAACCGCAACCGACTCAATTGTGGCAGGAGTGGTAACCTGGGCCTTGTGACAGGATGCAACAAAATCACGACATGCCCGACGGCTAGCGCTTCGAGCTGGAAAGGCATAGCCGACCGTCGCCGTTCGCCGCGACATTCCGGTCCACGATGCAATTGATTCTGATCAGCGGTGCGCAGCGTTCCGGCACGACGTTGGTGCAGACGCTTCTGGCCAACGCTCTCAATGCTCCAATCCTGCCGGAGGCCCATATCCTTTGCGATATGCTGGCCTCCTACAAACGGGCCAGGGACACGGCGAAGAAGACGCACTTCTACTATGAGACGGACAAGAACCTTCTCGCCTTCTTTCAGTATTGTGCCAATCGCCACATCGCTGATCTCATTGAGAGGGTGGGCGTGCCGTCGGTTCTGGTGCTGAAGGACCCGAATTTCGTTCAGTTCGATGCGGAGGCTTCCGCCGTGTTTCCGGATGCCGTTCGCATTGTGTGCCTTAGGGACCCGCGAGACATCACGGCGTCCTTCCTACGCATCGGGCAAAGGCAGCCAACGGAAGGCAAACTCAGCAAGTACCAAAATCGAGACCTCCAGTTCATCAGCAACAAGATACTCACGTCCTATGCGCCACTGATGAAGGGAGCGCAGCCTCCGAGTGCAGTCTTGGTGCGCTATGAGGATATAGTCACCGAACCGAAACGGACGCTTGAGGAGATTGCTCGTGAAACCGGCCTTGAGCTTTCCTTCACCCATATTGACGATCCGGTTTGGCTCGAAGCCGATGCGCGCCATGAGGCGTCATGGACCACCGAGCTCGAGGGCCACGTGCCGTCCGCGGCGAGCGTCGGAGCGTACAAGACGGTGATGCGGCCGCGGGAGATCGCTTTTGTCGAGCAGGCTTGTGAACCCTTCTTGGCATGGGCAGGTTACGAAAGCGTGCCGCAAATACCACCCCCCAAAAACCTCATCCGGAGAACCTACAAGAGGCTGAGAAGAGGGTTCCGGGCAGCCATGGCGCGGTCTCCATCCGAGCCCCGAACGCCTGGATGACGTTCTCAGCGTTGAGGATATGCTCCAGAGCACCTTAAATTGATCGAGACTGATAAGAGTAAGCCGGAGAGTCGATTGCGGAACCGAGCATTCGCCTGAGATCTTCGCTTAAGATAGCGAAACCGCGGGTCCGTCTTGCCACGTAATCGCGTGTTGTGTGTGGACCAGTTCGACATGCCCAGCTCAGTCGCCGCAAACCGCCGCCTCCTGGTCACCGAGTCTCTCGGCGCGGGCAGTAATTCGCGTCCGGCCCACCTCTTGAGCTGTAGGAAATGAAGTTTCTTGAGAAGAATGCGGGGACGCGCTACAGTTCCATTGGCGGCTGCGAGCAGGGGATCCCAGAGGGGAGGCTCAAAGCGAAGGAATTCAATCGCCACTTCCGTGCCCAAGAGGTACGAACGTCGGAGGGGGACTCTATGACACAGCAAACAGTGATTGTGGACGCGGCGGCCAATCTGCGCGACCGCATGCACACGATGTTCATGCGAGATTGCGTTTCGGCCACCATTTTGGTCGTTGTCCTTTGGCTTACGATTCTCTTCGTCATGCTCGCAGTGCGCCCTTACATGTCGCACTCCGTCGAACTTGCCTGCTGGCTTGCGGCCGCCTATCTGCTCCTGCTCAACACCTCGTCGATCGTCGCCATGATCCGGCACTACGGGCACGACAAGGAGCACATTTACGGCATCGACATCCGGCATCTCGACGCTGGTCGTTGACAGGAGGGTGCTATGGCAAAAACCTATATTCCGCCGAAACAGAGCATCGCTGGCCAGTTGTTCGACGTGGCTTTCCTTCTTCTGCTCGTATTCGCAACCCTGTTTTTGCCGCTTTGGCTCGGCATCGCCGTGCCCTCGCGTGTGGAGAAGCTGCCTGAGGGCGTGACCTATACCGCCGCCGCCGATGGGACGAAGACGTGGGAAGGCCTGACCTGGGAGGCCCTTGGCCAAAACCCGACCATGCAGGCGCAATGGGAGAAGCTCGGCTACACCAAAGAGACCGCCGCCGATATCATCACCATGCCGTTCGATTACACCATCGATACGCTGGGCGTCATCGTGACCGGATTGGTGATCCTGGGCTTTTTCATCTTCCTCGTGGTGATGTCCGATCGCGAATATAAGCAGGTCATCGCCGAAAAATTTGATTGAACCATCGGCCGGCGATCAGCCGGAAAGGGGGACTTCTGCTATGTGGGATTTCTTGGGCACGGCCGCTTGGCTCATCTCCGCGGCGATCTTCCTTTGGCTCGCTTGGGACTTCTTCGTCGTCAACAAACAAACCAGCGAAGAGTTGCTGCTGAGTTCGCGCGAAGGTGTGGACGAGCTCTTTGCTGAGACGGACTCGTCGAAGAAGGGGCGGAAATAGCCATGACCACCACAACGTCTACTGCTGCACCGCAGGCGGAGAGGATTGGTCTCCTCAAGGTGCTTGGACCGTCGCATGTCTGGGCGCTCGGCGTCGGTATCGTCCTCGTCGGCGAGTTCATGGGTTGGAACTACGCCGTAGGCAAGGGTGGCGCGCTTGGCGCCCTCGTCGCCTGCTTCGTCATCGGGCTGCTTTACACCTGCGTGGCCAAAATCGATTCCGAAGTCACCTCCACGGTGGCCTCGGCAGGCGGCCAATATGCGCAAGCCAAGCATACGATCGGGCCCTTGATGGCGTTCAACGTCGGCCTGTTCATGACGTTCACTTATCTCATGCTCAACGCCGGAGACGTTCTGGTCGCAGGGCAGTTGGTGCAGATTGGCGCCAAGGAGCTTGGTCACGATATTCCTTGGCAGCCGTTCACCGTTCTCTTCCTCGCCCTGCTGACGTTGCTCAATTACCGTGGCGTGTTCGCGACCTTGACCGTCAACTTCGTGATCACCGCCGCCGCGTTCGCGAGCATCATCATCCTCTTCATCGGCGTCAAGCCCTGGGATCCTCACGCCGTGCTCCTGCACAGCCAGCTGTTGACCGGCCTTCCCTATGGCTGGATTGGGGTGATCGCCGCGCTTCATTTCGGCATGTGGTTTTATCTCGGCATCGAAGGCACCTGCCAAGCGGCCGAAGAAGTTCGGTCGCCCGGCCGTGCTTTGCCGCTGGGCACCATGACCGCCATGATTACGCTCCTGATTGCCGCCGCCATCACCTGGTACGTGGCGTGCGGGCTGATGCCTTGGGAATATATCGGCTGGGATGCGACGCTGGCGCCGCTCTACGACTCCGCGCGGATGACCGGCAGTCCGACGTTGATCGTTCTTCTGTTCATCGGCACGTTGCTCTCGGCCATTGCCTCGTCGAACGGCTGCATCAACGACGGCGCGCGCGCGTGGTTTGCCATGGGCCGGGACCGGTATTTGCCGCAATGGTTCGGCGCCGTTCACCCGCGCTACCGCACGCCGTTCCGCTCGATCCTGTTTCTCACGCCGATCGTGGTGATCTTCGCGCTCTACATCCCGCTCGCACAGATCATCACCTTCTCGATCCTATCGGGGCTGCTCAATTACACCTTCATGCCCATCAATATGTGGAACTTCCGCCGCAAATGGCCAATGGGGACCATCCGCCGCGGCTTCAATCATCCGTTCCATCCGCTCCCAGCGATTACGCTGCTCGTGCTGTGCATCGCCACTTTCTTCGCCGTGTATCTCGGCTACGGGAGACAGCTGCTGGCGATGATGGCCTTCTACATCGTGGCGTCACTTTGGTTTGCCTTCTATCGCTACCGTTACGTGCGGCGTGGGGACCAATTCACCATGCCGTGGCCGAGACCCGTCAATTACTGAGGCGGTCACGATGCCTTGGGGGTTGTTGGCGGCAGTTGGAGGACTCGTCTGCCTAGTCACGCTCTATCGGCGCGAGCGCGCCCAGGAGCGGAGGAAGCGGGCTCGGTTCTTCATCGGCTGCCTCGACCTATTCCAAACCTACCGCGTGGTGCAGGACGCTATCGCCTATCCCGTCCTGACTGGCACTTATCGGGGCCATGATGTGAGGCTCGAGCCAATCGTCGACCATATGGCTTGGCGCAAGCTGCCGGTGCTCTGGCTGAAGGTATCGGTGCTGCGCGCGAACCCTTATTGTGGCGTGCTGGATTTTCTGATGCGTCCGTTGGGAACCGAGTTCTACTCGCCGAGCGGGCATCTAGACCATCGTCTGAAAATTCCAGAGAGCTGGCCGCAGGACGGCATTCTCTGCACCGACGACCCCGAAGCCATGCCGCCGCTAAGCGTCGTCGCGCCGCATATCGAGCGATTTGCCAACACCAATCTGAAGGAGCTTGTGGTTACGCCGCTGGGCGTGCGTCTGGTATGCCAGATATGGCAGGCGTCCCGTCCCCACTATGCGGTGCTGCGCGAGATTCGTTTCGAGGAAGTAGAGCTCGATCGCGCGCTCGCGGCAAAATATCTCGATGCCGCCATCGCCGTGACTCAGTCACTCTCCGAGCCGCGGCCGTTGCGGCAGGTGGCTTGAGGTAGCCGCGGCGGTGGCCAAGGCGGACCAAAATCCAAAGGGTCACGTGAATAATTCGGGAGCCCGGCCGATCAATCCATATCTCGTGCTCTTGGCCGCTATCCTGCTTCCGGGATTCGGCCAGGTTCTTTGCGGTGAAACGCGGCGCGGTTTCACCATGCAGATGTTCATGGTCGCCCTCGCGATCGTCACCTGGCACCTCGCGCCCCTCGGCACCAGCCTGGTCGGCAAACTGGCCGGCGGCGTGTTCATCTATGCGATCTCGGTCGTCGATGCCTACGCCATCGCCAGGCGCCGGTGGGTCGCGTTCCGCAAGGATCAAAAATGAGCCAAATCATAGGGAGGACGCTAATCGAAGGCGAGGCGGTAGCGCACGAAATCGTCAGCTACCGCGAAGCTGGCGTAAAGCCGTCTGGCTGTTTCATTGCCCTCCCGCGTGTGCCAATAGAGTTGCGACCAGCCGCGGTCACGGGCGATTGTGACGAGGTCCTCGATCAGGGCGTGGCCGATGCCGTGACCTCTGGCGCCTGCGTCGACGAACAGGTCCTCCAGATAGCAGATGGGTGCGGGCGTCCAGGAGCCGGGGTGAAGAACACAGATGGTGAAGCCGGCCACGGCGCCCTGCCATTCGGCGAGGCGTCCGAACATGTTGGATCCCGCCGTGAGGAGGCGCTGCCAGGTTGCCGACGTCACCGCCTCACTCACCTCGGCCTCGTAGAAGGCGACATAGCCGGACCACAGGCGCCGCCATGCCGTCTCGTCCTCGGCCCTTGGATTGCGGATAATGAATGTCGTGTTTTCGACTGACGTACTCATGGATTGACTCGATTTGCCCAAACGAGGATGAGGTTGCTTACGCCGATGATATAGAACCTTGGCCCGTCGCCGCGTAGAGGTTTCCATGGCAGCCACGAAAAGGGCTGGTAAAGCGATCGCGCCGCGCAAGCGTGGCGAGGCGCAGCTGCAGCGAGAGGAAGGATTGCTGAAGACCGGCTCGCTCGCGCCGCAGCCCGCCGCGAGCGTGTCCATCGCCGCTGCCATCGGCTCCCAGGTCCGCAGCCTTCGCCGCAAGCTCGACCTCACCGGCGCCGAGCTCGCCGAGCAGGCGAGCCTCTCCGCCGGCATGCTCTCCAAGATCGAGAACGGGGCGGTGTCGGCGTCGATTGAAAGCCTTGAGGCGCTCTCCCGCGCGCTGAACGTGCCGCTCACCACGTTCTTCGCGAGTTATGAGGAGCAGCGCGACTGCTCCTTCGTACAATCCGGTCATGGCGTGACCATCGAGCGGCGCGGGACCAAGGCTGGCCATCAATATCAGCTGCTCGGCCACTCCATCTCAGGTGAGGTCGTCGTCGAACCTTATCTGATCACTCTCACCGACGAGGCGAAGCCCTACACACTATTCCAGCACGCGGGCGTGGAGTTCATTTACATGCTGACCGGCAAAGTGCTTTATCGCCATGCCGACAAGGCCTATCCGCTGGCTCCCGGGGACGCGCTGTCCTTCGATGCGGCGGCTCCTCATGGCCCGGAGGAGTTGACCAAGCTCCCCATGACCTATCTCTCCATCATCATCTACCCGCGAAGTTGAGCCCACTAATTTCCCATGAGGAAAAGAATATTCCTCACAGTTGACACCAGCAGGGCAACGCCGCTAGGGTCCGGTAGAGAAAAACCTAGCGAAATTGAAGCGGAACGGCGGGTTTGCATGTGCGGAATCGTTGGTCTCTTCCTGAAGAACAAGTCGCTCGAGCCCGAGCTCGGCAACATGATGGCGGGCATGCTCGGCACCATGTGCGAGCGTGGGCCGGACAGTGCGGGCTTTGCCATCTATCGGGGCGGCGACGCAGGCCATGTGAAACTCACCGTCCGAGCAAATTCCCCAAAATACAATTTCGCAAGCCTTGCGGGTGAAGTCTCCGACGCGATTGGCACCGAGGTCGGCGTGACCCACCACGACACCCATGCCGTGTTCACCGTCCCAACGGCGGCCGAGGCCGCAGCCCGGGAAAGGATCGAAGCCATGGGAGACGGAGTGAAGGTGGTAAGTTCCGGCAGTCGCATGGAGATCTACAAGGAGGTCGGCCGCCCGGATAAGGTGGCCAAGCGTTTCGAGCTTCAGACCATGGCTGGCTCCCACGGCATCGGCCACACTCGCATGGCAACAGAATCGGCCGTCACCACCGATGGCGCCCACCCCTTCTCCACGGGGCGCGATCAGTGCCTCGTGCACAATGGCTCGCTTTCCAATCACAACGGGCTCCGCCGCAAGCTTGTGCGCAAAGGCTTGAAATTCGAGACCGAGAACGACACGGAAGTCGCGGCGGCTTATCTCACCTGGCGCATGAGCGAGGGGGCGAGCCTCGGCGAGGCGCTCGAAGCCTCCCTCGACGATCTCGACGGCTTCTATACCTTCGTCGTCGGCACGGAGTCGGGCTTCGGCGTGCTGCGCGATCCCATCGCCTGCAAGCACGCCATGCTCGCCGAGACCGACGACTATGTGGCGTTCGGCACCGAATATCGCGCTCTCGCCGGACTGCCCGGCATCGAAAAGGCGCGCGTCTGGGAGGCCGAGCCGGCGACGGTGTATTTCTGGGAGCGGCAGTGATGCCGGTTGTCGATCTCGAGGCCACGAGCTTGCGCTCGCTCAATCAGTTGCTGCATGGGCCGGAGGAGGGGACCAACGAGACCTATTTCCGCATCGCCAATCCGCGCGGTCGTCACGCCGTCGCCGTCGGGCTCGACGCGCCGGTGACCGTCGAGATCGATGGCAACGTGGGGTATTACTGTGCCGGTATGAACGCCCATGCCACGGTGATCGTCAATGGCAGCGCCGGCGTCGGCGTCGCCGAGAACATGATGTCGGGCCGCGTGCACGTCAAAGGCGATGCCGGTGCCTCGGCCGGTGCCTCCGGCTGCGGCGGGCTGCTCGTGATCGACGGCAACGCGTCTGGCCGCTGCTTCATCTCCGCCCGCGGTATCGAGATTGTGGTCAAGGGTTCCGTGGGCCACATGTCCGCCTTCATGGCCCAAGCCGGCACCCTCGTCGTGCTGGGCGATGCGGGCGAGGCGCTTGGCGACTCGATCTATGAGGCGCGTTTGTTCGTGCGTGGGGGCGTGAAGAGCCTCGGCGCGGACTGCATCGAGAAGCCCGTTTCCGATCAGCACAAATGCGGCCTCAGCAAGCTCCTCAAGGAGGCCGGCATCGGCGGCGAGGTCGATCCGGCGGAGTTCAGACGCTACGGCTCGGCCCGCAAGCTCTATCACTTCCACATGGACAATCTGGAGGCCTATTGATGAGCGTGGAAGGGCGCTGGGTGCACACGCCGCCGAGGGTTTCGGCCACGTTTGACGAATACGCCATCGCCGAGATCCAGCGCGCCGCCGCGACCGGCATCTACGACATTCGCGGGTTCGGCGCCAAGCGTAAGGTCCCCCATTTCGACGATCTATTGTTTCTCGGCGCCTCCATAAGCCGCTATCCGCTGGAGGGCTATCGCGAGAGATGCGCGACGGACGTGACGCTGGGCGCGCGCTTCGCCAAGAAGCCGATTCACCTCAGGATTCCGATCACCATCGCCGGCATGAGCTTCGGCTCCCTCTCCGGCGCCGCCAAGGAAGCGTTGGGACGGGGCGCCACGCAGTTGGGCACCTCGACTACGACCGGCGACGGGGGCATGACGGAGGAGGAGCGGGGGCACTCCAAGACGCTCGTCTATCAGATCCTACCCTCGCGCTATGGCATGAACCCTACGCATTTGCGCAAGGCCGATGCCATCGAGATCGTGGTCGGGCAGGGCGCCAAGCCCGGCGGCGGCGGCATGTTGCTCGGGCAGAAGATCTCCAAGCGCGTCGCCGAGATGCGCACCCTGCCGGAAGGCATCGACCAGCGCTCCGCCTGCCGCCATCCAGACTGGACCGGGCCCGACGATCTGGAGATCAAGATCCATGAGCTCCGGGAGATCACCGACTGGCAAAAGCCGATCTATGTGAAGATCGGTGCCGCCCGGCCCTATTTCGACACCGCGCTCGCGGTCAAGGCCGGCGCCGATGTGGTGGTGCTTGACGGCATGCAGGGCGGCACCGCCGCCACGCAAGAGGTTTTCATCGAGCATGTCGGCATGCCGATTCTGTCCGCGATCCGCCCGGCGGTGCAGGCGTTGCAGGAGCTCGACATGCATCGGACGGTGCAGCTGATCGTGTCGGGCGGCATCCGCAATGGGGCCGACGTGGCGAAGGCGCTCGCTCTTGGCGCCGACGCCGTCTCCATCGGCACGGCGGCTTTGATCGCGCTTGGCGACAATGCCCCGCATCTTGCGGAGGAGTACGCCAAGCTCGGCACCAAGCCCGGCTGCTACGACGATTGGCATGAGGGGCGCGACCCTGCCGGCATCACCACGCAAGACCCGGAGCTCATCAAGCGGTTCGATCCGATCGAGGGCGGCAGGCGGCTCGCCAACTATCTGTCGGTATTGACCCTCGAGACGCAGACCGTCGCGCGGGCCTGCGGCAAAAGTCACGTGCACAATCTGGAGCCCGAGGACCTCGTGGCGCTGACCATCGAGGCTGCGGCCATGGCGCAAGTGCCGCTGGCGGGCACCGATTGGATACCAGGCAAAAACAGCGGTTCGTTTTGAAGTCAGGAGAGTAGGAATGGCGACGGATCTGGCGGCAATTGCAAAAGAGCGCGGGATCAAATATTTTCTCATCAGTTATGTCGATCTCTTCGGCATCATGCGGGCAAAGCTCGTGCCCGCCGTCGCGATCGGGGGCATGGCCAAGAACGGAGCGGGCTTCGCGGGCTTTGCCAGCTGGCTCGACATGACGCCGGCCGATCCCGACCTGCTCGCGGTGCCAGATCCCGACAGCCTGATGCAGCTCCCCTGGCGGAAGGAGGTAGGCTGGCTTGCCGCCGATCCCTACATGGACGGCAAGCTCGTCGAGCAGGCGCCGCGCAACGTTTTGAAGCGCGCCATCGCCAGGGCCGCGGATAAGGGCTTTGACCTCAAAACTGGCGTCGAATGCGAGTTCTTTTTGATCGGCGCCGACGGCCAGGGCATCTCCGACGCCGCCGATTGCCAGGCCAAGCCCTGCTACGACCAGCAGGCCCTGATGCGCCGCTACGACGTCATCACCGAGATCTGCGACGCCATGCTCGAACTCGGCTGGTGCCCCTATCAGAACGACCATGAGGACGCCAACGGCCAATTCGAGATGAACTGGCAATATGACAGCGCGCTCAAGACCGCCGACCGGCACGCCTTCTTCAAATATATGGTCAGGTCGATCGCCGAGAAGCATGGGCTTCGCGCGACTTTCATGCCCAAACCATTCCCGACGCTCACCGGCAATGGCTGCCACGCGCATGTGTCCCTGTGGTCGACCAAGACCGGCGAGAATCTGTTCGAAGGGGACGGGCAACTCGGGCTTTCCCCCACCGCCTATCAGTTCATCGCCGGTGTCCTGCATTCAGCCGAGGCGCTTGCCGCCATCACCAACCCCACGGTGAACTCCTACAAGCGCATCAACGCCCCGCGCACGCTGTCGGGCGCGACCTGGTCGCCGAGTTCCATCACCTATACCGGAAACAACCGGACCCATATGATCCGCATCCCCGAGCCCGGCCGCTTCGAGTTCAGGCTCGCCGACGGGGCGGCGAATCCCTACATGCTGCAGGCGGCCCTCCTCGTCGCCGGGCTGGACGGCATCGAGAAGAAGCGCGATCCCGGCACCCGCCTCGACATCGACATGTATGCCACGCCTCATTTGGCGAAGGACGCCAAGCGGCTTCCGCTTAATCTGCTCGATGCGCTGCGTGCCCTTGAGCGATCCGACGTGCTCCGCGCCGGTTTCGGCGAGGCTTTCGTTTCGGCCTATCTGAAGCTGAGGCACGCCGATTGGAACGACTATGCCGGGCACCTAACCGAGTGGGAGCGGCGTACCACGCTCGATTGCTAGAGCCTGATCCCGAAAAGTTTTTAGGCTTTTCGGATGAGATCACGCGGCAAGAAGATAAGGAGCGCACGCCAGCGAAGGATCCCGTGCACTATTCAGCCTTCAACATTCTTTGGCAGGGCCTTCGCGGCAATCGCGGCTGGAAACCCGCTTGGCGGAAAGCGGAGCCAAAGCCTAGCTACGACGTGGTGATTGTCGGAGGCGGCGGCCATGGGCTCGCCACCGCCCATTACCTGGCCAAGACCCATGGCATCACCAATGTGGCGGTGGTCGAGAAGGGTTATCTCGGCTCGGGCAATGTGGGACGCAACACCACTATCGTCCGCTCCAACTATCTGCTGCCCGCCAACACCGCCTTCTACGAGCACTCGCTCAAACTTTGGGAAGGCCTGTCTCAGGATCTGAACTTCAACTGCATGGTCAGCCAGCGCGGGGTCCTGAACGTCTATCACTCCGACGCCCAGCGGAACGCCTATGTGCGCCGCGGCAACGCCATGCGGCTTTCCGGCGCCGATGCCGAGCTGCTCACGCGCGAGCAAGTGCGTGAGCAGATCCCGTTTGCCGATTTCACCAATGCGCGATTTCCAATTCGCGGCGGGCTTTTACAGCGGCGCGGCGGTACCGTTCGCCACGACGCCGTGGCCTGGGGCTATGCCCGCGGGGCCGATTCCCGCGGCGTGGACATCATCGAGAATTGTGAGGTGACCGGCATCCGCATCGAGCATGGCTCCGTGCGTGGGCTGGACACCACCCGCGGCTTCATCGCCGCGCCGAAAGTGGGGCTCGCCGTCGCCGGCAACAGCTCGCGCGTAGCCGCCTTCGCTGGGCTGCGCCTCCCCATCGAAAGCCACGTCATTCAGGCCTTTGTCAGCGAAGGGCTGAAGCCCCTGATCGACCAGGTGGTGACCTTCGGCGCCGGGCATTTCTATGTGAGCCAATCCGACAAGGGCGGCCTTGTCTTCGGCGGCGATCTCGACGGCTACAATTCCTACGCCCAGAGGGGCAATTTGCCGGTGGCCGAGGATGTGATGGAAGGCGCGCTCGCGCTGTTCCCCAATCTCGCGCGGCTCCGCATCCTGCGCAATTGGGGCGGCATTATCGACATGACCATGGACGGCTCGCCCATCATCGATAAGACCGGGATCGGCGGCCTCTATTTCAATGGTGGCTGGTGCTATGGCGGGTTCAAGGCCACGCCCGCCTCGGGTGCTGCCTTCGCTCACCTCATCGCCCGCGACGAGCCCCCCAATCTGATCCGGGCTTTCCGGCTCGATCGCTTTCGGGAAGGTGCCGTCATCGACGAGAAGGGCATGGGCGCCCAACCCAATCTGCATTGAGCTGACACCATGCGCATCAAATGTCCCTATTGCGGCGAGCGCGACGCGTCGGAGTTCGCTTATCTCGGCGCCGCGGACCCGAAACGTCCAGACCCCGTGGCAGAAGGGGGCGCAGAGGCGTTCTACGACTATGTCTATCTGCGTGAGAATCCGGCGGGGATCTTGGCGGAGCTTTGGTATCACACCTCCGGCTGCCATGCCTGGCTTCGGGTGGAGCGCGATACGCGCACCCATGTCATCCATTCGGTCGCTTATGTTTTGGCCCCGACCGAGGCCGCGGAATGATGGCGGCCATTGGTCGAGACAGCGAGCCGTTCAGGCTTCCGCAAGGGGGGCTGGTCGACCGCGCCCGCTCTCTTCGCTTCCGCTTCGACGGCGAGACCTATCAGGGGCGCCCTGGCGACACGCTGGCCTCCGCGCTTCTTGCCAATGGCGTGCATCTCGTCGGACGCTCGTTCAAATATCATCGGCCGCGCGGCATCTTCACGGCCGGCCCCGAGGAGCCCAATGCGCTTGTCGAGCTGCGCAAAGGCGCAAGACGCGAGCCGAACTTACTCGCGACCACGGTCGAGCTCTATGACGGGCTCGAGGCGCGGAGCCAGAATCGCTGGCCGTCCCTCGCGTTCGACCTGCGCTCAGTCAACTCGCTGCTCAGCCCGTTCTTTGCCGCGGGCTTCTACTACAAGACCTTCATGTGGCCGCGGAGCTTTTGGACCAAGCTCTACGAGCCTTTGATCCGGGGAAGCGCGGGGCTTGGCCGCGCCTCGCTCGATCCGGACCCTGACCATTACGAGAAGGCGACGGCCCATTGCGACGTGCTGGTGATCGGCTCCGGACCCGCTGGGCTAATGGCGGCGGTCAGTGCGGCGCGCGCCGGCGCCCGCGTGATCCTCGCCGAGCAGGATTTCCGCTTCGGCGGGCGGCTCCTCTCCGAACGCTTCACCCTTGATGGCCGCCCGGCGCTTGAGTGGCTCGATGCGGTCATCGCCGAGCTTAAGAGTCTCGACACTGTAAGGCTGATGCCGCGGACTGCGATCTATGGCGTCTATGACCAGGGAACCTACGGTGCGGTGGAGCGCGTCAACGACCATCTTGCCGTGCCGCCGGAGCACCAGCCACGACAGCGCGGCTGGCGCATCGTGGCGCGCCGGGCGGTGCTCGCCTCCGGCGCCATCGAGCGCGGGCTAGCCTTTGGCGACAACGACCGCCCCGGAATCATGCTCGCCTCCGGCGTCCGCAGCTACGTCAACCGCTTCGGCGTCGTTCCCGGGAAGCGCGCGGTCGTCTTCACCACCGGCGACGATGGTTGGAGCGCGGCGCAAGACCTTGCCGATGCGGGTGTGGCGGTAGAAGCGGTGGTCGATGCGCGCGACGCCGCGGCGCCACTCGATGCAAAGCACCCTTGGCGGGTCTTTCCTGGCGCTGTGGTTGAGCATGCCTCGGGCGGCCACCATCTCCGCTCGGTGACGATCCGTCACAAGATCGATGCGACCAGCGAAGTCGCCTGCGACCTGCTCGCCATCGCCAATGGCTGGAACCCCTCCCTGCATCTTACCTGTCATTTGGGGGGCAGGCCCATCTGGGACCGCCGAATCAGGGCCTTCGTGCCTGGCTTTGTGCCGCCTGGAATGAGCGTCGCCGGTGCTGCCGCTGGGCATCTGACCTTGGCCCAGGCCCTCGACGACGGAGCGCGCCTTGGTGCCGAGGCTGCGCGCGAGGCTGGATTCCATCTTTTCACGCCGCCACCACCCATTGCTGCCGCAGAAAATGTGCCGGCGGAGCCCGTTTGGCGCGTCAAGGGCGGCAAAGGCAAAGCCTTCGTCGATCTTCAGAACGACGTGACCGTGAAGGATATCGAGCTTGCCGAGCGCGAGGGCTATGGCGCCATCGAGCATCTGAAGCGTTACACGACGCTCGGCATGGCGACAGACCAGGGCAAGACAGCGAATGTCACTGGTCTCGCCATCCTCGCCGAGATTGCCGGCCGCACCATCCCTGAAATCGGCACCACCATATTCCGGCCGCCTTACACGGCGGTCACCTTCGGCGCTTTCGCCGGTCATCATCGGGGACAGCACTTCCGGCCGGCGCGGCTTCCGCCCTCCCATGCTTGGGCGGCAGAGCAGGGCGCGGTGTTTGTTGAGGCAGGGCTCTGGCGCAGGGCGCAATATTTTCCCAAAGCCGGTGACAAGGACATGGACGCGAGCATCGCGCGCGAGGCCGAGACGGTGCGGCGCGCGGTCGGCGTGTGCGACGTGTCGACCCTCGGCAAGATCGACATTCAAGGCGCCGACGCCGCGGCCTTCCTCGACCGCGTCTATGTCAACAAGCTCTCCTCGCTTGCCGTCGGCAAGGCGCGCTATGGGCTCATGCTGCGCGAGGACGGCTTCGTCCTCGACGACGGAACCGTGGCGCGGCTTGGCCCGCAGCACTTCATCACCACCACCACCACGGCGAACGCGGCCAAGGTCATGCAGCATCTGGAATTCTGCCGGCAGGTGCTGTGGCCCAAACTCGATGTCGAGCTCGTCTCCGTCACCGAGCAATGGGCGCAGTACTCCATTGCTGGCCCTCGCTCCCGCGACGTGTTGCGCAAGCTGGTCGACGCGGCCTTCGACATCGGCGACGCGGCGCTGCCGCGCATGGGTGCAGCGGAGCTCACCGTCTGCGGCGGCGTGCAGGCGCGCCTGTTCCGCGTGTCCTTCTCCGGCGAGCGGGCTTACGAGCTCGCCGTCCCCGCCCGCTACGGCGATGCCGCCATCAGGGCGCTGATGCAGGCAGGCGCCGAGTTCGGCATCACCGCTTACGGCACCGAAGCGCTCAATGTTATGCGCATCGAGAAGGGTCATGCCGGCGGGCCGGAGGTCAATGGCCAGACCACGGCGAGGGATCTTGGTCTCGGCACCATGATGTCCAAGGACAAGGACTATATCGGCCGGGTTCTGGCCGAGCGCCCGGCGCTGACGAGGCCCGATCGGCCGATCCTGGCAGGCGTCAAGCCGGTCGATCCCGTCGCCCGATTGTCGGCAGGGTCGCATTTCATTCCCGTTGGGGCTCCGGCGCGGGTGGAGCATGACGAGGGCCATCTGACCTCTGTTGCCTGGTCCCCGAGCCTTGGCCACGATGTCGGCATCGGCTTTCTCGCCTCAGGGCGTGAGCGCATCGGCCAACGCATTCGCGCGGTGGATTTGCTGCGCGGCCACGATGTTGAGTGCGAGATCGTCTCGCCGGTGTTCATCGATCCGGAAGGAGACCACACTCGTGGCTGATTTTGTGCTGACCGCACGCACCGGCTTTGCCGGCTCCGCCATTCCCGGCCGCTATGGCCGCGTCATCGGCGGCGAGCGACCGGTCGTGCTCACCGAGCGCTCGAATCTGACGATCAGCCAGATCAGCGCCTACCGGGACAAAATGGGTGACGTTGCGAGCGCCGTCCTCGCCGCATCGGGCCTTGAGCTTCCCCAGAGACCAGGGCGTGTGGTGGCCAATGGCGTGGCCCTGATCGGCATGGCGCGGGGGCAATGGCTTGCGGTCGCCGAAGGAGACGAGGGTAGGACGCTCCTTGCCCGCCTCAACGAAGCGGTGTCAGGCCTTGCCTCGATCGTCGATCAGTCTGACGCCAAGGCAATCGTCCGCCTCGCCGGGCCGCGGGCGCGCGACATCCTCGCCAAAGGCTGTGCGCTCGATCTCGATGAACGCGCCTTCAAGCCACAAGACGCTGCGACGACGCAAATTGCGTTGATCCCATGCCAGCTCTGGCAACTCGATGAAGCCCCGACCTACGACCTTGCGGTGCCGTTGAGCTATGCGCGGAGCTTCTGGTCCTGGCTCACGGCCTCCGCCGCCGAGTATGGCGATGAGGTTAGGCCTCCGCTTTCCTCTTGCTGAAGACGGAGCGCAATCATGGCCCAATTTTGGCGTGCAGGCGGTGTCGACGCCAGCTGAGCATAATCGACGCGGCCACGATTGACTTCTTCGGCAAACTCGAGGGCGATGTGCAATGCAACTCGATCCCTAATCGGCGACACGGCGCAAGTCGTCGGCACCGTGACCGCTGAGGATGTCGTCGTGCGGGGCCGGGTCGAAGGCGTGATCAGAGGCATCAGGGTGACGCTGCAGGGGCAGGCCCACGGCAGGACGCCACACGAGGTCTATGCTACGCAGGCAGACGAGGAGAAATTGGCGGCGTAAACGAAACCCAGATCCACCTTAGCCAAGCCGCCAAGCTGTCTCAAAAAACGGACCCACTTCTCTTTGCAGTGCCACCGGTCATGCAGCAGCCGTGCCAAGCTCATTTACCGATCGGTGGCAAGCAATCAGCACGGCAACATTCGGAGTAATTGGGGCTTTTTTTATCGGCCGAACACGAACGGCCTGGGTTTTCGCCACGCCAACTCTGTCGCGCTCAGTGAATTTGCCGTTTAATGGAGGGTCCTCGCGCGGCTTTTGCCGAGCGGGGTTTGATCAAGTTACTCAGTGGAACTTCTGTTGTATATATCCTCGAACCTGACGATATCGTCCTCATCGAGATAGGGACCCGACTGTACTTCGATCAGAAAGGCCGGGATTTTGCCCGGATTGGCAAGGCGATGCCGTTCGCCGATCGGTATGTAGGTTGACTGATTCTCGGTCAAAATTTGCGTCTCCTCGCCCTTGGTGACCTCGAGCGTGCCCATGACGATCACCCAATGCTCGGAGCGGTGATGGTGGCTCTGTAGCGACAACCTCCCGCCGGGCTTCACCATGATGCATTTGACCTGATAGCGTTCGCCCCGGTTCAGTCCCTGATACCAGCCCCAGGGCCGGTGCACCCTATCGTGCTGCAGGGCGACGTTTTGACCGCTTCCTTTAAGATAATTGACCACCGTCTTGATATCTTCGGCCTGATTCTTTGACGCGACTAGCACCGCATCGCCCATGGCCACCACCACTAAATTGTCGACGCCAACGAGTGCGACACAAGCACGATCGGTATAGGCCAGACTGTTGGTGCTGTTGTGCAGGATGATCTTTCCCTCGCCTTGCACGACATTGCCGCTCTGGTCCTTCTCCATAAAATTCCAGATTTCGGACCAGGAGCCAACGTCGCTCCATGGCGTATTGAGAGGCACGCAAACGATCTTGTCGGCTTTTTCGGCAATGGCGTGGTCAAGGGAGATGGCAGACGCTTGGGCATACGTTTTGCCCAAGATCCGGAAATCTAGATCCTTGACCGCCTCGTTGAGCGCGCGACGACAAACCGCTAAGATTTCGGGCGCATGCTTCTGAAACAGCTCCAACATGGTTCCAGCTCTGAACAAAAAGATGCCGGCGTTCCAAAAAAAGCGGCCGCTGTCTAGAAACGCTTCCGCGGTCTCCCGCGATGGCTTCTCCACGAAGCGGCTGACTGGAAGTGCGGCGCTCTCTGCCCTCTGGGTCTCGATATAGCCGTAGCCCGTATGCGGACAATCGGGCTCGACGCCGAAGGTCACGAGCGCACCCTCACGCGCTGCGTCGATGCCAGTCGTTACCGCGTCGGCGAAGGCGCTGGCGTTGGGGATCAAATGGTCGGCGGGCGCGAGCAGGACGAGCGAATTCTGCTCAGTGCGGGCTGCAATCAGCGCGGCTATGCAGGCCGCAGGCGCCGTATTTCTGCCGGCCGGCTCAAGCACGATGTTTGCCGCGCTGGCACCGATCTCCTCGAGCTGCTCGGCGATGAGAAATCGATGGCAATGGTTGCTGAGCACAGAGAGATCGCCGAAGAGGTCGCCGCTAAGCCTTGTACAGGTCTGCTGGAATAGCGTCTCCGGCCCGGTGATCCTGTGGAATTGCTTTGGATAGGCCTCGCGCGAGAGTGGCCAAAGCCTCGTGCCGGATCCTCCACAAAGGATGAATGGCAAGATTTCTCGCATCGCCCGCCCGTCTTGGTCTACAACTCGTCCGAGTGCGGACTTAGCATAGACAATGCGCGACCCCAACCCATTCGCGACAGAGTTTGGCGTCGTGGGCCTGTAGCCTAACCGCATTGAAAATGGCCGAACAATGCACTAGGAAGCTGCTCGTCTGGAATTCCGCGGGGGCTTGTTTCGTGAACATTCTCGATGATTGGGGCGGGCTATGTCGGCCTTGTCTCCGCCGCCTGTTTTTCCGGGTTCGGCTGGACCGTCACTTGCGTCGATAAAGACCCGAGCAAGATCGAGGAGCTCCGCCGGGGCCGGGTGCCGATCTACGAGCCGCCCCTCGATGAGCTGTTGGAACGCAACCTCGGTGCAGGGGCGCATCGGCTTTGCCACCGAGCTCTCGCAGTCGATCGGCGAGGCTGATCTCGTGTTTCTCGCGGTCGGCACGCCGACGCGGCGAGGCGATGGTCATGCCGATCTCAGCTTCGTATTCCAGGCCGCTGAGGAGCTCGCACCGCATCTCGACGGCCTCACGGTGATCGCCACCAAATCGATCGTGCCGGTCGGCACCAGCCGGGAGATCGGGAGGCGCTTCAAGGCGCGCCCCGAGAACTTTCCAAACTTGCCGATGTGGGAATATCGACTTTGAAGCGCATTGAACTAGCCAGCGAGATAACAGGATCCGCTCGCACGCTATGGAAGATTCAAACGGTTCTTCAGACAGCGGGTGTGCAATTCATTTCAGCAGCTGAATCAATGGGACCCGGCGTGCGGCTAATACCAAGTCCCTATGATCGTGACCCATGGGCCCAATCGCGCATGCCGATGGACATGATCGTCCAGGGTCGATCGACGAGCTTGTTCCAAGCTTCACAGCAGTGGTCGATGATGTCGTCATAGGATGTGAAGACTCGGTTCGACAACCAGTTGTCGCGCATGAACTGCCAGACATTCTCGACCGGGTTGAGCTCGGGCGAGCGGGGCGGGAACAGGACGATGGTGATGTTGTCGGGCACCTCGAGCTTGGCCGAGCTATGCCAACCAGCTTGATCCATGAGCAGGACAGCATGAGCACCTTGCGCCACGGCCTGCGAGATCTCGGCGAGATGCAGGGCCATGGTCGCGCTGTTACAGAACGGTAGGACAAGGCCTGCGCCCTTGCCCTCTTTGGGACAGATGGCGCCGAAGAGATAGGTTGATGACGTACGCTGGTCGTTCGGCGCGTGGGGGCGGGTGCCACGCCTAGCCCAGCGGCGCGTGATCTTGTTCTTCTGGCCGATGCGGGCCTCGTCCTGGAACCAGACCTCTATCTTGGCGCCCGCGGTCTGTCGGCCCTCGATCTGTGCCAGCAGGTCGGGGAAGTTTTTTTAAACGCCTCGGCGGCATGCTCGTTGTGAGCGCGATGGCGCGGCCTGGCCGAGAGCTTGCGGAAGCCCATCGCCCGCAGCTGCCGGCTCAAAGTCTGCTTGGCGATCCTGATGCGGTACTCCTCCCACACCCACTGCGCCAGATCGATCAGCCGCCAGCGCACCACACCATGGATCGCCGGGATCGGGCCGCTCTCGACCATGCGAGCGAGTTCCTGGCGCTGGGCCCCGTTGAGCTTGGGCGACCGTCCCGGCGCCTTGCCATCGATGAGACTCTCCGGCCCCCTAGCATTGAACCGCAGCACCCAGTCGCGGATCGTCTGCAGACCGACACCGCCAATGCGCGCCGCTTGCCCGCGCGAGCCGGCGTCGTAAATCTCGGCAAGCGCCAAGAGGCACCGGCTTTGATTCACATCCCCCGTCCTCTTCGCCAACCCACGCAACGCCAACGCGCCAAAGTCATCCCGCAACGTAATTGGAGTAGCCATGGCAAACCTCCCTCCCTTTGCCATGTTGAATCAGATCGCCATCGATTCGTGAATAACCTCGTGAGTCACACACTCAGGGATTTGGTATACGGTACGTCCGGTGGGCACACGCGGAGAGCTGCGGGGGGGGATCAGGACGGTCACCCAGAAGAAGTAGAATCGCGCCTGTCCCAACTGAAAGAAACTGAGGACCGTCTGCTCGACTTCGCCTCTGCCGAGGTTCGCTTAGGTCCCCGCCGGAACGATGACGCGCAACGCTCCAGGCCGCGAGCGGTAGTGAAGGGGAGGGTGGATGATCTCGACGTCGCCGTCGAGCGCCACGGGCAGCCGGCTCGTCGTCGAGCGGACCTTGGCGTCCCCGAGCCTGAAGGTCTCGATGTCACGCGCCTGCTCGGCCTTGCCGAAGCAAATGCGGCAAACCATCCAGAAGAAGCCGAGCGGGTTTCGCGGCTTCACCACGTAGAACCAGAGCTCACCCCGATCCAAATGCTGACGCTTGCCCAAGGTGAACAGCTCCATGCCGTATTCGTTGTTGCCGATGAACAGGCAAGGCGTGCGGTAGGGTCGCGTCCACCCTTCGGCCGAGATCGCGAGCTGTCGGCGCGGAAAGTGCCGCAGCATGCGGAAGAACGCCGGCACCATGGCCATCCATTTGGCGAGCTTCTGGTTGGCCCTGCGCCGTTCCCGGTCGATGACGATATAGGGATAGATGCCGATCGAGGAATTGTTGACGAACACCTCGCCATTGACCTCGGCGAGATCAACGACACGCTCCGCGCCATTGGCGATTGCCTCCGCTGCCCTGTCGAGCTCCATGGGGATGCCGAGGTCCTTGGCAAAATGGTTCAAGGTCCCAAGCGGTAGGATGCCCAGAGGAACGCCGGTATTGGCAAGCACGCCTGCGACCGTGCGGATGCTGCCGTCGCCACCGCCCACCACCACCGCGTCGATCTCGCCGGCCTTGACCCGCGCCAAAGCCATGTCCGCGAGCTTCCTAAGCTCCGGGCCCGTGCAGAAGTGAAGCTCGGCCGTGACGTTGAGCCGCTTGAAGGCGGGCGCCAAGACGGCGCGCACGCGCTCGGCGCCCTTGTGGTCGGCAGTTCCCGCACCCGCGTTAATGAGGGCCACCAATCGCAGCCCCAGTTTCGGGAGCGGTCTCAGCGCGATGGTCAGCTCGCCGGTCTCGGGCATGCTCACGCCTGTGCGATGGAAGCGGGGAGGCCGCTTGCTGGCGAACCGACCGAAATTACGCCAATCCGCACCGAAGCCTATAGGCCAAAGCAACGGCCAAGCAAGCTTAGCGCTTGAAGCTGAGGGTCTGGTCGGGTGCGAAAAAGCGAAAGGCAGGGGAGGCGCTGCCATCGGCGGCACGCCGCCTACGTCGGTGGAGTCAAGTCCAGACGGCTAAGTCCATGAGTGAAGGACCGAGAGGTCCGAGATCGAAATTGTAGACGAGCCAGTAGAGCAATCTTGCCATGGAAGACCAACGCCGAAGCCCCGGCACGGTTCCCAAGACACGTCAGGCTTTGCTTGCTTCCTCGACATAGAGGCGCCGGAATGCTTGCGCGATCGGTCCTGGCCGCCCGTTTCCGATGGCGACGCCGTCGATTTCCACCACGGGCAACACGAAGGCAGATGCGGCGGTGAGGAACGCTTCACGGGCTTGCAGTGCCTCGGCAACCGTGAACGGCCGCTCCTCGATGGTGAGGCCTTCGGTCTCGGCGAGCCGCAGCACGGCGCGGCGCGTCACCCCCGGCAGGATGTGGTGTCCGAGCGGCTGGGTGCGGAGGCGGCCTTCTGCGTCGAGGATGAAGGAGGTCGATGAGGTGCCCTCGGTGACGACGCCGTCCTCCACCATCCAGGCCTCGTACGCGCCGCGGAGCTTTGCCTGCTGCTTGCCCATGGCTTGAGCGAGCAGGGCGGTGGATTTGATGTCGCGCCGCTTCCAGCGGAGATCGGGGAGGGTGATGACCTTGACCCCGGTCACGGCATAGGGGTTGTCGAGCAGCGGCCGGCTCTGGGTGAAGGCGACGACGGTCGGCGCTGCATCCGCGGGATAGAGAAAATCGCGGTCCGCCACCCCTCGCGTAATTTCCAGATAGACGATGCCTTCCTCGACCCCATTCCGTGCGATCAGCTCCTCATGCAAGGCGCGGAGTTCCGCATGGGTGAGGGGAGGGCTGATCTGCATCTCGGCGAGGGAGCGGTCGAGGCGCGCAAGATGGGCTTCGAGATCGAGCGCGCGCCCCCCAAGCACGGCCGTCACCTCATAGACGCCATCGGCAAACAGGAAGGCGCGATCGAAAATGGAGACCTTGGCGTCGGCCTCCGGCACGAAGCTACCATTCACATAGACAATGCGGGACATGGGTTCAGCCAGTGAGATCGGAAGCGGAGCCTATTCCCTCAACTTGAGGGAGAGGGTAATGGAGGGGGTTCAATTCAAACCACTTCCACGCGCAAGCCCGCCTCCTCGATCAGCGCGAGATCATCAGCGGTATCGTTGTTGGCGGTGGTGAGCAGCTTGTCACCATAGAAGATCGAATTGGCGCCGGCCATGAAGCAAAGGAGCTGCGCCTCCTTGGTGAGGCTGCGCCGTCCCGCTGACAATCGCACCCGCGAAGCGGGCATCAGAATGCGTGCCGCGGCCACCATGCGTACAAGGTCGAGCGGATCGATGGGCGGCAGGTCTTGCATTGGCGTGCCCGGCACGGCGACGAGGGCGTTGATCGGAACGCTTTCGGGGTGGGGATCGAGGTTGGCCAGCGTCACGAGTAGCCCGGCCCGGTCCTCCAGGCTCTCCCCCATGCCTATGATACCGCCGCAACAGACTTGCACCCCTGAGCGGCGAACGCGGGCCAGCGTGTCGAGCCGGTCCTGATAGCAGCGCGTCGTGACGACCTCGCCATAGAATTCCGGCGAGGTATCGAGATTGTGGTTGTAGGCGGTGAGCCCGGCTTCGGCCAGCCGGTCTGACTGGGCTTGCGTCAACATGCCGAGGGTGACGCAGGCCTCCATGTCCAGCGCCCGGACGCCGCGTACCATGGCGAGCACGCGATCGAACGGTTCGCCGTCCTTCACCTCCCGCCACGCCGCGCCCATGCAGAAGCGCGTGGCGCCGGCTTGCCTGGCGAGCGTGGCCTTGGCCAGCACGTTGTCGACATCGAGAAGTTGCTCGCGCTCGATCCCCGTCGTCTTGGCGTAATGGGCCGATTGCGGGCAATATTTGCAGTCCTCGGGGCAGGACCCGGTCTTGATCGAGAGCAGGCTTGCGAGCTGGACATTGCCGTCGGCGTGATGGCGCCGGTGCACCGCGCGCGCCTGATCGATCAGCTCAAGCAACGGCTGGCTCAAAAGGGCCGTGACCTCCGCCTTTTGCCAGTCGTGACGCAACGCGCAAGGCTTGGCCGCCGGCTCGCGGGATGTCTCCGCAGGGCGTCCTTTGCCGTTGATAGGAATCGGGAAATTCGGAAGCTCGGTCACGATCAGGAGCGATGCGATTGCTGTGAGTGTGGCCCTTCGCTAATACAGGATCATGGCAAGGAGCGAAAGCCGATACGGAGCCTATCTCGACACGCGCGACCGCGAGGGCTTACGGCGCGACCTGGTCCCGGTGGAAGCCCGCGACGCAAGGGCCATTCGCATCGGGGGGACGGCCTACCTCAATCTGGCGAGCAACGACTATCTGGCCTTGCGCTTCCACGAGGGCCTTGTCGAGCGGGCGAAAGAGTGGGCGGAAGCCTATGGCGTGGGCTCTGGAGCCTCGCGCCTCGTCACCGGCAATCTCACAAGTTTCGTGATGCTTGAGGCGAAGGTTGCGGCGCTGAAGTGGAAGCCTGCCGCTCTGATCATGGCCTCCGGCTTCCAGGCCAACGCCGCGGTGTTGCAGGCGCTGCTCGACCGGAGCGTGCTTGGTGCTGAGCCCCTGGTCTTCTCCGACCGGTTCAATCATTCGAGCATGCATTTCGGCTGCGCCGCGGCGGGTGCGCACGAGATACGCTACCGCCATGGCGACGCCGCCCATCTCGGCCAGCTTCTGAGTCAATATCAAGACGATAACCGGCCGAAATTCATCCTGACCGAGAGCGTGTTCTCCATGGATGGCGATGTCGCGCCGCTTGCCGAAATCGGCCGGCTCGCGCGCGAGAATGACGCCATGCTCATTGTCGACGACGCCCATGCAACCGGCATTTTGGGCGAGGGCGGGCGTGGCCTCTCCGATGAGGCCGACCTCGTCATCGGTACCTTCTCCAAGGCCCTTGGTGGCTTCGGCGCCTATGTCGCCTGCTCGGCGACGCTGCGCGATTACCTCATCAATCGCTGTAGCGGACTGATCTACTCGACGGCGCTGCCGCCGCCCGTGCTCGGCGCGATCGACGCGGCGCTCGATCTCCTGCCGTCGCTCGATTCCGCGCGCGCTCACGTGGCGGGCCTCGCCGAACGGTTTCGCGGAGGCGCACGGGCCCTTGGCTTCGATACCAGCGCATCCACCACGCAGATCGTGCCGCTGATGGCGGGGACCAATCATGCGGCTCTTGCCTTGAGCAACAGGCTGCGCGAGGCGGGCTTCTTCGTCACAGCAATCAGGCCCCCGACAGTGCCGGCCGGAACGGCGCGGCTCAGGCTTGCCTTCACCGCTGCCCATACCGAGGCCGATATCGATGCCTTGCTCGACGCGCTCGACGACCAGGCGCTACCGCGCAGCGCGCTTGGCTGAGCGCGGGTGATGCGCTTTGTCTTCGTCCATGGCTGGGGCTTCCATACCGGCATTTGGCACGATCTGATCCGGCATCTCCCGGGGGCCGAGGTCAGCCTTGTCGATCTTGGCTTTGTTGAAGGTGGTCCAAAGGGGCAGATGGATTGGCCGAGCGACGCCATCGCCGTCGGCCATTCCCTAGGCGTTCTGTGGCTGCTTAACAGAGCAGGGGAGCGGGCGAGCACGCCCGCGACTGCGGGCTTCCGGGCGCTTGTCAGCATTCAAGGCTTCGACCGCTTTTGTCCTCCGATACCGGCTTCGCGGGTCGCCGGCATGCGCCGGGAACTCAAGCGAGATGCCGGTGGCACGTTAGGGGCATTCTGGCGCGCCTGCGGTACCGAAGCCTTTGCGCCGCCGGCTGCGCTCAACATCGACCGGCTCGATGAAGGTCTTGGCTGGCTGATGGACTGGGACGCCCGTGAGGCGAAGGGCCACCTCGATTGTCCCATACTCGCGCTTGCCGCCCGCGATGATGGCATAGTCCCAGAGGCAATGAGCGAGGGCGTTTGGGGCCGCGCCGAGATCCATTGGTCGCAAACTGGCGGCCATGTGCTACCTCTGAGGCACCCTGAATGGTGTGCTCGCCATGTCCTCGATTTTGCGTATGCTACCGACCCGTAACGCCAAAATTGCCCGCAACTTCGGCGCGCGGGCGGCGTCCTACGAAGCGCATGCCGATTTGCAGCGCGCCGTCGCGGAGCGGCTGGCGCGTTGTCTGCCTGAGCTCTCCGGCCCCCGCGTGCTCGAGCTCGGCTGCGGCACCGGCGTGTTCAGCCGGCACCTTGTCGCGCACTATCCGGATGGCAGCTTCGTCTTGAGCGACCTTGCGCCTGCGATGATCGAGGAATGCCGGCGCAATCTTCGGAGCAGCAGCAAGCGCATCAGCTTCGAGGTCACGGATGCCGCGCGGCCAGGCGTCGAAGGCCCCTTCGACCTCATTGCCATGAGCATGACGCTGCATTGGCTCGCCGATCCGGTTGCGGCGCTCGACCGCCTCAGCCGGCTGCTGGCTCCCGGCGGCATCCTCGTCTATGCGACGATTAGCGGGGAGAGCTTCGCCGAATGGCGAGAGGTGCTCGCGGCGCAAGGGCAGCCGAGTGGCCTCATCGATCTCCCGGCGCTTCCAGGCATCGTCGACGAGGAGCACCTGGTAACCGACGCCGACGCGTTTGCCTTCCTGCGCCGCATTAAGGCGATCGGTGGCCTGACGCCGAAGGAGGGCTACGCGCCGCTCTCGGCGGGTGCGCTTCGCCGCGTCATCCGCGCAGCCGATGAACGGCACGGCGGGCGCATCACCTGGCATATCGTCTATGGACGCGTTGGGTCCGTGGAGGCGAGCCAGTCGAGCCCTTCGATCAGGCCAGCATAGGCGCGGGTGAGCTCGGCGTCGGTGATGCAATAGGGCGGCATCAGGTAGACCGTGGCGCCGAGCGGCCGGATGTTGAGGCCATGGGCAAGAAACCAAGCCTTCAGCGTCTGACTCCGCCCCGACTGATAAGCAGCTTCGCCCTTCAAATCGAAAGCGAGGATCGAGCCAAGCACGCGGGGGCGCACCACGTCCTCGCGGCCGTTCAGCTCGGCGAGCATCTCGCGATGGTGGGCCTCAATCCCTGCGATCCGCCCAAGCGTGCCCTCCTCCTCGAACAGGTCGAGTGAGCCAAGCGCTACCGCGCAGGCAAGCGGGTTGGCGGTGAAGGAATGACCATGTGGCAGCGCCCGGTCGAAGCTCTCGCCGAGAAACGCCTCGAACACTTTCTCGCGCGCCACCGTCACCGCCATCGGCAGATAACCTGCGGTCAGGCCTTTGGACAGGCAGACGAGATCCGGCACCACGCCAGCCTGCTCCATGGCGAACAGCGTCCCGGTGCGCCCGAAGCCGGTCGCCACCTCATCGAAGATGACGAGAATGCCGGCGTCCTGCGCCGTTTGCACTAGACGCCGCACAAAGTCGGGACGGCAGATGCGCATGCCGGCGGCGCCTTGCAGCAGAGGCTCGATGATGAGGGCGGCGACGTCTTGGTTCCCGTTCCACAATCGGTCTTCAAGCGCGGAAACCGCTCCGTTCTCCCGGTCTTCGGCCGCCTCGTCGCCGTCGAAGGTGTAAGGGTAAGGAAGAACAGCCACTTGGCACATCATGCCGCGGAACAGGTTGAAGAAGCCGGAGCCCCGGCCGAGCGACATGGCGCCCAAAGTGTCTCCGTGGTAGCCGCCATCGAAGGAAATGAAGGTGCGCCGCCGCGTCTCGCCGCGATTGGCCCAATATTGGAACGCGATCTTGAGCGCGACCTCGACCGAGGTTGAGCCGTCGTCGGAAAAGAACACGCGCGTCAAATCGCCCGGAAGCAGCAGGGTCAGCGCCGTGGCGAGATCGACGGCTGGCTGATGGGTGAAGCCCGCGAACATCACATGCTCGAACCGGCCGGCTTGGAGCGCCAGCGCCTCGTTGAGCTTCGGATGCGCGTGGCCATGGGTGCAGGTCCACCAGGACGACACAAGGTCGAGGATCTCGCGTCCCTCGGCATCGAACAGCGAGGTGCCGCGGGCGCCCGCGATCAGCAGCGGCTCGGTTTCGGTCCCGTGCTGGGTGAAGGGATGCCAGACATGGCACCGGTCCCGCGCCACGACGTCCCGGGCGAGAGCCGCTTGAACCAGCGCTTGCTTGGCAAGCTCGTCCCTTTCCGGTGAGTCGTTCACGGCACGGCTCGCGCAAGCTTCAACAGGTCGAGCTCGGGCTCGATCTCAAGCAGGCTCGCTCGCGTCACCGTCGGCAGCCAGGGAATCTCGGCGATCACTTCCACTTGGCCGTAGCGCTCGATCGCCGCCCGATTGTGCGGCATCTCCGGCCCCCTGATGACAACCCCGGCAAGTGGCAGGCCGCGGCGGCGCAAGGCTTCGAGGGACAGGAGCGTATGATTGATGGTGCCGAGGGTGGAGCGGGCAACGAGGATCACCGGCAGTTGCAGATCGGCGGCGAGGTCGATGACGAAGGCGTCATCAGTGAGGGGCACGAGCAACCCGCCCGCGCCCTCGACCACTAACAGCTGGTCAGAAGCCGGCGCCTCAAGCTTCGCCATGTCGATGCCGATGCCGGCGCGCCTTGCCGCTTCATGGGGCGCGATGGCCTCTGGCAAAATATAGGCCTCGGGCAAGATGCGATCATCAGGCACCTCGGCCACGCGGCGTATGGTGGCGGCGTCGGTCTCTGGCTCCGCTCCCGCCTGTACCGGCTTCCAATAGCAGGCATCGAGATGCGTGAGCAGCCAGGCGCAGACGACCGTCTTGCCGACATCGGTATCGGTGCCTGTGACGAAAAAGCCTTGCAAAGCGGTCGATCCCAAGAAGGAGTAGGCGTGGGCGCTGGAACTCTAGACGCCTATTGCCACAAGGCAAGGTTCTCCCATGCTTGCACGTCTGCGTCTGCTGGTCATCGCTCTCGCGGTATTTGCCTGCCTCGCGCCGGCTTCAGCCAAGACGCTGCGCATGGCTTATGACGCAGATCCCACCTCGCTCGACCCCCATGAGCAGCTGGCCAGCGCCACGCTCCAGCTCTCCCACCTCGTCTTCGATCCCCTGCTGCGCTTCCGTAAGGACCTCACCTTGGAGCCGCGGCTGGCGACACGCTGGGAGAAGATCGACGACTTGACCACGCGCTTTCACTTGCGGGCAGGCGTGCGCTTTCATTCGGGCCGCACGCTCAAGGCCGCGGACGTGGTCTGGACCTTCAATCGCTTGAAGCAAAGCCCCGATTTCAAGGCGCTGTTCGAACCTTTCAGCGAGGCCAAGGTGGTGGACGATCTCACCGTCGATCTCATCACCAAGGGCCCTTATCCGCTGGTCCTGAACCTCGCCACCTACATCTTCCCCATGGACCGCGAATTCTATGCAGGCACCGACGAGCGGGGCCATCCCAAGGACGAGATCGCCAAGCAAGGCGCCTCCTTCGCCTCGACCCATGTCTCGGGCACCGGGCCGTTCATCGTCACGGAGCGGGAGCAGGGGGTGCGGCTCGAGTTCAAGCGTTTCGCCGATTATTGGGACAAGGGCTCGCCCAGCAATGTCGACACGATCGTCTTCACGCCAATCAAGGAGCCGGCCACGCGGGTGGCGGCGCTGCTGGCCGGGGACGTGGATTTCATCGCGCCCGTGCCGCCCTCCGATTTCGACCGGATCAAGGGCGATGCTTGCTGCACCCTTATCACCATGCCGAGCACGCGCATCCTCATCTTCGAGCTGAACGAGCAGCGGGTCGCGGCGTTCAAGGACCCGCGCGTGCGCCTCGCCGTCAATTATGCGGTGAACCGGCAGGGCATCGACGCCAAGATCATGCGCGGCTTCGCCACGCCGGCCGGCGAGCTGAGCCCGCCCGGCTATGGGGGCTACGACCCGGCGCTTCTCCCGCGCTTCGACATAGAGAAAGCCAAGGCGCTGATGGCCGAAGCCGGCTACGCCGATGGCTTCTCGGTAACGATGATGGCGCCGAACAACCGCTATATCGAGGACAAGCGCATCGCCGAGGCCGTCGCCGCCATGCTCGCCAAGATTAACATTAAGGTCGATTTGCAGACCATGCCGAAGGCGCAATATTGGCAGCGCTTCGATGAGCGCGCGGCCGACATTATGATGATCGGCTGGCAATCCGACACGCAGGATTCGGCGAATTTCTACGAGTTCCTGGTGATGACGCCGGATCCCAAGACCGGCTACGGCCAATATAATGCCGGCAATTATTCCAATCCGGAGGTCAACCGCCTGACGCTTGCGACCCAGACCATGACCGACGCCAAAGCCCGCGCCGAGACCTTGCAGAAGATCGAGCGCCTCATTTACGACGACGCGGCGCTGGTGCCGCTGCATTGGCAGCATCTCTCCTGGGCGGCCCGCAAGGACGTCGAGATCGAGCCCGTGCTCAACGTCATCGACATGCCCTATCTCGGCGATCTGGTGATGGAATAGCGGTTAATGCCGGCCTTGGTCGTCTGCTGGGGCCGGTTTCTGCCCGGTGGAGTTCGGCTGCCGCCCGGGCTATCCTCAGGTGCGAGGGGGACTGCCATGACTCCCGCCCACTTGCGACTTGATGCACGGCCATTGCTGCCTTCCCGCGGCAGGGCCATCGCCGTGATGGCGGCGCTCGGGGTGGTGACGGGGCTAATCTCCAGCCTGCCTTCTCCTTTACCCGACATCCGCCTGAGCGAACCCGATATTCTCATCAACGCGCGGAGCGTTCCGCTTCACGCCGGCGTTGCCTTCGGAGGCATGGTTGCTGGCATGCTGTGGCTGTGGGTCAGCCGCGAACCCACCAAATGCCTACTCGCTTTGGCGCTGACGCTGGTGGGGTGGCTAGCCGCCGTCAACACGGCGAACGACGTGATCAACACCGTGCAAAGCTCTACGTTGTTCGGCACCGCCGAGGGCGCCAAGGCCAATCGGGAGATGCTCGCCTGGCTGGTGGGGGGTCTGCTTGCCGGTGCGGTCGGGGCCGGGCTAACCGCCTTCGGCGCCGGCATCGCAGCTATTCCTCTCAGACGGACCGAGGCCTGGACCCTTATTGCGTTCGTTGGCGCGCTTGCCGGACTGTTCCTTTACCCGGCGGCGTTGCTTGACGCGATCGTCCTACTGTTCGTGCCCTGGCAGGCTGCGGTCGGGGCCGCGATCGCCTATGGCCTGGCGTGGCCAAGAAGGTGACGGTGCTGCGGATCAGGAATTTAGGGCGGCAGCGTCAGGATATCGCGGCCGAGGTCACCTCATCCGTAATGACCTTAAAACCTGCGAGCTGGTGGGTACCATACGACGTAGCGAGGGCGACGTCAGTTGCGTCGCGCCCTCGCGCGATCAGGATGCGGCCGATGCGCGGCGTGTTGTGGCGGGCGTCGAACGTATACTAACGGTCGCCGAGATAGGCCTCGAACCATGCGCTAAAGTCCATTGGCGCAGGGTCGAACGGGACGCCAATGTCACCGAGATAGCCGGTGTAGTAGCGGGCCGGTATGTTCATGCATCGGCAGAGGGTCACTGCGAGATGGGCGAAGTCGCGGCACACGCCTCGCCCCTCCGTAAACGCGTCAAACGCCGCGTTGGTCGGGTTCGTATGCGCGTAACCGAACTTGACGCGATCGTGCACGAAATCACAGATTGCCTGGATCAGCCGGCTAGCCCTTCGGCATCGTCCCGAAATTCGACCAGGCGAACTCCGACAGGCGGTCGGTTTCGCAGTAGCGGCTGCCTAGAAGATAGACAAGTGTCTCAACTGGCAGCGTTTCAAGCGACTGCTGCGCGGCGTCTGGCGCTATTTCGTCGCTCTCGCCGCTGTCTTCTATAAGGAAATCGGCGGAAATCGTCAATTTGCCTGCGGGTGGCCCAATTTACGTCCATCCCTGTACACTTTCGCCGGTTGAGGCTTCTGAGTAGAGCTCGATGCAAGCGCTTGCCGCACCTTTGGCCTTCATTGGCAAGCGCGCTCTCCAGGCCCTGCTCGTCATGCTTATGATCGCGGTGATCGCTTTTGCCGTGCGAGCCGCGCTTGGCGATCCCTTGCGCGAGATCATGGGAGAGGCGGTGCCCGAAGCCGAGCGGGTAGCGCTGCGCCACGAGCTCGGTCTCGATGCCCCGTGGCCCACGCAGCTCGCGCGCTATCTGGGGCGTGCGGCAAAGGGCGATCTCGGGCAGTCCTACATCTATAAGCGGTCGACGCTTGAGGTGGTGCTCGCCAAGTTTCCGGCGAGCTTTGAGCTTGTGCTCGCCGCAAGCCTGGTCGTTCTCTTGGTGTCCGTCCCCGCCGGCATCTATTGCGCCGTGAACCCGCGGTCCTGGGGCGCCCGATTGATCTTGGGTTTCAGCGTGCTCGGCATCTCGGTCCCGGTCTTTCTCACCGGCATCCTTCTCATCACCGTCTTCTCCGTCTGGCTCGGTTGGTTCCCGGCCTTCGGGCGCGGCGAGACAATCAGGCTCGGCGTCTGGGAGATGGGGCTGCTCACGCTCGACGGGCTTAAGCATCTGCTGCTGCCCGCGCTCACGCTCTCTTCCATCATGCTGCCGCTCTTCATCCGGCTCGTGCGCGGCGCCATGCTCGATCAGTTGGGGAGCGACTACGTCCGCACCGCGCGGGCCAAAGGCGCCTCTTCCTTGCGCGTCTGGCTGCACCACGCGCTGCGCAACGCGCTGTTGCCCCTCATTGCCGTCGGCAGCTTGCAGATCGGCAACATGCTCGCCTTCACCCTGCTCACCGAGACCGTGTTCCAATGGCCAGGCATGGGTTTTCTGTTCCTCGAAGCCGTGACCCGCGCCGACGTGCCGCTCATCACCACCTATCTCGTGGCCGTCGGGCTGCTGTTTGTGATCACCAACACCCTGGTCGACGTGGCGAGCCTCTGGCTTGATCCCCGCATCAGCCTCGAAGGGCGGCGATGAGCGTGCGGAACTCGCGCCCTGCGCTCGCCGCGATCCGCGCCTTTGCTTTGGACCGGCCGGGAAGCGCGCTCGCCGCGATGCTGCTTGGGGTTATCGCGCTCGCGGCGCTCGCAGCACCTCTCATTGCGCCGCAGAACCCCTTCGACCTGGCGAGCTTCGACGTGCTCGATGCCGAGCTGCCGCCGTCATGGCTGAAAGGCGGGAGCGATCGCTTTCTGCTCGGCGCCGATTCTCAGGGGCGCGACCTCTTCAGCGCCATTCTCTATGGCACGCGCATTTCCTTGACCGTGGGCGTGCTCGCCGTAGCCATCCAAGCTGCCATCGGCATCCCGCTCGGTCTCGTGGCCGGCTATGTCGGGGGGAGGGTCGACAGCCTCATCGCCAGGGTGGCGGACGTGCAGCTCTCCCTCTCCACTCTCATGCTCGCCATCGTCGCGCTGGCGCTCGTCCGCGCCGGCCTTGGCGGCGACACGCTCGGCCGTCTTGCGGTGCCGTTGCTCGTCCTCGTGATTGGGCTCGCCGAATGGCCCACTTTCGCCCGCACCGCCCGTGCCGCGACCCAAGTCGAAGCGGCCAAGGAGCATGTCCGCGCCGGGCGGGCGCTCGGCGCGAGCAGCGCGGCAATCGTCCGGCGCCATATCCTCCCCAACATCCTCTCCCCGCTCATCGTTGTCGCCACGACCCAGATCGCGGGCGCCATCATGGCCGAAGCCGCTCTGTCTTTTCTGGGGCTCGGGCTTCCCGTCACGCAGCCCTCGCTCGGCACCTTGATCCGCTCGGGCTACGACCTGATCTTCGCCGGCATCTGGTGGGTGACGGTGATTCCGGGCCTTACGTTGGTCGGCGTCCTCGTAGCCGTCAACGTGCTCGGCGACGCCCTTCGCGACGCGCTGGACCCGCGTTTAGCCCGCTAGCTCGCGGGCAGGCTCCCCGGCGGCGTGGCCCAAAGCTTGTGGACAAAAGCATCCATCCGCCCCATGAGAATGGAACGGGACCCTGGCCTTACCCGATCGAGGTGGGTGTGCCCGGCCCTTTAGATTGGGGCTGTTCCCACCCATGCGATATAGTGGCCCGGTCTTTGCGAAGGCTTTACTCGTTCTCATCATTGCTGAGCGCGCAGCTTGGGCTGGGGGACGTCCCACGAGGAGGTGTCATGGAGACCTCGGGCAGCGCGAGCCCTGAGCTCATCTATTCGCTCCGCCGGGTCAGCGAGAGTGCGGCTCTTGCTGCCTTCGACTGGATCGGGCGGGGCGACGGCATGGACGGCGGCCGCGCGGCGCTCGATGCCATGCTGAGCGCCCTGGCCGAGGTGGATATCGACGCTATCGTGGTCATCGGCGAGGCCGGCAAGGGCGAGGCGCCGCAGCCCACCCGCGGCCAGCGTCTGGGGCAGCCGGGATCCACCTTCAAGGCCGACATTGCCGTCGATCCGGTCGAAGGCACGAGCTATCTCGCCAGGGGTCAGACCAACGCGCTCGCGGTGCTCGCCGTCGCCCCGCGCGGCGCCATGATGAATCCGGCCCCTGCCTTCTATATGGAGAAGTTCGTGGCACCTGCGGCCGCCCGGGGCAAGATCGATCCGCATTGGAGCACGGGGCGGAAGCTCAAGGTTCTTGCCGAGGCGTTGCACAAGGAGGTCTCCCAGCTCACCATCTATGTCCTCGAAAAGCCCCGTCATCGCGAGCTGATCGAGGACATCATCAGAGCTGGGGCGCGGGTTGCCCTCTATCCGGCGGGCGACGTGGCCGGTGCCCTGGTCGCGGCCATCCCGGGCTCGGGTATCGACGCCCTGATGGGAACGGGCGGCACGCCTGAGGGCGTCATGTCGGCGTGCGCCATCCGAGCGCTCGGGGGAGAGTTCCTCGCCCGCATCGATCCCCAGCTTCACACCGAGGCCAAGGCGGTCAGAGACGCCGGGATCGACACCACGCGCTGGTACACCCGCGACGAGATCATTGCCTCCGACGACGTGTTTTTCTGCGCCACCGGCATCACCACGGGCCTGATGTTGGAAGGGGTGGAGCGCACCCGGACCCACTACAAGGTGCAAACCATGATGGTGACGGGAGCGACCGGTGAGCGGCAGATCATGACCAGTCATCTGCCGATTGAGCGATTGGCGCGGGCACGTGGCGTGACGCGCGACGTGGCGTAAGGTGTTACTAAATAAAAAAGCGAATGTGCCGGGAGTAGGAACGTGCCGGGAGTAGGAAATGTCGAAGCGGGTTGATCATCCGATCATCCTCGGAATCGTGGGCGATTCAGCGTCGGGAAAGACGACGCTGACGGCGGGCGTCGCCCAGATTCTGGGCGAAGACCGGTGCACCGTGATCTGCACCGACGACTACCACAGGTTCGACCGCCGCGAGCGCGCGGCTAAAGGCATGTCGGCGATCGACCCGCGCGCGAACTATCTCGACATTCTCGAGCAAGCCTTGCGTCATTTGCGTGAAGGCGATCCGATCTTGAAGCCGGTCTACGACCACCGGGACGGATCGTTCGGGCGCCCCGTATATGTGAAGCCGAAGGAGTTCGTCATCGCCGAAGGACTACTCGGCTATACGACGCGGACCATGCGCGACTGCTATGACGTCAAAATCTATCTCGATCCCGACGAGGACCTCCGCGTCAAGTGGAAGCTTCACCGGGATACGACTAAGCGCGGCTATCGCAGGGAAGAGGTGCTGGCGTCGCTCGATAGGCGGAGAGAGGACAGCCCGAAATACATGTACCCGCAACGCACCTTCGCCGATATCGTCATTCGCTTCCAGGTGCCTGTCGGGGCGAACGGCTCCGATACGCAGCTCGATGCGCGTCACATCTTACGACCGACCTTGCCGCACCCCGATTTCGCGCCGCTGTTCGACGGCTCCAGTAATGCCGGCCTGCATCTTGAGTTAGCCCGCGACCGCGACGGCAAGCCCGTCGACGTGCTCGAGATCAACGGCAATATCTCCGATCAGCGCGCCGAGCGGATCGAAGATCTGTTATGGAACCTGATTCCGGAAGCCGGGCACTTGCGCGATCAGGTGGGACGCATCGACGCCGGCAATGGTGCCCGCAAAAGCCATCCACTGGCGCTGACGCAGCTTCTTGTCGGCTACCACGCCGTCAAGGCGGCGATGGGCGTCCGGGCCTATTAGCGATCTGGAGCTTGGAGATTTAATGGCTGAAGTTTTGCAGCAGGGTCAGGCATTACCCAAGACGACCCACCAGGACATGGCCAACACCATTCGCGCGCTCGCCATGGATGCGGTGCAGAAGGCCGATTCCGGCCATCCCGGCATGCCCATGGGCATGGCCGACGTGGCCACCGTGTTGTTCACGCGCTTCCTGAAATTCGACGCCGCCCATCCGGAGTGGCCGGACCGCGACCGTTTTGTTCTCTCCGCCGGTCATGGCTCCATGCTGCTCTATGCGCTGCTCTATCTGACGGGCGTGCCGGAGATGGACTTGGGCGAGCTCAAGCGCTTCCGCCAGCTCGGCTCGCGCACGCCGGGCCATCCCGAATATGGGCATGCTCCCGGAATCGAGACCACCACCGGCCCGTTGGGACAGGGCCTCGGCAATGCGGTTGGCATGGCGCTGGCCGAGCGGCTCCTCAATCGCCGTTATGGCGATGAGATCGTGGACCACCACACTTACGTGATCGCCGGCGACGGCTGCCTCATGGAGGGTATCAGCCAGGAGGCAATCTCGCTGGCCGGTCATCTCAAGCTCGGCCGCCTGATCGCGCTGTTCGACGACAATCAGATCTCCATCGACGGCCCGACCAGCCTGTCGGTGTCCGACGATCAGCTCGAGCGCTTCGCAGCTTCGCATTGGCACGTGGCACAGGTCGATGGCCACGACCCCGAGGCAATCGCGCTCGCCATCGAGAATGCGCGTGCCGTCATCGACCGGCCGTCGCTGATCGCCTGCCGCACCATCATCGGCTACGGCGCTCCGAGCAAGCAGGGCACCGCCTCGACCCATGGCTCTCCGCTTGGGGAGGATGAGATCGGCGGCGCGCGCCTGCGCCTTGGCTGGCATCATGCGCCCTTTGAGGTGCCGAAGCCGATCTTGGCCAGCTGGAGGGCCGCCGGCGCGCGTCATGCCGCCACCTATGAGCGGTGGCAGGCGGCGGCGAGGCAGCTCAATGCGGAAGCCCGCACCCATCTCACCGATCCGATCGATGCGGAGGTTCGCCAAAAGCTAGGCGCGGTGGTGAACGCCACCAAGGCCGATTTCAGCCGCGACGCTGCCACGCTCGCCACGCGCCAGTCCTCGCAGAAGGTGATCGAGAAGCTCTTGCCCGTCATTCCCGGTCTGATCGGCGGCTCCGCCGATCTGACAGGCTCCAACGGCACGCTCACCAAGCTTCACACGATCGTCAAGCCTGGCGACTATTCGGGCACCTATATCCATTACGGCGTCCGCGAGCACGGCATGGCCGCGGCGATGAACGGCTTGGCGCTACATGGCGGCATCATTCCTTACGGCGGCACCTTCCTCGTCTTCTCCGACTATTGCCGGCCATCGATCAGGCTCTCCGCGTTGATGGGCAAGCGCGTGATCTATGTCATGACCCATGATTCCATCGGTCTTGGGGAAGACGGCCCCACCCACCAGCCCGTTGAGCAGCTGGCGGCCTTGCGCGCCATGCCCAATCTTAACGTTTTCCGCCCCGCCGATTCGGTCGAATGCGCCGAATGCTGGGAGATCGCGCTAACCACCGAAACGACACCCTCGATCCTTGCGCTTACCCGCCAGGGCCTGCCGCTGCTCAGAACCGCCCACAACAACGAGAACCTTTCGGCCAGGGGCGCCTATGTGCTCGTCGAGCCGGAGGGGGAGCGCGACGTCACCCTGATCGGCACCGGCTCGGAACTGGCCCTTGTCGCGGCCGCCGCCAAAAAGCTGCAAGGGGAGGGGATCAAGGCCGCCGTCGTGTCCATGCCCTGTTGGGAGCTGTTCGAGGGCCAAACAAAAGACTATCAGGACGAGGTGCTGGGCCATGCCCCGCGCGTGGCCGTCGAGGCCGCAGCTGAGTTCGGCTGGCCGAAATGGCTTGGAACTCGCGGCGTTTTCGTAGGTATGCATGGATTCGGTGCTTCTGCCCCGGCCCAAGACCTTTATAAGCAGTTCGGAATCACCGTGGACGCGGTCCAGGCGACCGCGCGCGGTCTCGTTGGTCGTAAAAAGTGAGGAGAAATGTCGAATAAGCGTGTCGCTATCAATGGCTTTGGCAGGATCGGCAGGCTCACGCTCCGGGCCTTCCTCGAAGCCGGCCGCAAGGACCTCGACTTTGTCGCGATCAATGACCTTGGCTCGGCCGACATGAATGCCCATTTGCTCGAATTCGACAGCGTGCATGGGCGCTTCCCGGGCAAAGTCAGCGTCGCCAACGGCCATTTGAAGGCTGACGGCCATGACCTGGCCGTGCTTTCGGAAGCCACTCCCGAAAAGCTTCCCTGGCGTGACCTGGGCGTCGACATCGTCATGGAATGCACCGGGCGGTTCACCGACCGCGAGGGCGCTGCCAAGCACCTGACCGCGGGCGCCAAGCGCGTGCTCGTTTCGGCCCCCTGTAACGGTGCCGATCTGACCGTGGTTTTTGGCGTCAATGACGAGAAGCTCACGCAAGGTCATCACGTCGTCTCGAACGCGTCTTGCACCACCAACTGCCTCGCGCCGGTTGCAAGCGTGCTCAATAAGGCGGTCGGCATTCGCCACGGCTATATGACGACGATCCACGCCTATACCGGCGACCAGAGGACCGTTGACACGCTGCACAAGGATCCCTACCGGGCGCGGGCGGCGGCCATGAATCTGATCCCGACCTCGACCGGCGCCGCCAAGGCCGTGGGTCTCGTGCTCCCGGAGTTGAAGGGCAAGCTCGACGGTGCGGCGATCCGGGTGCCGGTGCCGAATGTAAGCCTGATCGATCTCTCCTTCACCTCCGCGCGCCCGACCAGCGTGGAGGAGATCAACGCGGCGATGATCGAAGCTGCGGAAGGTCCGCTGAAGGGCGTGCTGGGCGTCAACGCGAAGCCGCTCGTCTCGACTGATTTCAATCACGATCCATTGAGCTCGATCTTCGATCTCGAAGCCACCCAGGTCGTCGACGGCACCTTCTGCCGGGTGTTGTCCTGGTACGACAATGAATGGGGCTTCTCGAACCGCATGAACGACACCGCAGCCGCAATGGGAAGACTGATATGAACACTACCAACAACAACAACCTCAAGGCGGCGAACGGCGACAGGGCGCTCGACTTCTCCAGGATTCAGACCCTCGATCAGGCCGACGTCAGGGGGAAGCGCGTGCTGCTCCGCGTCGATTTCAACGTTCCGATGCAAGATGGGGTGGTTGGCGACATGACGCGCATGCAGCGCGTGCTCCCGACCATCCGCAAGCTCTTGGCCGCGGGCGCTACCGTGATCGTGCTGTCGCATTGGGGACGCCCTAAGGGTCAGCCGAGCCCCGAGACGTCGCTCGAGCCGGTTGCCTCCAAGCTGCGGGAGCTCTTGGGCGGCACGCCGGTGCATTTCGTCAAAGACTGCGTCGGCAAGGAGGCCAAGCGCGGCGTGGAGGCACTCAAGCCAGGCGAGGTAGCTGTGCTTGAGAACCTTCGTCACCACAGCGGCGAGGAGAGCAACGACCAGGAATTTGCCAGGCAACTCGCTGACCTTGGCGACATCTACGTCGACGATGCGTTCTCGTCGGCCCATCGGACCCACGCCTCGATCGACGCCATCACCAATTTTCTGCCGTCTTACGCTGGCCTGCTGATGATGGCCGAGATCAGCGCGCTTGAGCAGGCGCTCGAGCATCCGGCGCGGCCGGTCATGGCGATCGTCGGCGGCGCCAAGACCTCTACCAAGATCAAGGTGCTCATCAATCTCGCGGCCAGGATGGACAGCCTCGTCTTGGCCGGCGGCCTGGCCGGCACGATGCTCTACACCAAGGGCGTCGAGATCGGCAAATCGCTCTGCGAGAAGGACGCGGTTCCCGTCGTCAAGGAGATCATGGCCGCTGCGAAACAGTCCGGTTGCGAGATCATCCTGCCGATCGATGTGGTCGTGGCCAAGGAGTTCAAAGCCGGCGCGGAGTCTTATGTCTGCGACATCAATGAAATCCCTGCCGACGTCATGATCCTCGATACGGGTCCAAAAACCGTCGAGGCCTTGAAGCGGCGCTTGGGCGAGACAAGGACCGTGCTCTGGAATGGCCCCCTAGGCGCCTTCGAGATCGCACCCTTTGGCGAGGGGACGTTCGAGCTCGCGCGCGAGGCCGCGAGGCTTACCAAGAGCGGAAAACTGGTGACCATCGCCGGCGGTGGCGACACGGTATCGGCCCTCAATGCTGCCGGAGCTGCCCAGGACTTCACCTATGTGTCCACGGCGGGTGGGGCGTTCCTCGAATGGCTGGAAGGCCGCACGCTGCCGGCCGTGGCTGCTCTTGCGAGGAACGATGCCCTGGTGATGAGCGAGGCTTGAGCATTGCAAGATTGCGGCGTGCCGCCGGAACTCCGGCAGGGGGCCGTAACCTTCGATACACCTCCCACGGCTATGCTGCGGCGTTGCCGGAAGACAAGCGCTACAGTGGCGGCTCAAGCGGCGACCGGCAGGCCAAGGCAGCCGCATTATGAACGAAGAATCTTCGAAGGCATTCATGCCAGGCGACATCATCATCGCCCCGTCCATCCTCTCGGCCGACTTTGCGCGGCTCGGCGAGGAGGTGCGTGCTATCGACGCCGCTGGCTGCGACTGGATCCATGTCGATGTGATGGATGGCCATTTCGTGCCGAACATCACCATTGGCCCCGACGTGGTGCGGGCGCTGCGTCCGCATTCCAAGAAATTGTTTGACGTGCATTTGATGATCGCGCCCTGCGATCCTTACATCGAGGCCTTCGCCTCCGCGGGCTCCGACATCATCACCGTGCATGCGGAGGCTGGCCCGCATCTCGACCGCTCGCTTCAGCTCATTCGCGGCTTTGGTAAGCGGGCAGGAGTCAGCATCACGCCTTCGACCCATGAATCGGCGATCGAGCATGTGCTCGACAAGGTGGACCTCATTCTGGTGATGACCGTGAATCCCGGCTTCGGCGGCCAGGCCTTCATCCCGGCGCAGCTCGAGAAGATCCGCAGCATCCGCCGCATGATCGGCTCGAGGCCCATTCAGCTCGAGGTCGATGGCGGGATCAATGCCGGCACCGTGTCTGTTGTGGCGGAGGCCGGCGCCAATGTGTTCGTCACGGGCGCGGGCGTCTTCAAGGGCGGCGCCTACGCCGAGAACATCGCCGCGATTCGGCATAACGCCGAGTGTGCCCGCGCCGCCGCCTGATGGGTTCGGAACCGCAATGGCCCGAAGCGGTCATCTTCGATCTCGACGGCACGCTGGCCGATACCGTGCTCGACCTTGCCGCGGCGCTGAACCAAACCCTCGCAGAGCTTGATCTTCCGCCGCATCCGCCACAGGCCGCGCGCGGGA
>Ga0315293_10000268_pt1 | contig 46676 bp, 56 predicted proteins | sample YL17G13_20_MG_FD_203071 | JGI IMG/M metagenome (GOLD analysis project Ga0315293, IMG submission 203071) | Sediment microbial communities from Yellowstone Lake, YNP, Wyoming, USA - YL17G13_20 | ecosystem: Environmental > Aquatic > Freshwater > Lake > Sediment | place: USA: Wyoming | collected... | reverse complement strand
ATTGCAGCTATCTGAGGAAAACAAGTTAAATGATGATACGAACAAGATAAAGATCTCCTACGGATACTCAATAAGACAGAATGAAAGTGTCGATATGGCCAGAGTGCTGAGGAAAGCTGATAAGAACTTGTATGATAATAAGATGGTAAAGAGATGACTCGTTTGACTTTTTATGGCGGTGTTGGTGAAATAGGTGGTAACAAGATCCTTCTTGAAGATAGTTCAACCAGAATATTGCTGGATTTTGGCATGAGTTTTACGCAGGCAGGAAAATATTTTGATGAATTCCTGCAGCCGAGATGCCTGAACGGCATAGGCGACTATCTGATAACCGGTTTGATTCCATCGATAAAAGGCCTGTATAGAAGAGACCTCCAGAACCGGGATTACGGTTTGAATTCAGGACAGTCTTCGATTGATGCGATATTGTTGTCGCATGGTCATGTTGATCACAGCGCTTTCATAAGTCTTTGCGACCCTGATATTCCTGTCCATATGACGCGTTTGACAAAGCATGTTCTGGATACGCTCCAGAGCACAGGAATTTCCGGCCTTGAAACCGAGTTCCTTGAAGTTTCCATCCGAAAACAGGGTGCCTCGAAATATGTCAAAAAACGGAGAGACATAACTGCTCATCTGTCCGGGGATCAATTTACGGTGGGCTCATTTAAGATTTTCATATTTGGCGTAGATCATTCTTTGCCTGGGGCAGCAGGGTATATTATCCAGACTTCTGATTGTTCGATTGTGTATACCGGTGACATCAGGCTACACGGCACGCATTCAGAGCTGACAAGAAAGTTTATTGAGGTGGCAGCACGAGCCAGGCCCGATGTCCTCATCATAGAGGGTACGAATATTGATGAGGAGAAGAGGGACAGCGAAGCGGATGTCGAAAGGAAGGTGCTTGATTTCTTAAGTAATGAGCGGATCAAAGATAAAACCGTTTTCACCGTGTTTCCCGCAAGAGATATTGACCGGCTTAATACTTTTTACAGGATAGCTAATAGCCTTGGCAGGAAATTAGTGATATCAATGAAGCAAGCTTATCTTTTGGACCTGCTCGAGGGAGAAAAGGAATACCCCTCACCTTCACTCAACAACGATGAGATGCTCGTTCATGTGCCAAGGAGAAGATGGCCGGAGATCGAAGAACCCGCCTACTTTCTCTGGGAGAGGATTTACCTTAGTCACAAAAATAGCATAACATCAAGAGAATTAAGCAAGGATCCCGCAAAATTTTTTGTATATCTTGATTTCTATTCTTTGAAAGAGTTAATTGATATTCAGCCGCCAGAGGATTCTTATTACATCCATTCAAGGAGTGAGCCTTTCAGCGAGGAGATGATGCTGGATGACAGGCTCATGAATAGCTGGCTTGAGCTATTCAGACTGAAGAGGTTCCAGGCACATGCCTCAGGCCATGCGTCTGGAAAGGAGATTGCAGAGGCAATTGACTCGATAAAGCCCAAAAGAGTTTTCCCTATCCACACAGAGCACCCAGAGGCATTCATTGCTCTGGCTCCGGATGTTGTACTGCCAGAAGTTGGTATGCAATATACATTGACGTAATTTTGTTCGTTATTTTTACTTCTGATTTAAAAAATTTTTAAAAATTATCAAGATTTTAATTGACATTGACAGCAGTATTTCTACAATATAGAAAAGCGCATTTTTTTGTTTGGGGAGCTATGATGTGAGCTTCTTATTTGGACACTTGAAGTTCACGGAGCTAGGAGTGAAACCGACCCATGAGGGGTCGGTTTTTTTTATTTTGACCCTTCAGGTAACCGTACCAGATCTTTTTCCTTCCGGCAGCTGTTAATAGCTATGGGAAAGGAGGGAATACACATGAAAAACATCATCAGGATTCTACTGGCGCTCGCATCCATTATTGGAATTGCTTCCGGCGTAAGATGGTAATTTGTGCAAAAAACAAAATCAAAAAAGAAGGGAGATGAGTTAAATGAAGAATATTATTCGTATATTACTAGCTCTGGCGTCAGTAATAGGGATAGCTTCTGGCGTAAGATGGTAATTTGATCATTAATTAGTTATGGGGATGAAGAGAATTAAGTAATTGGCTTCTACAGGTTCGTTAAATATAAGCAAAAAACTCTTCATATACATAGCCTTGGTATTTATGGGCGGGGCGGCCATGCTCGTATGTTCTTACAAGGTGAACCCCAACATTTCGATTAGCGGAGCGGTAGCTTTCGGACTTCTTCTTATCTTTGCAAATAATATGTCCGTATCACTCCCGAGGGCTGGATCAGTTTCTGTCGCAAATGGTTTGGCTTTGGCTTGTCTGTTTATTTTTGGTCCAACTACCGCTTCTCTGATTTCGCTCCTTGAGCTCTTAAATATCTCCGATATCAGAGCTAAAAAAGCGTGGTATAAATATTTTTTCAATGCGGGTCAATTATTAGTTTCAATTGCTGCTGCGGGCTTTATTTACTGGCTCTTCGATCAGAACATCACTAAGAAATTTTCGTTCATGATGGCACTTGCTATCTTTTGTTCATCACTTGCTTACTATCTTTTCAACACATGGTTAACGGCAATTGCCATATCAATCTCAGAGGGAGTTTCGCCGATTAACCTCTGGATTTACAATTTTTTATGGATACTTCCATTTCACTTTATAGTCACGGTTGTTGCAGTTGGCGTGTCATTGCTTTACTTAAGATATAGTTGGGTTTCGCTGCTGTTCACCGTGCTTCCATTAATCCTTGCTCAATATATATATCTGCTCTCTGTAAAGGAGCGGAAATCTGTACTTGAGAACATCATTAACCTTGTGAGGATCATGGAGGCGAAGGATGAATATACAGCCGGTCACTCAAAGAGGGTTGCTGAATATGCAGAGAGGATAGCGCGAGAGCTTGGATTGAATGAATATGAAGTGGACAAGCTGAAAAATGCAGCTTATCTGCATGATGCCGGGAAGGTGCAGGTTGAACTCAGTATATTGCATAAGAAGGGCCCGCTTACCAAGTCCGATTGGGAGATGATCAAAAAACATTCGACGATCTCTGCGGATATTGCGAGGGATATTCCAATTACGAGATCAATTGCTGATATTATTCTGTACCATCATGAAAGATATGATGGGGGAGGTTATCCAAGTCGTATCTGCGGCGATCAGATACCGCTGGCTTCTAGTATCCTTACTGTTGCAGATGCCTTTGATGCGATGACGACCAAAAGGCCTTACCGTGATGCGATGACCCCGGAAGATGCAATTAAGGAGGTTATTGACAATAGTGGTAAAATGTTCAACCCAGAGGTTGTTAAAGCATTTCTTAAGGTTGCAGGAAAGAATAATCTTTCGATTTAATTTAACTTTTTATGGGATCTTTGTATAGAGCTGGGGGCTATCTTACATTATTTAAGAACCGTGACTTCTCGTTAATCTGGAGCAGTCAACTAGTATCAACTCTTGGCAATGATTTTCATTTCATTGCCCTTATGTGGCTTGTCTATCAGTTAACCGGCTCACCTTTAAAGATGGGGTTGGTGCTTACGTTCAGCTATCTACCACCCGTTTTATTTGCTACTTTGATAGGGATCTATATAGATATATGGGACAGAAAAAAAATCATGGTCTTTACTGATCTGTTCCGCGCATTTCTAGTTTTTCTTCTGCCTCTACTATATTTTTTTGGAGTGTTGCAGCTCTGGATAATATTTCTAATTACTTTTCTAATCTCGGGACTCACCGTTATCTTCGAGGCTTCTTTTAATTCTTTCATACCGAATATCGTGAGCAAGCATGAGATAATTCAAGCGAACTCGCTTAATCAGGCGACTTTTCAGATAACCAACATTTTCGGGTCTGCGCTTGCCGGAGTCTTAATTGCCTCGATAGGAATATTTAATCTGTTTTTTATTGATTCGGTTTCTTACCTATTGTCTGCTTTTTGTATTTTAGCCGCAAGGAGATCGGGTGCTGTGTCCTCAATTAAGGAGTTGAGGGAGAAGTTTATCATTCGGCTGAAAGAAGCGCTGTCGTTCATATATACTAATAAGGTTATACTGATAATTACGTTGATGATGGCGTTCATGAATTTAGCATTAGGGCCACTTAATGTGCTTGTACCTGTTTTTTCGGAGAAAGTACTTAATGCTGGACCCAAGGGGTTTGGTTTTATAATGTCATCTTTCTCGCTTGGGTTGCTTGTGGGAGCGTTCCTGGTTGGTAGATTTGCGTCAAGGCTGAGGAAAGGACTACTGATATATTTAAATGTTATATTGATGGGATTATCGTTTATGTTGTTCGCTCTTTCAAAAAATCTGATCCTATCTCTATTCCTAATATGTATTGTGGGATTCTTTTTCTCCGCTCCTAAAGTGCTTGGAGTCAGCATAACGCAGGACTATGCCCCCGATAATATCAGGGGACGCGTCTTCAGCGTGCAGCTAACCATGGCAAATATCATGTTCCCGATATCCATGTTATTGTCCGGTGCACTTGCTCAGCGAATGAGTGTAAGTATAATTTTTATCATTGCCGGCTTTATAATGGTGTTAAATGGATTATTTGGAATGTTCAGTAAAAGCCTTAGGAATGTATAATTAAAGTCAAATTGAGCAGAGGTCATGATGTTTAAGAAAGTGGTAAAAATATTTTTTAAAAATCTTCTATTTTTCGTGCTGGGTTTTGGGATTGGATTCATAATTTATTATTTCACTCCGACTCAAAGTGTCGATACGATCCTGGGGTACAAATATGTTCAGAGCATTTTTGGCATAAAACCAGCAGCAGAATTTGCATCAAATTGGAGTATGCTTCAGGTCGTGCTTCTGACTAACTTTGTATCCGTTGTCTGTCTTTTTTTTCTTGGCTGGTTGATGGTTGGCCCTGCCGTCAGTACATTGCTTGGTATAGTGCTTTCACTGCTTCTTTTTACAGGACCTCTTCGTCACGGGATGGCTATTGAAGCCACAATACTTATGCTGATTGCAATTGAATCAACTTATCGGCTTTTTGCAATCACAGCAGGGACCTCCTTAATCAAGCGTAAGGAGTATGCGGGCAGGCATTTTGCGCAGGAGCAGATACTAAAAGTAAAGAGGGACAGGCACCCGCTTGGTTATGTGCTGTTGGCAATCATAATTTTAGGCTTGCTCTTCTTTGGCGCTTATTATGAGGTCTTTCTGTTCTAAGGGAACTTGATCATCCAGCAGTATGATCATTTCTTTAATCAGGCTGAATGATCTTAGCAGTACTTCATGATTAATATTTGTCACTGAGTCTTTTATGGAAAAAATATTGGCGGGACAGTTATCATCAAGTCCCATTATGCTGATGCCCTTTAAATTACTGGATAGCGCTATCATGCAATCGGTATTTGGCCCCTGATATTTTGCTGGTCCTAATTCGTCAAAGCCGATGGATTTTGATGCTTGATATGCTATATCCTGGAGTTCCTGGGAGCACTCATATTTGAAGATGTTGCCCTCTGCAGAAGTAAATGCGATCCTGCCTGTCCCCACTCCAGTAATATTTATATACATTTTATCTTCAAGCTCAGCTCTATTTTTTTGGATGAAGTTAATTATACCGGCTGAACTGCACTCCTTGGCCCCTGTGAATAAAAATGTAAGGTTTAGGTTCTCTGGCTGTTTTTTTGAGAAATAGCTGGCAAGCTCCATCAACACCGCTACACCTGACGCGTTGTTGTTCGCTCCAGGAGACTGGTTCTTTCGAATCAGGTCCGCCGCAGTAATAATAGCAGTGAAGAGTATATACGCCAGAAAAATGAATGATGTCCAGTGAAGTGGCTTGTATAACCAGTAGACCCTCCTAAAAACTAATAATGCGCTTAACCCATACAGCAGGGTCACCATTACCAATGAGAATAGCAGAAGTCTGAATATTAAGCTAAAGTGCTTTTTTGCACGAGATTCAAATATGATCTTTGGTCGCGGGCTGTCATAGTTTGCCAGCAGCACTACGTCTTTTCTTTCACGCCTGCCCTTTATTGAGGCAATGACGTTCTGGCTGAAACCCCTTTTCATGATTTTCGAGATTATCGGATTTCCGCTGTTCTCCGCAGCAAAAGATATAAGCGCGGCAATTGATATGAGAAAGCCGGCATACGGTTCCCTGATATAGGCAAGCCCTGAGATTAGAAAAAGGCAGAACAGGATCAGCCAGATTATGGTTTGATCCGGGAATGAGCTGAACTTAGCCATTTCCGGATTTAAGTTCAATGAGCCAAGAAAATTAAAAATGTAATCCGCAGCAAGCCCCTCCTGTCTGGATGTTGCGGTTCTCTGTCCTATCTTATCTGATAGTTTAATGATATGTTCTTTGATTTTGCTCATATTTTTATCTTCATTGGAGATTAATTACATTTGGTATAATTAATTAGCGCTCGGAAATTATATCATTTGAAGTAAAAGGTAGGAGAAGGAGAATTTATGGATCTAAAATCGAGGATAAGAGCAATTCCAGATTTTCCAAAAAAGGGGATTGTGTTTCGGGATATAACACCACTTCTACTTGACGGCAAGACGTTCAGATTTGCTGTTGACCAGATAGCGGAACATTTTAATGATAAGAAGGTAAATAAGATACTTGGAGCGGAAGCCAGAGGATTTATATTCGGCGCGGCATGTGCATACAGAATGGGAATTGGGTTTATACCTGCAAGAAAGCCTGGGAAGTTGCCGTGCAAGACAAGCCGCATGGAGTATGGACTTGAATATGGGGTTGATGCGTTGGAGATCCATTATGACGCGATAAAGCCTGGCGACAGAGTACTGATAATAGATGACCTGGCCGCAACCGGTGGTACCGCAAAAGCTAAAACGAAACTGGTCGAGCAGGAAGGCGGAACAGTTGTCGGAATTGCGTTTGTCATAGAGCTATCATATTTAAAGCCAAGGGAGCTATTGAGGGGCTATGATATTTTTACGTTAATTGAATTTTCTTCTGAGGAAGAGGGGATTTAATTGGCTGAGGATGAAGAAAAAAAGCAAGAGAATTTAAAAAGCCAAGAAGAAAAATCTGATGATGAGGGCGAGAGAAAGAAGCAGGAAGAGATCCTCAGGCAGCTAAAGGAAGAGCTTGAAAAACTCACGGTTAAGGACATTGTTTTTCAGATGATGGTTTCTCTTTCCAGCCTCGGGTATGAGAAGCTGGGATTACCGAAGGAGACCAACGCTGCGAAAAAGGATATCGCCCAGGCGAAGTTAGCCATAGATTGTCTTTCTGCCCTGATTGAGGCATGCGAAAAAAGCCTGAAGCCAGAAGAACTGTCAAATTATAAGGCCGCTGCAGCAAATCTTAAACTTTCTTTCGTAAAGGAGTCCAGTAGTTAGATTTAATGAAAGAAGCCCTGCTTTATAAACAATTGGAAAAGTCCCGGGTAAGCTGTGAGGTTTGTCCGAGAAACTGTGTTGTAGCTCCTGGCAGGCTTGGTCTTTGCAAAGCCAGACAGAACATTGATGGTAAGTTATATACTTTGATTTATTCCCTGTGCTCTTCCATTGCTGCTGATCCAATAGAGAAGAAGCCCGTTTTTCATTTTTGCCCCGGGAGTATAGTTCTCTCACTTGGTACGCTTGGATGCAATCTTAGATGCAAGCATTGCCAGAACTGGCAGATCGCTCACGCCGATGCGCTCAAGGACGGCAAAGGCCTCGAAGTTGTGGAGCCGTTCAAGCTTATTGAGCTCGCAAAGAAGACCTCAAGTAAAGGAGTGGCGTGGACGTATAACGAGCCAACTATCTGGCTCGAGTACGTTGTTGAAGGTGCAAAGTTATGTAAGGAAAATGAGCTCTATACGGTAGCTGTTACCAACGGATACATAACAGAAAAGGCACTTGACCTGATCGGTCCGTACCTTGATGTCTTCAGGGTTGACATTAAAGGGTTTACCTCTGAGGCGTATTTTAAGATAGCCAAAGTTAAAGATTTTACACCTATCTTGATCGCGACAAAGCGCGCCAAGTTTAAGTGGAACTGCCATGTTGAAGTTGTGACAAACATTATCCCGACCATCAATGACGATGCTGAACAGTTAAGACAGATAGCACGGTGGATAGTGAGCGAGCTCGGTCCTGAAACGCCATGGCACGTAACCAGGTTTATGCCATATCTGGAATTTTCGCATTTACCCCCAACGCCTCTTGATAAGATTGTTGAGGCAAGGGAGATAGGAATGACCAGCGGTTTGAAATTCGTTTATATTGGAAATGTGCCGGGCAATGAGGGTGAGAATACAATATGTCCCAACTGTGGGCAGGTTGCTGTTCGAAGACAAGGATTTTACGTGAGCTCCTACAAAGTCAAAAACGGAAGATGTGCCAACTGTGGAGAGGATCTGAACATAAAGGACATCTGTTAGGATAGGGCGATTTTGATTAGAGAAGCGACCAGCGCTGAACTCATCAAAATTTGGGATAGTTCACAAAAACTCAATAAAATATTTACTTCTTTTGACAACTTCAAACTCTATCACAGGAAGCAGTGCAGGTCTGTGTTTGTAAATGTTAATAAAGGTGATATTAGGGGCAATGCTGTTATCGGGTTCTGGAAGGATCAGAAAGATACAATAGCAATATGGGATCTTTTAGACTACCGGGATTACATAGTCAAATGGGTTAAATATTTGAAAATAGAAGCAAGTTCATATAATGCTAAGAGCATAGCGATAATTGATCCTCATGCTGAGATTGTGGATATATTGCTGAAATCAGGTTTTAAATTATTTAATTCAGTAAGCATGCTTCAATGCCAGTGCATTTCAATAAGCAATTTTAATAATGTTGTACAACTAAAAAAGATCAAGAAAAAAGATTTCCCCACAATATTAAAGATAGATGATAAATGTTTCTTGAAGTTTTGGAAGGTATCCGGTAGTGACATTAAAAGAATGTTCAATGATCCAAAAAGAAAAGTATATGCATACTTAGCCATTTATGAGGGAAGATATGTTGGATATATCATAGGAGGCGGAAATAGGGAAGAGGGTAATATTGGAAGGATTGCAGTTTTACCTGATTTTCAGGGGCTTGGTATTGGGCGGCAGATGCTGGCAACTGTTTTGCATAAAATGAGGGCGGACGGCATCCAGAGGGTTAATATCCACACTCAGTTTGATAACGAGAAAGCTAATGCACTATATAAAGACTTTGGCTTTCGCGAAACAGGGCTGGGGTTAGATATCTATCTAACTGATATTTAATTGCGTGAAGGATTTCTGATCTTGAACCGCTTTAACAATAATGAGTTCGTCACCACCGAGATTGAGCTGAAAGCCATTGCCGCTGAGGCAATTATCGGGCTCAGAAGAATTCCAAAAAACGGATAGATGATGCCGGCTGCAATTGGTATGCCAAGGGTATTATAACCGAACGCCCAGAAGAGATTTTGTTTTATTGTCCGCATTGTTCTTCGGCTGAGCTTGATTGCTGTGAGCACACCTGTCAGGTCTTCAGATATGAGCGTGATATCAGATGCTTCAAGGGCAATGTCCGTTCCTGTGCCTATTGCAATTCCGATATCAGCCTGCGCGAGCGCTGGGGCATCATTTATCCCATCTCCTACCATTGCCACAAGTTTACCCTCATCCTGAAGCTTTTTTATCTGTTCGGTTTTATCCTGTGGCAATACTTCGGATAGCACCCGTGAGATGCCAAGCTGGCTGGCGATTGCCTCCGCAGTTTTTTTGTTATCGCCAGTTAGCATTATTATTTCGAGCCCCATTCTTCTCATCTCCTCGATCACTGTTTTCGAATTTGGTTTTAAAGTGTCAGCAACCGCAATAATTCCTGCCAGCTTACCGTTGGATGTGACCAGCATGGGGGTTTTACCCTGGTTGGATAAAGACTCTATATCGTTCCTGTTTTTCGAAAGGTCAATATCATATTCAGCCATGAGCTTCTGGTTACCGATTAGTATTCTGTTACCCTCAATCTTTGTCTCAATGCCAAATCCAGGCCTTGCGTTAAAGTGCGAAAACTTTTTGAACTTTATCTTTTGCTCTTCGGCCTTTCTTATTATAGCCTCCCCTAAAGGATGCTCCGAGCCCTTCTCGCTTGAAGCAGCCAGCACGAGCAGCCTTTCTTCATCAAAGCCATTTAGCGGAATTATTTCTGTAACTGACGGCAGGCCCCTCGTCAGCGTACCTGTTTTATCTAACACTATACTATTTACCCTGTGTGCTATTTCAAGACTCTCCGCGTTCTTAAATAGGACGCCGTTTTCCGCGCCTTTTCCGGTGCCCACTATAATTGCGGTTGGTGTAGCAAGACCTAAAGCGCAAGGACATGCAATTATCAGGACGGAGACAAAGCTCAGCAGAGCGAAATTGAACGATGGTACCGGCCCAAAAATCATCCAGATGATGAAGGTTAAAACGGCTATTGAGATAACCGCCGGCACGAAATATGAAGTCACTTTGTCAGCTAACCTCTGTATCGGAGCTTTTGAACCCTGGGCCTCCTGAACGAGATTAATTATCTGCGCAAGTAACGTTTCCTTTCCAACCTTAAGGGCTTCGAACTTAAAAGTTCCTGTTTTGTTTATGGTTGCACCTATCACTGCATCACCTGCATTTTTTTCGACCGGTATGCTCTCGCCGGTTATCATTGATTCATCCACGCTTGAATACCCCGCAATGATCTTACCGTCAACCGGGATCTTCTCTCCAGGTCTGACTATGACAACGTCGCCGATCATCACATCATCTATTGGGATATCTATCTCAGCTTCGCCTCTTATGACTCTAGCCGTCTTTGCTTGCAGAACGATTAGCTTTTTTATGGCCTCGGAGGTTTTTCCTTTTGCCCTTGATTCCAGCATCCTCCCAAGTAGTATGAGGGCAATTATTACCGCTGAGGTGTCGAAGTAAACTTCAGCCCTTAACCCTGTACTTGCAAAAAAGTTGGGATAGAAGGTTGCTACCGCGCTGTACATGAAAGCAGATGATGTTCCAACTGCAACCAGTGTGTTCATATCAGTTGTCCTGTGCTTTAGGGATCCAATCGCTCCTTTATAGAATTGCCAGCCAGCCCAGAACTGCACGGGGATGGTAAGTATAAAAAGGGTATAAAAGCTGGTCAGGAAATCCGGAAGCCATGGGAACCACATAGGATTGCTGAAGATAAAGATTAGGGCTCCCAGGGAAATCGAGATTATGAATCTGGTCTTAAGGAGGTTGTAGTCCTTTTTCTTGATCTGCTCAATGTCCTCAGGCTTTCCTTTTCTGGAAGTCAGGTCGTAGGCTTCATATCCCGAACTTCTGATAACCTCTTTTATGAGTGCTGGTGATGCCATTGTGTTTAAATATGAGACCATCACCTGTTCGCTTGCAAAATTGACATTGACATCGATTATTCCTTCTGTTTCTTTCAATGCGGTTTCTATTCTGTTTACGCATGATGCACATGACATCCCTTTTACACCGAGCGTGATTTTACTTATTGCTACGTCGTAGCCCAGGTCTCTGATGGCTGAAACTATGTCCGTTATTTTGAGGACATCTGAATCGTAATTTACGCTTGCTGATTCATTTCCGAAGTTGACGTAAGCCTTCGACACACCATGGGTTTCGTTTAACATTTTTTCAATTCGCAACGCACATGAAGCGCAACTCATTCCCAGAATGGGTAGCTTTGCTGATCTATCCACAATAACCCCCAAGATATTCAAAATTGGTTCTAATTTACATTAACTCTTATTACAACAAATATCAAAATAAGAATCAAAAGGCAAAAAGAGACATATGGTAGTAAAACAAATAGGCTTGAGATCTTGTAAGTTCTGTAATTGTCTTCATTCAAAATGTATATGTACTTGTAAGCCTGCTGCTGGTGAGCCTGGTCATATCATCAATAACTTTCCGCTGGGAGTAACTGAACTATTGTGTTAACCGTGATAAAGATTTAGTTTATAAGGACTATTGTCACGATCCTGTTTCCGTTGGCATCTATTACGCCCACACCAACTCTTCTGTAAATTCCGTTCAAGAGGATGTTCCTGTGTGCCGGGCTATTCATCCAGAGGTTGACTGTGTTTTCTGCGCTCATTATGCTTGCCGTGCCCATGGCAAGGTCTTCACCTGCTGCCATAAAGGTCATCCCATAATTTGCCAGGAGATCGAAGACAGTAATTCCATCTAAATTAGAGTGACTTAATTCAGAGCTGTTACAGATTTGATTTGCTCTTATCCTGGCAATTTCATTAAGCACAGCTCTTTTTTTGAGTTTTTTTGCGCCCACTTCAGATCTTTTCTGGTTTACGATTCTTATTACCTGGTTTTCAGTGCCTCCATTAAATGTTGTTGTTGCAGTTGCGCTGCTTGAGCTTGAGGCATTTGCAATAGTTACTTTGCCTGAGATTGACGAAATGGTTAGAAATAAAGTAAGTATAAGAACAACCACCAGCGGTAGATAGATTTTACTCTGGTTAAGTTTCATAAACCATCCTTTGTATAGCGGTAGACAGGTCAAGATTATTGATTTATTGCCCACTTATTCTACCAAAAGTTATAAAATATCAGCAATAGCAAAATACTTTTGGAGTGATAATTTGAAAACAAATCCGAAGCTCTGGTTTTACCTGATGCTGGGCATTGTAATTATTTTTCTACTTCATAATGTAGTTGTTTACAAAATTTTGTTAGAGGGAATGGGTGTAATTCGCATATTAGGCTTTAATTATGGACAACTGCATTTTTTCATAACACACCTTGTTTTAGTATTAACTTATTTTGTCTTTCTAATCATTTACTTTATTCTGGCTAGAAGTCAGATGGATCCGCAGAAAACGAAAACTATCAATAAAAGCCTGGCAATAGTTGGTTTTATCTTTAGCTTGCTTGCTCTTGCTACATTTATTTTTCCGTTAGTACCCGCAATATTCTGGTTACTCGGGATCATTTTTAGTCTGGCAGGTTTGAATTTTGGGTTTGACAGAAACAAATTGCCACGGCTTGCTTTTGCTGGGAGTCTCATATCCGGAGTTGTGATGTTATTGTTTCCCTATATCATGATGATGATATATATTATTTTTGGTATTGGGATATTCTTTAGTCCTATTTTCTAATTTATAAGAAAGTCTGTTTGACATAAATTATAGGTTTGTCGCATGTGTCCCTGTAGCTCAGCGGAGAGAGCGCAGGCCTCCGGAGCCTGGTGCGCCGGTTCGAGTCCGGCCAGGGACACCAGTTCTTTAGTTGTGAAATAGAAGTAAATGGTTTATCAATTTGGATAAGGAGTCTCGTTGGATAGCAAACCGGTAGTTTCAATTGTTCGATGTGAGAAGACAGATGACCGGGACGAGGTGAGAGGGTCGGTCGCTCAATCACTTGATCTGATTGGCGGCTTGAATACCATTCTGCGCAGGGGTGATCAGGTGTTGATTAAACCAAACCTGGTCGATGCACAGGATTATAGGACTGGAGCGATCACCAATCCAAATATCACTGCGGCTATTATTGATCTGGTAAGAGAATCCGGAGCAAAGAAGATAATAATTGCCGATGGTTCATGTGTTGGTACGGATACCACTAAAACATTTGACATTGGTGGATATACAGATCTCGCCAAGGAGAAGAAGGTTGAGCTTGTCGATATCAAGAAGAGTGAATTTATCCCAATGGGCATTCCCAATGGAAAAGTAATCAGGAGTATTCAATTACCCAGGACCTTGCTTGAGTCAGACATCGTAATAAATGTTCCGGTAATGAAGACGCACGATGTTTTTCCCGCAACTCTTGGTTTAGAGAACATGAAGGGAGTAATTCAGGAAAAGGACAAGAAAAGGTTTCGCACCTGGGGGTTAGCCCAGTGCATAGTGGATTTAAACAAGTTAGTATTACCGCAAATCACGGTGATTGATGGGACAATTGCCATGGAAGGTTTAGGTCCGGCTAACGGAACTCCTGTTAATTTTGGAATTTTGTGTTCCTCTTTTGATGCTGTTGCGGTAGATGTCGTCGCATCTCTTTTAATGGGCATAGAGCCCGAGTCAATCGAGTACCTCAAACTGGCATCGGAGCAGGGCCTCGGCTGTGGAAATATTTCAGAAATTGATGTTCGCGGGTTGAATATTGAAGATGTAAAAAGAAAATTTCAGATCCTAACACTTGAATCTCTTGACCTTTCTAGATATGGGATAGAAATAATAGATGTGGGAGCGTGCAGCGGATGCAGGAATACACTTACGGCTGGGCTGAATAAAATCATTACAGGCGGCCAGATATCAAAGATAAGCGGCGCTACATTTGTTCTCGGGTCGGATATTGGAAAGAGAGCTGAGCTTGAGACTCAGCTCGAGACCAGGGTGGTGAAGTTCGGGACCTGCGCTAAATTGATTTTCCCGGGCAAGGGAAAATATTTTCCAGGATGCCCTCCCCATCCTGAGGATTTTGAAGATGGTATTTCAAGTTAATCGAAGGTATTCAAATTAAATATCTATGGATGAAACTATACAAAAGGAAATAATAATATTTAGCATTTATAGTGTACCTGTAGCTCAATGGAGAGAGCGCAGGTTCGAGTCCGGCCAGGTACACCATATTAAACCGTTTATTGAAGACGTGAATAAGATGAGAGGAAACGGGGAATCAAATAATTAAAATACAAGGAAAGTGAGAAGATTCCCGCTGAAATTGCCGCTTCAATTGAAGCTATATATGATGAAGGATTATATTCTGCAAAAATCAACAAGGAATTTGATTTAGCACTTTTGAGATACAAGCTTCAGGAGATAATCAGGGTATTCAGGGATGATTTGCCATTGTTTGCGATATCTTCTTTGAATAACCAGTTCTTCCATTTAGAATCATCCGGCTAAATAGAGCCCTAAAAGGTTAGTTTGTACTTATTAAATCAAGTAAACGAGAGTGTAAAAGTTCTATCTTTGATATAGGTTGGAACATCGGTTTCATTTTCATGAGATATAATAAAGATATAATTAATATCTAAAACAGTATGGAAGATACGATCCAGAGGACTATAAAATTAATAAGCGGTAAAGGCAGCGAAGCGGGTTCTGCTGCAAAATTTGAGGTCGGTTCCGCAGATGAGTCAGATACCGAGCTTTTAGATGCTTATTCAAGAGCGGTTATTAGTGTTGCTAGCAATGTTGGTCCATCTGTTGTAAATATATCTATAAAAAAGAAGTTAGTCAGGCGTGGCATTGAGGAAGCTGGTGTGGGCTCTGGGGTAATAATTGCGCCCGATGGTTATATTCTTACCAACAGTCATGTTATCCATCGGGCAAATGAGCTTTTGATAACAATAACTGACGGCACGAGTGTTGTAGCGACGTTGGTTGGTGAGGATCCTCCAACGGATTTAGCTGTAGTGCGTGCGAATATTTCCGGATTGCTCTACGCATCGATTGGTGATTCAAGCTCTCTGCATGTTGGCCAGTTGGTCATCGCGATTGGGAATCCTTACGGCTTTCAGTCCACTGTTTTAACCGGCGTCATCAGCGCACTTGGCCATGTGCGCCGTGGATACCTCGGGGTAGTGGGCAGGGATAGAAAGATAGATTGCAGGTCGGTGATATCATAATTGAGATCAACAATAAGGAGGTCAAGGGGATCGATGACCTGCATGTGTTTCTTGCTTCCTGGCCTATTTCACCTCCCGTGGTGGTTACAGTGCTGCGCGGAGAAGCAAAGATTCAGCTTGAGGTAGTTCCAATTGAGGCAAAATAGGTCTTTTGACGCTGTATCAGTTGCAAAGCCATTAAAGGAATATAGATTTTGAATTATTGAAAGGGGATTTGGATAAAATGGAAAATTTTACTTTTCAAAATTCTACCAAAATTATATTTGGCAGGGGAACAGAGGAACAGGTCGGCAGAGAGACATCCAGATTCAGCAAAAAAATATTGCTTCATTACGGGACTGGAAGCATAAAAAAGACTGGACTCTATGACAGGGTTGTAAAATCTCTTAGAAAGTCGAAGGTCGATTTTATTGAGCTTCCTGATGTGAGGTCTAACCCAAGGTTGAGCCTGGTTAGGGAAGGGATAAGGATTTGCAGGGAGAATAATATTGACTTCATTCTTGCTGTCGGCGGCGGTAGTGTTATTGACTCTGCAAAAGCGATTGCTATGGGCGTGCTTTACGATGGCGATGTATGGGATTTCTTTACACGGAAAGCAAAGGAAGAAAAGGCATTACCAATAGGTGTTGTACTCACGATTCCGGCCGCAGGCAGCGAAACAAGCACGGCCGCTGTGATCACAAATGAGGAAAACAATTTAAAGCTTTACAACGAAGGCATAGAAGAACTGCGGCCAAAATTCTCAATTTTAAATCCTGAACTGACTTTTTCGCTGTCATCATATCAGACCGCTTGTGGTGCTACTGACATAATTGCTCATGTAATGGAGAGATACTTTACGCAAACCAAGGATGTTGACATAACTGACAGGTTATGCGAGGCGACCTTAAAAACGATGGTAAAATTCGTGCCCATTGCTTTAGCGGAGCCCAAAGATTATGTAGCACGTGCGGAAATAATGTGGGCTGGTACCATTGCACATAATGACCTGCTGGGAACGGGAAGAGGGGAAGATTGGAGCTCTCATAATATAGAGCATGGTTTAAGTGCGCTTAACGACATGGCTCATGGTGCCGGTCTGGCAATTTTATTTCCAGCATGGATGAAGTATGTTTATAAAGCAAATGTCAACCGCTTCGCGCAGTTTGCTGTAAGGGTGTGGAACGTTGAGCCATCCTTTGGTCCTCAGGAAGCAGCAGCACTGGAAGGAATCAAGAAGCTTGGGACGTTCTTCAGGGATATCGGGATGCCCGGCTCCCTGAAAGATGCTGAGATTAATAGAAGTCAGTTTGATGAAATTGCGGATATAGCAACTTTTTATGGTCCCATTGGTAACATTTCGAAGCTGAATAAAAAAGATGTAATCGAGATCCTCAATCTTGCAGTTTGAGAAATGGACAAAATAGCTGAACTTCACGAAAATCTGTTGTCCAGTATTATTGACCAGAGCCCTGTTTCTACATGGATAGCGGACGCAAACGGGACCAGTGTAAGACAGAATGCCGCTTGCAGGAAGCTATTTGGGATAGACCGCGATGAGCAGACTGTTGGGGAATACAATCTCTTTGCCGATCCTGTTCTAAAAGAGTAAGGTTTTGCTGGCTTGATTAGAAGCGTTTTTGAGGACGGGGATACAGTGAGTTTTGTGATCGATTACGATTTTTCGAAAGTGGATACGGTAAATGTGCCAGGCGCTACCCACAGGTTGCTGGACGTCACAATTTTTCCCATTAAGGACTCGACCGGGAAGGTGGTAAACGCTGTAATACAGCATGAGGATATCACTGACCGCAAAATGATGGAGGACGAACTAAAACACCTCGCGACCCACGATTCTCTTACAGGGCTTTACAACAGGGCGTTCTTTGAAGAGGAAATGAGGCTGCTGTCTAAAGAAAGGAAAGTGAGCATCGGAATTCTTGTCATTGATATAGATGGGTTGAAATATATAAATGATGCATTTGGTCATCAACATGGAGACAGGATGCTTCTGGTATTTTCCAAGGTCCTTAAAAGAACATTCAGGCCATCTGATGTAGTTGCCCGTATTGGCGGGGACGAGTTTGGGGTTCTGATTAGAGATGTTGATGAATTCAAAATGTGGGGCATTGCTGAGAGACTCATGAGTACCCTGGATGACTATAACAGGTCCCTAAAGAGTAATAGAAGTCCCATTAATATTTCTCTGGGTTATTCAATAAGAAATGATGACTCAAAGACAGTTGAACAGACGTTCAAAGAAGCAGATGACATGCTTTTCAGGGTTAAAATCCCTAAAAGGGAAGATGTGAGGAGATCAATCTTAAATGTTCTTAGGACTACCATGCTTGAGAAGGACTTCATAACAGAAGAACATATGGAAAGGATAAAAGATACCGCAGTATCTTTTGGAGATATTGTTAAACTCAACCCGACAGAGATGAAGGCCTTTGTTCTTGCAACCGAACTTCACGACATTGGCAAGGTTGTCATTCCTGATCAGGTACTCAGTAAGATGGAGGCTCTCACCCCAGAAGAATTCGAGGTAATAAAAAAACACCCCGAGACTGGTTACAGGATAGCAAAAGCAACCCCGGAGACAGCTCATATTGCCGAATATATTTTACATTCACATGAGAGGTGGGATGGCAAGGGTTACCCTCGAGGTTTAAAGGGAGAAAAGATTCCTTTAATATCGAGGATGATATTCATCCTGGATGCTTACGATGCCATGACATATGATAGGTATTACAGGAGAGCCCTGAATAAAGAAGAGGCTATCCTGGAGCTAAAGAAGAATGCAGGCACCCAGTTCGATCCGGAACTGGTTGATATATTTGTAAATGGGGTTTTGTCAAACGATTAAGATTTAATAATGCTTTGTTACGAGCAGGATATCAGATGGTCTCTGAAATGGTGCCAGTTCGAGGGTTGCGATTTAAGTCGGTAACATCAAGAGAGTGGGAAGATCTTGAGAAGCTGTTCGGCCCGCGTGGCGCCTGCAGCGGGTGTTGGTGTATGTGGTGGAGATTAACGCGTGCCGAATTTGAAAGACAGAAGGGGGACGAAAACAGGCATGCTCTTAAGGCGCTGATAGATTCTGGAGTTGTGCCTGGTATTCTTGCATATTTTGAAGATCATCCTGTTGGCTGGTGCTCCATTGGGCCGCGGGAGACCTATCCTATACTGGAACACTCCAGAAGTTTAAAAAGGGTAGATGATGAGGCTGTGTGGTCAATAGTCTGCTTCTTTGTTGCAAGAGCATTCAGGCGAAGGGGCATTATGTCAGAACTGATAAAGGCTGCAGTTAGTCATGCCAGAGCTAACGGCGCCAGGATAATCGAAGCTTACCCTGTCGATACGGTGAATGAGAAGTACCCGGACATATTCGCTTATACCGGTTTATTTTTGACTTTCCGAGATGCTGGTTTCACAGAAGTTATTCGCAGGTCAAAGTCACGGCCAATCGTAAGGTTTTACATCGATAATTAGATAGATCTTTTCTTGGATTTTATCGAAAATTTCGAATGATTCCTCTTCTAATAGGGACATATTTATTAAAGGAAATTATTTGAGCCGCAGCAAATTCATGGGAACAGATAGAGAACATTGGCTGGTGAGAAGATTGAAGAGTGGAGATGCGGATGCCTGGAGGGAGCTGTGCAGTACATACGGTGATGCTCTCTATAGCTATGCATATTACAGGACGGGAAGAAACAGGGAAACTGCTGAGGATGTGAGACAGGAGACGCTTATCGCGGCCGCTAAATCCATAATAGATTTTAAAGGTCAGGCACCCCTGTTCGCCTGGCTCTGTGGAATCATGCGTCACAAGGTTGCGGATCAAATTAGTTCCCGTTGCGACAGAGAATTATCCTTAGAAAAGCTTGCTGAAGAGTCAGATGAGTACCACAGCACAATAATATCGCAATATTTTGGTAAATATCCTCTGCCTGATGAGATTTTGGAGAGGGATGAGGCCAGGTCGTCAATTATAGAAGCGCTCTGGGTCCTGCCGGACAAGTATCGGGAAGTGCTCATTTCGAGATATTTCAGAGATGAGGGGATAGAGGAGATAGCTTTGAGGCTTAATCTCTCCTATAAGGCGACCGAGTCGCTGCTTTCGAGGGCGAAAAAGTCTTTACGGCAGCATTTCAAGGAGGTGGAAAGGCGTGGCGGGCATTTTACATCGAGAGCAAAATAATGAACAAGATCTGCTGGAGCAAAAACTCCCTGAACTTATAAAGTCAGCGATGACCGGTGGAGCTCCCCAGATTAATGATGAAAGAATTCGTTTTATAGCGGGACTGGTTCCTGTTAGAAGAGAAACGATGGAAGGGCAGATTTTATGGGTGGTCGGGATTTCGAGTGTATGCCTGGGTTTGCTGGTAGCAATTGGTGTGTTAATGACGAACATGCATCCTGCATTAAGAACTCTTGCAATGTCCATTCCGGCCATAAACCTCGTTCTCAGTCCGGTAGCTGCACTTGTAATAATAGTGAGGAGGTCTTTAAATGTTGGTAAATAAAAAGTGGATATTAGTAATTTCCGTCGTAGGGATCATAGCAGCAGTATCTGTTCTTATTTTTTCCGGTTGGAATCGCTCAAGGATGCTTGTTGATACGGGTGAGACGCGCTTATCTGTTACATCTTCAATGAATCAGATATTACCCCAAACGGTGAAATCTGCTGAAGACCAGAGTCTTATTAATGCTGCTAATGAACTTGAGGGCGAGCCTTATATTTCCTCTGTATGGGTTGTAGACAGGAACGGGAAGATTGTGCTTCACGTCAAGGGTCCGGGTAAGCAAGGTGAGAACGTGAAAGACATTAATAGAGGGGATATGGCAAGGGTCTTAGAGTCGATTGAAGAAGGTACATTCTCGGATTTGCAGAAACTACAGCTGTTTACTATTGGGGCGATTCGTTCTGAGGGTGAGCATAACGATGTCTTCAGGCATCTTGTTCATCCAATAAATAATCAAGACGGCGATGTAGTTGCATTAATTGCATTGGCTTATGATGTGAACCCTTATGTTAGTGAACCACCAGGTATAACCGCAATAATTTTAACTCTGGTTATACCTCTGGGCATAATTGCATACTGGTTAGGGTTGTCGTTGTGGGTCTTTTTTAATTCGCGCGCAAGAGGGGAGTCAGCACTCCTCTGGGGATTTTTTGTATTGATTACTAATTTGGTAGGTTTAATAGCGTATCTTATATCTACCCGGAAGCGCAAGGAGCGAACTTCTTGACATGTATTTTAAATATGGATAAAATCTCGACTAAATCTATCGGGTAATGCGACATTATTAGCTTTCCCACGCCCGTAATTAAAAGGAGATAAGCAAGATGACCAAGAATTTTGATGATAGAGCGAAGTTTGCTACTTTATGTCTGCATGGTGGCCAAGATCCTGACCCGACTACGGGCGCGAGGGCACTGCCAATTTATCAAACTACCTCATACCAGTTCAAGAGCACTGAGCATGCTGCAAATCTTTTTGCGCTTAAGGAGTTTGGCAATATATACACAAGGCTGATGAATCCGACCACAGATGTGCTTGAGAAAAGAGTTGCCCTTTTAGAAGGAGGAACAGGAGCATTGGCGACTGCTTCTGGCCAGTCAGCCATAACGCTTGCCCTGTTTAATATCGTAAATTCAGGAGAGGAGATAGTCTCGTCAACAAGCCTTTATGGTGGTACATACAATCTGTTTAAGCATACATTTGCCAGATTAGGGATAAAGGTAATTTTTGTTGATCCATCAGACCCGGATAATTTCAGAAAAGCCATCAACAATAAGACCAGAGCTGTTTATGCAGAGAGCCTTGGTAATCCAAAACTTGACACCCTGGATTTCGAGGAGGTGTCCAGAATTGCGCATGATGTCGGCATTCCGTTGGTCATTGATAATACGATAACGACTCCTTTCCTGTTGAAACCGTTCAAGCACGGAGTGGATATAGTCGTTCATTCGCTGACCAAGTTCATAGGAGGTCATGGGACATCCATCGGTGGTGTTATTGTAGATAGTGGTAAGTTCAACTGGGCTAATGGCAAATTTTCTCAGTTTACGGAGCCCGATCCCAGTTATAATGGATTGAGGTTTTGGGATGTGTTCGGTGATCTCGCTGGTTTTGGCAACATAGCCTTCATAATTAAGGCAAGGGTGCAGCTGTTAAGAGATATTGGGGCAGCACTATCACCCGTTAATTCATTCTTGATTTTGCAAGGGATTGAAACCCTGCATTTAAGAATGGAAAGACATAGCAAAAATGCACTTGCGGTTGCCAAATTTCTCAAGGATCATCCGAAGGTTGACTGGGTTAATTACCCCGGTCTCCCCGATCATCCCTATTACAGATTGGCGAAAAAGTATCATGAGTATGATCTCTACGGGGCTCTGGTTGGTTTTGGCATTAAAGGAGGCAGGGAATCAGGCAAAAAATTCATTGACAATTTGAAATTGATCTCACATCTTGCCAATATAGGTGATGCCAAATCGCTGGCAATACATCCTGCGACTACTACTCATCAGCAACTCACTCCGGAAGAACGGTTAAGCACAGGCGTAAGCGAAGATTTTATAAGGCTTTCCGTCGGGTTGGAGGACGTTGAGGATATTATTGCTGATATCGATGAAGCTCTGTTAGCTACGTAGAGGAATACTGCTGTCGGGGCTTTATAAGAAATACTTAAGTGTTATAATGCTTTATTTCTTATTAATAAATCATGAGTAAAAATAGTGTAGGTATAGTTTCAACTAAAAATTTTACATTTGCTGAGCCCCCCGATGAGTTGGTGCTTGAGTCGGGTGCGAAATTGGGGCCGATCACTCTTGCTTATGAGACTTATGGCGAGTTAAACGAAGAAAAGTCAAATGCAATATTGATACTTCATGCGCTTTCAGGCGATGCACATGCTGCCGGCTATCATTCAAGTGAGGATGTAAAGCCGGGCTGGTGGGATATAATGATCGGTCCAGGAAAGGCTTTTGACACCAACAAATATTTTGTTATCTGCTCTAATGTTCTTGGGGGCTGCAAAGGGTCCACGGGTCCCTCGTCGATAAACCCAAAAACTGGGAAGCCTTATGCGCTTGACTTTCCAATAGTAACCGTTAGAGACATAGTCAATGCGCAGAAGCACCTCATAGATCATCTGGGAATTAAATCGCTTTTGTCAATTTCAGGTGGATCGATTGGGGGGATGCAGGTTTTGCAGTGGACTGTATCGTATCCTGAGAAGGTGAGATCTGCCATCCCAGTGGCAACTGCGGCCAGGCAATCAGCACAGGGTATCGCATTTGATGAGGTGGGCAGGCGGGCGATAATGTCTGATCCGAACTGGAATGGAGGGAACTATTACGGCAAGAAGATACCCAAAGATGGGCTTTCACTTGCGCGCATGATCGGTCACATTACATATTTGAGCGATGAATCCATGCATCAAAAGTTTGGTCGAAACCTGCAAGACATATCAGAGTACAGTTTTTCTTTTTTGCCCGAATTTCAGGTTGAGAGCTATCTTTATTATAAGGGGGACAGTTTCATAAAAAGGTTTGATGCGAACACATACCTTTATATAACGAAAGCAATTGATTATTTCGACCTAACAAATGGGCACAAGAGCCTCGCCAAAGTATTTGAGCACGTGAAAGCGAAATTTCTGGTAATATCCTTTTCCTCCGACTGGTTGTATCCGTCATACCAGTCGAAGGAGATCGTGCGTGCTCTGAAAGCAAATAATATAGATGTAACCTATTTTGAGATAAAATCTAATTACGGGCATGATGCATTTTTGATAGATTACGAGAAGCAGGCCCGACTCATTAGAAGTTTTTTGCATCATGTGGTAAATCCAATTTGATTTAGACTTGTTCTATGGAAGTTAATCAGATCAGAGTTGACCATAAAATAATTGCAGAGTTAATAGACAACGGATCCAGAGTGCTGGATCTTGGGTGCGGTGATGGAAGTCTGCTTAAGTTTCTTGTCACGGAGAAATCGGTAATTGGTAGAGGTGTGGAAATTACAGAAGAGGGCATGGAGATGTGCGTGTCAAAAGGTCTCTCAGTGCTTCACGGTGATATAGATGAGGGTATCCGGGATTACAGGGACGGGTTTTTTGACTATGTTGTGCTAAGTCAGACTTTGCAGGTTGTCCACAGGCCAAAGTTTGTGATTAGGGAGATGCTGCGCGCGGGAAAGAAGGCAATTGTAAGCTTTCCAAACTTTGGTAATTGGCTGGTTCGACTGGATTTACTGTTTTCCGGAAGGATGCCTAAATCTGACGTGCTTCCTTTTGAATGGTATGATACCCCAAATATACATCTCTGCACGATAAAAGATTTCAGGATTTTGTGCTCCGAGATGGGGATAAAAATAGAAAGGGAAATATATTTAAAAAATCAGGATGCCGAGAACACAGGTCTTCTTGTGAGAGTTGCCCCAAATCTTTTCGCAGGTATAGCGATATATCTCATCAGCAACCAATCCTAGTTTGCTTCTGTAATGATTCCAAAGAGTCTTTTTTGTTATAATTAATTTCCAAATCTAAGGGGTGTTGTTTGAAGGGCATCAAGAGAATATTTATTGCTATTATTTTGCTTTTTTCTATCCTTGTTCCTTTTGAATATACTTCAGCGGAAACATTAAACGAACTCAATGAAAAAATCCTTGGGCTAAGCACCCAACAGGAACAGCTATTGCGCGATCTTGTTGGGCTTGAGACCACCATAGACAGGAATATGCAGCAGTTAAAACTCTTGCAGGAGAAGTCAGCCAAGGCGAAAGATGATTATGAAAATTACGAAAAAGTGGTGGCAGCTATGAGGGAAGAGCTTGATCACAAATTTGTAGTCTTGAACGACCGCGCGGTGAGTATATATAAACATGGTAAAGCCAGCGGATTGATGTTCCTGTTTTCTTCAGAAAATGTAAACGAACTATTGAGCAATGCGGAGTTTTTTCAGATATTGATGGAACAGGATGCCGAGCTCGTTACTGCGCTGAAAGAGCAAAAGGCAGCCTACGAAAACGCGAATAAGGACCTCAGGGCTTTAAAAGAAGAGTTGGAGAAATCACTTAAAGAAGTTGAACAAAAACAGGAACGCCTTGATAAGGAATACAAAGAAAAGAATGAACTGCTTGCCACAATAAAGGTTGAAAAATCTGATTTAATCGAACACGCAAAGGCTATCCGTGACCGGATAAGTCAGATTCAGGGGGAATCAAATCTGATACTGGTTGATGAAATGGATATGGTATCTACTGCATACTATGCAGGGGGAGGCGGGATTAATGGGGATGGGATCACCGCTACCGGACTCAGGGCAACATATGGAATTGCTGCAGTAGATCCAAAAATAATTCCGCTCGGGACAAAGCTTTTCATCCCGGGTTACGGTCCTGCTCTTGCTGCTGATACTGGGGGTTGGATCAAGGGAAACAGGATTGACCTTGTATTTAATTCGCTTGAAGAGTGCTATAGGTGGGGCAGACGGTCGATCAAGGTTTATATTGTTGAATGATAATGTTAATGGAAAGGACAAGAGATGAAGCTTCTTGAGTTAATGAGATCGAGACACAGCATACGAGGATACTCAAGCAGGGAGGTCAAAAAAGAAAAGCTTGATTATGTGATTGAAGCATTCAGGGTGGCACCTTCAGCAAAGAATATTCAACCATGGCACCTCGTCGTTGTAAATAATAAAGACATCATCAATAAGCTTGTCCCTGCTTGCAATAATCAGACTTTTATCTCGGAAGCTCCCATAGTCATAGCGGTTATTGGTGATGAAATGAACGCTTATGGCAGGATGGGAGGATATGCAAGCAGCCTTTTTGTCGATATAGGGATAGCGCTTGAACACCTCATCCTGGCAGCGTGGGAGAAAGGGCTTGGAACATGCTGGATAGGCGCTTTTACGGAGGAAGAGGTAAAAAGGATATTAAATGTTCCGGGAGACCTAAGGGTGGTTGCTCTCACCCCCCTGGGCTACCCAGATGCTGAGCCAAGGGACAGAGGCCGGAAATCTGCAAAAGAGATAGTTCACTACAACAGTTTTTAGAGAAAACTTATATTAGGCATTGCATAAGTAATTATAACTATTATAATTATATTTATAATAATGCATTGGAGAATAGGGGAATGGCCAGGTGTCCGGGGCAGGACGGGAGATCCTTAAAGGTTGAGAGCATCCAGTGTCCCAACTGCGGATATGAAATAGAGATATTCAATGATGAGATGCAGGTAAGATGTCCCAATTGCAAGCTTCCTGTCTTCAAAGATTTAAAAGAGAATTCGTGCGTATTCTGGTGCCAATACGCAGATCAGTGCGTCGGTCCTGATAAAATAAAGGAAATCAATGAAGCAAAAGAGCACCAGAGCAAGTCAGTATAAAAAGTAATTTTCGAAAAGTTATTGTTATTTCTTGAAAATATCGATGACAAGCCTTGCAGGGTTCTTTAAGGCAAAAAGATTAAAATCGTTACCCTCTTCTAATTTTATTACGTACATGACAGCCTGATCATCCTCGATAACCTCATTTGAGATGGACTCGATCAATTTATCCTTTGGGAACAGCCACGGTTCGGAGTTAACCTGCAGGTCATCGCTAACCTGTCTTATTCCATTGATGACGATGTGGATTTTCTTGAGCTCAGCATAGTAGCTTGCGACTGCATACGGGACGACATTGCTCTCGGAACCATCTGCATTCTTTATGTCAAAGACAAATCTGGATTTCTCTCCCTCATGGTCTCCATATCTTATGGATGTTATGTCCTTACCGTCGGTTTGCGTTCCTGCGCTCATAACTTTAGTTGGTTCGGGCATTCCCAGATCAGGTTTTGTTGACTCCTCGCTGCCTTGTGTTTCTTCCGTCTCAGTCGTTTCATTTGTTTCGGAGGTGGACTCATCGGTCTCGGTTGATTCCTTTTCTACCTCCTGGGCTGGGCCTATTAGCGCATAATTTCTGACAAAGGACTGGTTAATTCCGACGTGTCCCCAGAAATCTGCAATCTCCCTTCCTTCCAGCTGACCGCTGGATTTGCCCTCCACTGTTATTTTTACCTCTTTTATCTGCGGAAATTCCGTAAGTGTATTCACTATTGAGAAGATGGCAAGCAGCTCTGTGGTGCTGCTTGGACCTATATTGCCTGAGTCTGTAATTATCTCCTTGCTGAAGTCAACAGTAGCAATACCTCTATCAACATCAACCGAAAGGACTTTTGTGGTTTCAGGCAATGTCCTGGCTAAATCTGAGACCTCAGGTCCTTTGATGAGTTCCTGAACCGCCACCAGCGGAAGGCTATCGGATTTCTCCACCTTTCGTTCTTCAGGCATTAGATATGCGCTATCTTCTGCGTATTTTGCAAAATATAAAGTGATCACTTCGGTTTCCACCTCGGATGTCATACTCTCCTTCTCCTCGGAGCTACTTTTGGTGGATGGATTAAATAAGCTACATGATGAAGTGCTAATGGCAAGCAAAAAGGCCAAAGTGAGCGCTAGGGTTAAGAATATGTGATTTTTTATTTTATATTTTTCCATATTTTAATTATACTACTCAACTATGCTCACTCCTTCTTATTGAGTGCATAAATAAGAATAGACAGGTTCTATGATAAAATTTTTGATAGGAGATCCTTATGACAAAAAGGACATTAAAACCGCATACAAGGCTTTTTCCGCTTCCGGTAGTCTTAACAACATGCGTTGATAAGGATGGAAATCCTAATATAATCACCCTGGCCTGGGTGGGGATCGTTTGTTCAGAGCCACCACAGATTTCGATCTCGGTCAGGCATCAAAGATATTCATGTGAGCTTATAATGGAGTCCAGGGAGTTCAGACCTCCGCTAATAAAGGAATGCCCTTATAACATCGAGTGCAAGGTGGTAAGAGAGCTTGACTTAGGGTCGCATGTCATGTTCATAGGTGAAGTTGTGGCTATGCATGTAGATGAGGAGATTCTGGATGAAAACGGTGCCATTGATTACAGGAAAGCAAAACCGTTTTCTTATTGTGCTACCGGATACTGGACGCTTGATAGGGAGATAGGATGCTACGGTTATACGCTCAAGGAGAAAAGAGGAAGATAGATGGAGAGAAGAAATCGCAGGAGACGGAGAAGTCTTAGCTGGCTCTATTTTCTGATTATTATACTGGTTGTCTTGGGTGTGATAGTGCTTGTCGGATATAACAATCTGGTGAAGAAGCCTCGAGAGGTTTATGCCCAGACTTCTGCGGAGATAGTCGTTTCTCTTCAGGAGGCCAGCGCCTTGATTAATAAATCGGTTATTGACTACAGGAACAAACAGATTTCGCTTGAGACGGCTAAGTTTGGCCTCCAGGATGCATCTGATATGGTCAGGGAAAGCCAGGATAAGCTCTTGAGCATGAAGGACATTTCATCGCTTAAATCAGTTAAGGATAGGCTGAGCTCTTCAATAAACGACATAAATAAGATGATCGATCTCGCCAACGCATATCTTGATAAACAAAAAATTAGCTTCGATGCGGAAGATTGGATAAATTATTTGACTCAGACAAGAGATGAATTTTTAAAAAAATTTACTGAGACCGGTTATGATTTTTATAAGAACCTTGTAGATGAGTATTCGAAGAAGATAGATGATAAGGTTAAAGAATTTCAGGCCATTCAGAACGAATCCGAGCAGGCTTTTACAGATTATCAGCAGTCCTATTCGAAGATTGATAAACCGCTGAAAGAATTGGAGCCCTGGCTATCCTACTTTGTCGACCTGGAGAGTATGCGGTCCAAAGAGACGGAAAATGAATAACAGTTTTGCAGTGATCTTTGACCTTGATGGGGTGATAGTTCAGACAACTGAATTTCACTTCAAGGCCTGGCGCGAGTTCTTTGTGAAGAGAAAAATCAGTTTTACCTTTGAGCAGTTCATTAAAACTTTTGGATCTCGCAACCATGATGTTTTCAAGCAATATATTGACCCCAATATCTCCATTGAGGAATCAATTAAGCTCTCAGAAGAAAAGGAATCACTCTTTCGAAATTATGCAAAAGGTAAAGTAGAGACAATAGACGGTGCTGTCGAACTGATTTATAGCTTGAGTATAGAGGGTATCAAGTTGGGTTTGGCAACCTCCACTCCGCGCAAAAATTTAGATTTTTTCTTTGGGGAGATAAATATAGGAAGGTATTTTTTAGCGACAGTGTGTGAGAGTGAAGTCGTTAATGGAAAGCCCGACCCCGAGATTTTTCTTAAATGCGCACAGAAATTAAACGCAGCTCCTGAGGTTTGTGTGGTCGTGGAGGATTCACCTCAGGGTGTTATGGCTGCCAAAAGGGCAAAGATGGCCTGTGTGGCTTATACCACCACAAACCCGAGGGAGAAATTATTGTTGGCGGACGCGATAGTAAATGGACCGACAGAGGTAGATGTCGGACTATTGCATGAGCTTGTGGATAAGAATCGTTCTGCTCAAAAGGGTATGCCGCAGAATCTGTGAATCAGATTTGTTAATTATGTAAAGGGAGGTTGGCCGTGGATGCGAGCAAAGAGACAAGTGATCTGTTATTAAAAATAGGAGCCATCCATTTTAGCATTAAAGAGCCGTTTAAATTGACCTCCGGTATCATAAGCCCTGTGTATATTGACTGCAGAAAGTTGATTTCATATCCAAACGAGCGAAGTGTGATGATGGACCTGGTAGTTAGCAAAATAAAGGATGAGTTAGGTAGCGACAAGTTTGATCTGGTTGCGGGCGGGGAGACCGCGGGAATCCCTTATGCTGCCTGGGTTTCTGAACGCCTGTCGCTTCCGATGATATACGTCAGGAAGAAACCAAAAGAGTTTGGTAGGGGAAGGCGGATCGAAGGTGAGATAAAGAAGGATGATAGGGTAATACTGGTTGAGGATCTGATATTCAATTCTCAGAGCAAAGAAGGGTTTATCGAGGGCATAAGGGATGCAGGTGGAGTAATAGAGCACGTGATCGTCATTTTTGAGTATGGGTTGGCTGCGGCGCGCGAAAATTTGCGCAGGATCGGAGTCGAGTTGCATTCGCTCACAAACTGGCAGGCCGCCATAACAAGGGGGGAGGAGACGGGGTATTTTACCTCCACGGAGACTGCTGAGATCAGAAGGTTCCTTGCAGACCCAAGCCAATGGTACCAAAAGATGCAAAAATAAATTGAAGAGTTAATATGCCAGAGCTCCCAGAAGTCGAAACATATAGAAGAGATCTGCTAAAGCACTTTGCAGGGAAAATTCTTGAGCACGCTTATTTAGGGCGGGAAAGGAGTTCCAATATATCTTGCCTCGAGTTTGGGGAAACGCTTTCTGGCAGAAGACTTCTGGATATAAGAAGGTTTGGCAAGATGCTTTCTTTTGATTTCGAAGGCGGCATCAGCGTGCTAGTCCATCTGATGATATCAGGAAGATATGTAATTTCTAATGAGAGAAAGTTGCCGGATAGATCGACGCAGGTCGCATTCTGGTTTGAGGGAGACGAGTCACTTCTGATTCGTTACCTGTTCCTGGGGTTTTGCAGATTACACAAAACTTCGGAGTTAAATGAATGTAACGAGATTAAAAAGCTTGGGGTTGACCCGATGTCCGCAGACTTCAGTCCTGAGTATATTGATCGGATTATTGATTCAAGAAAAGGCAATATAAAAAGTCTGCTTCTGGACCAGAGTTTATTATCGGGGATTGGTAATATATATGCTGACGAGATTTTGTTTCAAGCCGGCATTTCACCGTATAGGAAGATAAATAGTTTAAGCAAAGCGGAGAGATCCAGACTTTATGGGGCAATAATCGATCGGCTTCATCTCGGAATAAAAATGCGTGGAGCTACGATACAAAGTTATGCCGACATATATGGCAACCCGGGTGGTTTTCAGGATAGTATTAAAGTCCATTCAAAAAATGGTGCCAATTGTGTAAGTTGTGGACAAAAAATAGTAAAGACTAAGGTTGGCGGAAGGGGCACATATTATTGCCCAGGCTGTCAAAAGTGATAGGATGGAGGAAAGATGAGTAAAGCCGAAATAGGAGTGTTCGGAGGATCAGGATTTTATTCTTTTCTGGATAACGTGGAGGAGGCCGTCATGGATACCCCCTACGGTACTCCCAGTGCTGTAATAAGGATAGGGGAAATTGAAGGTAGAAAAGTTGCTTTTTTGCCAAGGCACGGCTCCAGACATCAATATCCTCCGCATATGATAAATTATCGGGCAAATGTCTGGGCTATGAAGAAGCTTGGCGTTTCGCGCATAATTTCTCCCTGCGCAGCCGGGAGCCTTCAAGCATATGTCAAACCGGGCGATTTTGTGGTCTGTGATCAGATCGTGGACAGGACTACTGGCAGGAAGGATACGTTCTATGATGGCCCGACTACGACTCATGTGAGTTTTGCTGAGCCTTATTGTCCTGATATGCGGAAAGTCATTATAAGTTGTGCAAAAGAGGTGGGTATTGCAGTTTTTGAAGAAGGCACGGTAGTGGTAATCCAGGGTCCTCGTTTCAGCACGCGTGCTGAGAGCAGGTGGTTCTCATCAAATGGATGGGAAGTTATAAACATGACCCAGTATCCTGAGGCAATACTGGCACGTGAGCTTGAAATATGCTTTGCGAATATATCCCTGATCACCGATTATGATGTTGGTCTTGAGGGACATCCTGAGATAAAGCCAGTCACGCACGAGGAGGTAATTGAAACCTTCAATGCAAATAATGAAAAGCTGCGAAAACTGCTTTTCGGCGTAATCTCCAAGCTGCCAGAGAAGAGGAGCTGCATTTGTTCGCGCGCTCTGGAGGGAGCAAGTTTTTAAAGAATTTTTTTAAGCGAGGGGTATATGTTGTTCAGATCGTCAATAAGACTCTTTAAAATTTTTGGGATAGAAGTCGGCCTGAACTATTCCTGGTTCATAATTTTTGCGCTGATAACCTACTCGCTTACAACCTCGTTTTTTCCAACCAGTTTACCGAATGCAGGTATTGCCGCATACATAGTTTTGGGGATGATCACCTCGATATTGTTTTTCTTCTCGGTGCTGTTTCATGAAATGTCACATTCCCTGATAGCCAGGAAAAACGGTATACCGATCGAAAAGATTAGCCTGTTTGTATTTGGCGGCGTTGCGCAGATGACCAAAGAACCGGATACGCCAAAGGCTGAGCTCCTGATGGCGATTGCCGGGCCACTTTCCAGTTTTGTGCTTGGAGCGTTTTTTGGATTGATTTTTTCAATTTTCAGATTTTTGTATCCGGTAGAATTCATATCTGTTCCAGTTGGATATCTTGCATATATCAATGTCATCCTGGGAGTATTTAACCTGATCCCGGGATTCCCCCTTGATGGCGGCAGGGTTCTGCGTGCCATAATTTGGTATTCGACGAAAAGCCTGCGAAAGTCCACAAGAATTGCCGCTTCCGTTGGTGAAGGTTTTGGCTTTGTACTGATACTAATTGGAATATTCTCGCTCTTTAGGGGAGATTGGGGCAACGGCCTATGGTTAATGTTCATCGGGTGGTTTCTACAGCAAGCTGCTGCCGGAAGCTATGAGCAGGTGGTGATAAGACAGTCACTGGCATCTGTGAAGGCTTCTGATATGATGACAAGAGATGTTGTTTCCGTCTCTCCAGATATATATTTAGATGAACTGGTTCATGACTGGTTTATGCGATACAGGTTTGGCCGGTTTCCTGTCGCTGACGAAAATCACATCTATGGAATTGTCACAATTCATGATGTGAAAAGTGTTCCCCGGGATGAGTGGAAGGCAAAAAAGTTGCTTGAGATAATAAAGCCGATATCGCCAGATGAGATCGTTGGTCCCGATGAAAAGGCATCCGGTGTGCTTGAAAGGATGAGTGCCAAGGATATTTCTGAATTCCTTGTCGTGAGCGAGAAAAAACTGGTCGGGATAATTACCAAGAGCGACATATTGAGGACTCTTAAGTTGCGGCAGGCTCTTTCTGAGAATTTCAGATAGACATCCAGGAGATGATTTAATTCATTGCAATCTGCTTCTAAGCGAACCTGATGAACTTACCTACGCTTTGAAAATCTTTTGTATAGGCTTTTCGATGACGCAGCCCCCAGGATAAAGATTGCATTGGCAAGACCTTAAATGAAGGGCTTTTATACACCTTCATATGATAGTCCTGCATGTTATTGGAAGTGATCTTCCTGGATAAGAAGTTGCTCAATACGATTTTTGTCGCCCTTAGACCAAAAGGTATTATCACGTGCGGAGTAATAATGGATATCTCTTTGGAAAGATATTCAAGGCAGCTGGATAGTTCATGTTCGGATGGGCCAGTCATCTGCCCGGTACATGGCTGCAAAGTCAGCTCGCAGCTATTATCCCTTCTGAGAAGTCTAATTTTTGAACTTTTTTGTTTACTCCTGTCCTTGTGCTCACACTTTTTTGGCACGCACTTTAATACATATGTAAAGTATGCTTCTTCTTGTGGATTTAGCTGGATTTCATCCAGTAAGAAATTAAGAAAGTCTGAAACCCTCTTTCCACTGAAAGGTTTGCCCTGTTCCTCTGAATCATCTATATCCGGGATGTATCCCAGAAAGATGACCCTTGCACGGCCTGCCCCCATGCCCGGAACAGAAGTCTTCCTGCACATGTACAGATCCTTGCATTTTTCGCAGTTTAAAATCTCTCTCTCCATTAGATTAAGACTTTCTTGTGGATCTACTGGCATATTGGCTCCTTTATCGTAAAATAAAAATCCCCAATAAGTAAATTGGGGATGAATCTTTTATATTTTGTTTTAGAATTAAATCTCGCATAATGTTTAATTATACAGTAAATATTATCGTGAAACTTAACGGGATAACCATCTTACATAACAAGGAGAAGTCTTGGGAATACTAATTGTGCCCTCTCTTTTATCTGCTAACCTTGCCTTTTTAGCCGATGATATTGTTAAGGTTGAAATGGGTGGCGCTGATGCGTTGCATATTGACGTAATGGATGGACACTATGTTGATAATTTCGCATTCAGTGCCGATTTTGTTGCTGCTGTGAAAAAGTGCTCAAATTTAATGATATCTTCACATCTGATGATAGATAATCCGGACAAATTTCTTGCGATATTCGCAAATGCAGGCAGCGATTTCATAGTGGTTCATCCTGAAGTTTGCCCGGATGTTTCAAAGACATTAAAAAGGATCAGGGATCTTGGTTCTTCTCCTGGTCTTTGTCTGGGGCCGGACCAACCATTTGGGGTCATAAAACCGTATGTCAGGGAACTGGCGCTTATTCTTTTGATGACCGTGGAGCCAGGCTTTGGTGGGCAGGAATTCATGTTCGAGATACTTCCGAAGATAACCGATATAAGGGAATATTTAAATAGTGTGGGCATCAAAATCTATATCGGCTGTGATGGTGGAATAAACCTGAATACGGTCGGTATAGCTGCCAGAGCTGGGGCCGATTATTTGATTGCCGGAAACTCAATATTTCATTCCAGTAATATTGTCCAATCAACGAGGGATTTAAGAAAAGTCGCTGAGGAAGCGATAAGTAAAATTTAGATATCTACTCGGCCCTTACAGGACAAATTTTTCCAGCGCTTTTGCGACACCGTTATCCTCACAACTTAAAGTTATGTAATCCGCTATCTTTCTTAGCTCCTCCCTGCAGTTTGCCATTGCAATTGAAGTACCAGCAAATTCAAGCATATCCTTATCGTTCGGTCCGTCACCTATGGCAAGAATTTCATCTCTCTGGACCCCCATTCTCTCTGACAGGTATTTCAATGCTTTACCTTTTGACGCCTTCGTGCTCAAGGTCTCAATGAGTATGGGAAATGAGTTGGTCAAATATACTTTATCCCCCATCTCCTTCTGGGCTTTTGTAAAAAATTCTTGCAGGGTCGCGGACCTGCCGAGTAATGTAACCTTTAAAACATTCTCATCACAGTGCTCGATGATATCCTCAACAAAGGTATATCTGCTCACCCATTTGAGCGAAATCTCTTTTGCGTTTTCTGGATCAACCTGACCTTCCGTAATCTCAATATACAGATCTGCAATGAAATTGAAGAGCTTTTCCCTGTCTTCGTCCGTAGTTATATCATCCTCTGTGTGGATGAAGTTCGCTGTCGGAAACGACCTCGCGATCTTTATGGTATTAATTGCCAGATCTTTCCCAAGCGGCTCCTTAAACCATATCTCGCCCGTCTGCGAGTGCCTGATGAGCGCGCCGTTCTGCAGGATTATAGGAGAGGACAGTTCTATTTCTTCTGTAAGCGCAAGGACATCAGCAAAGTCCCTTCCTGTCGCGATTACTACCTCAATGCCCCTTGATTTGACCTTTTTCAGGGCAGCAATGTTTTCTTTGCTGATTTTTAAAAAATAATCTAAAAGAGTACCATCCAGATCGATGGCTACAAGTTTAATTGACATATTTTTGCCGCTCACCTCTTTTGGAATTTTACACCAATTAACGAACCCGAGTATATTTAATTTGCCCGGAAAATATGTTAATAGAATTAATACAAACAAAATGCTTTATATTTGAACAATTGGGATATAATCTTTGGAGTTTTTCCTGAGGAATGATGTGAAATAACTTATGAAAAAGAAAATAAAGATAATCACAGATTTTGACAATACGCTGTCCACTGTTGACTTGATGGATAAATTGATGGTGAAAATTTTGGGGGAAAGGGGAGAGGAGATCGTATCTGATTGGGAGAGCATGAAAATTGGTGCTGTTTTTGCTCACAAGAAAATGGCTGAAAGCCAGAAGCTGACGGATGAACTGATTAGAGAAACTGCGAAGGATGTTTTTCTTGAAAAAGGAATTCAGGAATTAAGGGATTATTGTAGAGAAAATGATATCGAGCTCATCGTTTTCAGCGATGGGTTTGATGTTTATATTAATGATTTGCTAACCAGAAATGGATTATCAGAACTGCCGGTTTATTGCAATGAGATAACCTCGAAGAGCGGGTGTTTGGAGATAAAACATCCTTTCAGAAGCAGTGAATGTGATTTTTGTGGTCATTGTAAGGACAAGACCATGGAAATGCTTGTGGACGAAGGGGATTATGTTGTTTATGCGGGAGACGGAAATTCGGATTTTTGTGCAGCAATGAAAGCAGATGTTGTTTTCGCGAAGAATGACCTTCTGGAATTCTGCAAGAAAAGAAATTTACCTTATTTTGAGTTTCATGATTTTTTTGATATCCTCAACTTTTTGAAGAAATCCTATGTATAAAACCGAAATATATCTGAGAAGCTTATGGAGGAACTTTGTTTTCGCTGAAAAGGATACTTAAAAAATGGGAAGATCAAGGTAGAGAAATAAATATTGGATTGATCGGCGCAGGGCGGATGGGTACCGGGCTTGCGGTTGTGTTATCGAAGATTCCCGCGATGAACCTTCGTTTTGTTGTTGATTTAATGATTGATAGAGCTGCAGATGCTCTTATTGCCTCTGGTGTGAGTAAACAGCACATAGTCAATGTTGATGAAGGTGCTGGTAGTATAGATTTAAATGAGAAGAAGTATATCTCTACAGATTACAGGAATGCCTGTGAATTCAAAGGAATCGACATGATCGTGGATGCAACAGGAGATCCGGAGGCAGGCGCGGAGATCTCTCTTGAAACTTTTAAATGCGGTAAAGATCTGGTAATGCTGAACATCGAGGCGGATGCGACTATTGGTCCCTGGCTCAAAAAGTTAGCTGCCGATTATGGTGTACTCTACACGGTTACTTCCGGTGATGAACCCGGGGCAATCATGGAAATTTACAATTTCATTGACCTTCTTGGATTTGAGGTAATTGCTGCTGGGAAGGGGAAAAATAATGTCCTTGACAGAACAGCAACACCGGATTCGGTTGCTGAATTCGCGAAAAAACAGGTCATTAACCCAAGACTTATTTGTTCGTTCATTGATGGATCAAAGTCGATGGTTGAAATGACAGTACTATCGAATGCCACCGGACTTGTTCCTGATATAAGAGGCATGCATGCCCCCAGGGTCGATGTAAAGGACCTGTCGACTGTTTTCAGGCTCAAGGAAAATGGCGGTATTTTGAAAAGAGAAGGAGTTGTCGACTTTGTCATCGGTAATGTAGCTCCTGGTGTTTTTATGGTGGTACGCCATGAGGAAGAAATTGTAACGGAGGACCTGAAATATTTAAAATTAGGCGAAGGTCCCGTCTTCACTATTTACAGACCATATCACCTGGCAAATATTGAAACTCCTACTTCAATTGCCTACGCTGCGATATACAGGGAACCGATCCTTGTGGCAAAGGGAAAGCCTTACAGCGAGTCAATCACTGCTGCCAAACGGGATATTAGGGCTGGTGAGATGCTGGACGGAATAGGAGGATATACAGTTTACGGCTCAATCGATGAATATGATATATGCAGAAGGGAAAATCTTTTACCTCTGGGCCTTGCTTTTGAGGCCAGAGCCAGGAAGAACATTAAAAGAGATGAGTTCATAACATACGACATGGTTGACCTGAAGGAGACATTGCTGCTTGATTTCCGACGTAAGCAGGATAAGCTATATTCCAAAATATAGCAGCTTCTTACCATGAAGATTATTTTTTGTTACGGTTCATTTGTGAAGGGAGTTTGCGATGGACAGATATGAGCTTATAGTACTTGGTGGAGGCCCGGGCGGCTATGTGGCAGCCATCAGAGCAGCACAACTTGGTAAGAAAGTCGCAATAATCGAAAAGGATAAATTTGGCGGGGTTTGTTTAAACCGCGGGTGTATCCCGACGAAGACAATACTCTCATCCTCTCACCTCCTCGATCTTATCAAGAGGTCGCAAGAATTCGGAATTAAAGTTGGTTCCTATTCGATCGATATTATTAAACTTATGGAGAGAAAGGAAAAGATTGTATCTACCCTGCGTAAAGGAGTTGAATTTCTGCTTAAGAGCAATGATGTGGATATGTATAAAGGTTTTGGTAAGCTGATATCTAATAATAAGGTCGAAGTGGAAGTAGATGGGACCAATCAGATAATAGAAGGCGATTATATCCTCATCGCCACCGGATCTGAAGCTCTTGTACCGTCTGCATTTACATATGATAAGAACGTTGTAATCACAAGCGACGAAGCGCTTGATATGAAAAACATCCCCGGTTCCGTGATTGTGGTTGGTGGGTCGGCTGTAGGCCTGGAGTTTGCAACAATTTACAGTGTATTTGGTGCCAATGTGACTCTGATTGAGATGCTCCCGCAGATAGCCCCAACTGAGGATTTGGAGATTTCCGATGCGCTTTTAAAAAGCATGAAGAGGAGGGGGATCGATATTAAAACTTCCACGAAAGTGTTGAGTGCGGAGACTGTGGGATCAGCGGCCGAGGTTGAAATTGAATTAGAAGGTGAAAAACAGAAATTAAAGGCCGATATAGTCCTGGTTGCCGTCGGCAGGGAGCCAAATACACAGGGAATCGGCGCTGAGGAAATCGGTCTGGAGTTAGAGAGGGGATATATTAAGGTAGATGAAAGACTTAAGACATCAAGGCCGAATGTTTACGCCATCGGAGACGTCATTGGTGGGATGATGCTTGCACATGTCGCCTCTCATGAAGGCATAGTTGCGGTTGAAAATGTGTTTGGCGAATCGAAATCAATTAATTATTCAAATGCCCCCTCATGTATTTACACCGACCCCGAGATAGCAAGCGTGGGATTTTCTGAACAAAAATGCAAGGAGATGGGATATGATTATAAGGTGGGGAAATTCCCTTTCTCCGCAAACGGCAAAGCGCTTGGCGAAGGAGAGAGAGAAGGGTTTGTGAAGGTCATTTCAGATGTGAAATATGGTGAAATACTTGGAGTACATATATTTGGAGCGCATGCCTCAGCCATTCTGCACGAGGCAGTTGTCGCCAAGGCATCTGATTTAGTGGTAGATTCGGTTTCGGAGGTTATTCACATCCATCCGAGCTTGAGCGAGACTGTTATGGAGGCGTTCATGGATGTGGACGGAATTTCAATACATAATCCAAAAAGGGTGGTGCTTTAGGTGGTCGATGAATATAAGACCATACTTCTGTGTCTGCAGTGCGGCGAAGAAACCGGGCATGAAGTCACTTACTACAAGGATTTGATTCAATCGGTCAGGTGCATGAAATGTGGTTATAAAGTTGACATTAACCGAAAGTGGCTTGAGGAGGTATTCTCAGAAAATTTCATTGATAGGGTATTCTCAGCTCCGCATCAGATGACCGATGCGATGAAAAAAGCCGTCGCATTGCTTTTGCCTTTTGTGCCCAAGAGATTGATCACTGAGCCATATAAGGTCGCTAAAGAGATACTTGATGTTTTGACGAGAGATAGGTAGTAGCGGCCGTTTCTTTTTAAGTGGTCACTATTAGCGCTGAATTTTTACTTGCAGAAGGCTGAACGATTCTTTTGTAATTTCCTTTAATGCCTGTATGTCTACAATGTTACCGGTTATCTCTTGAATGGAGGTCATCTTAACACCACTTAAACCGCATGGGATTATAAGGTCGAAGTGACTGAGGTTTGTGTTCGCGTTAAGCGCGAAGCCGTGGTAGGTGATCCACTTTGTGATCCTGACCCCGATTGAAGCTATCTTTTCTTTTCCTACCCATACACCGCGCAGGTTTGGTTTAGTGGTTGCTTGAATACCGAACTTCAGACAAATATTTATTATTATCTCCTCCAGCTTACTTATATACCACCTTACATCAGTTCGAAAATTTTTTAAGTTGATTATCGGGTAGCAGACGAGCTGTCCAGGTCCGTGATATGTTATGTCACCACCTCTATCGGTCCGAGATATGCTTACTCCATTTTTTGCCAGCTCACCCCGGTCTGCCAGCATGTTAAGATCGCTGCTCTTATTGCCAAGCGTTATTACGGGGAAGTGCTCAACAAAGATTATGTAGTCAGTAGGATCCCCATTGGTCTTTTTCTGCACGAGGCTTTTCTGAAGGGTCAGTACTTCATCGTATTCCATTATGTTCAGGTCAATAAAGCTGAAATCTCTCATCAAGTCATCCATTTTAGCAAAAAGCGAATCAAGAATCTTTATATATTGTATAAATATATATTTATGCTAATATATAATTGATTTTATTGAGGGTAAAACTCCTGTCTTTGGCTTTTATTCTTTTATTATATCCTGCCTCAAATCAGGTCCCTATAGTTGAGGATACCTCCTTTGAATTACCAGTGGAAGGAGATATGGTCACCGATTACATGCAAAAGTACAGGCTCGACGCTGATGAATCTCATTTTCACTGGGGTCTGGATATAGAAGCAGAGGAGGGTGCCTCGATAAAATCCTCAGGTGCTGGAGTGGTCAGCTTTGTCGGATGGACTCCGGCGGGTGAGATAACGGTCGCAGTGACGCACGAAAGCGGCATCAGAACGACTTACCTGAATTTTGCGAGGGTATTTGTAGTTGTTGGCCAGCATGTATCAAAGGGCCAGACGCTGGGGATTCTCGGTGAGAGCAAAGATCCCTCCAGTGAAATTAATCACCTTCATTTCGGAGCTATATATAATGGCCACTATCTAGATCCGAAACTCCTTTTCCTGCTTGATATCAAGGATATAACCGGCTTGATCAATCTCACTGAAGAGCTTGATGCCGGTGAGGATATTTTGCAAGGACAGTTATCCCAACACTCATATAGCCTCCCGGCTTATGGCTTTGCGGATTCAGAGATATCTGACAAAAACGCCTTTATTAATTATCTGAGGGAAGAATATCCAAAGCTAACTAAAGCATATCACTGGTACTGGGATGGGGATATGTTTTCGACTGAAAGCAAGGAGGAGAGGGCAAGCTATTTTGATGACAAGAAAATCGTGTTTGTGTCCGGGCTTGGGTCAAATTCTGACAAGAGTTCGATAATTAAGCTAAAGGATGAGATGGTAGAACAGTTTGAGCTGGAAGATGATCAGGTCTTTCTATTCTCATATGACTACCCAAATGCTGAATTCAAGTCCAGTGATACGACAAAAGATTTGAATGAGTCAGCGGACGATTTAAAAAACTATCTTGAGGACATAAGGCAGCAGACTGGAATGCAGGAGGATGAAAAATTCATAATCATAGCGCATAGCCAGGGAGGCCAGGTGGTCAGGCAGTATATAGTAAATCACACTGAATTCGCGGAAAAGGAGCTGGATATATTTTTTTCGATTGCCTCTCCTAATGAAAGCGCATGGCTACACGCTATAGCTTAAACTCAACTGTTAGCCTGTTTGGATCAAACCTTCTTTTACCGCTTTTACTTACGATCACCCTATCTATCAACAAACAGGCTAATGCTCTCTTTTCTTCAATCTTTGCGCTATCTCTTATTAAATCTATATCTACATTAGTAAGATAACTATAATCTATCGTTTCTTCTTCTCTATGATCTTCAAGTTCCGCAATCCTCATTAAGAGATCATCTCTGATTTCTTTAAACCTGCTCTTATCAAGTTTGCTCTCAACATAGTAATCCGTTTCAATAATTCTAAGCCTCTTTTTTAATTTTCTTATATGATCTGAATTATCAACTATTTTGCTTTCTATTTTCATTTCAGAAAGCTGAGGTTGAATCTCTTTAATTCTTTTAACAATCAAATCCCATACATATTCATCAACTCTATTCTTATCGATGATAACGCCAACACATAGATCACCTCTCCAGTTTGACCTCTTATCACACCGATAAATTATATAATTTTTAGAGCCTGTATTAGTTGACATTTTGCGCCCACAGTGAGCGCAGAAAATTAAGTTCTTAAGAAATACGTTATATCCTCTAACACCTGAAAAATTGGCTTCCCGCAAGCGATTTGCAAATTCAAATTTATTTTTATCAATAATCGGTTGATGATTGCCCGGTAGCCAATCGTCATGATAATTTACCATCCCGATATATGTTTTATTTTCAATCATTCGCAATATAGTTGAATGGCAAAAGTCATAACCTTTAATTGTTTTTATCCCTTTTTCTTTTAGATACTCATAAACCTTGAAAGGTGAATGAGTAGCAATATATATATCAAAAATCTTATTTACGATGCTGGCTTCCGATGGCTCGATGATAAGTTGCTTATTTATTAATCTATAACCAAAGGATGGGTTTACTGTCCTTCCCTGCATGGCAATATCTCGCATTGCAAACTTAATTCTACTGACAATCATTCTTCTTTCAAACTTTGCGAATACTCCATATATATCTGAAATTAAATCTTCCTTATCATCATTTAGATCAATGATTTTATCTATCGTGGCGATCTTTATATTGCGATCCTGGAATAACATCTTGATTTGCCAAAACTCATTACCCCTAGAGAGTCGATCTTGTTCATAAACTAAACAATAATCAGGATCAGTTCTTATTTCGATAATATCGTCAAGCAGTTCCTGGATTTGGGGTCTATCTTTTATGTTTTTGCCAGATGCAATTTCCGTATATTCTTTTAATACCTGCCAGCCATTTTTAATAGCAAGTTCATTTAAGGCTCTTTTCTGTGCAGGTAGACTGATTTTATCTTCTTGCTCTTTCGTTGAAACCCTATAATAGATTACGCAGGTGGGCATTTATTTTAGTTTTGCTTGAACACAGGTAATATCATATGTTATTTCTTTTATCTTTAAATTATTGATAGCATTTTTTTCAATAAAAAATGAAAAGCTGCTAAATGCGCCTCCCTCGATACCATCAATAGCATTATCAATATAATTTGTTTGGCTTGTTAATAAATAATTAGATGAATCATAAAGTGAAAGTTTTAATTGGACAAAATATAAAGTTTCAGAAGAATTATTTTTTACAGTACCAGTTATTTCAATCCAATCAGAGCCTTGATCATATTTAATATTTTGTGTACCTATATATTTCGTATAATCCTTTTGTTGTGTCTCAGTTGTTTCGGTTATTGAATTTAAACAACCCCATATTCTCCAAACAACAAAAATTATAACTCCAATTATAATTAATGAAGTTATTATATTTGCTGGATTTTGTTGTTTTTTCTCTTCCCCCATTTTTACCCACTCTTAATTTTGTAATATCCTATATGAAAAAAATAATAATTGTTTATTTTTTGTCCAATGCTTTTAATATATTATCTAAATCATCATGCAATCCATTAATATCATCAGGCAATGATTTAATAGCACACTGATTATTGCTCCACCACTCACAATTATTTTTTTGGCAATCTGTTTTTAATATAGGACATAATTTGTTTGACACTTAAACCCCCCAGAGCCTCATTTTTAATAACCCTTAGAACAATCCCATCATGAAATTTCTTCAGATATCTTTTTGCTTTCGATTTTTTTCTTCTCTCCTTCTTTATTTTTTAAGTAATTTTCATCACAATTCTTTTCAAATTCATCATCTATAAGTTCAAATTCACCATGAAGCATTATTCGGTATTCTCTAAACTGAGTAGCTTTTATATTTAAAACTTCTGCTATTTTTTCAATATTATGTTTATATGGCTTGAAATGACCAGATACCCAACGAGAAACAGTAGCGGGTTTAACACCAACTTGTTTGGCAAGCCAATCTTGAGTTTTATCTTTTTCATATAATAATTTTGGTAAAAGATATTTAATTCTGTCATTCATAAAATATATTTTAAATCACCTATTGACAATTATGTTAAAAGTATTACTATTACTGTTAATATAATTATTAAGGAGAAAATATGAAATTGAGATTAATAGCTGAAATCGAAACAGATAGATCGATTGTAGATGAGGACGAGTTTAAGGGTCGCATTCAATATGATTTACAAAGAACTATTTTAAGAAATATGGCTCACGTAACAAACAATGAATTAAATGTAAAAATAAAGATAGATTGGCAGAATGAATAAACTCAAAGAGATTTTAGACAAACAGGGTAGGTCGATTAATTGGCTTGCCCAAAGGTCTGGATTATCCAGACAGACAATATGGAACGTCATAAAAGGTAATAATATTCCTATAAATAAAACAAAAGAAAAAATATCTAATGCTCTCGATTTACCACTCAATGTTATTTTTTTTGATAAGAAATTAACATTTACAGAAATATTAATAAATAACCCCTCGTCCTCGCCACAGAATAAGCTAGGAGAAGAGTAATGAGCAAAACTAATATCAGGATACCTATTAAATCAAAAAATAACAGTTCTCCAGCACAGAGCAAGCCACCAGAAGCCCATAGCGATATGGACAAATTAAACATTCCTGAACTTCAAAAACTTCTACATAGAATCTTTACTCGATTGGGGATAGCACCATGATCGATTACATATTAGCCGTAATTGGTATAGCAGTTCCATTATTCATAGTGCTTATGGTTGTGATCTTCATTATCTATTTGATATCAGGAGCGTTTAAGTGAACTCAACCCTTCTCGTCGGCCACTATAAAGTTTATCCATATGATCCTAAAGTTTCATCTCCCCAGCAAGTGGCCGGCGAGACTTTAAAAACATTCTGCAAAGACTGTATTTGCAATAAACACACCTGTAATTACTTTTTTTATAAATGCGCCGATTGTCATCTGCGCAAACCAAAGACAGCCTGCGCCCGCAAAATCTGCTGTTGAAAGGAGATGAAATGAATACAACTTTACTAAAAGAAAAAAAGCATCTCATAGAGGATCACTGCATAGAAGGCAAGTCATCAGTCTTAGATGAGGATGATCTGCTAACAGGGATCAGGAAGGCAATAGAAAGAGTAGACGATCTTAACGGCAATGATCCAGATTGTGATCCTCTTTTAAGAATAGCAAAAAGATATATCAGCTCAGCTAAGAGCATGAATAATTTTCAGGGATTTACATTTGTCGAGATTGCCGAACATTTGGAAAACGGAAAATTAATAAGGAGTGATAAATAATGAAAGATACAGTGCAGTCCTTTGAGGATTGGGCAAGAACAAGGATTCAAAACTTAGAACAAGAAACCAAAGACCTAGAACAAAGAGTTACCGATTTAGAGCATGAAGTAAATAATCTTCAAACATAGAAGGAGATGTGAATAATCAACATGTATTGCTCTTATTATCTTTCTGAAGGTGATCAGTTAGAGGTCGCAGTAACATCAGAAAAATTATCCTCTGGAACCGAAGAGGTAGGAATCAGGTTTATTGAAATTATTGGAGGGAATCAATCATCTCACTTCACAATCAAATTCAGGGGTAAGGCTTTTGATCGGGCGATTGAACTTGCTCAGGATTTATCAGACAAAGTGATCGAAGCTTTCAAAAAGTCGAGAAGAGAAGATTTAGGAACCAACTCAGGTAAGGGTGGTGATGTGCAGAAAAAGAATATAAAGGGGTTAAGTGTATTAAATTCTCAAAACATGGACCGGGTCCGGTGATCCGGTCCTACTATTAAGCGAGGTAAGTTTAGCATGGAAGTAGCTGTTAAAAGGGAAATTCAGAAAGTAAAAATAGATTTTAACAAGGCACATATAACATATCAAAATGCTAATGGTCAGCCGATAGTCGGAGTTACTACAGCTCTTGGGCTTTTAGATAAACCAGCTCTTATTTTTTGGGCATATAACAAGGGCAAGGCTGGAGAGAACTTATATGAAAAAGGCGAATCGGCAAATATCGGAACTGTTATCCACGAAAGAATAAAAGCATTCTTTCTTGGCTACGAAATAGACAACTACAACATAAGTCCAGAAGTATGGGATTTATCCACAAATAGCCTGAGTTCATTTTTTAGTTTCACAAAAGGCAAAAAGATCGAGCCAATTTTAATAGAATCGGCATTGATAAGTGAAAAATACCAATACGGTGGAACATTAGATTTTTATGGTAGGATCGATGATATCCTAGAGTTGTGGGATCATAAGACAGGTTCAGGTATATATGATACGCACATATATCAGTTGGTCGCACTATCTAATCTGCTAATCGAAAACGGATATGACCCGCCACAAAGATTAAGACCAATAAACATTCCCAAAAGTTCAGATGATAGCTTTGATGCACCCGATCTAAACGCAAGCGAACGAGAAGATGAATTCCAAATATTTTTAAATCTCAAAGATATTTATTACTTGCAAAAGAAACTCAAATTAAAAAGAAAGGGGAAAGTTTAATGCCAATAAAAGATTTTGAAGGAAGAGGAAGAATACCGAGACTCGGTAAGATCAGGTTAGGCGAAAAGGTTCATGGTGAGAAATCGGATTATCCGAAGGCTACTGATCATTTTGTCTGTCCGACTGAGGTGAGAGCAGTTTATGGAGACAAGCCAAAAAAACTTGAGATTTCATTCCATACCGACAAAATAGAAGAAATATTCCCTCAATATTACAAGCGGTATGGAAAATCAACTGGTCTGGTCTGTAAGGGCGATGGAGAGATAGCCAACCTTATCAATCCAGAGACTAGTGAGTTTGAAGAAATTGAGTGTCTTGGTCGAGGTTGCGATTGTTGGAAGAAGGATCAATGTAAAACAATAGGCAATCTTTATTTCATGGTTCGGGGCGTTAATCGCTTTGGGGTCTATCAGCTTGATACATCAAGTTATAACACGATCTTGAATATCAATGGCGGGCTTGATTATGCGAAGAGATTAACAGGTGGAAGATTAGCATTAATTCCCTTCATTCTCGAAGTAATACCCCAAGAGGTAAATCCAGAGGGTAAGAAAAAAACTGTCTATGTTTTAAGGCTTGAAGCAGACATAGCTAAGATGATGAAGTCTCTTGATCTTAACCCGCAGGAACTATTTTTAGAGTCTGCTAAACCAAATGAAATTGAAGAGGATTTATACCCACAGGAATTAGTTGACTCCAATCAACCCGATGATGGCGGGATTAGCAAGGCTCAGTTAAAGAAGGTATTCGCCTGTGTTCACGATCTTGGCTGGACGAATGAGGACGCAAAAGCATATATCTACGAAAAGTATAATGTCAAATCCACTAAGGAACTTACAAAACCACAAGCCTCTGATCTCATTGAATACCTTACAAAAGAAATCGAGAGCTTAGAAAGAGCCACAGAAAAAGCAGAGATTAATGATCAAAGTGATAACCCATTCTTAAAAGAAGAACCTGCAGAACAAGAAACCTTAGAGGTGAAATAATGAGCGAGATCACAAATTACAATGAGGCAAGGAAAGAGTTAAGAGCTATAAAAAATTTAATAATAAAACT
>Ga0315293_10000267_pt1 | contig 46719 bp, 42 predicted proteins | sample YL17G13_20_MG_FD_203071 | JGI IMG/M metagenome (GOLD analysis project Ga0315293, IMG submission 203071) | Sediment microbial communities from Yellowstone Lake, YNP, Wyoming, USA - YL17G13_20 | ecosystem: Environmental > Aquatic > Freshwater > Lake > Sediment | place: USA: Wyoming | collected... | reverse complement strand
CTGATGAGTAGACCACGACGCCTCCGGTTCCCCATACGAGTCCCCCCGACCCGTTGACGCGCTGCACGCGGACGTCAGAGCCGTCGATGTAGGCGACAATGGCGTTTCCGTAGGTATCGCGGCCGATGCAGGGCCATTTCTGCAGAGTGGTTCCCGAAGCGACGGCAATCCCTCCCGACGCCCAGAGAGGCTCGCCCCTCGAGTCGATCCGCTGCAAATAGATGTCGCCCAAATTTGCCGGGTTCCGGTTGTCCTGCCATACGATATAGGCGCCGCCGGCGTTGTCGCCGACCATCTGCGCTGCGGATTGCGCGTTCGCGAGCGCCGCGACAGGGACGCCGTCCGGGCGCCACTGCGCGCGGCCCGACGAAGGCAGGCCGAGCGAGAAGGCGAGACAGAGAATCGCGACCGGTTTGAATATCATCCTCATTTCGAATCCTCCTTTATCTGGTCAGGACCATTTTCTTTGTCTCGCTGAACGTTCCCGCTCGCAGGCGGTAGAAATAGACGCCGCTCGCGACGGCGTGGCCGTTCGAGTCGCGTCCGTCCCATGTTTCCTTGTAGAGACCGGCGCTTCGCGGCCCGTCGACGAGCGTGCGAACGAGCCTCCCCGAGACGTCATAGATCGAGATCGTCATGCGTCCCTGTGCCGCGAGGCCGAACTGGATCGTCGTCGAGGGGTTGAAGGGATTCGGCACGTTCTGAGTGAGGTACGTCGCCGCGGGCGTCTTCGGCGTTTCGGCTTCCGTCACGTCGTCGGGCCCGACAAGCCCGAACGTGCTTTCGTTGCCGTGAATGTCGATCGCCGAGAGCTTGTAGTAGAAGCCGCTGTCCCAGCGCCAGTCGTCGTCGAAATAGGTCTTATCCGGCCCCTCGTAAAGGCAATTGCCCGGGCCGGGAGTGAAGTCGGAGCTCATACCCCGGTAGAGCGCGTAGTGGGAGAAATCGTCATCGGCCAACGCGGCGATCTTCCCGTAACCCCACGAGAGAATGAGGCCGATCGGATCGAAGCTCTGCACGGCTGAAAAATTCGGGGGTTCCGAGGGGAGAATATTGTCGATCGAGCAGCCGCTGTCGGGCTGAGATTCCCAGAAGGTGAAATGATCCGTTCCATGGGCCATGACCATGAAATGATGCAGTCCCGGGTCGGCCGCCGTTGAATCGAAGAGCGTTGCCGCCTGGGCGCTGTACGCCTCCGAGACCGTCGCTTCGACGTACTCCAGAAGCTCCCAACCCGCCGCGGCGCCGCTCGCCTTCGAGATGTAGTAGACCGGCTTGACCGAGGCGCCATCCAGCATCGTCGGATCTGCGCCCTTCGCGCCGCTCGCGAGAAGCGCCTCGAGCTGGGCCGACGGGATCATTCGCCAAACTGAATACCGGTCGATCACGACCGCCATGATTGTTTCGAGTCTCGACTTCTTCCAGGTGACCGTCACGTGGCCCCCCTGATCGAGGGGCACGTCGAGGACGGACGTGATCGTGGGAGCGGGGTAGCCCCAGTAGCCGTTGCGCTCGATGCGCTGGGCATAAACGTCTGCGGAAGAGCCGCTCCGGTAATCCTCCCACGCGAAGATCGCGCCTCCGACCCCGTCCGAGGCGATGCAGACACGAACTTGATCGTTTGCCACGCTGCACGCTGCGACTCCGTTGGTGCTCCAATCCGGCAGGCCGTCGGACAAGAGCTTTTGCGCATATATGTCGCGATAGACCCCGGGACGGTAATCCTGCCAAGCAACGACGGCGCCGCGATCGCCATCCGCCACAAGAACGGGATAATCCTGTACGCCCGTGGCGGCGCAGACCACGTTTCCGCCGGCATTCCATTCGCGGTAGCCGAGATAGCCGATTCTCTGGGCATAGATGTCCTGGTCGAGTCCTACTATTTGAGCCCATGTGATGATCGCGCCGTTCCAGCCGTCGGAAGCGATGGCCGGGTGCCACATATCGGTAACTGTTGTATTCACGAGAACGCCGTTCGAAGTCCAGTCGATACTGCCGGACCTGTCAATTCTCTGCGCGTAGATAAGCCAGTCCGCGCTGTTGCGATAATCCGACCATGCCATGATCGCGCCACCCGCATCATCGGAGACGATGCACTGAGATTGCTGCGCATTCACGGCGTTGCAGATGACCCTGCCGTTCGCGGTCCATGCGACGGCGCCCCCGGCGCCGATCATCTGCGCGTAGATGTCGCTCGGGCCTCCGCGGTGGTCGTCCCACGCGACGATCGCGCCGCCGAGGCCGTCCGTGGTGAGGCAGGGCTCGTTCTGCTCGAACGAGTTGGTGCAGATGGCGACGCCGTTTGCGGTCCATTGAACGCCGCCGTTCGCGTCGATCTTCTGGGCATAGATGTCGGCGTTCCCGCTGCGGTTGTCCTGCCAGGCGATGATTGCGCCGCCCGTTACGTCCGAAATGATCTTAAAATTTGTCTGGTCGGTCGCTGCGGCGCAGATCGACACGCCCCCGGCGGTCCATTGCATCGTTCCGGCCGCGTCGATTCGCTGCGCGTAGAGATCGATACTGCCGCTGCGGTCGTCACCCCAGATCACGATGGCGCCACCGGCGCCGTCGGAAGCGATTTCCGGGGCTCCGTACGATATAAAGCCCGTGTACAATGGGATCCCGTTCGTCGTCCAGATAACGCTGCCCCATCCATCGACTCTCTGCACGTAGATGCCGCTGCCGGGGGCGGCGCTCCGGTAATCCCGCCAGACGAAGATGGCTCCGTCCGCGCCGTCGGAAACGGCTTTGGGCATGCGCTGGTCGTACGTTTCCGAACCAATAGGAATGCCGTTCTGAACCCATGCCGCATGCAGGCTCGCCGCGGCGAGAAAAATGACGGAGCAGAGAAGCAAGAAGGATTTTGCTGCCTTACCCATTGCGGAACCCCCTATGATAGAAATGGATAATTAAGTGCCCATTCTAGCATAGATTACAGGAGATTTCAATAGTGAATGGAGGTGGATTCCGCGGCATGAAAATGCGCAGACCCGGCTCCGCGCCGGAAGTGTCCGCGCATTGTGACGACCGTTCTATATCTTGTAGCCGCGCGAGAACAGATTCGTGAAAATAAGCGCCATCGCGCTCGGGATCGTCCGGAAGATGTACGGATAATTCTCGATCGCCTTCGGCGGCCTGAGGTAGAAACCCGCGTACGCCTTGAAGAGAAACCGGTTCAGCACCTGCGGCGTGATCTTGTCGAGCTTGATCGTCGGGTGGAGACCCGAGTACATCGCCCAATTCTTCGTGAGGAGCTTCTCCTTGACCTTCTCGAAGAGCTTCGTGCCGGGATACGGCGTCAGCAGCGAGAACTGCACCCTGCTCGGGTTGAGCGCCTTCGCGAAACGAATCGTCTCCCGCATCGTCCGCTCGTTGTCGCCGAGGGCGCCGAGGATGAAGGCGCCTATGATCTTCACCTTGTTTTCATGCAGAATGTCGACCGCTTTCTTCGCGTCCTCGACGGTCGACTTCTTCCCGTACTCGTTCAGGATCTCCTGGCTTCCGCTTTCGAACCCGAGGAACATCCATTTGAGCCCCGATTTCGCCATTACCTTGACCATGCCGGGATTCTTCACGACCGTTTCCACGTGGGACATCGCTTCCCAGTTGAGGTCGTATCCGCCCGCGATGATCCGCTCGGAGATCTTCGCGGCGCGGTCGGGGTTCAACGTGAAGTTGTCGTCTATGAAGTTGATAGCCCGGTAGTCGTACTTACGGTAGATGAGATCGATCTCCTCGAGGAGGCCGTCGACCGAACGAGGCCGCCAGCGGACGCCCGAGAACTGCGACGACGAGCAGAAGTTGCAGTTGAAGGGGCAGCCGCGCGAGGTGATCATCGTCGTCATGGGGCGGCCGTCGATTTTTTCCTTGTAGCTGCGCAGCGACAGGAGCTCGCGCGCCGGCAGCGGCAGCGAATCGAGGTCGGTGATGAAGGCCTCGTTCGGCGTCCTCACGATGGCACCGTCGGCCAGATAGGAGAGACCCCCCACATCGTCGATCGGAATTTCGTGCGAGAGATATCTCACGAGCGAGCGGAATGCGTACTCTCCCTCGTTCCGTATGATGTAATCCACGTCGCCGCTCAGAAGGGCGTCCTCGTCGAAGAAGCTCACGTGGGGGCCGCCCATCACGACAGCGGCCCCGGCGGCTTTCGCGAGCCTCGCGATCTTCATCGACGTCGAGTATCTCGCCGTGTCGGCCGAAACGCCCACAATGTCGTAGCCGCCGTAAGGGAAGCGCTTCCAGCTTTTCTTGTTGATGTTGAAATCCTCAATCTCGACGTGGTGATCATTCGTCAGGTTGGAGGCCATGTATGCGAGACCGAGAGGGGGTCGGCTGAGGCCCATGCTGTAGTAGCCGAAGCCCACGGGCGGGTTCACGAATAGAATTCTCATAATCCTTCTTTCACCTGAAATACCCCGCAACGATCATTTGGTCGGAAACAATATCACGGGGTGTATTAGCGGCATAAGCCGTTCAACTATTTACTGTTACCCTAAACTATCATTTGTCTGAAAACAAGTCAAGATTATAAAAGGAGATTTTTCTTGAATGCGGTTTTCATGTTGTCCGCCCAAGGGCAATGACGTACTTTCAATTGATGATGGGCATTGAAATCTGGAACAACCCCCTGGCCTCGGGCGGCCACGAGGCACGGGAGATTCTTCTCGGGCATTTCGGGCTGAGCGCGGGAGATCCCGAGCTCGAGACGCTGCGCCGCATCGTGGCGAGCTACTCGAATCTCCCCTACGAGAACCTCACGAAGATCATCAAGAAGTTCACCGCGCACTCCCCCGACGAGCGGCTCCGCGGTCCCGTTGAAGTCGTGAGCGGCTTCGTCGAGCATCACACCGGGGGGACATGCTTCTCGCTCACGTACTGCCTCGGCTCGATCCTCGCGAGCGCCGGCTACCGGTGCTACCCCGTCATGGCCGACATGAAGCGGCCCAATATTCACTGCGCGCTCGTCGTCGAGATGAACGGGCAGCGTTATTTCGTCGATCCCGGCTACCTTGTCGGGGAGCCGGTCGAGCTCACGGGCACGCCCGTGCGCATAGCGACGACCTTTGGGATCGTCGAGCTGAGGCCGCGGCAGGGGGAACGCTACGATCTCTTCACGCTCGAGAGGGACGATCGAAAGTGGCGATACACGGCGAAGACGGTCGCCGTCTCGCATGCCGCATTCATGCGCTACTGGCAGGATTCGTTCTCGCTCCCGATGATGAATAACCTGTTGCTCACTCGGCTCACGCCGGAGGGGCATCTCTACATCAAGAACCATCACCTTCGCATGAAGGGACCGCAGGGCAAGGTGAACGAGAACATCCGGAGCGGTCTCGAGGCGCGGATAGCTGCGGAGTTTGGCATCCCCGGCGACATCACCGCGCAGGCGCGCGAGCATCTGGAAAGGCTGAGGAGCTCATGGCGCATGAGCGAACCGGCGGGGCTGAAAGAGGCATAAGAACTCATGGCGCATCCGAAAGCGGGAAAACCATCCAAGGGGGCTCCGATAAAGCTCCTCGCCGCGATCCTCGTGAGCCGGGGCTTTGATCCGGAAGGATCGCTTTTCCCCGGGCTCGAGGAGCGCTTCGGGAGGATCGATTACCGCGGGCCGGCGCATCCGTTCACCGGGACGAACTACTATGAAGATGAAATGGGACCGGGATTGAACCGTTTTATTATCTCATTCGAGCCCCTTCGGCAGGCGATGGAGATCGTTCAGGCCAAGCTCGATACCGCGGCGATAGAGGAGGATCTGTCGGGGGACGGCGGGCGGTGCGTGAACATAGACCCCGGCTACATGGATTATTACAAGATCGTGCTCGCATCCTTCAAGGAGGGCCCCCAGAAGATCTACCTTGGGGAGGGTGTTTACGCCGATCCCATTCTCCTGTTCTACGAGGGGGAATACGAAGCCCTCCAGTGGACGTTTCCCGACTTCAAGGCGGGAGTCTACCGGGAGGATTTCCGCTCAATCCGGGCGCTCTACAAGAAGGCGCGCCGGGAAGAAAGTTAATGGAAACGGCAGTTTAGGTCTTGACGCCGAAACACCGTTATGGCACAATCTGTACGAGAATCTAACTCTCTCAACGGGCATACTCCAGACTCCGCGAGGATAAGGAGTATGCCTCGTTTATTTATGCCTGCACCGGGGGCACGGAATTGACCAGAGTTACGCTTTCGGGCGATCAATTCATCCTCTTCGTCCTCGTCCTCAAGATGGGCATCATGGCGGCGCTGGCGGGCGTCCTCATCACGTCGAGCTTCTTCAAGCGGCTCATCTTCCTCGACACGCGGGATACGAGGCAGAACTGGCAGTTCGCGCTGGTTTTCGGGCTGCTGCTGGCGGCGGGCACGGCGGTGCGGGTGCTCGTCGGCTATGAAGGAATGGACCTCTCGCTCTCGGGCACGTTCCTCGTGGGGCTTCTCGGAGGGATGGTGCCCGGCTCGGCCGTCGGTTTTTTCGTGAGCCTGCCGGGTATGCTCCGCGGCGAATGGGGAGCTCTGCCTTTCACCGTGCTCTGCGGCCTGGCCGGGGGGCTCATCCGGGCCCGGACGGCCGACCGCGAGGAGTTCTGGAACTTCTCGCCGTTTTTCATAAATAATATCGCGCGCTCATGGCGCGTGTTCAGCGCCGAGAGGCGGGTGGACTCGCGCGCCGCGATCATGCTGACGCTCGTCGCGCTCGAGGTCGTGCGGACGCTCGTAGGGAATCGTTACGGGGCGGTGCTCTTCATATTCCACCCGGATCATTTCTGGGTGACCCTCTGCGTGTGGCTCACGACCATCGTGTGCGTCGGGATTCCGCTCAAGATCTGGAACAACACGCGTGTCGAGGCGCTTCTCGAGGAGCAGCGCTCGGCCGCCATGCAGGCGCGCTTCGACGCGCTGCGCAGCCAGATCAACCCGCACTTCCTCTTCAACGTATTGAACGCGGCGACCTCGCTCATCTGGAGCGAGCCCGAGAAGGCCCGGTGGATCCTCGTCAAGCTCTCGAGCATTCTTCGGCGGCTGCTCCGCGGCGGCGAGGACTTCGTGCCCCTGAGCCGCGAGATCGAGTTCATCGAGGACTATCTTAGCCTCGAGGTTGCGCGCTTCGGCGCCGAGAAGCTCAGGATCGAAAAGGAGCTCGACCCCCGCGCGCTCGATGTGAGCGTGCCGTCGATGCTGCTCCAGCCGCTCGTCGAGAACGCCGTGCGGCACGGCATCTCGCCGAAGGTGGGGGGAGGCGTCGTGCGGATCGAGGCTCGGCGCGAAGGCGGCGTGCTGCGCGTCACCATCAGGGACAACGGCCTCGGCTTCAAGGAGACGGGGCGCGAGGGCATCGGGCTCAGGAACGTGCGCGAGAGGCTCCGGGTCGCGTACGGGGGGCGCGCCTCGATCGAAATCAGCTCTGAGCCCGGCGAGGGAACTTCGGTTATGATAATGGTGCCCGTCGAGAGGGCCGCAAGCGAGCCCTGAGGCGGGCCGGATGTCCATGCGAGAAAGAAGCGGCTGTGACTGACAAGGATCGTTTTCGCATTTTCATCGTCGATGACGAGGCGCCCGCGCGTAAAGACCTGAGGCGCATGTGCGGCAAGCTCGAAGGGGTCGAGGTCGCGGGAGAGGCGGGGGATGGGCCCGACGCCGTGAAGCTCGTGAGGAAGCTCAAGCCCGACGTCGTTCTCCTCGACATCCAGATGCCGGGTCTCGACGGCTTCCAGGTCGTCGCGCGAATCGCCGACATGGATCGCCTGCCGGCGATCGTTTTCGTCACTGCCTATGATCAGTACGCGATCAAGGCGTTCGAGGTGCACGCGGTCGATTATATTCTGAAGCCCGTCGAGGAGAAGCGTCTCGCGCAGGCGATCGATCGCTCGCGGCGCATCCGTGGGGGAGCCGAGCCGGGTCCCGATCTCAAGGCGCTCCTCAATGCGGTCGGCGCTTCGTCGAAGCGGCTCGCGATCAGGCAGGGGGAATCGCTCGTTATGGTGAATGTGGACGACATTCTCTACGCGACGATCGAATCGGGGAGCGTGCGCGTCGTCGCTCGCGGCCTCGAGGGCGCCGCGAGCTTCCGCTCTCTTGACGAGCTCGCAAAGGAGCTCGGCGGGGTGCGGTTCATGCGCGTCCACAAGTCCTACCTCGCGAACGTGAGCCGGATCTACGAGATCACGCCCTGGTTCAGCGGGAGCTACAAGCTCCGCATGGAGGGGAAGGGCGGCCCCGTCATTCCCCTCAGCCGCGCGCAGGCGCGGGAGCTTCGGAAGCTCCTGAAGTGGTAGCGCGTTTCGCGGCCGTACCGTCCGATTGAGGGATTGCTTCTTCTGAAAGAACGGCGCATATTTTGAGTGATATCCACTCAAATGGAGGTGTCGTTGTGAAGAAGTCGCGCATTTCGGGGGCGGTTCTTGCCGTTATGATAATTCTCGCGGGCGCTTCGATCTCGCAAGCCGCCCGGCTCGCGGATGCATTCACGCTCACCGTGTACGAGCAGACGGGATCCATCAACGCGTACACGTTCCTGTCCAGCGATCCGCTGCTCTACGCAAAGAGATCAGGCTATCCCGGGCCGACCGGCTGGGGCGGAAGCGGGTACGACTTCGGAACGGGCGGGTGCGAGTACTACGATCTCTTCTTCAGCGATTCCCTGGGGAACGTCCTGGCTCTCAGCCCCGGCGATCCGCTGCCGGCGCCCGCGTATCTCAGGATCGTCTGCATGGATCTCAACTGCAACGACGGATCGATTACCCCGGCGCCGTCATGGGTGGGCGCCGGCAACAGTATCGACGCGGTGAAGATCAATTATGGCGGCACGGATTACTGGGCGAACGGAGTTCTGCAGGCGACATACGGTCTCTGCGACGAACCATTCTCGGCGAAGACGTCGAACTTCGCGGATGCCGCCCTCGGCCCGCAGGACGGCGTCATCACGAAGATGGGTTGCGGTCCCTCGGCGCTCACCCTGCGTCTCGGAAATCCGGTGCCCGCTCCGCCCGCTCCGCCCGCGATCACCTCGATCACGGACGTGGGGAACGACCAGGGAGGGAAGGTGCGCATCAGATGGAACGCGGCGCTATCCGATTCCGTCGAAAGCTCGAAACCCATCACGGCGTATGCGATCTGGCGGCGCATCGATCCGCTGCCTCTCGCGATGCAGGACATTGCCCCGTCGGGCGCCTCCGGCGGCGTGATGTTCATGTACCCGCCCGGCGAATGGGACTACGTGACGTCCGTTCCGGCGTGCTGCGAAAAGACCTACTCGACGCTCGTGCCGACGCTCGCCGACTCGACGATTCTTCACGGCATGTATTATTCGGCCTTCTTCGTGCGGGCGCTCACCGCGACTCCGGGGGACTACCTGGACTCCCCGGTCGACAGTGGTTACTCGGTTGACAACATCGCACCGGCGCAGCCCGAGGGATTGCATGGCGTACAGGTCGCGAATGGGCTCAAGATCACGTGGGCGCCTTCGACCGATCCGGATTTCTCGCACTTCGTTCTCTCGAGGGGCACGTCCGAGAACGATCCCGCGCCGGCCCTCCTCGCGGCGCTCACCGGGACGTCGTACATCGATGAAACGTGGACGCCTCAGAGCAATACGTATTACTACATGTTGTCCGCGGTGGACAGGAGTGGCAACGTCGGCGCGTGCAGCGGGCTCGTGCCCGACGAGAACGTCGCGACGCTGCTCGAGAGCTTCTCCCTGAAGGTGGTGGGTTCCCGCGTCGAGCTCGCGTGGCGGCTGTCCACGTGCGATGAGAACATGGAATTCGTTGTTCTTCGCGCGGGTGGCCCCGGTGGGGCGTTCGAGGAGCTGCCCGCGGCAGGGCTCATCCGGGACGGGCTCGGTTTTATGTATCGCGACGCCGGATGCCGGCCGGGCACCGCATATCGATACCGCGTCGAGTGCACGAACGGGGCGAAGACAACGGAGCTCTTCGAGACGGAGCGGATTGTGATGCCCGCGATGCCGCTCGCGCTGTACCAGAATCAGCCCAACCCGTTCAATCCCTCGACGACGATACGATACTATCTGCCCGAGAGGATGCGGGTCGTGCTCGACGTCTACGACGTGTCGGGGCATCTCGTCGCCCGTCTCGCCAACGGAGAGCAGGAGCGAGGCGACAGGTCGGTCCAGTGGGACGGACGCGGCATGCACGGCGATCGCGTGAGCTCCGGCGTGTATTACTATCGTCTCCAGGCGGGGAAAAAGGTCATCTCCCGCACCATGGTTCTCTTGAGGTAGCGGGAGAAGTGATCGATAGAATCAGCGGCTATATCTCCCCGATGAGCTCGAGGAATTTCTTGTACGGAATCGCGATCAGACTCTCGGCCTGGGAGGCTCCATTCGAGAGGCTTATCATCGACACTTTGGCTGCGGTCTCTTCGTCCGGCGCCTCGTAGATGTCGATGAAATCGTACTTCCCGAGGAGTGCGTAGTGCATGAGGAACTTCACCTCGGGGCACTTCGCCTTCACCTGATCGAGCCATGCCCTCCCGAGCTTGGCCCGGTCCCCCATGCGTCGGGAAACATCGGGGGAGAGCTTCGTGAGGAGAATGTACGTCTGCATGTGGTCACTCCTTTCCCCAAACGTGTATTAGCTTTGCGGAGATAAGCTGATTGTACCACGGCCACCGCTGAAGACGAAGGGAAAACGCTCACCTGCCGATGCGGACCATTCCCCCCCAATTTTCGACCGAATCCTGTCAAAGTCTTGTCGTGGGGGCCCCATCGCATAAAATTCACCCAATACACGAGACATTAGTCCGCTCGCATAGAGGAAGGAACGTATGAAATTCTTTCTGGGAATGGACGTCGGAACGGTCAGCGCGAAGTGGGCGCTCATCGGAGCGCGGGACCGGATCGAGGCGCTGAAGGCAAGGGAAGGAAGTCCCGTCGCCGAGGTCTATCCGTTTCCCGACGATCCGGCGAAGGCGATTGCCGTCTCGAGCTACCGCCGCATACAGGGGCGTCCGCTCGAGGCCTCGGTGAAGCTCCTCGGGGAGCTCTTCGAGCACGTGAGCGTCGAGGACATCGGCGGCGCCATCGTCACCGGCTCGGCGGCGAAGCTCGTGGGCGGCGCCCTCGGTCTCCCCGTCGAAAACGAGTTCAAGGCAGCGGCGATCGGGATCGGCACCCTCTACCGGGACGTCCAGAATATCTTCGAGATGGGGGGAGAGAACTCCAAGTTCATCCATATCTCGAACGAGAACGGACAGATAGGCATCGTCGACTACCAGACGAACGGCGACTGCGCCGCGGGCACGGGCTCCTTCATGGACCAGCAGTCGACGCGGCTCCGTTACCAGATCGAGGACGTCGGCGACATCGTCCTCGCCGCGGAGCGCACCCCGAAGATCGCGGGGCGCTGCAGCGTGTTCGCCAAATCCGACATGATCCACGCGCAGCAGAAGGGGTACAAGCCGGACGAGGTGCTCAAGGGGCTCTGCGAATCGGTCGCCCGCAACTTCAAGAGCAACATCGCGCGCGGGAAGTCGGTTCATGGAAAGACCGCCTTCATCGGAGGCGTCGCGCTCAACAAAGGCGTGGCGCGTTCGCTCGCGAGCATCTTCGAGCTCGCTGATATGGATTTCTTCATTCCGGAGGAGGGCGTCCACGTCGCGGCGATCGGCGCCGCGATCATCTCGGGTGGCGGAAACGGCACGGAGACCGCGGGGGCCGCCGCGAAAAGAAATCCGGATAATAAAACGTTCGACGTCGCCGGACTGAAGGAGCGCCTCGCTCACTTCACGTCCCAGGCCGCTTCCGAGTTCCCGGCGGTGAAGCGTCTCACGCGCGACCGCGTTCTTTTCCTCCGCGACCGCGTCGACAAGTACAGTTTCGACGGGCGGAAGCTCCCCGTCGACGCCTACCTCGGCATCGACATCGGCTCGGTGAGCACGAACCTCACGCTCATCGACAACGACGGGCTCGTCATAAAGGAGATCTACCTCCGCACGCAGGCGCGGCCGATCGAGGTCGTGCACGAGGGGCTCCAGGAGATCGAGCGCGAGGTGGGGGACAAGGTGCGTATCCGCGGCGTCGGGACGACCGGCTCGGGCCGCGAGCTCATCGGCGAGCTCATCGGCGCCGATACGATCGTCGACGAGATCACGGCCCACAAGACAGGCGCCGCGTTCATCGGAGATACGATGATCGGAAAAAAGGTCGACACGATCTTCGAGATCGGGGGACAGGACGCGAAGTTCATCAGTATCTCTGACGGGATCGTCGTCGATTTCACGATGAACGAGGCGTGCGCGGCGGGGACGGGCTCCTTCCTCGAGGAGCAGGCGGAGAAGCTCGACGTCAACATCGTCGATCAGTTCGCGGCGCTCGCCTTCTCGAGCGACCGGCCGCTCCGCCTTGGCGAGCGCTGCACCGTTTACATGGAACAGGATGTGTCTGCGTACATGCAAAAGGGCGCCGCGAAGAACGACATCATCGCCGGGCTGGCATATTCGGTCGTTCAGAACTATCTCAATCGAGTCGTTCGGGGCCGCAAAATCGGTTCGGTTATATTTTTCCAGGGAGGCACCGCCTACAACGACGCCGTCGCCGCCGCCTTCAGCGAGGTGCTCGGCCAGGAGATCATCGTGCCGCCCTACAACGGTGTAATCGGCGCGATCGGCGCCTCCCTTCTCGTCCGCGAGAAGGTGCAGGCGCTCGGCACAAAATCGAGTTTTCGCGGCTACGACCTCACCGCTATCAACTACAAGCTTCGCGAGTTCACCTGCCCGGGCTGCACGAACTACTGCGACATTCAGGAGTTCAACGTCGAGGGCAACAAGACGTACTGGGGAGACAAGTGCAGCGACCGCTACCGCAAGCGCGCCAAGGTGCCGCGCAAGCCTGTCATCCCGAATCTCATGACGCTCTACAACGAGCTCCTCGAACGCAATTACATTCCTCTCGTCGAGAAAAAGCTTGGGGCGCGTATCGACACGTCGGCGCCGGGCGCAAGCGGCGTAAAGCCGCGCATCGGCGTTGCGCGTTCGATATACTTCTTCGACCGGCATCCCTTCTGGGGCACCTACCTCTGCGCCCTCGGCGCCGAGGTTGTTCTCAGCCCCAGGACGAACAAGAAGATCGCGCATCAGGGGATCGAGGCCGCCGTCGCCGAGCCGTGCTTCCCGATCCAGGTCGCGCACGGCCATATCCTCGCGCTCCTCGAGCAAGGGGTCGACAGCATCCTCACGCCGAACGTCATCGACGGCGAGACGGACGCGCCCGAGGTCAAGTCGTACATGTGCCCGTGGGGGCAGACGCTGCCGTTCGTGCTTAAGCAGGCGCCTCTCCTCGACGGGAAAGAGGCGCTCATGATGTCTCCCCTCGTGCACTTCCGGCAGGGGGAGAACTTTGTCGAGAAGGAGCTTTGGCAGTACGGGAAACGCTTCGGCGTGTCCCGTGCGCGCCACCGCCTCGCGGTCAGGGCCGGGTACGCGGCGCAGCGGATGTTCCGCGAGGAGTGCGAAGCCGCCGGGCGCGAGGCGCTCGACATTCTCGAGAAATCGGGGGAAGCGGGAGTCATTCTCGTCGGGCGTCCCTATAACGTCATCGACAAGGAAGCGAACCTCGACGTGCCGGGGAAGCTGCGCGACTACTACGGCATGAACGTCATTCCGATTTTCTTCCTGCCGCTCGAGGGGATCGGCATCAGCGACATCAACGACAACATGTTCTGGAACTTCGGGCGCAAAATCCTCCAGACGGCGCGACTCGCCGCGCAGAAGGAGAACCTGCACCTCATCTACATCACGAATTTCAAGTGCGGGCCCGATTCGTACGTGAAGCACTACACGTCCGGGGCGGCCGTCCGCCCGTATCTCACGCTTCAGTTCGACGGGCACTCGAACGACGCCGGCGTCATGACCCGCTGCGAAGCATATCTCGACAGCAAAGGAGTCTTGAGATGGTGGAAGAAAAACGAGGGCTCAAAGGCCGCACCCTCTACGTCCCCCGAATGTCGGACGAGGGAACCAGAGCCTTCGCGGCAGCCTTCCGGTATCTTGGAGTAGACGCGCATCCCTCCCCCGAGGGGGACGAGCGGACCTACGAGATCGCGGGGCGCTTCACGTCGGGGGACGAGTGTCTCCCCGAGCGCGTGACGATCGGCGACTTCCTGAAGGTGGCCGAACAGCCCGGTTTCGATCCGGCGAAGACCGCCTTCTTCATGCCGACGGCGAGCGGGCCGTGCCGCTTCGGGCAGTATTCCCCGTTCCTGAAGCAGGTGCTCCACGACCTCGGCTATGACGACGTTCTCATCGTCTCTCCGACGAGCGCCGACGGCTATTCGAGCCTCGGCGAGTACGCGGGCCCGATGATGCGTCTCGGCTGGTGGGGGCTCGTCGGGAGCGACGCCATCCGCAAGATGCTTCACATCTATCGCCCGCACGAGACCGAACGAGGCGCTGCGGACAAGGCCTGCGACCGCGCGCTCGAGATGTTCTGCGACGCGCTCGCGGACTCCTCCGTGCCGATCGGCGCGAAGAAGCTGGCGCAGCTTGCCGGCGCCCTCGAGAGCGGACGCGACCTCTTCCGCGCGATCCCCGTCGATTTCGACCGCGACACGAAGCTCGTCGGCGTCGTCGGCGAGATATTCTGCCGCCTGAGCACCTTCAGCAACGAGGACCTCATCCGGCGCCTCGAGACCTTCGGCGCGCAGGCGTGGCTTTCCGACATCGGCGAATGGGTGTGGTACACGAACTTCGAGCAGAAGAAAAATCTGAAAATGTACGGGCAGGGGCGTTCCCTCGAGATGCTCAAGGTGAGAATCAAGGAGCACGTCCAGCATTCGCACGAGGCGAAGCTCCTCGCTCCGTTCCGGAAGGAATTCATCGGGCTCGAGGAGCCGCATGACGTCGCCGAGGTGCTCGAGCACAGCGCCCCGTACCTGCCGTATCACGGCTCCCTCGGCGAGATGGTGCTGAGCGTCGGCAAGGCGATCTACATGTACGAAAAGGGCGTGGACGGCATCATCGACATCAGCCCCTTTACGTGCATGAACGGCATCATCTGCGAGTCGATCTATCCGAAGGTGAGCCGCGACTGCGAGGGGATTCCAATCAGGACGTTCTATTTCGACGGCAGCCAGATGGATCTCGAGAACGATCTCGGCATTTTCATGGAACTTGTTTCGAATTACAGCCGTAGAAAGACTAAACAGCGGGTCCACCGGGCGGCCGGACGCCGGGCTGCATAGTTTTTTCATTCCCGAAGGAGGTTCGAGGATGCACCTTTGCAAATCCCGCGCGAGGCGGAGCCTCGCCGCGCTCGCGCTCGTCGTGCTCGTGTCGGTTCCCCTCGCGTACGCGGGCGCGTTGAACGCCGGCGAGACGAAGGCCGCGCCCGCGAAGCTCGCGGCGACCGTCGAGACCTTGAAGAACGGTCTCAAGGTCATTCTTATGGAAGATCACTCCGTGCCGGTCATCAGCCGCTGGACGTTCTACCGCGTCGGAAGCGAGAACGAGCGCCCCGGCATCACCGGCATCTCCCATTTCATGGAACACATGATGTTCAACGGCGCCGGCACGTACGGACCGAAGGAGTTCGACCGCATTCTCGAATCGAACGGCGGGTACTCGAACGCGTTCACGAGCGAGGACATGACGGGCTACTACGAGGATTTCGCGAGCAACGTCCTCGAGCTCTGCATAGACCTCGATTCCGACCGCATGAAGTCGCTCGCGCTCGATCCGAAATACGTCGTCTCGGAGATGGACGTCGTGAAGGAAGAGCGGCGCATGCGCACCGACAACTCGGTCGAAGGCGCGATGTACGAGGAGCTCGGGGCCTTGGCGTACAAGGCGCATCCGTACGGCTGGCCGGTCATCGGCTGGATGAGCGACCTCGAAAAGATCACCCGCGACGACGCGGTGAAGTACTACAAGACCTACTATGCGCCGAATAACGCGATCCTCATCATCGTCGGCGACTTCGATACGAAGAAGGCGATCGAGCTCGTGCACAAATACTACGACGACATTCCCGCGCAGACGCCGCCCGGGCCCGTGCGCACGGTCGAGCCCGAGCAGCTGGGGGAGCGGCGAGCCGAGCTCCACAAGGCCGCCGAGATGCCCGCGGTCCTCATCGGCTATCACATCCCCGACGTGAAATCGAACGACATCTATGCGCTCGACGTTCTCCAGTACGTTCTGTCCGAGGGGGAGAGCTCGCGTCTCTACAGGAAGCTCGTCCGCGACCTCGGGATCGCGGTCTACGCGGGCGCGAACGCCTCCTGGAATATCGCCCCGGCCCTCTTCACCGTCGACGTCAAGGCGAAGCCGGACAAAACGGCCGCGGAGTGCGAGACCGCCGTGTACGGTATTCTCGCCGACATCGCGGCGAACGGGATCACTCCCGCGGAGCTCGCGAAGGCGAAGAACCAGGTCGCGGCGAATTTCTACCGGAGTATGCAGACGGTCAACGGCAAGGCGCGCAAGATAGGCACCTACGAGATCTACTTCGGCGATTTCAACGAGATCCTCAAGGTCCGGGACCGCTACCAGGCGGTCACCGCCGACGACGTGAAACGCGTCGCCGGGAAATATTTCGCGCCGAAGAATCGCAGTGTCGTGACGCTCGTGCCCGAGGCGTAATAACGGAAGGGAAGGCGATATGAAAAGAGTAATGTTCCTGGCGATGGCGACGCTCGTCGCTCTCCTGCCGGCGCTCGCCATGGCGGAAACGGGCGCGGTGAAGCTCCCGCCGCACAAAGAATACGCGCTCAAGAACGGACTGAAGGTCTTCATCATGGAATCGCGCGAGGTGCCGCTCGTGACCCTTCAGCTCCTCGTGCCGGCGGGCTCCGCCATGGACGGGCCCGGCGCGGAGGGGGTAGCGAACCTGACGGGGCGCCTCCTCACGAAGGGCGCGGGAGGCCTCACCGCGGACCAGATCGCCGAGTCGATCGAAGAGGTCGGCGGCGTCATCAACGTGGACACCGGGCGCGACTACGCGACCGTGAACGGCGATTTTCTCGCGAAGGATCTCGGCCGTGCGCTCGATATCATGGGCACAATCGTTCTCGCGCCCGATTTTCCGAAGGAGGATTTCGACCGCGAGAAGGGTCTCGTCGTCGCGGAGATTCAGGGCACGAAGGAGCAGCCCTCGGCGATCGCGACGCGCGAGTTCGTTCGCGTCCTCGACGGCTCGCACCCCTACGGGCATCCGGTCGACGGGAGCGAGGAGACGGTCGGCGCGATGACGCGGGAGAACGTGACGGGCTTCTACAAGAAATACTATGTCCCCGCGGGCGCGATCCTCGCGGTCGTCGGCGACGTCGACGGCGGCAAGGCGTTCGAGCTCGTCAAGGCAAAGTTCGGGGGCTGGAAAGGGGAGGCGGCGAAGGCTGCCGGGATTCCCGCGCTCGCTCCGAAGAAGATTCCCGGGCGCACGCTCTTCGTCATCAACAAGGACGACGCGACGCAGTCGCAGATCAGGATCGGGAACCTCTCGGTCGGACGCAACACGCCGGACTATTTCCCGCTCCTCGTCACGAATTCGGTCCTCGGCGGCGGGTTCACCTCGCGCCTCATGGACGAGATCCGCGTCAATCGCGGCCTCTCGTACGGCGCGCGGAGCGGCCTCACGCAGCTCAAGGCGGGCGGGCTTTTCGGCGTCTACACGTATACGAAGAACAAGAGCCTGCGCGAGACGATCGACGTCGCGCTCGAGCAGCTGAGAAAGATCCGCACCGAGAAAATCTCCGACGTGGAGCTCGCCAAGTCGAAGAAGTACATCACGGGGCTCTTCCCGTTCGACATCGAGCGGAACGGGGACCTCGTCGGCTGGATCACGGACCTCACGTACTACGGCCTGCCGCTCGGCTTCGTCGAAACGTACTGCGCGAACGTCGATAAGGTGACCTCCGACGAGGCGCAGCGGGTCGCCGGGGAGCAGATGTGGCTCGACGACAATCTGATTCTCGTGCTCACGAAGTACGAGGAGACGAAGGGGCAGCTCACGGGGCTCGGAAAGGTCGAGACGATCAGCATCGACGAGGTGAAATAGCGACAGCGTTCGAACGCTTTGCGTATTGAAGCCGGGGCGGATGCGGCGTCCGCCCCGGCTTTTTTTGCGCCCGTGCAGGCCCCGTCGTTCACGAGGCAAAGCAAGCTCCGTGGTTGAATGATTCGCTGAATGAGAGTATAATATCTGCAGTGAACCTCCACGACATTGCCGAAATCATGGGAAGGGGGAATTCCATGAACAAAGTGCTTTTGCTGTGCGCGTTCCTTGTCGCGACCTCGAGCGGCGCCCATGCTCTGCCTTCCGAGCTCTCCGTCGGTCTCTATGCCGATGGAGCGCGTTCCGTTATGTCGGTCTACTATGGGGGGCCTTTCACGCAGTTTGAGATCTGGGTCTGGTGGCTGCCGTCGGAGCGTGGCCTGCACTCGACCATGTTCTATTTGGCGTATCCATCGAACGTGACAGCGCAAACGATCACCCTCAATCCGAGTGCGCAGTTTCTTTTTGGATGCAATGACGGTTACGAGCCGATGTGCGCAACGTTCATTGACTGTCAGCTTGACTGGGTCTGGACTCACCACCAGACCTGCTTTCTCACGGATGCTCAGCCGAGCGTCATTGAGATCGGTCCTCCCGTTGTAAACGGGCTGGAAGCAAGGAACTGCGAGCTTGGCTATCCGGAGGAGCCGGTCACTATCCTCAACAAGCTCGCCATGAACCAGGGTGCCGTCATCGCGGTCGAACCGGAGACATGGAGCGCGATAAAGAGGTTGTTCCGGTGATTGCAAGATAGGGCGCCGTTTCTCGGCGACGGTGGGAACGGTGACGCCCCAGAGCTCAGACGAGGTTCATCGCTCGGATCTCCTGGGCTACCCCTTCCTTGAAAGGTCTCGGCGCATATCCGAGGTCGCGTGCCGCGTCGGAGTAGTCGTACTGTTTGTCCTCGCGGAGCCCCTGGATCTGTTCCGGACGAAGGGGCGTGCGTCCAAACAGCTTCGTCTGCAGGGATGAAGCGGTCTCGACGAAACCGAGCGGCAGCGGCACACACAGAACCTTCTTGCCGATCGTCCCCGCGATGATAGCGACGATCTCTCTCAGCGAATGGGCGCTGCCTCCGGGGAGGTCGTACGTCTTTCCGACGCTCCTTTCGATCTTGAGCGCCGCGAGGATGCATCCGGCGAGATCGGCGACGTGCACCGGCTGGAACAGCGAGCTCCCGCCGCCGGGGAGCGGCACGACCGGCCATTTTTGCGTAAACCGAATGAGCCTCGAAATGTTACGATCTTCGCTGGTCCCGTAGATCATCGTGGGGCGCAGGATGGTGAAAGGAACGCCCGACTCGGCAATGGCTCGCTCCGCCGCTTCGATCTCCTTTGCCTTGTCCCAAGTCTTCGAGTAGACCCGCGTCGAGCTCACGGCGATGAGCCGTTTCATCCCCGCGCACCCTTCGAGCACGGCGCCCGTGTGAAATATCGATGAGATGTGAATAACGACGGGCTCTCCCTGGTAGACCTTCCTGAGGCTCCCGGCGTCCGAGGCATCGCCGCCGGCGATCTTCACGCCGAAAGGGAGGAGCCGTTCCCCGCGCCCACCCGGCCTGCAGAGACATGTGATCGGGGCGCCGCGAAAGGCATCATCGCTCACGAGCAGCCGGAGGAGGGCTTGGCCGGTGTTCCCCGTCGCGCCCGTTATGAAGATCGCGTCCGCCATGAGGCCGCCGGGGCGTCAGAGCGCCTTGACCGTTTCGATCGTGAACTTCGGTGGATACATGATGTGCTTCTTCACCGTGCAGAGATCGACGGCCCGGATGAGCGAGTCCTTGTACTTGTCGGGGAAATCCTTCGGAAGCTCGATCCGAAGCGCTACGCTCGTCACCATATGCGTCTCGGGGTCGCGTTCCATCGTCTGCACGATGCGGACGTTCTCGAGGGAAATCCCGCGGTTCGTGCAGAAATCGAGCACGTAGATCCCGCTGCACGTGCCGATCGAGGCGAGAAACAGGTCGAACGGCGACGGCGCCGTGCCGTCCCCGCCGTTGGTCGCGGGTTGGTCGGTCTTGATCGTGAACCCCTTGAACGACGCGTCGACCTTCTTCTTTCCGGGGAACGTGACGGTGAGCTCCATGTTCGTGTGCCCCTCCCGCGCTGGAAGAAAAAATGCCTGAGGGGGGATTTGAACCCCCACGGGGAATCCCCACTGCGCCCTGAACGCAGCGCGTCTACCAGTTCCACCACTCAGGCATAATCCGCTCGTAAAGCTTGAGAATAATTGAAAATGGAGCCCGTGTCAAGGTCGGGCAACTTCGCCCTTGCACGCGATGGGCCGGCGTATTACGATAGCCCGCAAAAGAAGGAGGATCCCCATGAATAAGCTTCTGGTTCCGGTTCTCTGCCTCATGTTCCTCGCCGGGTGCGCCGGCACGACGAAGGAGATCGACCTCAGCAAGGACACGGCCGAGAACGCCGATTTTTCGAGTGCCGACCTCGCCCGGATCACGGACGGCATGATGAACTCGATTTCTGCGAACGGTTTCTTCCAGCAGTACGTGGCGGAGCATGCCGGCCAGAAACCGGTCATGCTGCTCGCGAAGAGCCTCCTCAACAACACCGACGAGCACATCAACACGCGCCTCATCCTCGAGAAAATCCGCACGCGGATGATCAACGAAGGGCAGGCGCAGTTCGTCGACGATCAGGCGTTCGACCTGGCTCTCGAGCAGCTCAACCTCCAGGCGTCCGACCTCTACGACAACGCGAAGGCCGCGAAGATCGGCAAGTTCGTGGGGGCCAAGTATGTGCTCCGCGGCACGATCAGCAACATCCGCAAGAAGGACGGCCGCGAGAACATCAACTACATGAACGTCACGATGGATATCTTCGAGGTGGAGACGCTCCTCATCAAGTGGACCGATGAAGTCGAGTTCAAGCGCGTTTCGACGAAGGGCGCGCTCAGGTAATGGACGGCCGCGGCTCGCACCGCGTCGCGTCAGCGGGTCTTCCATGTAAACGGGAGGGCGCGTGAAAACGGCCTTTCTCGTGAGCGGCGTGCTCCTCGCGGTCGCCTGCGCGACCTACTCCTCGAGGATGGAGCTCTCGCGCGACCTCTACTACGGCGGCCGATACGAGGATGCGCTCGCCGGCCTCAACAAGCTCGTCAATGACGCCTCCGGCAAGGACTACTATCTCTTCCTTCTCGAGCGCGGCAAGGTGAACCTCGCAGCCGGCGAATACGATTCGGCGATTGTCGATCTGCAGGAGGCGGAACGCCGGTTCCTCGAGATCGAGGCGACCACGTCGGTGAGCGAGGCCTTCAAGAGCATACTCGTCAATCCGACCATGGGCGAGTATCAGCCCGAGCCCCACGAAAAGATCATGATCAGCTCGTACCTGCTCCTCGCATACTGGCTCAAGGGTGACCGGGAAGGGGCGCTCGTCGAGCGCAACCGTCTCGTCGGTCGTCTCAAGCAGTACACGGAGGGGCTCTCCGATAAGGATCGTGCGGCGCTCGACGTGCCGTTTGCCCATTACCTCGCGGCCGTGATGTACGAGATCGAGGGACGCGAGGACGACGCGAGGATCGAGTATGACGCGCTCGGGAAGGTCATGCCCGACGCGGTCCCCGAGGTCCTCGACCCGAACCTCAGGGAGCTCGTCGTTTTCACCGAGGTCGGCCGCGCGCCGGTCCTCGTTTCGACGGAGATTCGCGGTTACCTCCAGAAGGACGGCGGGAATCTCGTCGGGTTTTTCAATCTCCCGGGAGGCTCCGGTCCCCGGATGTTCTTCCTTCCCGGCTTCATGGACCTCTCCCTCGACAAGCCCGGCGTTCTCTTCACCTTCGCGTTTCCTCAGTGCGTGAGACAGAGGCGGATCGTCGATCGCTGCAGGCTCGTGGTCGACGGCGTCGAGGCCGGCGAGATGAGGCCTCTCGATGATCTCGAGCACGCCGCGTTCGCGGCATACGAGAAGGACCTCGGCCCGACGCTCCTCAAAGCGGCTTTCAGGACCTATCTCAAAACGGTGGCGCAGACGAAGCTCGCGAAGAAGGACGACGCGAAAGGCGTCGCGTTCGACGTCCTCGGCAAGGTGCTCGCCGCCGTGGATCGCGCCGACACGCGCTCGTGGCAGACGCTCCCCGCGGAGATCCGGATGTTCCGAATAGAATGCAATCGGGGAAACAGCACGGTGCTTGTCAGGTACTACGACGCGGCGGGCACCATGATCGGAACGTCGAGGCCCGTCGAAATTCCACCGGCTGCAGGGAACAAGACGATCCTCTTCCTGATCTAATTTCAAGGGCTATCAGGGAGCAGTCTCGGGGAGCAGTTTCATCGTGCTTTGCGCCTCGGCCGCGTGCCGGTCGCCGATCCTGACGACCCTTTCGAGCGTCTCTCGCGCCCTGGCGTAATTCCCCTGGGCGACGTAGACGTGCGCGAGATACCAGGCGTACTTCTCCTCGTAGGGGCTCGCCTTCGCTTCCTCCTCGAGGTACGGGGCGGCCCGGTCGGGGCGGCCCCGGTAGAACTCGGCGAGGCCGAGGTAGAAGCGGAGGTCTTCGGGGTAGGAGTTCATGTGCCCCTCGCGAATCTGCACGGTCCAATAGAAATACACCTTCGTGAGGAGGTGCGTCGCCTCGGTGTAATCCTTCCGGCCGAAATCGCGCAGCGCCTCGTTGAGCAGGGAGTCGGTGGCCGCGTAGCCGGTCGAATAGCGCTTCATGGCGAGCGGCGCCTCGACCCGGGCGAGCTCGCTTGAGCCCGGCTTCTTTTCCCTGAGCACGGGGATGAGGATCGCAAGCAGAATGATGATCATCCCCACCGGCATGAGCCGGGGGATGTATGTAGGTTTGAGGCCGCTCGATTGTGTCCCGCTTGTCTTCGCTTCCCTATTCACCGGCCGCTCCTTTTCTTGACATAGGTGATTCATAGTATATAAAGCGGACCGGTGCAATAGTGGAAGCAAAAGCAAGCCATGATTCCGAGGGCCTTTTTGGCTTGCAGGGCCCCTGTTTCTCTGATAGTTTTTCGCGTGTCATGAAGGTTATCTGCACGAACCGGAAGGCCCGGCACGACTACAATATCGTCGAGACGATGGAGACCGGGATCGTGCTCGTCGGGACGGAGGTCAAGTCGCTCCGCGACGGCCAGGCGAATCTCAAGGATTCCTACGCGAGTATCGATCGGGGGGAGCTCTGGCTCCACAACACGCATATCAGCCCGTACTCCAAGGGGAACCGCAACAACCACGAGCCGACGAGGAAGCGCAAGCTCCTCATGCACGACAGGGAAATACGCCGGCTCGTCGGGCACGTTCAGGAGAAGGGTTTCACGCTCGTGCCTCTCAAGCTGTATTTCACCGACGCGGGCAAGGTGAAGGTGGAGCTCGGGCTCGCAAAGGGCAAGCGGGAGATCGACAAGCGCCGCCAGATCGCCGAGCGCGAAGCCGAGCGCGATATGAGGCGCGCATTCAAGGAGCGTGACCGGAAGAAATGAACGGGCGATCGGGGGTGCTCGAGATTTCGAGGCGATTGGCGCTCTGTGCGGCGGTCTCGCTCATCGTCCTCGCCGCGCTCGCGAGCGGGCCTCGCGCTGCGACGGAGAAGAGTCTCGGCGTCGTTTACGCCGATGGACGCCAGACCGAGGACGTTCCTCTCGCGAAGCTCGACAAGGACAGCGACGAGCTCTTCGTCTCCGCGTACGACCTCGCGCGCATCTTCAAGGCGACCAAGTTCTGGAATCCGGGCAACCGCAAGCTCGTGCTCCGCATCGGCGACCATCGCTACATGTTCACGATCGACACCCGCGTCGTCGTCGTGGACGAGACGCCGATGCTGCTTCGGATGAACGTCCGCTACGACGAGAGCTCGATCATGATTCCCCTCGAGTTCATTACGGGAGTGCTCGCCCCGCGCTCGGTCGAGAAGATCGAGCTCGACGCGAAACGGCTCCTTCTGTCGATCGGCTCGCCCGAATACAACGTGATTGCCGTCGGGATCGTCGACGACAAGGACGGCACGCGCGCCGTTCTCACTCTCGCGGAGGAACTTCTCTATCACATCGACAGCGAGACCCCCGGAATCCTTCGCCTCAAGATCTACGGGGGAAGGCTCAATCCGCTCAAGCTCACGCTCCCCGGGGGAAAGGGGCTCCTCAACCGGGTGAGGGCCGAGCAGACGGAACACGACGCATATCTCTTCTTCGACGTGAAGAAGAGTGTTCTGCGCTACCGCGTCGAGTTCGAGGGGGAGGAGACGGGGGCCGCGCCGGCAGAGGGTGCGAAAGCCCCGAAAAGGCTCGTCCTCTTCCTCGAGCGCGGCAAGCTCCCCGAGATACCCGAGGCCGATTTCGCGGGCAAGAAGATGGTGGAGATGCTCGACGAGGGCGCCAAGCGCAAGATCATCGAGCCCGTGCGAACGATCGCCATCGACCCGGGGCACGGCGGGAGCGATATCGGCAAGATGGGTGCCTCGGGCACGAAGGAGAAGGACTGTAACCTCCAGATCGCCCTCATGCTGCAGGACCGGCTCATGGAGGAGCTCGGCGTCGACGTCGTGATGACGAGAACCGAGGATGTGCTCGTTCCCCTCGATGAGCGGGTCGAGGCGGCGAACACCGCGGGTGCCCAGCTCTTCATCAGCATTCACTGCAACGGCTGGTTCACGCCCGACGCGGAAGGGTTCGAGGTGTTCTTCCTCGCTCCGGCGCGGACGGAAGACGAGGCGCAGCTCGGCCGCGACGAGAACGCATCCGTCGCGTTCGAAGATCAGAGTCCCGGGGATGAGGGGGGCGACATCGACTTCATTCTCTGGGACATGGTCCAGAACGAGTATCTCAACGAGAGCAGCGATCTCGCCGAGATGATCCAGCGCGAGATGAGCAAAACGCTCGGGATCAGGAGCCGCGGCGTAAAGCAGACGGGCCTCCGCGTGCTCAAGGGGCTGAAGATGCCCGGCGTGCTCATCGAGACGGCGTTTCTCTCGAATCCGAAGGAGGAACGGCTCCTCCTCAGCGCGGAGTTCCGGGAGAGGATCGTCGAGGGCGCCATCGAAGCGGTGCGCAAGTTCCAGAACCGGTACGCCGGGAAAGGATGATCGATACGAACATCGGCAAGAAAATAGCGATCGCGCTCGCCGTTCTCACCGTGATTATCGCGGGCCTTTACCTTCTCCCGCGCCTGCGCATGAAGGGGCCGGCCGAGGTTCAGAAGGTAAGCGAGGAGATGCGCGCCGTGACGATCTTTTTCGGCGACGAGGGGGCGGACGGATTCGTGTCCGAAACGCGCGAGGTGCCCGTTGCGCAGGGGTTCGAGGATCAGGTCAAACTCGTCCTCGCCGAGCTCATCAAGGGACCGCACGAGTCGAACAGGATCAGCGCGATTCCGCCGGGCACGGAGCTCATCCAGGTCTTCTGGGTCGAGGATACGCAGACGATCGTACTCGACTTCAACAACGCGTTCACCGTGAACCACCCGGGAGGAAGCACGGGGGAGTATTACACGATAACGAACATCATCAAGACCGTGTCGGCGAATTTTCCGCAGGTGGCCCGCATGCAGTTCCTGATCGAGGGAAACGCGGTCGAGTCGATAGCGGGGCATTATTCGGTCGACAAACCGATCGACGTGAAGAAGTGGAGGTAGCAGGCGCAGATGAACGATGATGCTCGCAGGGCAATCGGCGTTTTCGACTCGGGTATCGGCGGGCTCACCGTCGTCCATGAGCTCATGATGCGCCTACCGAACGAGGATATCGTATACCTCGGCGACACGGCGCGGCTCCCCTACGGAACGAAGAGTCCCGAGACGGTGCTTCGCTTTCTCCGCGAGAATCTCGGCTTCCTCAAGCGGAAGAACGTCAAGATGATCGTCGTCGCGTGCAATACGGCCTCCTCCGTCGCGCTGCCGGAGCTCATCGAGGAGGAGGATCTCCCGCTCGTCGGCGTGCTCCTTCCCGGCGCGCGCGCCGCGGCGCGCGCGACGCGGACGAAGCGCGTCGGCGTCATCGGGACGACGGCGACGATCCGGTCCGGCGCGTACGAGGACGCCCTGTGGGAGCTCGAGCCGGCCATCAAGATATGGTCGCGCGCCTGCCCGCTCTTCGTGCCCCTCGTCGAGGAGGGCTGGCATGAAGACGAGATCACCGTTCTCACCGCGAAGCGGTATCTCGATCCGATGGCTGATTTCGGCGCCGACACCCTCGTCCTCGGCTGCACGCACTATCCCGTCATCAAGGGAGTCATCTCGCGCGTCGTCGGGGAGAAAATCCTGCTCGTCGATTCCGCGCACGAGACGGCCGCCGAGGTCGAGCGCGTTCTCGCGGAGCACGCGCTTCGCAGCGTCGTCGACCGGCCCGGCAGGATCACGGTTTACGTGACCGATATTCCCTATCTTTTCAAGGAGGTCGGGGAGCGGTTCCTCAGGCGCCCGATGGAGCGCGTCGAGCGAATCGATCTCGAGACGATCCTTGTGAACGGGAGCGAGCGGTGAGCCTGTCGATCGTGCTGGCGACGCGGAACGCGGGCAAGATCCGCGAGATTCGCATGATTCTCGCCGGTCTCGACGTGGCGCTCATCGATTCGAGCGCCTTTCCGCCGTTTCCCGAGCCGGCGGAGAATGAAAACACGTTCCTGGAGAATGCGCTCGCGAAGGCGAAGGCCGTTCACCGGGCGACGGGGCTGAGCGCGCTCGCCGACGATTCGGGGATCGAGGTCGACGCGCTCGGCGGCGAGCCCGGCGTGCGTTCCGCGCGTTACGGCGGCTCGGGGCTCACCGATGCTGACCGCTGCGCGAGGCTCCTCGATGCGCTGCGGGGGGTGCCGGAGGAGCGAAGAGGGGCCGATTTCCGCTGCGTCGCGGTTCTCTACCCCGCGCCGGGCGCCTCGCGGAAGACTCTCGCCGCCGAGGGTTTCCTCTACGGCCGGATCTCCGAAGCGCCCCGCGGGAAAGGCGGCTTCGGCTATGACCCCGTCTTCTTCGTGCCGGAGCGTGGGGTGACGGTCGCCGAGATGGAGGCAGGGGAAAAGAACTCCATGAGCCATCGCTACCGTGCGTTCCTCGAAGTGAAGTATATTCTTATGCGCGACTATGGCGTTACCATGAAATCCTGAGCATCAAGGAGGAACCGCGTTGCTCGAGCTTGTGAACATCACGAAACGATACGACACGCTGACCGCCGTTGATTCACTCTCGCTCCGCATCGAGCCCGGGGGCATCTACGGTCTTCTCGGCCCGAACGGCGCGGGCAAGACGACGACGATCCGCATGATCATGGGGGTCATCGAGCCCGACGAAGGAGAGGTGCGCATCTTCGGCGAGCCGTTCACCGAGCGTCTCAAGGACTCGATCGGCTACCTGCCCGAGGAGCGCGGTCTCTACCGGAAGATGAAGATCCTCGAGCACCTCGTGTTTCTCGGAGAGATCAAGGGCCTTTCGGCGGGCGTCGCGCGCGCGCGCGGGAAGAAATGGCTCGAGCGCCTCGATCTCGGCGGCTGGGCCGAAAAGACGGTCGAATCCCTCTCGAAAGGGATGCAGCAGAAGGTGCAGTTCATCGCGACGGTGCTCCACGAGCCGAGGCTCGTCCTTCTCGACGAGCCCTTCGCGGGGCTCGATCCGATCAACACGCAGGTTCTCAAGGACATCATCGAGGAGCTGCAGGCCGACGGACGCACCGTCGTTCTTTCGACGCACCTCATGGAGCAGGTCGAAAAACTCTGCAAGCGGATTTGCCTGATCCACAAGGGCAAGAAGATTCTCGAGGGCTCGCTCGCCGACATCAAGATGACATTCAGCCGCAACGTCGTCACGGTTCGGTTCTCGGGGGATAAAGCGCATCTCGAGAAATTCCCGGGCGTCGAGCGGGTGAGGGCCTTCGGCCAGGAGCTCACCGTGACGCTCGCGGCGGGCACCGACACCAATGCGTTTCTCGCTCACGCTCTCGAGGGCGGGAGAGTCGAGAGATTCGAGATCGGGGAGGTTTCGCTCCACGATATCTTCATTTCGAAGGTCAAGGAGGAAGGGGGTGAGGTGAGCGATGAAGCTATTCAAGGTCGCTAAGCGGGAATACCTCGACCGGGTCCGCCGGAAGAGTTTCGTCATCGGAACGATCCTCGGGCCGATCCTTATGGGGGCCATGATCGTCGTGCCGGGTCTCCTCTTCGAGCACAGCCCCGAGAGCCGCATGAGCATGGCGGTCGTCGACCTCACCGATTCGCTCTACGCGAGCTTCGAGGGGGCGCTCGACGACACCCTCTCGGACGGCTCGGCGATGTTCGTCCTGCGGAATGTTCCCGCCACGGGAGGCGAGCTCGACGCCGTGAAAAAGGACCTGAGCGGCGAGGTCGCCTCCGGCGCCATTGAGGGGTACCTCATCCTGCCGCGGGACGTCTTCGAGAAAGGCACGGCGACCTACTTCGGCAAGAAGGTGAGCAATATCCGGACGCTCGAGCGTATCGAGAACGGGCTCAACAAGACGATTGTCGCGCGGCGCCTTTCGATTCAGGGGCTCGATTACGGCAAGATCACCGCTATGCTCAAGCGGGTGAATATCGAGACCGTGCAGGTCGGGAAGGGGGCCGAGAAGGCAAACGATTTCGAGCGGATGTACATCACGAGCTTCATCTTCATCATGATCCTCTACATGACGATCCTTCTCTGGGGGGTGGCGGTGCAGCGGAGCATCATCGAGGAAAAGAACAACCGGATCATCGAAGTGCTCCTCTCGTCGCTCAGGCCCTTCGACCTCATGGCGGGCAAGATCGTCGGGGTGGGCGCCGCGGGGCTCACCCAGTACGCGCTCTGGGGGGTGTTCAGCATCGGGATCGGGTCATACGCGCTGTCGACCGGACAGTTCTCGCAGTTCGTGAGCTTCGGCTGGTCGACGATCGCGTTCTTCATTCTCTTCTACCTGCTCGGTTTTCTCTTTTACTCGACGCTCTTCGCCGGCATCGGCGCCGTCTGTAACACCGATCAGGAGGCGCAGCAGCTCCAGACCCCCGTCGTCATGTGTCTCGCCTTCACGATCATCATTCCGATGGCCGTCATGCAGAACCCTGACGGCACGTTCGCGACGGTGTGCTCCATGATACCGTTCTTCGCGCCGATTCTCATGTTCATGAGGATCAATATCCTCATGCCCCCCGTCTGGCAGATCGCGCTCAGCATCGCGATTCTCTTGGCGAGCATCTATATCGCGGGAATCCTCGCCGCGAAGGTGTTCCGCATCGGGATCCTGATGTACGGGAAGCGGCCGGACGTGCGGGAGATACTGAAGTGGATGAGGCGGGCCTGAGCGCCGTGCGCGGCGAAAGCTCTGGACAAACAGAAATCCCCGCCCCCGAGAGGGCGGGGATTTCTTCGTGTGCATCGAACGGATCGGTTACATCTTTATGATGCTGTAGCTCACGCGCATCGCGAAGTACGAGAAGAGACCCTCGCCGCCGCTGTCCAGGAAATTGTATTCGAATTCCGCCGACAGACCGCTCGTCCCCAAGCGCCAGTAGTCGAAGCCGATGCCGACCGAGCCGCCCGGCTTTGTCTTCGAATTCCACACACCGCCGACCGGGTCGACGCCGAGATGGGGGACCATCTGGTATACGCCGCCGGCCGCTGCAGCGTGGAGCTGCATCAGCGGCGCGACCGTGAGGTAGTATTTCGCCTTGACGAGGATCGGGATTATCGCGAGCCTCTGATATATCCCTTCGACCTTCTGGAGCGAAACGACGTCGTAGCCGGTCGCGAGTCCCACGGAGAGATTGTTCGTGAGCATCTTTCCCGTTGAGATGTCGAGGCCGAAGAATCCGGTCTGGGCCTTCGTCACCGTCGCTTGCGTGAAAGCCGCCCCGAAATCGGCCACGTACTGCTTCTGCACCGGCTGAGCGAGAGCCGTTCCCGAAAAGACCCCGCAGCACGCGAGAATCGCGCTCGTGACCCTGATCGTTTGTAGCATTCTCAAATCCGTCCTCCGCCGAAATTGTCTCAACCGTTCCGTGCCATGAATATGTTTTCTATAATCAACGGGGAGAGCCCCGTCAAGCGCTTTGTCCATGGGCTGTTACCGCGCCCGGGTCGAAGCGCGGACCGTGTACACGTATCCGGGCACCCACGGAATATTGATATCGTCGCCGATCTCGATCGGGATCGCGGTTACCGTATCGAGGAGCTCTTCCCTGCCGTAATTCACCAGAATATCCCAGCAGCCCGGATCGAACTGCAGCACTTTCGCCGTGCCGGGCGCAATCGCGCGACTCTGGCCGAGGAGGTTCGGCCCGAATACGGTGCTGTTGCACATCTTTATGCTGATCGAATTTATCTGGAGATAGTGCCTGTTCGCGAAATTGCAGGCGCCCACGTCGTCGATGATCGGGTAGGTGGTCGTTTCGTCGCTTGTGATCAGGATCTCGTCGCTGAAGGTCCTCTTGGTCGCCGCCGATCCGCTGATCGGGACCGTGAGGCCGGAAGGGCCGATGAAGGCAAGGGTTTTTCCGATATAGATCGTCGCCGCATACGACGCTCCGGGATCGATCGTCACCTGCGTATTCTCGACGGTTCCTTGAAATTCAGAGGCGCCCTCGTTCTTGACGATCAGCTTCCCTTCCTGTGAGCATCCCGAAAGGCCCACGACAAATACGAGTATGATAAACAGCACCCGTATGCCATTCTTGCCCATGACTCCTCCTTTAGACCGCTTATCGCTGCATTTTCTAGGAAGATAGCATTGCGGAAGGCCGATGTCAATTTCGCATTTTCTTGTGTTTAAGTCCGTGTTTCGGCTACAGTAATGGCTTCGAAGCGCAGGCGCCCGCGCGGGCTGGAATGGAGGCGGTTGAGCGGTGCGCATCCTCATGGTGCAGACGTTCCATTACTATCGCGGCGGAGACTCGACCTACATGCTCTCCCTCTCGAAGCTTCTCGAGGAGAAGGGGCACGAGGTCGTTCCGTTCGCCATGGAGCACCCGCGGAATCTTCCGTCTCCGTATGCGCGCTATTTCGTGAGCGAGGTGGATTTTCCCGATCTCTTGAGCAAGGCCTCGCCGGGCGCCGCATGGAAGGTCGCGACGCGGAGCATCTACAACGGCGAGGCGCGGCGGAAGATCGCCGCGCTCGCGGACGAGGTGAAGCCGGACGTCGCGCATTTCCACAACATCCACGCGCACCTCACCACGTCGATCGTCTCACCGCTCCGCGCGCGCGGAATACCGATTGTGTGGACGCTCCACGACTACCGTCTCATCTGTCCGAACACGTCGCTTCTCAGCCGGGGGGAGATCTGCGAACGCTGCATCCCGAACCGCTTCCACGAGGCGGTCCTCCAGCGCTGCAAGAAGGGAAGCCTCCCGGCGAGCTTCGTCGCGATGCTCGCGACGCTCTACGACCGCCTCGCGCGCATCCCGGCTCGAATCGACCGTTTCATCGCCCCGAGCGATTTTCTCAGGTCGAAGCTCCTCGAAGGGGGCTTCGATCCGGCGCGGGTTGTGTGCGTTCCCAACTTCGTGGATCTCGCGCTCTACACCGGGCTTCCCGAGGAGGATTACTTCTGCTATCTCGGGAGGCTCTCGCCCGAGAAGGGGCTCGATATACTCGTCAGGGCCGTCGCCGGGCTCGACGCGGGACGTCTTCTCGTCGTCGGGGACGGGCCGGAGGCGGGAGCGCTGCGGACGCTCGCCGCGGAGCTCAAGACGAGCCGCGTGGAGTTCGCCGGGTACCGGAGCGGAGAGGAGCTGAGAAGAATTCTCGCTCGATCGCAGTTCGTCGTCCTTCCGTCGCGCTGGTATGAAAACCTTCCCTTCGCCGTGATGGAGGCCTTCGCCTCATCCAAGGCGGTCGTCGCCTCGAGGATCGGCGGCATCCCCGAAATGGTCGAGGACGGCGTGAACGGTCTCCTCTTTCCGATGGGGGACGACGGCGCGCTCGCCGCGTGCCTCGCCCGGATGCTCGGCGACCGGCGGCTGCGCGAGGAGATGGGGCGCCGCGCACGGGAAAAGGCCGAGCGGCTCTACGAACGCGAGGGCCACTACGCCGAGATCGAGAGAATCTATCGCGACGTGATCGCCGCGAAGCGCGCTTGATGCAGTCCGGAATTGCTCATATATTCAGGGTGCTTCGTTCGAGGAGAGCGCTGGGAGTGTACGTGCGTCGGGGCGTAGCGCAGTCCGGTTAGCGCGCCTGCCTTGGGAGCAGGAGGTCGCTGGTTCGAATCCAGTCGCCCCGACCATCCATTGCCGCGGGGGAGAGCAGAACATGAAAATGAAGAATGCCGACCGTGCCGCTTCGGTTCTGAAAGAAGGCTTCAACTGCGCGCAGGCGGTTTTTTCGACCTTCGCGCCCGGGCTCGGGCTCGAAGAGGGAAAGGCCGCGAGGATCGCCGGCGTCTTCGGCGGCGGGATGGCGCGCATGGGAGGGACGTGCGGCGCCGTGACGGGGGCCTTCATGGCTCTCGGGCTCAAGTACGGGAGCTCCCGGACGCAGGACAAGGAAATAAAGGAGAAGAGCTACGAGATCGCGCGGGAGTTCGTGCGGCGTTTCACGGACAGGAACGGGACGGTCGTCTGTCGCGATCTCCTCGGCTGCGAGATTCTGACGCCTGAAGGGATCGAGCACGCGAGATCCCAGGGACTATTCGATACCGTATGCGGGAAGCTCGTGAAAGATTCGGCGGAAATACTGGAGGACATGCTCTCGAAATGAAGGGGGGCTCTCTATGACGCTACCTTCCTGCGCTCCGGGTTCCGTGGCGACGATGGTTCTCGTCGGGGCCATCGGCGGGGCCGTGCGCTCGCTCGTCGGAATACTCAAGTACATGGAGCAGAACAGGCGCGCCGAGAGATTCCGCGCCGGATATCTCGTCTTTTCCGTCTTCGTGTCGGCGGTCATCGGCGGCTTTGCCGGCGCCCTCTGCGAGGGGAACTGGAAGATCGCCGGGCTCGCGGGATACGCGGGGACCGACTTCATCGAGAGCCTCTACAAGATCAAGAAGAGCCAGGGGCTCGAGGCGTAAGCGGCATGATGGAGGTGTCAGAGTGAGAAGAGGCGTGGTACTCGCGCTTTTTGGTTTCATGCTCATGCCGGCGATTGCGCACACGGCCGAATGGTACGAGAAAATCAAGCTCAAAGGAGACGTCCGTTTCCGCAATGAGCTCATTCAGCAGGAGAACAAGGGGGATAACTTCCGGTGGCGCATCCGTGCGCGGCTCGTCGCGGATGCGGAGATCAATGATGCTTGGAGCGCCACGATCGGTCTCGCCTCGGGTTCGGACGATCCCGTTTCGACGAATCAGAACCTCACGGGCGGATTCTCGAGGAAGACCATCAACCTCGACCTCGCGTACGTCGACTTTCACCCGAAACGGATTTCCGGCCTGAATATGAACGCCGGAAAGATGCGATTCCCGTTCGAGACCGCGGACAAAACGCAGCTTGTTTGGGACAACGACCTGACCCCCGAAGGACTTGCCCTCACGTACAAGCACAAAGCGGGCGGGAAGGCCGATGTATTCGTGAACGCCGCCGGTTTCTATATCACCGACAACGATCCCGACAACGATCAGTGGATGTCGGGCGGCCAGGCGGGATTCAGCGTGAAGCCGTCGGACAACGTGAGCCTCGTGGCGGGTGCGGGCTACTTCAATTTCCTCCGCACGAAGGGGATGCCCATGTTCTATAATTCGAGCAAGAACTTCGGCAACAGCGGCACAAAGGTAGTGGACGGGGCCAAGACCACGTACTACTACGTCGGGGAGTATGAGGAGTTCGAGATCCTCGGCATCCTCGACGCCACGGTGAACGACAGGACGTTCCTCAGGTTCACCGGCGATTACGTGAACAATGCCGGCGCCGACAGCCTGAACACCGCGTATCTCTTCGGCGGTGCGCTCAACTACGGCAAGGACAGGGGCTCGCTCAAGCTCTTTGCCAACTACCGCGCGATCGAAGCCGACGCCGTGATCGGCGTCTTCAATTCTTCCGACTTCATCGGGGGCGGCACGAACGGCAAGGGCTGGGAGCTCGGCTTATCCATCGGCCTCGAAAAAAACGTAAGCTTCGACGTGACGTATCTCCTCAACAAGAAGGGCATCAAGGAGAGCGAATCGGAGCTCGATTACAAGAGACTCGAGGTGGACTTCCAGGCTCGGTTCTAGGCGGCCGCCCTGGGGATCGTTTCGCACGCACACGGGAACATGGGCCGGCCACCTCGGGGGATCATGTAACGGAAATCTCACATTTCCCTGACATGCGCTTCACATTTTGATGTCATCTTTACGGAGAAATGAAATAACCTCGAACCACCGGTGAGGACTCGCATGGCCGCTGAACACATACTCGTCGTCGACGATGAAGAAGACGTTCTCGAGCTCGTGAGCTACAATCTCACGAAGGCGGGATACCGCGTGACCCGTGTGACCTCGGGGGAGGACGCGATCAAGGCTGCGCGGTCGAAGCTCCCCGACCTCGTGCTCCTCGACCTCATGCTGCCCGGCGTGGACGGGCTCGAGGTCTGCAACACGCTCAAGCGCGATTCGCGCACGGCGAACATACCCGTCGTCATGTTAACGGCGCGGGGGGAAGAGGCCGATATCGTATCCGGCCTCGAGCTTGGTGCGGACGACTACATCACAAAGCCGTTCAGCCCGCGAGTCATGCTCGCGCGCATCAAGGCGGTGCTTCGGAGAAAGATGAAGGCGCCGGCCGAGGAACAAGCGATCATCAAGCTCAAGGATCTCGTGATACATCCGGGGCGCCATGAGGTCACCGTCAGAAGCAAAAGGGTCGACCTCACCTCGACCGAGTTCAGGATTCTCCATCTCCTCGCGCGGAGGCCCGGCTGGGTACTCACGAGGCAGCAGATCATCGACGGGGCCCGCGGCGAGGACTACGCCGTCACGGACCGTTCCGTCGACGTGCATATCGTTGGGCTCCGCAAGAAGCTCGGCCCCCTCGGGAAACAGATCGAGACCGTGCACGGGGTCGGATACCGGTTCAAGGAGCACTAAGTGGCTCGGAAACGCCTCCTCTCGCAGCTCTATCCGTTTCATATCGTCATACTGGCGCTCTCGCTCTTTGCGGCGACGATGTATGCCTCGCACGTCGCGCGGGAGCTCTACGTGCGGAGCGCCGAAGAAGGTCTTCTCGCGCAAGCGCGCCTCGCCGCACGGGAGTTCGAGAAAAACGCTTCGATGCGGGATGAATCGGCAATTGATTCGCTCTGCAAGGACATGGGAAGGGCCGCCGGGGCCCGTATCACGGTTGTGTTCGCTTCGGGGAGGGTCATCGCCGATACGGATCAGGATCCGCGGGGAATGGAGAATCACGCCGACCGACCCGAAATCAGGCAGGCGCTCATGGGCACCGTCGGCACGGCGATACGGTTCAGCGACACAGAAAAGCGCGACATGATGTATATGGCCGTTCCCTGGAAGATAAACGGCGACGCGGCCGGCGCGATCCGCGTATCCGTGCCGCTCACCGTCGTGGAGGAAAGCCTGCGCGGCATGTACGTGCGGGTCCTCATCGGAGGCCTCTCGGTCACCTTGCTTGCGGCCCTCGTGAGCCTCGCGATCGCCCGGAGAATCGGCCGCCCCTTGAACGATCTCCGGGACGGGGTCAAACGCTTCGCTCGGGAGGGCTTAAGCTACCGGCTCCCCGTCTCTCAATTCGAGGAGATCGGAAGTCTCGCCGAGGTGATGAACGAGATGGCGGAGCGCCTCGACACTCGGATACGGACCGAGGTCCGGCAGCTCAACGAGCAGGAGGCGGTATTCTCGAGCATGGTCGAGGGGATCGTCGTCGTCGACGCCGCGGAGCGGGTCACGAAGATCAACCGGTCGGCCGCCCGACTGCTCGAGGTCGAGCCCGACGAGGCTCTCGGGAAGAGCATTCAGGAGGCCGTGCGGAGCCCGTACCTCCAAGAGTTCGTCATGAAGGCACTCGCCGCAACCGAACCCGTCGAGGGAGACGTCGTGCTCCGGAGCGAGGGTGGGGATCGTTTCCTTCAGGCGCACGGAACGCTTCTCCGCGACGCCGAGGGGAACCGGATCGGCGCCGTGATCGTGCTCAACGACGTCACGAGGCTCCAGCGCCTCGAGGGCATCAGGCGCGATTTCGTCGCGAACGTGTCGCACGAGCTCAAGACGCCGATCACGTCGATCAAGGGCTTCATCGAGACGCTCCGCGACGGCGCCATTCGGAAGCCTGGCGACGCGGAGAAGTTCCTCGAGATCGTCGCGAAGCAGGCCGACCGTATGAATTCGATCATCGAGGATCTTCTTCTCCTCTCGCGCGTCGAACGGGATGCGCGCGAGGAGAAGGTCGCTCTCGAGAGCACGCCGATCAAGGGCGTCATCCTCGAGGCGGTCCAGGTGTGCGAGCCGAAGGCGCAGGCCAGGGATATCCGGATTTCGGTGAACTGCCCCGAAGGCGTCGTCGTCCGGATCAACGCGGCGCTCCTCGAGCAGGCGATCATCAATCTCGTCGACAACGCGATCAAGTACAGCGAGCCTGGCTGTCCCGTGAGCGTCGACGCGGAGGAGCTATCGAACGAAGTGGTCATCCGCGTCGCCGACAAGGGCTGCGGCATCGAGGCGGAGCATCTCTCGCGGATATTCGAACGGTTCTACCGGGTCGACAAGGCGCGCAGCCGCAAGCTCGGCGGCACGGGACTCGGCCTCTCGATCGTGAAGCACATTGTCCAGGCGCACGGCGGGACGATCACGTTCGAGAGCACGCCCGGCGCGGGGAGCACCTTCGCTATTCACCTGCCGAAAGGCGCCTGAGAGCCCTCTCGACCTTTATCATAAACTCATTTCTCCCTCATCAAACGCTAATCAGCATCCCACATACTTAGTGGCGACAGTCATTGCATCGTCGCACGGACATCTTTCGTCAGAAGTGGTCAGTGGTCTAAACCAGGGAGGTGCTAGAGTGAGAAGAATCGCGTTGCTCGCGCTTCTCGTTTGCATGCTCGTGCCCGCGGTCGCGAACGCGGGCGAGTGGTACGAGAAACTCAAGCTGAAGGGGGACGTTCGTTTCCGGAACGAGCTCATTCAGCAGCAGGACAAGGGAGACAACTTCAGGTGGCGCATCCGGGCGCGGCTCGCCACGGACGCTGAGATCAACGAGGCGTGGAGCGCCGCGTTCGGTCTCGCATCGGGCTCGGACGACCCCGTTTCGACGAATCAGACGCTCACGAGCGGATTCTCAAGGAAGCAGGTCAACGTCGACCTCGCGTACGTCAACTTTCATCCGAAGCGGTTCCCCGGCATGAACATGGACTTCGGCAAGATGCGCTTCCCGTTCGAGCAGGGGGACAAGCAGCAGCTGATCTGGGACAACGACCTGACCCCCGAGGGGATCGCCCTCAAACTCAAGCGCAAAGCGGGGGAGAAGACGAATCTGTTCATGAACGCGGCCGCTTTCTACATCACCGACAACGATCCCGACAACGAGCAGTGGATGTCGGGCGCTCAGGCCGGATTCAACGTGAAGCCTTCCGCCAAGGTAGGCATGATGGCTGGTGCGAGCTACTATGGGTACCACCGGACCAAGGGGCAGCCGGGCATCTACAAGGCGGACAAATTCGCCGGCAACAGCACGATGACGGTAGACGCCGGCAAGGGGTACCTGTGGGATTTCAATGAACTCGAAGTGCTCGGCATTCTCGACGCCACAGTGAACGACAAGACGTCCCTCAGGTTCACCGGCGACTATGTGAATAACACCGGCGCCGATAGCCTCAACACGGGGTACCTCGTCGGTGCCCGGCTCAATTACGGCAAGGACAGGGGATCGTTGATGCTCGCCGCGAACTACCGGAAGGTCGAAGCCGACGCCGTAGTCGGGGCCTTCACCTACTCTGACTTCGTCGGGGGGGGAACGAACGGCAAGGGCTGGGAGTTCAACCTCTCCGTGGGCCTCGACAAGAACACGAGTTTCGACGTGGAGTACCAGATCAACACAAAGGGGATCGAGGAAAGCGACACGGGGACCGATTACAATCGGCTCAAGGTGGACATCCAGGCCAAGTTCTAGGCGAGCGGGGAATATCCTAACGGAATTCTAACACATCGCTCATAAAAGGTTCACGAAGGTCGAGTATCTTGAAAACAAGGGAAGATTCAAAAAGGAGAATACGATGAACCGGTTCAGAAGTGCTTTGATGACGATCGCGCTCGCGGCGGTTCTGTGTGTCAGCTTCATGCCCGTCGCCGGCTTCGCGCAGGCGAACAAGATCATCGTCGACGGTTCGACGACGGTCGGTCCGATCGCGAAGGCGTTCGCCGAGTACTACATGTCGAAGAACCCGGGCGTCAATATCACGGTGAGCGAGTCGGGGAGCGGGAACGGCGCGAAGTCGCTCATCAACGGCACGTGCGACATCGCCACGATGTCGCGCTTCATGAAGGACGAGGAGTTCAAGGCGGCCGTCGCAAAGGGAGTATATCCGCTCGGCACCGTCATAGCGGTCGACGGGCTCGCGGTTATCGTTCACCCGAGCTGCCCGGTCCAGGCGCTCACGACCGACCAAATCCGCGACATCTACACGGGCACAATCACGAACTGGAAAGAGCTCGGCGGCCCGAACGTCCCGATCGTCCTGATCAGCCGCGACACGAACAGCGGCACGTACGAGAGCTTCGAAGCGCTCGTCCTGAACAAGCAGAAGATCTCGGATAGGGCGGAGTACGTCGGTTCTGGCGGCGCCATCCGCTCGCGAGTCCAGAGCACTCCGGCGGCCATCGGCTACGTCGGGCTCGGCTTTGTCGATAAGACCGTCAAGGCGCTCAAGGTCAACAACGTGTACCCCGACCCCGCGACGGTCACGTCCGGCCTCTACCCGATCGCCCGGCCGCTCTTCATGTTCACGAACGGCTACCCGAAGATGGGCAGCCACCTGTACTCCTTCCTGAACCTGTATCTCACGCAGAAGGGCCAGCAGATTATCGAGGAGATCGGTTTCGTGCCGGTCACGAAGTACTGATGCAGAGGCAGCTTCTCATAAGCAAGGGCGCCAGGCGTTTCAACCGCCTCGGCGCCCTTTTCGGTCATTCGCTTCTCGGCGCGATCGCCTCGAGCTCCGTCATCGCGCTCCTCTTCATTTTCTATTTCATCATGCGCGACGCGCTTCCCTTCTTCAGGATCGAGGGCGTGAGGGAGTTCTTCACGAGCACGCACTGGTATCCGTCGCGGGATGCGCCCGAGTTCGGCGCGCTCGCGATCTTTGTCGGGAGCGCTCTCGTCACGCTCGGCGCCTCGATCGTCGCCGTTCCGCTCGGGATCCTCGCCGCCCTCTGCCTGAGCGACATTCTCCCGTTCTCCGTGCGACAGGTCGCGAAACCGGTCATCGAGATGCTCGCGGCGATACCGTCGGTCGTTTTCGGATTCTTCGCCCTCGTCGTTTTTGCGCCGCTCCTCCAGACCCATGGGGGAAGCATCATCGCGGCCGGTGCGTGGATCGTGTTTGCGCCGCTCGGGCTCGTTGCGGTCGCCGTCTCGAGCGACGCCGCCGCGTCGCGTCTTCCTTTGAAAGCCCGCGCGGCGGGGCGCGTGGGCGCCGCCGTGCTCATGGGATCTCTCGCGATTCTCGCTCTTCTTGCCCTCACGGGGTTTCTGAATCGCCTCCCGGTATCGACCGGCACGAACGCGTTCAACGTCTCCATCATACTCGGCATCATGGCGCTTCCGACGATCGTGAGCGTATCGGAAGATGCGCTGAACGCGGTCGGCCGCGAGCTCAGGGAAGGGAGCTACGCCCTCGGTGCCACGCGCGCCGAAACGCTCCTGAAGGTCGTCGTCCCCGCGGCCGCGAGCGGCATTCTGGCGGCGGTCATCCTCGGCGTCATGCGCGCCGTCGGCGAAACGATGGTCGTGTGGATGGCCTCCGGAAACGCGGCCAGGATTCCCTCGCCGTGGTTCAACGTTCTCGAGCCGGTGCGCACGCTCACCGCGACGATCGCGGGGGATATGGGGGAGGCGGATCAGGTTACCGGCTCGGCCCGCTATCACGTGCTTTTCGCAATGGCGCTCTGCCTCCTCGCGTTCGCCTTCATCATGAATCTCGTGAGCGAATACGTGGTGCGCCGGTCGCGGAAGATGAGAGGGTGACGGGGAATGGAGCTCGGGACCCGCAGACTGTTCAACCGCTCGTTCTCCTTCGTGAGCATCGCCGCAATCGTGCTCATGTCTCTCTCCCTCGTCGTTCTCCTCGGCCCCATAGTCATCAAGGGCTCGAAGGCCTTCGTCTTCTACGGCACGATCGAGTATCGCGAGCTCATGCTCGACAGGTTCAGTCGCGGCAATCGCGCCGCGGTCGAGGCCGAGAAGGCCCGCGCGGAGGCGGCTCGCAAGCCGGTCCTCGACCTGATCCGTGGATTCGAAGCGCAGCTCGACACGGCGGACGCCGATTTCCGCCGCCGGTACCGAGACGATTTCAACGAGCTCAAGAGCCTCGTTCTGGAGCTCCTCGGACCGATGCCCGGCGAGAGCGAGCCCGTGCTCATGCGCCAGCAATACGGGCAGACGCGATGGGATCGCGCGAGAATCAAGCTCGACGGCGTTCTCTACGTCGAGGAATACAATTACTCCGATCCCACGAAGATGGGCGTCAAGGTTTTGAAACCTCGCGTCGATCGCTTCAGGGGCACTTCGCTGGAACCCCTTTTCGGGGCGCTCGAACACGGCGTCAAGGACATGCTGCAGCCCCGCCTCACGTGGTACTGGCGATTCCTGTTCGATGGATCGCATGATTCCCATTTCTTCGGCGGTATATGGCCGGAGATGCTCGGAACGATCTACCTCGCCCTTGGCGCGATGCTCTTCGCCGTCCCTCTCGGCATAATCACGGCGATCTATCTCGCCGAGTACGCGGGGGAGAGCCACTTCGTGAGCATGCTGCGCACGTGCATCAGCTCGCTCGCGGGCGTGCCGAGCATCGTCTTTGGGCTTTTCGGCCTCGCCTTTTTCATCAATACGATAAAGGTCTCGCAGTCGAAGAGCGTTCTCGCGGGCGCGCTCACGCTCGCCGTTCTCGTGCTTCCGACCGTGATTCGCGCCTCGGAGGAGGCGATCAAGGCTGTGCCCCTGACGTACAAGGAAGCGTCGATGAGCCTCGGCGCGAGCAGGTGGCGGACGATTCTCACGGTGATTCTGCCGGCCGCGCTCCCCGGAGTGCTCACGAGCATCATCATCAGCATGGGGAGAGCGGCGGGGGAGACCGCGCCCATCATCTTCACCGCAGCGGTGAGCGTCGGAAAGCCGCTCGCCGTCTGGCAAACCCTGGCGCAGCCGACGCCCGCGCTCCCCTGGAACATCTACAATCTCGCGACGGAGCATCAGGCGATCGACGAGATACGGCACGTCCAGTACGGCATGGTTCTCACGCTCGTCGTGCTCGTCCTGGCTCTGAACCTGACGGCTATCATCATACGCGCTCGAATATCGAAGAAGTTGAGAGGATAGAAATCTGCCATGAAGGGTATGTCTGATCCGGAGGAAACCGTGGAGAACACAAAGGGAAATTTCAGCGCCCCGCTCGCGAAGCCCTCCGTGAGGGCGCGTTCCGGCGGAGCGCAGCCGAGCGGAGAGCCGCTCATTCGCGCGAAGGAGTTTTCGGTCTACTACGGCTCGAAGGCCGCCGTCGACCGGGTGACCTTCGATATTCAAGCCGGCAAGGTGACGGCCATAATCGGCCCGAGCGGCTGCGGGAAGAGCACGTACCTGCGCGCGATCAACCGAATGAACGATCTCATACCTGGATGCCGCGCGGGAGGAGTCCTGAGCCTCGACGAGCAGAATCTCTACGCGAGCGACGTCGACGTCGTCGCTCTCCGGAAAATGATCGGCATGGTGTTCCAGAAGCCGAACCCCTTCCCGAAGAGCGTATTCGATAACGTAGCCTTCGGGCCGCGCATCCACGGCTTGAACGACCGGGGGACCCTCGCCGAAATCGTGGAACGGAGCCTCAGGCGAGCCGCGCTCTTCGAAGAGGTCAAGGACCGTCTCAATGACAGCGCCCTCGGGCTCTCGGGAGGCCAGCAGCAGCGCCTCTGCATCGCGCGGGCGGTTGCGGTCGATCCGAAGATCCTTCTCATGGACGAGCCGGCCTCGGCGCTCGATCCGCGCTCGACTACCCGCATCGAGGATCTCATCGGCGAGCTGAGGGGCGTCTATACGATCATCATCGTCACGCACAATATGCAGCAGGCGGCGCGCGTCTCCGATATGACCGCTTTCTTCTACGAGGGGCGTTTGATAGAATTCGGCAACACGGACGAGATATTCACGAAGCCGAGAGCAAAGGAAACCGAGGATTACATCACGGGGCGTTTCGGATGATGCGAAAAAGGATGGTGTGAGTCGTGTCGAAACATCTGGAGATGGAGATCGAGAATCTCAAGAAGCGGATCCTCGCCTTGAGCGCCACGGTCGAGGACATCGTCTATAAGGCGGTGCAATCGCTCACGGAGCGGAATTCGGCCCTCGCCGAATCAATCGTCAAGAACGACTTGGACATCGATAAGACGGAGGTGGCGATCGAGGAGGAATGCCTCAAGGTGCTCGCGCTTCATCAGCCCGTCGCGATCGACCTCAGGTTCATCATCGCCATTCTCAAGATCAACAGCGACCTCGAACGGATGGGGGACCTTGCGGTCAACATCGCCGAACGCGCGATGTTCCTTGCGACCCGTGAAAAGCCCGATATCCCGCTCGATCTGCCGCTCATGGCCGAGAAGACGAAAGCGATGATGAAGAAAAGCCTCGATTCCCTGATGAAGCAAGACGCGAAGCTCGCCTATGAGGTCCTCGAGGCCGACGACGAAATCGACGCGATGAACCGGGAGATGTACGGCGCGATACAGGATGCGATCCGCCGCAAACCCGAGCATCTCGAGAGCCTCATCCATCTGCTCTCGTGCTCGCGGCATCTCGAGCGCATCGCCGACCACGCGACGAACATCGCCGAGGACGTGATCTACATGATCGACGGCGTCATCGTTCGCCATCATGCCGAGGATTACCGGTCGCAGACGTAGCGTCGACGCGCGGCCCGGGCCCCGCTTCACATCGCGCGGCGGGCGCTAGTCCTCGAGAACGAATATCACGCGCATCGTCACGCGGAACTCGACGATCTTGTTGTTCTCGACGTGGGCGTTCTGCTTGATGACCTCGAAGCCGGTGATCCCCCTGAGGGTCTTGCTCGCGCGCTTGAAGCCCGCGATCGCGGCGTCTTCCCAGCTTTTCGTGGAGGATGAGACGACCTCGGTCACTCGTGCTACTGCCATAGTGGGTCCCCTTTCTTTGTTTCCGCCATCATATCATGCGGCGGATCAGAAGTCCACTTTCGTACCGAAGGTGAAACGGGCCCCGGGAGCGGGGTAGCCCGCGACCTCCTCGTAGCGCGCGTCCGCGACGTTGTTCGCCGTGCAGTAAAGCTCGGCGGCGGCGCCGACACGGTACGTGACGGCCGCGTCGAGGCGGGTGTAGGCCGGGTTGAAATACTCGCCGTGCGGGCCGCCGAAGTCGTTGTCGAGCCGCGCGCCGACGCGGGAGACGGAGAGGAGCACGTCAAACGAGCTTCGCCGGTACGAGATACTGCCCCCTCCGCTGTGGCGCGGCCTTCGGAGAAGCTGCTTTCCCGTCGCGCGATCCTCGGTGCGCGTGAAGGCATAGAAGCCCTTCAGAGTCACGTCCTCGACGGGGCGAAGGGACGATTGGAACTCGACACCGCTGCTCCGCGCCTCGCCGATGTTGTCCGCGAGCCACGTCACCGGGTTTGAGGCGATCAAATTGCGATACACGTTGTCGAACCAGGCGAGCTCGAACGATGCGCGCGCGCCCTCGAGACCGTGCCGGACGCCGAGATCGTAGCCGAATGTCCTTTCGGGTTCGAGATCCGGGTTGCCGTACCAGGGGTAGTAGAGCTCGTTCAGGCTCGGGGCCCGGAACCCGGTGCCGATCGATCCCTTGATTGCGGTTCCGGTCCGCGGCACCGGGTACGAGAGGGACAGTTTGTAGGTCGCCACGGCGCCGAATTCGCTGTGGTCGTCGAGGCGCACGCCGGCGGAGGCCGTCGGCAGCCTCGCGAAGTCGAGGATTCCACTCACGAATACGCTCGCGCTGCGCGAGCGGTCGTCGAAGCTCGTCGTCCCGAACGGCGAGTAGCCGCTGTTCGTCGTCTGTTCCTCTTTCCACTCGGCGCCGGCGATCATCCATGCGGCCTCCGAGAAGCGGAGATCGTTCTGCCACGCGACGTTCTTGACGCGGGAGTTGATCTCCGAAAAGCCGTCTCCGGCGAAGGGTCCGGTGTCGAGCGCATCGAGCGGGTCCTTCCAGGTGATTTCGCGCGAGAGAAAGGATGTCCGCACGGAGTAGCTCCAGACGCCGGACACGAACTGGCGGTACGAGGTGGAAACGAGGAAATGCCCGCCGCTCTGAGAGGCGTTCGGGTCGGGGGCGAACCGCGCCCCGCGAAGCCCGTTATCCGCCTCGCGGTACGTCAGGTTCAGCGTAACGTTCGATGTCGCGGTTATCCGGCTCGAGGCGGAGCCCGAAAAGGCCAGATTCTTGTAGAAATCGTTCCCCGCGGTCCCGTCCGACCTCGCGCCCGAGAGCGTATACGAGTAATGATACGATTTCTCGCCCCCCGAGAGCGAAACCGCGCCCTCGGCGCTCCGGTACGAGCCGCCGGCGAGCGAGGCGCTCCGCCTCGACCCTTCCCCCTGCGTCCCTGTGATGATATTGACGACGCCGCCGATCGCGTTCGATCCGTAGAGAATGCCGTGCGGTCCGCGGACGATCTCGATGCGTTCGATGCCGGCGCATGATAGCTCGGAGAAATCGAACGCCCCCGTCGTCGGGTCGTTCATGGGAACGCCGTCGAGGAGGACGAGGACGTGGTTGCTGTTCGCCCCGCGCATGAAAACGCTCGACGCCTTGCCCGCGCTTCCCGATTGGACGACGTTCAGCCCGGCGGCCGACCGCAGGAGATCTCCGACGCTCTCCGCGTGCCGCCGTTCGATGTCGCTCCGGGTTATGACCGTGATGAAGCTCGCCGTTTTGTCGACGGGCCACTCGATGCGCGTCGCCGTCACGATGATTTCCGGGCCGGCATAGATCTTTTCCTCCGGTTCGGCGCCGGCGTGCGCGCCGGCCGCGGCCAGTACAAGGACATTGGCCGCGATGACAAGGAGCGCGCCCATCGCGAGTGAGACCTGTGCGAGTCTTGAGATGAACATGAGACTCCTTCCTCTCGTTCCTCGAAGAGGTCCGGGTTGGTGGATTCTCCAGGCAGGTCTCCTGACTTGTGGCTCAATCGCCTCCGCCCCCTTCCCAGCTCAGAGCGCCAGTGGTCATGGGCGGCAGGCTCGCCATTCACAGTGGCGGGTCCGTGAGGGATTCGCACCCTCTTCCCTGTTCGGCTCCTCACGAGCACCTGAAGATATGTTGTGAGGGGAATGCTAATGCAGGGGGCTGTCTGGTGTCAACGACAAACAGGAACGGCCGGGCGCCGCTCGTTTCGCGTTCCCGGCCGTTCCATGACCCATGTCCCGATCATCAACCGGCGGTCTTCTGCTCCGCCGCCTTCTTGAGCTTGTCATTTGCCATAATGGCGAGCTCGACTCTGCGGTTCTGCTGCCGCCCCTCGGGCGTGTCGTTCGTCGCGACGGGCTGCGATTCGCCGTACCCCATCGTCGTGAACCGGGTCGCGCCCACGCCGAGGCCGGCGACGTAGCCCGACACGGACGACGCCCGGTTTCTCGAGAGCTCGAGGTTGTGCTCGTCCGAGCCCGTGGCGTCGGTGTGACCCTCGATGAGGATGTCCGTATCGGGGTACTTGTTCAGGATGACGGCCAGCTTGTCGAGGTTCGTCTTTGCCTCACCCCGCAGGCCCGCCTTGTCGACGTCGAAGAGAATGCCCGAGTCGAAGGTGATCTTGATGCCTTCGCCGACGCGCTCAACCTTCGCGCCTTCGAGATCTCTCTGCATCTCCTCGGCCTGCTTGTCCATGTAGTTGCCGATGTAGGCGCCCGCGGCGCCGCCGATCGCCGCCCCGATGATCGCGCCGACCGCGGTGTTGCCGCTCTGCTTGCCGATGATCCCTCCCACGACGCCGCCCGCGGCCGCGCCGATGCCCGTGCCCTTCATCGTTCTGCTCATGCCGCAGGATTCATGAACTCCGGCGAGAAGAACGGTGAGGAGAACGAAAACGATGACGTTTCTCATCTGGTTCCTCCTTGCTTGAGAATCCGCTGAGAATTATTGCCGGTACGATGCGCGACCGTCAAGAGGCAAATGCCGCCGGCGCTAGCGAACGACGCTGTAGGCGAGAGCCGCGATCAATGCCGAGCAGGGAATCGTCAATATCCACGCCCACACGATCCGCCCCGCGATTCCCCACCGCACCGCGCTCAACCCTCTGAGCGATCCGATGCCCATGATGGCGCCCGTGATCGTGTGTGTCGTGCTCACGGGGATGCCGAAGTTCGTCGATATGAAGAGCATGAGCGCCGCGCTCGATTCGGCGCAGAATCCGTCGATGGGCTTGAGCTTGGCGACCTTCTGCCCCATCGTTTTGACGATGCGCCACCCGCCGAAAACCGTGCCGAGCGCGATCGCGGCGTGGCACGAGAGGACGACCCATAGGGGAATATAAAACGTGCCGCCCAGGAGCCCCGCGCTGAAGAGAAGCCCCGAGATGATCCCCATCGTTTTCTGCGCGTCGTTGCCGCCGTGGCCGAGGCTGTAGAGCGCGGCGGATACGAGCTGTCCCCGCCTGAAGATGTGGTC
>Ga0315293_10000266_pt1 | contig 46752 bp, 41 predicted proteins | sample YL17G13_20_MG_FD_203071 | JGI IMG/M metagenome (GOLD analysis project Ga0315293, IMG submission 203071) | Sediment microbial communities from Yellowstone Lake, YNP, Wyoming, USA - YL17G13_20 | ecosystem: Environmental > Aquatic > Freshwater > Lake > Sediment | place: USA: Wyoming | collected... | reverse complement strand
GGCGGTAAGGCTCTTGGCGAAGATGCAGCCGCGAGAAGCTAATATTCTTAAGATGCACTACGGGCTGGGCGGCAATAAGCCATTGACACTGAAAGAAATCGGCGAAAAATTGGACCTTACACGGGAAAGGGTTCGGCAGATTCAGCACGAGGTCCTGACAAAACTCTACGAGTATATGAACGAGTAACGCTGCCGAAGTTCAAGTCAGTAACGCTTGCATTTCTCGCACAACTGCCTAAGATAAGGATTGGTTCGCATATTTAATCGACTGTTTGATGTCGGGAGGATATATATGTCGAGCAAACCCGAAGAGCTGAAGAGGTACATTCGCGATATTGCTGACTGGCCAAAGAAGGGGATTCTGTTTCGAGACATTACGCCGTTGTTGGCTCATCACGGTGCATTTGCGGAGGCGGTGGACGTCTTGTGCACGGATTTCGAAGACAAGGATGTTGACTATGTTGCATCCATTGAGGCAAGGGGCTTTATATTCGGGGCAGCAGTAGCAAAAAAACTTGGCGCAGGTTTTGTGCCTATACGCAAAAAGGGCAAACTCCCATTCAGAACCGAGAGCATAACCTACGATTTAGAGTATGGCACCGACACATTAGAAGTGCACTGCGACGCCATAAAAAAAGGTGCGAAAGTCCTGATGGTGGACGACTTACTGGCGACAGGCGGGACAATGGCCGCCGCCTGCAAACTCATCGAAAAAATAGGTGGACAGATTGTTGGAATATCATTTCTTATAGAGCTGACCGAATTAGCCGGCCGTGATAAACTGGATGGCTACACAATTAAGACTGTCATAACCTATTGACCGCTTTTTATCTTTTTGCAATTACGATTCGGTCGTTGTTGTGGGGGTCTTTTTCGATTTTTATGTCGGTGAAAACGCCGGTTTGTTCGAGCAGTTCTTTAATAGCCGGCCCCTGCGCATAACCTATCTCCAACATTAAAGCTGCGTCAGCTTTTAGGAAAGAATCCGCTTTTTCGATAATTCGCCGATATACATCAAGGCCGTCAGTACCAGCGAATAGCGCTACACGAGGCTCGTAGTCTTTCACGTTTCTATCGAGCTTTTCGAATTCGGGCTCGCTTACATAAGGCGGGTTGCAGACTATGAGGTCAAATTTTTCCACGTCCATCTGGGGTATAAGCGGGTCAAACAAATCGCCGCACAACAGCTTAATGCGGTCTTTCAACTGATGCTTTTCGATATTCTTCGCCGCGACAGCGAGTGCGGCATCAGAGATGTCGGTCGCGATTATGTTCGCCTCAGGATAATTTCGCGCAAGAGCAATCGCTATACAACCACAGCCTGTGCAAAGGTCACAAACAAGTTGTCTGCCGGTTCGCTTTCGCAAAAATTCGATAGCGCGCTCTACGAGAAGTTCCGTCTCCGGCCGGGGAATCATACAGTCCGGGCATACTTGCAGCTCGAGGCAGTAGAATTCAGTTTTCCCGGTCAGGTAGCAAACAGGTTCGTGTTGACCGGCCCGCTTGACCAAGTTGTGCAATCGGTCTAATTGTTGTTTGGTGACGGGTTTGTCGAATTGCGTATACAGCTCGATTCGCTTCATTTCGAGGACGTCGGAAAGCAGAAGTTCCGCACTTAGCCGTGGCGAATCAATGCCTTTACTCGTGAGGTATTCTGTAACCCAGTTCAAGAGCTTTTGTATTGTCCAAGCCTGCATTGCCAGATTATAGCTGGGGCAAAGAAAAGTAAAAGCCAAAAAGAGCTTAGAGGGAGTGCACTTGATTTGTTTGGTCCCCGGTTTGAGGATTCCGAGAAGCTCACCCGTAGGGATCTCCGCTTCGCTTCGAGTTTGTTTGGGTTTGTTTTTATTGGCATTGTTCATAGTTATTTGTTCATAGTTCATTGTAAAACAATAGCTTACGTTTATTTGAGCATCCAGCAAATTGGGTTTGTTTCGCATAATAGTTCGTATATCGTATGTCGTATATTGTATGTCGTATATCGTGAAACAAGGTTCGTATTTCGTGGTACGTTGTGAGTGGTTAAATGGTTCATTGGTTAAATGGCATTTCAGAGCCGGTATTTAGTTTTTTGATGAGATTGAGTCTTTGAAGCTCGAGTATCGTTTTGTAGAGGCTGTGCTCAATTCGGCGTTCATACATTAAGAGGCGTTCGAGAACCCTTGCACTTGAGAAGTCTTTTATGGCCAAACGGCCGAGAGCAAGTTCAGGAGCAGGGTTGGAAGGATTGCTCAGAGATTGGATGAGTTTAGAAAGGGGGCTGGAGGTATTAGGCGCGTTCAGGGCGTCGATGGTCTGGTTCTGGATTCTACAGACTCGTTTTAGCCGCCATGAGAGGGTGACAATGCGCTCGGCGAGCATTGATTCCATAGGACCTGCCGGGTCCAGTTCGGCGAGGATTTGGTCGCGGTAGTGGTCGAAGTCAGCCTGGCTTTCTGAGCTGATTACGTCGCGGCGGGCCAAGAGGCCGTGTTGGACGGCATTTTGTGAGACGGCGGCCTTTCCTTCATTAGTGCGTGGGCCGGTCGATTTTAGGGCGTTACGGCGATTGGCAAGGATTTGGGATTCGGAAGTCATGAGGAAGCCTCGTTAATTGGTTAATTGGTTAATTGGTTAAATGGTTAATTGGTAATTAGTTAACTGGTTAATTAGTTAATTGGTTAATTTGGTTATTGGCTGGGCCTGCTGGCCCTGAGGGGGCGGTTTGAAATCCGCCACAGGCGGACAAGAAACACGTTCCCCTTAGTAGGGCGAACTTGTGCATTTGGTCGAAAAAAGTTCTTGATTCTCGATTCCCGATTCTCGTAACTCGATGTGAGAAAAGAAGTAAAAATTTTTTGAAATTAGCCGTTTTTGGTGTGCAGGTAACTGCGATTTTGATTGAACACGTTAATGAGTGGATGAGTAGGTGTGTAGATGAGGGTACAGAGGATTTTTAGTTCGTGGTTCATTGAAGATAGCTCCCTCGGCAAGGCTCGGGACCTTCGCTACGCTCCGGCCTGCGCATTTGATTGATTTTTTTACTCCGCTCGCCGCGGGGGCTTTTCAAAGCGGAATCGCAATAAATTGCGAGGGTATTTTAAGAGCGAAGTACTACCGGAGGCCGACCGCCGAAGGCGGAGAAAGTGGAAAGTCGAGAGTAGAAAGTTGAAAGTAAAAAACAAAACTGTCGCATACGTAAAGCGCGTACGCGCTTTACGTACGAGCTTTTTTTGAAATTGGGGGTTGGTGCTGCTGACTATTAAGGGCAATACCTAAGATACTTAGGTATTCTTTTTATAAATCCGAAACACGAAGCACGAAATTCAAAACCTACTCACCGCTGGAGGCCGCGGAAGAAAATTAAAAATCAAAATGCAAAAGTAAAAACTGTGGAGCCGCTTCGCGGGGATTATTTTTAATGGCAATTTTGGGATGGTCAAAATTTGTAAGTGCTTATGTGGAAAGAGATAAAAAAATATTGAAAAATTTGATTTTTGCTTTGAGGCCCCTGCGCGTTTGATTGATTTTTTCTCACACCCACCCGACATGGTAGGAATTTATACTCAGCCCGCTGTTATTTTAAAATATGTCATCCTTCCAATGCCCTTGAAATCATTTTCATGAGAGGTATATCCGTACTTTGCTTTGAATGCCTTTTTGGATGTTCTCGACTCTGCTAATAAAAGAAAGTCTTCTGAAAAAACAATTTCACCCTTTTGTGCGCAACTGTTTAGGCGTGCACATCGGTCTACTGACAAACCGATGGGGTCGAAAGGTATCGTGTCTTTAATTGCTCCGTTATATGCAAGGCCGAAATCAATTGCTGCCTTAGACTCGATTTTTGAATTCCCTTTGTACGCTTTAAGATTTTCAAAACCTTGAATAATCTCAATTGCGCATTTCAGAACAGTTTCCGGTTTGGTCGTAGCTTCGAACAAAGCCAAGATTTCATCCCCTATGGTTTTAATCACTGTACCACCGTAATCTTTCGTAGTTTTTGCAGCTCGTTGTAAAAAAAAGAACTGTCGAAATATCCAATTTACGTCCGGTTGATTTGACTGCAAGCATTTCTTTTTGTATTCAGTTGAACCACATAAATCAACAAAAAGAATGAAAACATCAGAAGCATCACCAACAAGAAATTCTACGAGATCCGGTAGTAACTCAACTTTTTCCTGTCGTTTCATTTCGATTTACCAGAAACCATATTCAAAACATAGTCTTCGCCGGTGGTTGTTAGACTCCACAGCTTATTCACATAGTTAACTAAGGCCCGTCGTTTAGCGCTTGTTAAAATGTCAGTCATGTTTAGGTTATTCCAGTTTGGATAATGTATTTCCTTGAAGCAGCTTAATACATCGGCAGTTTGTATTTTGTCTTTCTTCCGCATTCTTTCTAGATAGTAAAGTAAGAATACAGCAATGGTTGGACGAGACTTTATCTTGTGAACGTATTTTCTGTAAAACTCGTTAAGTGTCATTTGTGGTAGTACACTTGGTATTGTAGTCCTAACACTCTCTGACTCGCTCGCCACAGGTCTCAATGTCCACAAAGGACCCTTTTGGTTTTCAAGAGCCTCCTTGATCTTCTTTTCCACATAATCACTCGGCCCAGACACTTCTATTTCGTTATCACCAATCCGAACCTTCATAGTAACATTGGCAATCGCTTTTTTAGCCATATTTTGCTCCTTACATCATAAATAACTTGAATATCAGTATTAGACCAATTTTAAATTCTGACCCTTATATTTTTCCGCTGTTGCTCGCCAAATTTTACTCCATTTTCTAAATCTGCACAACACCAAATTTTAATCCCCCCACCGCGGGAGTGGGGGCTAAATACGCCGTTGGCAGGACCAACGGTTTTGATTTGCGCAGTACTGGCGGAGGGCGGCCGCCGAAGGCGGGATATAATCGTCGCACGTCGCTGGTATCTCGTATCTCGCCAGTTGAGTCCGGCGAAGCCGGGGATAGTTTTAATAGATTCCTCGACTGCGCTCGGAATGACATATCGTAGGAAAGCAAAAGACAAAAGGGAAAAAGGCAAAAACTGGATTCCTGTCTGCGCAGGAATGACAACCCCGTCATTAAGCCATTCGACTACGCTCCCATCCTCCGTCCCTCAGGGACTACGGAGGGCAGGCAGGCCAGGAATGACGGGGCTAAACAAACCCTGCCATGCAAGATGGCAGAGCTAACCGACAAAGCCGCTGCTCCATTATTACCGCTCCCTTACGGTCGCGGCTCTGTCAGATGTAAACTTTGTCCATCATTCGCGGAAAGGCGATGCACTGACGGATGTGCGGTTCGCCGGTGAGCCAGGCAATGGTTCTTTCCACGCCGAGCCCGAAGCCGCCGTGCGGCACCGAGCCGTACTTTCGCAAATCCAGATACCAAGTGTAATTTTCGATGTTCAAACCCTGTTCTTTGATTCGCGAAACCAGCAGGGCGTAATCATCTTCTCTAACCGAGCCGCCGATGATTTCACCGAAGCCGGCAGGAGCAAGCAAATCGAAATTCAAAACGACTTTGTCATTTCCGCGGTCGGTCTTCATATAGAACGCCTTGGCCTGTTTGGGGTAGTGCGTAACAAATATGGGTTTATCGTGCATCTGCGAGATAATTGTTTCATCGGAGCCGCCGAGGTCCTTGCCCCAGGTGAATTCAGCGGCAAGTTTTGCGTGTTTGGGATTATTCTCGATTTTTGTATCCATCTCGGAAAGAGCTGTTCGCAATTCAATCAGCTCAGCAGCCCCCGCTGCTTCGCTTTGCGAAGCAAAGCGGCGGGGGTCTTTCTCCCACTGCTTTAACTGCTCTGCCTGCTTATTTTCAAGCTCACTGATTTTGTTTTCGGTTTGCTGCTTTTGGTTCTGCAACTGTTGTAACTGGCGGGTGATGAAATCTTTGGTTTTTTGGCTGGTCAGGATATTAACGGCCTCAGTGTAGGTCAGTCTGTAGAAGGGCGGCTTGACCTTCTCCAATGCTGCGATGTCGGCTTCGAGGGTTTCAAGCTGAGCTTTATTTTTCCGCAGCACTTCGGCAACGATAAACGAGACGAAATTTTCAGCAAGTTCGAGCAGGCCATCCAAATCAATAAAGGCGACCTCCGGCTCGACCATCCAGAATTCGGTAAGGTGTCTGCGGGTTTTGCTTTTTTCGGCCCTGAAGGTTGGTCCAAAGCAATAGACCTTGCCGAAGGCGGCGGCAGCGGATTCGAGATACAACTGGCCGGTCTGGGTCAGGTACAGAGGCTGACCGAAGTAATCGACCTCAAAGAGCGTTTGTTCTTCTTCGCCAACCGTGGCTGTTAAAATTGGAGTGTCAATGAGCGTAAAGCCGTTGTCGTTGAAAAATCTGCGAATCGAGTCAATAAGAGTGTGGCGGATTTTTCCGATGCACCACTGGCGCTGTGAGCGGAGATGCAGATGCCGGTTCCTGAGCAGAAAGTCGACGCCGTGCGATTTCGGCGTAATGGGATAATCGGTAGTCGGCGAGATGATTTTGGCGTCGGTTACAGCTAATTCGCAGCCGCCGACGCTCCTTTTGTCTTCGCGGACGATGCCGGTTACGGCCAGCGACGATTCCTGGCCAAGATGCTTGAGCTGCTCGAAAAGCTCATCGGATATTTTGCCTTTTTCGACGATGCACTGACATAGGCCAGTACCGTCACGGATGATTAGAAACTGCAGCTTTCCGCTTGAGCGGGCCTGATAGAGCCAGCCGAAGAGGGTTGCCTGACGACCTAAGCTGTTTTTCAGCTGCGATATATATGATTTGTTGTCGGAGAGCATTTGTGTGTCCTTGTTTACATTATCAAAAGATGATTGTAACGTATTATTATGCGATTTTCTGCCGTAAGGCATACTGCGTATTTGGGGCTATTATATTTAAGGAGCTCGCCATAGGAAGGTTTTATCCGCCTGCGGCGGATTAATTTGTGAAAACAGCCCATCAAACGGAACCAGACGCCGGCGTAGATGTCTAAAACATAAGGCAATTTCGAAGGACTAACTATGGTCAGGACACTGCGAATAACAACGATTTTAGCGGCGCTGCTTGCAGCGGGGTTTCTGGTATTTTCAGCGGTTTTCGGAGCCCGTGGCGACAAGGCCATCGAAGAATTTCTGAAATCGCAGGGAGCGATAGAGCAGTTCCAGCGTGCCAAAGGCGAGAAGAAAACCGAGGGCGAAAGCGAAACCTCGCCCCTTGTAAGGCAGGCACAGGCTTTTGCGCTGTATCTGAATCCGCCGCCACCGCCAGAGCCGGTTGTGCCTTCGGGACCTCAGCCGCCACCACGACCAAAGGTGACAGCGCCCAAGTTTAAGCTTGTCGGGACCAGCTTCTATCCCTTGCATCCGGACCTGTCGCTGGCGCTGATCGATGAGCCTGGCAAAGGCATCCGCTGGGTCAGGCAGTCAGGGCAGGTGGGCTATTTGGTGGTTGAGCAAATAAAAGACGGCGTTGTAGTCGTTAAAGATGGGGAGCGGACCTTCGAGGTCGCTGTGGCTGAGAGACCTCAGAAGGTAAATCTCGTCAAAAGTTCCACCCTCGATAAGACCGATGCAAAGGCTGCACCACCACCTGTACCGTTGCCTGCGCCACCGCCATCGGAGGAGGTTAAGACCATTTCGCCGGCTCCGGCTGAAGCCGAAGTTGTTTCGCCGACGCCGGTTGAAAGTGAGGCTGCTGAACAAATCGCTGCCGAGCCGAACGCCGAGATGACGGCTCAGGATGCTGCGCTTCTGGAAGGAATACTGGCTGCCGAGGCAAATAATGCAGAATTGACGGAAGAGGAAAGAAAAGCCAACGCTGAACTTAAGAAATTTATTGAAAGTATCCGGGTAAGTGCTGAGGAGGCAAAAAAGCTCGACAAGCTGGGCAGGGATTTGCAAAATGGCGGCGCAGAGCCGAATTTCGCAGAGGGCCGCATTACCAAAGTAGAACGCGGAGCACGGCGGGGCAGAAGATAGACCAACTGAGCCGAGCTTGAAGAAACCGGCACCGTAAAACGACTATCATTTTTCAGAGGCGAAAGTTCCTTTTTATCGGTCCTTTTGCAGCCCACAGAACTGTGCCGTAGCGGCGTCCAAAATCGGCTGCTGAAAATGGGCGTTATCGCCAGATTCTATGCTGAAAAGGCTGAAAAACGGGAACTTTTCGATAGTTTCCTTGTCTGATTTTATAGAGGATTCGGATTTGGTAACTGGTTACTGGTAATTGGTTAAATAATTACCAATAACATTTAACCAAACTAAGAGCTTTTGTAAAAAGGACTTATCTTTTTAATATAGTTGGTATGTCCGATAACAAAAAGATTGCGGATTGAGAATGGAGCCGCATGCGAGAGAAAAAACGGTTAGCATGGGAGTAACTTATGTCAGCAGAAGGACAGATTTTACGCAGTATCCCTCACGGGAGGACAAAGAAGCGACAAGCAAAAGGAAAAAAACGATGGGCTGAAGGGTCAAACGTTGGTTTTTTCGGCTCAGTTTTTTGCCTTTTGGTGTTTTTGTGTGGCGGTTTGGTTTTTGCGGCTGAGCAGGCTGATAAGGCCGGCCCACCGCGGTACAGGGTTTTCCCTTTGAGATACATATCTGCTGAGCGGGGTAAGGAGTACCTGACCCAGCTTGGGATAGGGACGGCTTCAATACTTCCAAGCCCCAACACGCTTTTAGTAACGGCTTCGGCAGCAGAGCTTGTCAAGGCCGGCGTGGTTTTAGAGCTTGTCGATGCCGAGCAGCAGTACGTCATAAAATCCATTTGTGCTGTGTCTGAGATTAAAGATTTGCCGTCCAGTGAAAGAATCGCATCTGAAGCTGGAGATGTATCGATCGGGACATTTACCGCGCTGCCGGAAAGGGGCCCGAAAACAAGGGTAATTGTAGATGTCCACAACGGCGCATTAATGGCGATTGCGCCGGCTAAAGAGCTTGAAAAGATTACCGCAGCCATAGGACGAGCTCAAAATAAGAAAGAAATCAGTGTTTTACAACCGATTAAGCCAGGCGAATCAAACGAGCCGAACCAGCCAGTGCAGCCGAGTGAACCCAATCAGCCAACCGCCCCAGTTCGGCAGGCCCCTGAGGGGCAGACTGAACCAAATCAACCATCGGAGTCGAAAGCGGCAGAAACCACCCCAACCGAGCCGCGGGAAACATCCGACTTCAACGAGCCATCGCAGCAAGCCAATGAACAGCAGGTCAAGTCGGACAAGCCCGATGAGCTCGAGCTGCTGGAGAAGCTTACTGAGACTAAAGCGACAATGACCGAACCCAATGAGGGGGAGACTGCTGCATCTGTAGCCGAACCGAATGAAAGAAAGGCTGTTGTGGCTGTGGCCGAACCCAATAAAGAGGAAGCTGTTGCGGCTGAACCAAATAAGCCGACGGCTTCTGCCGCAGAGCCGCAGCAAAAAGAGCCGGCTGAACCTTCGGCAGAGGGCAAAAAAATAGAACAGCCTGCCGACCAATCACAGAAATCCGAAGAAACCAAGACCGAAAAGAAAATAACAGATGAGGAAATGCAGCCGCAGGTTCCTGTTGAGCCGCAAACGGAGCAGGAAGCAAATGAAATGGACTTGGCCATGCCTGACGGCACTGAAGAGCCAAATGATGCCCCTTACGGGAAGCCGACCGTTCAAAGTCGCTCATATGAGCCTGAGCCTCTTGCGATAGGCGAGGAAGAGCTTACACTCGATTTGCCGGAGAAGTTAAGTATCATAGATTTGCTGGACCTGGTGGGCAAGTATCTTAAGCTCGATTATATGTACGACCCCGCCAAGGTCGCAGGTGAGGTTACACTTAAATTGCAGGGACCAATCAAGGTCAGGCAGCTGTATCCGCTTACCGAGTCCGTACTGAAGTTCAGAAACTTCGTAATGACCCGTAAGGGTAATCTCGTAACAATAGTTCCTGCCGGAGAAGTCCTGGACATCGACCCTACCCTGATGTATGACGAAAAGGGTAAGGTCGAGTACGGCGATGTAATCGTAACGCGCCTATTCAATCTGCGATACATAGATACCGCCAGTGCGATGGCCCTTCTGACTCAGATGAAACTTGGCGCAAATATTACAGATATCAAGGATGCAGGGACACTAATTGTTACCGACTATGCGTACCGGATGGGCCGGGCGGAAGAGATACTGAAGATTATTGACAAGCCTGGTGCGCCGAAGCAGTTCAGGTCCAGACAGTTAAAATACACAATGGCTAAAACCCTTGCGCCGAAAGTTAAGACGCTTATGGAGCAGTTGGGGGCGATATCAATTACGATTGCGCAGCCGGCGGCGCCACCGCAGCCGACCCCCAGGGGTCGAAGGATAACACCGCAGCCGGCACCGGCACCGACGACGCCGCAGTCGGCCAAGCCGACCGTCTATCTCGACGTGGACGAACGGACAAACCGAGTTCTGATGATAGGATTTGAGAATGAACTGGCCGTCGTCGATGGACTGATAGATACTCTTGATGTGGAGCAGCAGGACCTGCGAACACTGCGGATGTATGATATTCAGCACGTTGACGCCCAGGAGGTAAGGAATAAGCTGCAGGAGCTGGGGATAATCGGCGCAGGGGAAGCTGTTCCTTCCGGAAGGGCCGCAGCAGCTAAAGCCGCTGCACCTGCAGCGCCACCCGGAGCGCCGTCTGCGGCGAGCCAGGGCCTTGTGGAGGAACCTCAGGTAGTGATAATCGCAGCGACCAATTCGCTTTTAGTTAATGCCACAGCCGAACAGCATATCCAGATAGCAATGATTATCGGCTACGTTGACAGCGTGACACTCGAAGATGCGATTCCTTACGAGATTTATCCACTCGAAAATCAGAACCCCAAAGATTTGGCTGATGTTCTGCAGCAGCTTATTCAGGAGACCGTCAAGGACAAAGAAGGCAAGATACAACAGGTCGTAAAAAAGCAGGAAGACATCGAGATTGTTCCCGACGAAAGCACGTTTTCTTTAATTGTTTATGCGAGCAAGAAAAATCAGGAATGGATAAAGAAGCTGATAAAGAGTCTTGACCGAAGAAGGCCGCAGGTGCTGATTGATGTCTCGCTTGTCGAAATAACTCAAAACGATACGTTTGAATACGACCTGAATTTGGTTGCTAACGCCCAAGATGCTGTAACGGGTAATATCGCCATCAGTTCCATCAAAACCGCGGCTCAGGTGGCCGGGGCTGGCGGGGGTAGAATTAGAGAAGCTGGATTCAATAGTAAAGGTGAAAACGCAGCGGAGGCAGTTCGGGGGTTCTTTAGTGACGATACGATTCAGGCCCTGCTGACTGCAATAGATACAAAACACTATGGACGAATCCTCGCCAAACCCAAAATTTTGGTCAACGATAATGAAGAGGGCAAAATAAATACTACTAAGACAACATATGTCGGCGAAACAACTACAAGCTACCCATCGGGAAATACTGGTGTAGTAAACCCCATTACTACTACAACCTTCAAGCCTTATGATGCCAAGATTGAGCTGGTTATCAAGCCGCACATCAGTGAAGGCGACTTACTTCGTCTTGAGGTGAGTATGGTCCGTGAAGATTTTACAACACAGAAAGACAAACCTCCTGATTATACAAAAAGTAATGTTATAACTATTGTTACGGTTCCTGACGGCAGCACTATTATTCTTGGCGGGCTCACAAAACTTAATCAGGGGAAAGGCACCAGCAAGGTTCCTCTGTTGGGCGACATTCCTATTGCCGGCGCGTTATTCCGTGGTGTTAAGAATACCACAGAGGACACGCATCTTTATGTTTTTGTAAAGGCCGTTATTCTTCGCCCCAGTGAAATTGTCGGAGGCCTAGGTCAACTTACGGCAATATCCAGAGAAAACAAGAATGCTTTTGAAGAATATGAGCATCGTTTTCAAGAACATCAAACTATTCCCGGCATTAAGCCAGAGCCGGTAGACCCGTTGAATGTTCTGGATAAAGATTAATTGCCCGATATTCGAAGAAGGCGGAAATTGCTTCGATGAAGGATTTACTGATACAAACTGCCAAGCGAACCGGACTGGTTGACGCTGAGAAGCTGACAGAGTTTCTTGAAAACAACAAGTCCGGCGAACGAATAGACGAGCTTTTGCTTCACAACCCCTATTTTACCGAAGAAGGGGTTTTGAAGCTGTTTGCCGAGGCACTCGGGTGGGAATTTTTGGCTGATATTCCCGGAAAGCTGGTACCGCCCGAATTCATAAAGGCTGTGCCGGCAACTTATGCTCAGCACCATTATCTTATCGGGATAAAACGTGTGGATTCGACAGGCTCACCACAAGAAGGAAGCGGCAGCGAACTTACCATTGTTCTTTCCAGACCGCTGGATACGAATGCTCTCGATAACGTTTCGAAGATGACCGGTATGCCTGTCAGCGCTGCGGTTGCCACGCGAGCCACTATCACCGCGGCGATAGATGTTGCCTACGAGCAGAGGACAACAGTCATCGAAGAGGTGGCTGAAGAACTCGATTCGCAAAACTTAGACAAACTGGTTGATGAGGCGACTACTTCGGACGACCTTCTCGATGTTGTCAATCGCCCGCCCGTTATCAGACTCGTCAACGATATTCTTTTTCGCGCTCTGCAACTGCGGGCAAGCGACATTCACGTTCACCCTTATGAAAATAAGATACAGATTCGGTACCGTATCGACGGTATCCTGTACGACACCCTGAGCCTGAACCGCAATGTTCTGCCGCTGATTATTTCTCGTATCAAGGTTATGGCGGGTATGGATATTGCCGAGCGGCGAATGCCGCAGGACGGCAGATGCAGCGTTCGATTAGGCCAGCGTGAAGTCGATTTGCGTATCAGCACCGTGCCGACCAGCTATGGCGAACGAAGCGTTCTGCGACTGCTGGATAAAAGCACCGGTCTGCTTACGCTCGATGAGCTGGGATTGTGGGAGGACGATTTGAAGAAGTTCGATTCGCTGCTCAATCGCTCACACGGCGTCATTTTTGTGACGGGCCCCACCGGCAGTGGAAAAACCACGACACTTTATGCCTGCCTTAATCGCATTAACTCGGCTGAGAAGAATGTTATGACCGTAGAAGACCCAATCGAGTATCAGCTTGAAGGCATAAGCCAGATGCAGGTGGCCTCGAAGAAGGGCGTGACATTTGTAAACGCGTTAAGACATGTGCTTCGCCAGGACCCCGATGTTATAATGGTCGGCGAGGTTCGAGATATTGAGACGGCCCGTATGGTGATACAGTCTTCGCTGACCGGGCATCTGGTTTTCAGCACGGTCCACACGAACGACTCGGCCAGCACGGTCAGCAGGCTTCTGGACCTGGGAATTGAGCCTTATCTGGCAAGCTCGTCACTTATTGCCATAATGGCGCAAAGGCTGGTCCGAAAGGTTTGCCCGGATTGCAAAGAGGAGTACCATCCAACCGAACACGAATTGAGAGAGCTGGGGCTTGGGGAAAACGGCCCAGGTCATAAGTTTTATGTCGGCGCAGGCTGTGATAAGTGTTTTCAGACGGGTTATCACGGCCGAACAGGTATATATGAGCTGATGCCCGTTAACGAGGGGATTCAGGACCTGATATACAAACGGGAAAGCGCCGGCACAATAAAAAAAGCTGCCCTGAATGCGGGACTGCAAACGCTGCGAATGGATGGAGCCAGAAAGGTCATTGCCGGGATAACAACCATCGCAGAAGTGTTGAGAGTAACACAGGCGGACATCATGTAGTATTTACTATTTACTATTGACTATTTACTATTTGATACGCGATTAAAATGGATAAAGAGCGATTAAAGAAAAGGGTCGAGCAATTTGCGCATCGTTGTATCAAACTCAGCGCTGCTTTACCCGGAAATTACTTGGGTAACCATATTAGGGGCCAGTTGATTCGATGTTCTACTTCCGCTGCATCAAATTATCGAGCAGCTTGTATTGCTCAATCGAAAGCCGGTTTCATTGCAAAATTGGGAATTGTTATAGAAGAGGTGGATGAATCGTGCTTCTGGATGGAGTTTATTATTGACGAGCAACTAATCCCCAGGACAAAAGTTACACCGCTCCTTGAAGAGGGACAGGAATTAACAGCTATTTTTATATCTTCTCGTAAGACAGCAAGAAAAAATAATCAATAGTAAATATAAAATAGTCAATATGAAATGCCGAGATACCATTACACAGCCATAGAATCGGGCGGTAAAAAGGCCAATGGGGCGGTGACGGCCGAGAGTGCATACGCTGCGCGCAAGCAGCTTCGGGTCCGCGGTATCCATCCGACGTCCATCACAGAGGTCAGCTCCGGAGCCGGCGGCAGGGCGAGACTGTTTGCAATTCTCGGCAGAAGCAGAAAAAGTGAGATACTTGATTTTACAAAGCAGATGGCCACTCTGCTCAATTCGGGTATAAAGCTGACGGAGGCCCTTTCGGTTCTTACCTTGCAGACTTCGGAGGAGCGATTCAAGAACGCTTTGACCGACATTCGTGACCGTGTTGTTACCGGTGAGTCATTAACCGATGCCCTGAAGGATTACGGTGATTATTTTGACGTGGTATACGTAAGTATGGTTCGCGTCGGCGAGGTTACCGGCTCACTGGGGACCAACTTTGCCACTATTGCCGGCTTTATGGAAAAGCGTCAGCGTGTTGAATCGAAAGTGATGACGGCTATGGTATATCCGGTGGTTCTGATTGTGTTTTGTCTTGTGGCCATTATGATTTTGACGACGAAGGTTATTCCGAAAATAGCTGAGCAGATTGCCAGGACGGGCCAGGAGCTTCCCTGGATTACAAGGCGACTGATGAATGTCAGTTACATCCTGTCGAGCTGGTGGCTGCTGGTTATCATCGCAGTGGTTTTTGGGATTGTCTTTGCTTACAGGCGCTTTGTCGGAACGCAACGAGGTGCAAATTTGCGCGACAGGTTTTTACTGTCGCTGCCGCTGTTCGGCCCTCTTATAAAGCAGCGTGTAGTTTCGCGGTTTGCCTCTACGCTTTCGACTCTTCTCGGCAGCGGCCTTGCAATGGCTGAGTCACTTCGGGTTGTGGCTGAAGTAACCGGCAACAGCCTTATGAGGCGGGCAATCCAGCAGGCCCGTGAGCGGATTCTTGCCGGTGCTGACATCGCGACGCCGCTTAGGGACAGCGGTGTCATCGACCCTGCCGTTGCTCATATGGTCGCCGTCGGTGAAAAAAGCGGCGAACTGGAAAAAATGCTTAAGGATATCAGTGAAAATCTCGAAGCCTCGACGGATATAGTGATTGAAAGGTTAGGTGCCACCGTCGAGCCGGTGATTATAATTGTTATGGCTGCGATAATCGGTGTAATTGCCTATGCGACGATACTGCCGATTCTGGAGGTCTCGGCAGGTAAATTTTAAACAATTGGCCGCTAAGGAGGTACAAAACAGATGCAAAAAAGAGAAAGAATATTGCGAAAAGGCTTTACGATGGTCGAGCTTATGGCGGTGCTCGTCATCATTGGGCTGCTTGCCACGCTGGTGGTGACAAAGGTCGCTACGAAGATAGACCAGGCTCGTGTTACGACAACCAAGGCCAACCTGAAGATGCTTCATTCGGCTGTTAATCAGTTCAAGATGGATACAAGCCGATTTCCGAGCGAAGAGGGAGGTCTTAAGGAGCTTATTGAGCAGCCGACCGACGTTGCCAACTGGGAGCCGGGAGGCTATCTGGAGACCACCGAAATCCCAAAAGACGGCTGGGGAAATGATTTTATATATGAGCGATTTCCGGAGAGCGGAAAGCCATTTGTAATCAAGAGCCTCGGTGCCGATGGTGAAGAAGGTGGCGAGAGCTACGATGCAGACCTGTACAGCACCGACGCATTCTAAACTCAGTTTTGAGTGCTGAGTTTTGGGTGTTGAGTTTTTGTTTTTATAAAGATGATTATTCTATGAGGTTCAAAACTAAAAACTCGAAGATAAAAGCTGCTTTTACACTGACCGAGCTGGTAGTGGTACTTGTGATAGTATCACTATTTGTGCTTCTGGCAGTGACGAATCTTTCGGGGCTGCTTGCAAGCCACAGCTTTAAGGCGCAGGTACAGGATTTTGTTTCGGCGATGCAAATGGCCGCAAGAGCCGCAGCCGAGACCGGCAGAAGATATGAGGTCATCGTTGATATCGGCCAGCAGAACTATGTGCTTCGCGAAATCACTTCACCGGATTTGTCAGAGGTACTGGAGGAGGAGATAATTGTTGAGAATAACTTTGGCGACAACTGCCGGGTCATTTATGTGCTTTTTGACGATGGCGACTACACAAACGAAGGCAGAGCGAAATTCCGGGCAGGGCACTCAGGCTGGCAGTACGGCGGGAAAATCGCGCTGCTCGATAATAATGAGCAGGAATATTCGGTTATTGTCAATCGGCTGAACAGAGTTGTCGAATTGAAAAAAGGTTATGTCGGATTTTTGGTGCCTAAATTCAAAGACGATGTGCCATTTTAAGAACTTAAAACTTAAAACTCAGAACTCAAAACTCAGAACGGCCTTTAGTCTGGTGGAGACTGTAACGGCCTTGATTATACTGGCGATAGTTACTTCGAGTGTGCTGCTTGTTATAAACCGTTGTGTTGGTTCGGCGGCGGATTCAGTTATCTGCCGTCAGGCTTTTGAGGTCGCACGCAATAATATGGAGGCCCTGCTTACTTCGAGCATAGTCTCAGAGAAAGTTGAGATGGGCACCAGTGATAAGTACCCCGAGATTCGGTGGCAGACGACCATCGAGCCATTTTATGAGCCGGTTACCAACAGGATGTGGATACAGGCGGTTTGCTCAGCCGAATATACCGATACGGCAGGCGGGCAGCAAACGGTCAAATTGACCCATTGGCTGACTGATTTGACCAAGGAGCAGCTGCTTCAAATGCTGCAGCAGCGTTACGAGCAACTGGCAGAAGACCAGCTTCTCAAGAGCGTCGAAGAAGCCGTCAGCTACGTCGGCGTTGATGAGGAGACCGTTCAGCAATGGGTTCAGAATGGCATGCACACTACCAGGGAGGGTTATTACATTAAGGGTTACCTCGAGCTCTACAAAGAATACAACGGCAATCCGTCCGAGGAAGCAAAGAGCCAAGTACAAAAAGAAATTGTGTGGCAAAACCGTCAGCAGGAACAACAACCACAGCAGTCACAGCCTTCGGAGCCTGAAACACAGGAGCCACAAACAAGTCAGTCGCCGTCAGACAAGGAAAATACTGAATCCGTGAAGCCGGAAGAAACGACTCCTTCGCCAGGCGAATGTGAGGGAGTTGTGATATGTGGCGAGTGCTATCCTTCCGATAAACTCATTAATATGGATTTTTCAGAACTGTGGAAACTGCTTACGTCTAACTGTGAATGATTGCAACACCAATAGTAGGCGATATGAAAAAGCGATTTAAGATATTTGTTTGTCTGAATGGTTTCTCGTTGGCGGAGATGCTCGCTGTGCTGACAATCAGCTCGATGATTCTGATTGCTGTTCTGAGCATTTACAGCAGGGCGGAAAACGCTGCGGCTGGCGTTACGCGCAGATTAGACAGCGTCAGTCTGCCGGCTGAGATTCTACAGCGCATCGCCGAGGACCTCGACAGGGTGGCCGGGACCAGCTCAGGCGCGAAAGTTACCATTGAGAATAAGATTGTCAACGGCCTGCAAACAGCTAAGCTGGTGATTTCGACAACTTTCTATAACAAAGAAAACAAAGAGCAGACATTCGAGGAGATTGTCTGGCAGGGCAATTACGACTATGAGGCGGACAAAGGCCTTATCTTATACCGGAGCCATAGCGGCATTACGGCTGAAGATAAGCTCCTCGATGACCAGAAGGAAAACTGGGAAAAGGAACTTTTTGTACCGATTTGCAGGGGCATTACCTTTTTTAAGATTGAGGCTTGTATGGACGGAGGCCTTGTAAACGGATGGACGAATCCTTCACTGCCCTATGGAATTATGGTTACCGTTTCCTTTGCGGAACCTTTCAAGAAATTAGACGGCACCCTGGATGTGCCCGAGGCTGAGAAAATCAGCCGAACTATAGCCGTCAACAAAAATAGAAAAATTAGATTTGAAATTGTCGAGAAAGCCACGGGGAAACAAGGTGATGATCTCAAACAGCCAAAACAACCGCAATAGACGAAGCCGCAGCGGCATTGTGCTGTTGATTACGCTGGTGCTGCTGGTTGTGCTTTCAGCGATGGGTTATGCGCTCACCGCTCATGTCGCAGCCCAGCGTCACCGCGAGCGGTATATGATAGATTATGCCAGTGCGCGCTACGCCGGTGACTCGGTCATCAGGTATGCGATTGCCACCCTCGGCGATATTAATATTCCGCCGTTGATTATCCGCGCGGATGAGCCGGACTTCTCAGACACATTTGCGATGACCGAGGTACAATACCAGGAGTTCTTAGAGAAGTGGAGCGCTGAAAAAGCTTTCGAGACACGCTATGACGCCAATCGGACTGGCGGCGTCAATGATTTTAATGATGCAAATGAGGTGAATAATGTTGGTTTATATGTACGCGGTATTGCCGACATCAATAGTCCTAATTCTTTGACGGTACGGGGGCCGTACGGTCCGGTCTGGCCTTTTATAACCGAGCCGGTTGAGTTCGAGATTGGCCTGGCGAAGGTCAGGATTGAAATTGAAGATGAAAATGCAAAATATCCGCTCGGCTGGGCGATGGTTGACGATGAAGGAATCCGACGAGAGATTTGGGCGGCGTTTGAGACCTTCTGCGAATGGATGGATGTCAATGAAACTGACATCCGTTCAATGAGTGAACAATTCCAACGAGTAAGCAAAATAAAGTCATTCCAGCTCGACTTCAAGCCGATAGAGATAAAAAAAGAGGCACCACAACCGCCAAGGAGCAGACGCCAAAGAGGACGACGCAGCAGACCTGTCCCTGGAACCGTAACGACGACGAGCATACCAGCCACGGTGCACACGACAGATTTTGCGAGGCTCTTTCATAGTTCGTTAATTGATGCGGAAGTGCTCGCCAGACCGACAATAGTCAGCGAAAGCAGAAAAGAGTCGGCCCTGAAGTATATAGGAATGTGGGGCTCGAGCAGGGTCAATATAAATACTGCGCCCCGGCAGGTATTGGAAGCTGCTTTTACCTTCGGCGGAGATTACAGGGAAATCGCTGAAGAAATAATAAAGCGAAGACAAGAGAAACCTTTTGAAAGTATAGAAGAGTTGCGGAAGTCGTTGTTCAAATATTCCGCTTCAATTGAAAAGTGCCAACCTTATATTACAACGGTCAGCAGCTTTTTTACCATTAGAATTACTGTGACAAGCGGAGTGGCGAAGGCGTCGACGATTATAGCACTAACGAAAGATGGCAAAGAAGTACAAACAGTTGCAATAATGTCAGGCTGAAGAAGCGTTTTTCAGGAGATTGCCGGTGCAGGAACAGAACTATTTGGGGATTTATTTAAGCAAAGACAGAGCGACTGTCCTGTGTCTGGGGTCGCAGGCGCAGGGGGTAAAGTTGCTGGGCTGCTTTAGCGTTTCTCTCGAAGGGGCCGAGGCAACCCCTCGGGCACTGGCAGAGCTTATCGCACGCGGCTGTGCAGAGAGACATCTGCAATTTTTCGAAGCCGTGGTTGCTCTCGATTGCGCAATGTTTATGCAACATAAGCTTCATAGTGACTTTATGGACCAGAAACAAATTGCCTCGACAATCAGATTCGACACCGAAGAGGCCTTTGCGACGGATATAAGCGAGGCTGTAATAGCCTTTGAAATAGCTGCGAGTGACCAGACAGGTTCGAGCTTAAATGTTTTCATTGCCCAGCGAAAAGTTTTGTCCGATATACTTGTTGCCCTGCAAGCGAATAACATTGACCCGATAAGTATTGAGCCTGACATTAACTGCCTTTCCAGATTTGTTCGCCGGAATATCGCTGGTGTCGCTTTGCAGCAGGGCAGGAAAACTTTTTACGGGATGCTTTCGGGTCGAAATGGTTATTTTATTCTCTTCTCAGCGGCTCAAAAACAACTGGCTGCTCGGACATTTCTGCTCAGCAGCCGACAGAACAGGACCGAACTGCTGGCGCGGGAGACGCCATTGACTGCTGCCCTTGCCGGTGATGATGGGCCGATAGAGCACCTTAGGGTTTTCGATTCTACGGATTCAGTAGATCGCAAACAGCTTGGCGACAGGCTCGGCCTCCAGACCGATGAGCTGGATTTGGCCGAAGCCGCCGGCACAGATGTGGACAGCCTCGGTGACTGTGGTGATCCGGTTGATTTTGTGATTTGCTATGGGGCGGCACTGGGTTGTCTGGAAAAGCAGCCGAGCTTGAATTTCCGCAACGATTTTTCACCCTATCAGGGCAGAAAACGACGGCTTGAGAAAACAATTAAGCTGCTGAGCGTGTCTGCTGCGATTGTTATACTCGCGATTGGCGTGTATTTTCAGTCGCGGCTGTTACAGAAAAACAGGGACATTAACAGACTGAATGAAAAACTCGCAAAGCAGTACTCTGCGATTATGCTCGGTAAAAAGGTGCCCGCCACATCCAGCGTCTCAAATATGCTTGCGAGCGAGTTGAGGCGTATCAGAGCTGTCAAAAGCGGTCAATTTGGCACCGCAGGTGAAGAATCCATATCGGCGGAGCTGACGCTTGTATTCGAGGCCTTTAACAAATGTGCGGCACAGACGGACCTGAAGATAGAAACTATTACTATTACAAGCAGGAATATAAACATTGTCGGCGATACCTCCAACCGAAATAATACACTAAGGCTGTTCGAAGCCCTCAAGAGCGTCAATCTTGATGTGCAGCAACAGCGTCTCGACTCCAAAGCCGGCCGTGATACCTTCAGCATAACGGTGGTGCCGAAGAGTAGTTAGGTGGAAGATGATAAAGGAATTTTATAGAAATCCGCTTTTTTACTATATGGCTGTTCCTGTTATAGCTGCCGGCTGGGTGTTACTTACATGGACTGTGGGTCTGCCACAAGCGCAGCGCAGGTGGGAGTTGAGCCGGGCTGAATACGACAAGGTTCAGGCGATAATAACCGAGATTCTGAATATCGACCCTGACCGTCTCGACTTTACCGACTCCAAAAAGAGCGATACTGAGTTTGATTATGCGGTAGTGGTTGAAAAGATTGCAAGTTTATGCAGGATACCCTCTGCAGATTACAAGCTCAGCTCCGGGCCAATCATCACCTCAACAGACGGACAGAAAAGCCAGAGGGCAAAGATTGTTCTTCAACAGGTTGATATAAAGGGGTTTTCAGAGTTTCTCACAACACTCCAGTTCCGCTGGGCCAGCTTGCAGTGTACCCAGTTGAAATTGCAGCAAAAGAAAGGCCTTAAGGATAAATGGGAGGTGGACCTCGATTTTGTCTATTACCACTAAACTCACCATGCCTGTATCAGGGGGCGGTCAACACAACATATAGTATATTAACTGCTTTATCGAAATGGATTTTTGCCGGGGGCTTTTGTGAAAAGGCAGGATTCCGAAAAAGCCATTTTTTGATACTGATAACCAATTTTTGGGGCGGAAATCGACATAAGATTAGCCTTTCAAAGCAGTTAAGGAAAAAACAAAGTTTTCTAAAGTTTTTGCAATTATTGTGTCGATACCAGTATTGATAGAGCACATTGGGGCCCAACAAGGGATTTAAGGGCATACAATATATAGTGGTTATCAGTTCTCGGACGAAAAAATGGATGGTTTCGCCTGCAGCATAGTAAGCAAGGTAGTTAAGATGCGGGATTTTGATGTAAATGGTTGCAAAGGTCAAAACTCCGGCACAGAGCCGAGCGGCCGGAATCTGTCTGCTGATGATGACCTGCTTATGGAAAAGATTCTCGACAACATCAGCACCACGCCTATTGGCCAAGTGTTAAAAAGGATTGCTTCGCTGCCGGAGGTCCGCAGGGACAAAATTCTGGATGTTCGCCGGCGTCTTGCGAAAGGTCAGTACGGCCTCCGTGAACGCCTCGACCTGGCACTCGATAAGGTCCTTGAGGACCTTACCATATAAACAGGGGTCTGCTCAAAAATTGAGCCGGCCTGATTTTTCAGACTATCTCGGGGACTTCGTCGTCCGGCTCGTCCATTTCAGCCGGTTTGTAGCCGGGTTGTTGTGATTTTTCAAGTTCTTCTTTGAATGCAATCGTAACTTTTTCCTGGATTTTCTTCCTGCATTCGACGTTAATTGGGTGGGCGATGTCGGCATGCAGCTTCGTTCTGCCCTGGGCATCCCTTCTGGCGCGGTTGTCCGCCAATTGTGTTCCACAATTGTTACAGAATTTGGCTCTGAGATGGTTTTTGCCCCCGCATTTCTCGCAGTGGTCGCTCATTTTTCTCGAGGGCATCGCGACAAAGTAACCGTTTGTACCTTCGATAACCTTGATGTCGCGAACCACAAACTCATTGTCCATCGTCATCGAGCAAAAAGCTTTTAGTCTGTCGTCTTTGTTAGCCATAAGTTTGACTCTAACCTCAGTGATTTCCATAGTCTTTGCCTCGCTTAAAAGTTTACCATCTCGTGCTTCTTACGATAACGCTCTTGCACGATATTTTCTTGAGTTTGCGTTTGTGTTCGTCAGCTTTTTTTTCGTTCTTTTCCTCAAAAACCCTAAACAATGCTGACCCACTGCCCGTTAAATGTAAAGGCTTCACACCTAAAGACTCTATCTTTGCCTTTAGCTCAGCGAGCTGCTTGTATAAGCTCAAACAACTTTTTTCGAGCATATTTGCGCAGATTTTGGTTACTAAATCAACCCTGTTTTTTTTGATAAGGCCGTTTATTTCACCGCTAAGCCTTTCATAAAGGGCTGGCTCGTGCGTATAATTGGCGTAAACCTTTTGTGTGGAAACACTTATATCAGGCAGAATCAAAAGGGCGCAAAAGATAAAATCCTTCTTTAATTTTTTGATTTTTTCTCCTCTTCCCGTACAAAATGCCACAGGCCCATCCAAAAAGAAGGCCACATCACTACCCAGTTGGGTTGCGAGTTTGGCAAGTTCGGCGTGGGGAAGTTGTAAATCTAAATATTTGTTTAGCCCAAGGAGAGTTGCTGCTGCATCACTGCTGGCCGAGCCTAATCCCGAACCGGCTGGGATGTTTTTTGTAAGGGTGATTCTTATATTAGGAGATTGGCCGTGGTTTCTTAGCAGCATCTCGGCAGCCTTATAAACTAAATTGTCTTTTCCTTCAGGTGCCCAGAGCGGCACTTTACAGACAAGTTCAATGCCGGCTTTGTTACCCTTTTCGATAAGGATTTCGTCGCAGAAATTGACCTTGGTCATTAGGGTCTCTATTTCGTGGAAACCGTCCGGGCGTTTGCCGGCTATAAGCAGACTTAGATTGATTTTCGCCGGCGCCCGTACTAATAGACCATCGCCGACATTTTCAAATTGTTTTTTACCAATCATAACTGCTCGTATCTCGTGAAGCGTATCTCGTTTAGGCTGCACAATTTGCTCGTTGACATTATAGCAGCTTATTCTTATTCTGGGCACAAAATTTAGCCACTAAGGCACCACAGGGCAGAAGAAAAAAGTCGGAAGACAGAGGTAATATCCAACAAGGAATAACGAATGGCGAATGAAGAAACAAAGACGAATCACGACGAGCGACCCCGCTTCGCTAAAGCTACGCAGGGCAAGCGGACGACGGGCGATGGACAAGTCGCCTGGTGGCACTGGCACAGACGATTGTATAACTGGGTAGTTCACTGGGCAGATACACGCTACGGCGTCCTGGCACTGATTATACTGGCGATAACCGAGCCGGTCTGCGTGCCAATACCAGCCGACATTATGGTCATAGGGCTGTGTCTCGGAAAGCCCAAACGCTCGTTAAGGTACGGCTTTCTCTGCTCATTCGTCTCCGTGCTCGGCGGCACAATCGCATTTTCCCTCGGGCTTGCAATCGGCGGCGAAAGGGTCATTCGCTTCTGTGAATGGATAAGCCCTTTCTTTGCTCAGTTGACCTTCGGTCTGCTCAATCCCGATTTGGGCGGACTCGCTCACAAAACGCTCGAAGTCTACCAAAAATATGATTTCTGGGCCATCGCTATAGCCGCTCTGACACCTGTTCCATATTTGCTCTTTAGCTGGCTGGGAGGTATGGCGGATGTCTCAATCCTTAAGTTTATCCTTGTCAGTATCGTTTTCCGCACTATGCGGTTCGGCTCCGAAGGGGTGCTGTTTTATTTCCTTGGTGAAAAAGCTCGCACTTTTATCGAGAAGTACTTTAATCTGGCTACTTTCATTATTATCATATTGCTTGTGGTGTTTGCATATATGATGAAAAAGTTGGGACAGATATTTACCGGCTGAAAATGAATAGTGCGCAAAAACAAGCACTTCTGAAAGTGGCAAAAAACACGGTTGAGGCTGTGGTCAGGCGTAAACCGCTGCCGAAAGTCGAGGCCGACGACCCCGACCTCGCTGCCCACTGCGGCTGCTTCGTAACTCTAAAAAACGAGGGCGAACTCCGCGGCTGTATCGGCCAGTTTACCTCCGACAAACCGCTCATCGAGCTTATCGTTGATATGGCCACGGCCTCAGCAACTTCCGACCCGCGCTTTTTCGGCAATCCTATTACCCAAGCCGAGCTGGAAGATTTGGATATCGAGATATCAGTCCTCTCACCGTTAAAGAAAACTGACGACCCATTATCGCTGCGTCTGGGGATAGACGGCATCTATGTAAAAAGAGGATGTACCTCGGGCTGCTTTCTGCCTCAGGTTGCTACAGAGACCGGCTGGAGCAAAGAAGAGTTTCTCTCATACTGCTGTGCACACAAAGCGGGTCTGTCTGCTAATGCCTGGAAAGACCCCAAAACAGAAGTTTACCTGTTCACCGCTGAGGTATTCGGCTCACCATTCAAAGAAATCTAAACAGGAAAGACACTATTATGACAAGAAAACTTGCGTTGATTTGTATGCTGGGCATTATCCCTGTCGTCGGCTGTCTCGAAAGTGAATCTTCGGTTGGCGGCTCTAAAGCTCAGCGAATTGATACCTGTGCCGGGATGATAGGGTATTTGCAAAGGCTGAATCTGCCGGCCCTGAAATCTGTTGAGGTCTGGGAAAATGATTATGGGCCGGGTCTGAAAATTACTACTGAGCATTACGAAGTTTATACCACACTGCTGGAGCCTCTGATGCTCAGCGAGCTTCCGGGATTTGTAGAGTCAGCCTACCGCGGCTACAACAATCAGCTGCCTCAGCCGGTCGGGACGGCGGCTAAGTTCAGTGTTTACCTTTTTGCCGAGCGCAAGCAGTGGGAGGATTTTACGAAGAGCTTCACCGGCCCGCAGGCCCCCTTGTACTGCAAAATAAAGGCCGGCGCCTATTATCTAAACGGCTCGTGTGTTACTTATAACATTGGAAGAGAGCGGACATTTTCTGTTCTCGGCCATGAAGGCTGGCACCAATTTAATAGCAGGCACTTTGCCTTTCGTCTGCCAAGCTGGCTCGACGAGGGCGGCGCAATGCTCTTTGAGGCCAGCAGGTACGACAGAGGATTATTTTACTTTGAGCCGAACAGAAATCTCAGCCGACTTGCTGCACTGAAGAAAACCCTTATGACTAACAAGATGATACCACTTAAGCAGTTGGTCGGTATGAATCCCGGCGAAGCGCTGACCGCAAACGAGGACGCGGTAACCGCTTTTTATGGCCAGTGCTATGCTCTTGTGCGATTTCTGCGGGAGGATAGCTACGGAAAAAGGCTCGGCAATTATTATAAGCTGATGATGGATGGCCTAAAAGGCCAATGGTCGCTCGAAGAAGAGGGCAAAAGAATCGCAGCAGACAGAAACATACCACTGACCGTCTGGTGGAACCGTGCCGTCGGTACGGAACTGTTCAAATATTACATAAGCGATGATTTCGACCAAATCGAGCAGGAGTACCTAACCTTCTGCCGAAAGATAGTTTATCACATCCAGTTGAAAGAGTAGGGGATGGGGCTTTCCATTGTTCTGGCATCAGCTTCACCTCGCCGGAAACAGTTATTGGCTGAAGCAGGGTATAAATTTACGGTTCGCCCGGCGGATATCGACGAATCAGCGATTTCTTCTGAGGGAATTGAACCCTGTGAGTATGCTAAGCGATTGGCTCTTGCCAAGGCGAAAAACGTCGCTGCTGAATTCCCTGACCGCATTGTAATCGGGGCTGATACCGTTATTGATTTTGAGGGTGAGATAATCGGTAAACCCCGTAACGCCAAAGAGGCAGAAAAGATTACACGAAAGCTTTTCAGCAGGCGGCATAAAGTGATAACCGCTGTGGCAATTGTGCAATTGAATCGCGGCATCGAGATTGTAAGTAGCGATACTACCACTATTTATCCGAAGAAAATGACAGATGAGCAGATAGCCAAACACATCAAAGGCGGCTCCTGGCGGGGAAAGTCGGGGGCTTACGGCATTCAGGAGACCGGCGACGAATTCGTCGAGAAAATCGACGGCAGCCTGACAAACGTGATGGGCCTGCCGATGGAACTTCTGCAGCAAATGCTTACCCAATTTGCCGAGGCGGCGGGGTTAAACTGTAGAGATTGGGCAAAGTAGGCAAGATAAATCCGCCTACGGCGGATAAAATTTTCGCATCAATCCGCCTGAGGTGGATAAAATGCGCTTGTTGGGTGGAAAAATTGTAAAAAATTTGCAAAAATTTGCAAAAATTTGCAAAAATTGCAAGAAATTGACACGTTTTGGACAGTGATTAAAATACCCCCTCGCGCATTTGATTGAAGGCGTTAATGAGTGGATGAGTAGATGTGTGGATGAGGGTGTGGAGCATTTTTGGTTCATAGTTCATAGAGAAATTAGCCACAGACTTCCCAGATTAACACCCCCGACTACGACATTCGAGGGCAGGCAGATTTTTTAAGCCACAGAGAGAACTTTAGACATATTCGGGACATGTTTTTTGTTTTCAGTTTGACAATTGCAGCAATACTACATAAGTATGTGCATATATACTAATGTAGTGATTTAAGAATTAAGTTTTTTTAAGTGAAGGTTTTGAGGATGGGAGATTTGAGGTGGAGATTAAAGGGGGGTGGGCAGGCAAGACAGGCTTTAGCTGGGGTGGCGTCAGAAAGTATATTAGTATATGCATATATACTAATGTAGTGATTTAAGAATTAAGTTTCTTTAAGTGAAGGTTTTGAGAATGGGAGATTTGAGGTTGGGATTTTTGGGTGCGGATTTTGAAGTTTGCGGGTTGTGCCGGGGTGGCATCGGAAAGTATATAAGTATATGCATATATACTAATGTAGTGATTTAATGCTCGCGGTGTTTTGGGGCGTGGGTTGCCCTTCGATATACTCAGGATAAACCTTGTCGAAGGAGTCGAATGGGTCGAGGGCTTTCTGCTCAGAATTCACCGGAACATAGAAATCAGCGGCGGCAATCAACCTTCCGGTATAAACTGTTCTTCGGCATCCCTTCTTGTCAGCAGGTTAGCGATTTCCTGAGCCACTGCCATAGAGGGGTACCTCGTATCATTGACTCTCTGCAATAGCTTCTTTGAGTAAGTTTCTATCGTACTCTCGAGGAAAGCAATCAACTCTTGAATCTCAGAAAAATGAAGTTGGTTATCTGCGAAGAACTCCGAATCGCGATGGCTACGAGTGAGATGAGCAACAACTTGATTCCTCCAATTAGTGATTTTATGCACATTGGCTTCTTTACTGAGACTTTCCTCGTCGATCCTAATCTGATCCAACAGGGCGTTGTCATCTGGACAGTATCTACGAAGAAGTTTGAACAGACTGGGGAATCCCGAGGCCCCCTTGGAGGAGTCCACGAAGTGATGGAGCTTGAGAAAGAGGGCATCGAACAGACCGTGATACAGACAAGAGATGAACTGCGGGTAAGGATCAAGCAAGGTAGGTAAATCCTTGGCGACTTTATGAAGGCCTGACAGAGTATGGTAGTAAGCCCATGTCCAGACAAGATTCTCACAAAGGTTGTCTATTGCTTCCTCAATGTTCTTCTGTTGGCTTGCGTTCATGACTCTGCCCAACATGTAATCAACCGCATCATTGCGGTTTATTGTTGTGTGGATTATCTGCGACTGCTGCATTGCCGTCAACTCAAAAACATGCAACCTTAGCTTATTCGTGACAGTCACCGTTTTCTGTGCACTGTCCCCAGCCATTTATGGGCGGCTGTGCCTCGTATTGAAGGAATAAAATGCAATGTCTCCTTTTCCCTCCCCATTATTCCTTATCAAGTATGGTCTTCATCCATGCATCATTCAATTCGGTAAACATTTGCGCAAATTCCGAATCTGGATTTTTGCTGGCAACTTTTTGGCATGCAAACCAGGCAACGCCTATATCTTTAGAAATTTCAAGATTCATATTAGTATTCGTCTGGTATTCATTTTTAAGAAATAAGAGCAAGAGTTTCGCCTCAATAGATTGAGCGTCAAGTAGCTTTCTACCCATACTGTTGAAAAGGCGTTCCCCAAATTCCTGGTCGTTCTTCGCGATTTCTTCGTCAGACCAAATCTGCTTGTAAATAACTTGGTGCGATCCGTCTGGTTGCTTGACTACCTCCAACTTGTGCCCGCCGTTCTCGAGGATCTTATTGAGACTTTCCATGGCTTGCAACCCTTGAGTTATAATCTGCGACGTCCCTTCTTTCGGTGCTCGGAGACGACGACGTATACGCAATGCTATGTCAATAGCTACTATCGCCAATATAATGATGATGGCTATCTGCCAGATCATCGAACACCTCCGATACACATAACAATAATTATTATACAGTCTGTATAAAACGGGAAACAGAGCCGGTTTCTACCAGTATAAGAAGTTCCCGTTGATTGTTCAATTGGCCAATGAAGACAGGCCGCTTGATATGTTCAGTCTGACCTCGTTTTCTTCACTCGCCGTAGCAAAAATCATTGGAAATCATTTTGACTTACCATAATAGGTAACAGACTTTAAACCTAACAATAAATGCTCCACATAATCAAACTTTTCTTCAGGATCATCCAGCATAGCACCGATTTTCTTTACTTCTTTTTTCATTTCAGGCTTAACGACACGAACATATCCAGTAGCGTTGACTGCCCAATAGGTAATGAATGCTCCACTGACAATAGGGATTAATTCAACATTCTCTCTGGAAGTCCAATAATATTTGTCATCAATTTTTGTGATTATGCATTTGAATTCGATTGCCTTGTCTTTGGTTAGGTTCTCATCTACTACACGACTGACGCCACCCTCGCTTATTTTTATTTCAGGTATGCCCGTGAAGATGACCAGCTCTTTTGCAAATAGAGGAGCAACAACAGCTAAGAAAATAAGAGTCAGAATCGCTTTTTTCATTATCATTCTCCTTCTAACAAATGATTATACAGTCTGTATAAAACGGGAGACACTATTCGTCGCTTCCGCCTTCGCTGAAGCTACGGCGGACAAGCGTCGCTCGTATGTAGTATGTCGTATTTAGTAAATAATAAATCCCAACTTGCGTCTTGTGTATAGTCTCCTGCATTTGGCTTATGGAGTCCTCCGTAAGGAGTCTCAAGGACTCAGGACACTTTGACCAATTCATACAAACCGTGCCCGCTGTCGCGCAGTTTTCCCAGCCGGCACAATTCCTCCCAGACCTCGTGAGGAAACTGGCTGGGTGGCTGTATCGCAAAAACGCCCTTAGAGCCGCCCGAAAACGGCCCTCGTCCAAGCTGCGAATCGTCATCGAGGGCAGTAAGTTTGAGCCGCTTCTTGAACGCCTTCATCGCGCTCTTGAGCACCTCCGGCGTTATGCCCCCACTTGCCTGCCCCGGCGCAGCATTGGCGAAGTCGGGTCCTTGTTGCTGGTGTTCTGTCATAATCTGCCTCTATTTGTCGCTTCCGCCTTCGCTTTCGCTTCCTCCTTCGCTATCGCTACGGAGGACAGGACGGCGGACAAGCGTATATTGTATGTCGTATATCGTATGTCGTATATCGTATGTCGCCGGTTGAGGAAACTAAAGATAAAATAACCCCCACCGCGCGGGGTGGGGGCTAAATATAACGACAACCCCCAGGATAAACCTGGGGGCTAACCGAAAAGGAAGCCGCAGTGACCCCGACGACGACCCCTGCCTACAACGTGCGGGGGCAAGCATTCGAGGGCAAGAATTGCGGGGATGAATTTTTTTGAGATTGCCGCGGCCTTCCCTTCGACTTGGTTCGACTTTGCTCACCACAGGTCGCTCAGGGCAGGCGGCCTCGCAATGACAACCTGTTTATGGGGACAGGCCCGCTCTCTTCATTTTCTTTGCAAGCCGTTTCTCTTTTAACGTTTTTTGTGGTTTCTTCTTTACATCTTTTTTGGTATCTCGACTTTTACCCATACAATATCCTTTCCTGGCGACCTCATATTCTATAGTTTCCCGGCCTACTTCTCTGCTGTCGCGTATTTACCCTTCCAGCAACACCGGCTGTCAGTAGCGACCTCCGCCGCCACTATCACGGCCGCCTCCGCCGCCATAACCGCCTCGTCCTCCTCTACCACCACCACCACCGCGGTCGGTCTTCGGCTTTGCCTCGTTGATAGTCATTGGCCGTCCCTTCATGTCTTTGCCGTTCAGTGCTTCGATAGCTTTTTCTGCTTCCTCTTTAGTGGGCATTTCAATGAATCCGAACCCCTTTGATTTGCCGCTGAACTTATCCATTATCAGACGGACCTCTGTGACTTGGCCGAACGGAGCAAAAAGCTCTTTTAATTCGTCTTCGGTGACGTCAAACAATAAATTCCCTACATAAATGTTCATACTGTTTACTCCCTTTCTTTTGAAAAAACTCCAGCCGGACCTGCCGGCTTTCAATCAATATCCGCCACAGTGCGGATATTTTTTATTTTTCATTCTGCTTCAAGTATTTACTTTGGACAGTGATATTATCCGGTCTGCTCAAAATAAGCAAGTAATTAGATGGTAATTCGCGAGCGTTAGGGAATTAGTTAATTAGTTAATTAGTTAATTAGAGAATTAGAGAATTAGAGAATAGACGACAGTTAAACAGGATTGCCACGGCCTTCGGCCTCGCAATGACGGTTTTCACGGGGCGGGCGGGGTAAATTTTGTCATTTTATCGAGACCGTCAAGGCATAACTGTGACCAGGTTTCCATAGAATCGCGGAGTTGCTGCAGCTCGGAGGGTGTCTTAAAATCCATCTGGGTAATCATCTGCTCTCGCCTACTGACCTTCGGGGCATCGAGAATCCAATAGTGAACTATTCCGAGATGAACACTTCCAACTTCGTTGGACTCATCGTTGAGCAGAGCGACGATGCGGTCAGTGTGGGCGGTTTCGACGGATACTTCTTCCGCGACTTCACGTTCAACAGCGGTAAGATAGGCTTCGTAAAAGTCAGCATTGAATAAGGGCATATCATCGCCGGGGTTTATGTGGCCTCCTATGCCGATAGACCTGAGTCCAACAAGCCGGGTTTCACCCGCTCGTCTTCCCCTGACGTAACTGAGGTACCTGCCATCGTGAGCCATAATCACATAGGGAATGAGCTGTTTATAAGAGGGGTCTTTTTCTGCCTGCGACCTCGGTATGAAGCGGGGAACGCCGGCAGCGAAGATTTTGTCGAGGTAGCGGTCCACTTCGAATGCGAGGCCATTGAACAATCCTACCTGCTCAAAGACCTTTCGCTCGACAACGAGGACTTGTTCTTCCTTACTCTTCATCTGATGCGTTATTCTTGGTCGGAATTATAAAGTGCTCGGGAACGGGGAACTGAGAACACAGGAGCAGAACTTCCTTTCCGACTTCCTCAATCACCGATTCATTGTCGATATTTTCGACGACCCTGTTTATAAAATCAGCGATGAGGCGAGCCTGGTCTTCCTTCATTCCACGAGTTGTAATTGCCGGCGTTCCGATGCGCAGGCCGCTGGGATTGGCCGGCGGAGATGGGTCGTAAGGTATGGCGTTGTAATTGGTTTCGATTCTTGCCCTGTCGAGTGCTTTAGCGAGCTTTTTGCCGCCGACGTTTTTGTTTCTCAGGTCTATGAGCATTAAATGATTGTCGGTTCCGCCGGTAGAGAGCTTGAAGCCGTGCTCGAGCAATCTTTCAGAGAGTGCCTTTGCGTTTTTGACGATTTGCTTTGCATAGGCGACGAACTCTGGCGTATCGGCCTCGGCGAGCGCGACGGCTATGGCGGTCAGTGTGTGCATATGTGGGCCGCCCTGCAGGCCGGGGAAGACGGCCTTGTCGACCTTGTCGGCGTGCTCTTTTTTGCAGAGGAGCATTCCGCCGCGCGGGCCTCGCAGGGTTTTGTGCGTTGTGGTTGAGATGATGTCGGCGTAAGGGACGGGGCTTTTGTGTATGCCAGCGACGACAAGGCCTGCGATGTGTGCTATATCGCTGACGTGATATGCGCCTACGTCTTTGGCTATTTTGCCGAATATCTCAAAGTCGATTTCTCTCGGATATGCGGTGGCGCCAGAGATGATTATCTTCGGCCGATGTTTTTTGGCGAGGTCAGCGATTTGGTCGTAGTCCAGTCTGCAGGTTTTTTGGTTTACACGGTAAGAAACGGAGTTGAAGAAACGGCTTGATAGCGAGACTTTCCAGCCGTGCGTCAGATGGCCGCCATCGGTAAGCGCCATTCCCATAATGGTATCACCTGGGTTTATCAGCGCTGCGTAAGCGGCGAGGTTGGCGACGGAGCCGGAGTAAGATTGAACATTAGCGTGTTCGGCCTTGAATACTTTTTTTGCGCGCTGCTGCGTTATCCTTTCGATGAGGTCTGTAACCTGCTGGCCTTCATAGTACCTTCTGCCTGGATAACCTTCGGAGTATTTGTTTGTCAGGCAGCTTCCGCTGGCGAGCATTACGGCTTTTGAGACGTAGTTTTCCGAAGGGATAAGACGAATGCAGGCGCTCTGGCGGGCCTTCTCCTGCCTTATAAGCTCGTAAATTTGCGGGTCATAAAGTTCAAGTGCCGATGTCATATCAGGTCCTCCATAAAAAGTTCTGGGTTGGCGTCAATTATATAGCAAAGAGAAGGGGTTGGTACAAGTTTTTATTTGTTGACAAAATTGAGACAAAGTTTAAAATAGATAGTTTAAAAATTTGCGGAACAAGCCCAATAAGCCACAGGCTTATAAATCGGTTAATCCACCGTAGGCGGATAAAAACGTATGGCGCAGGAAAACGGTGAACAAAATCAGGGGAAGGCGGCGGCCTTTTTTGCAAGTGCCGGTGAGGCGGCAGAGAAAAACAGTTTCGATTACGCTATCGATATGTACCTTGAGGGTCTGCGGTGCGAGCCCGACGCACTGGAAGAAGGGCATATAAAGCTCCGTGAGCTGGCTCTTACTCGGCAGGAAAAAGGCGGCAAAAAGCCGACGATGATGGAAAGAATAAAGCGTATGGGGGGCAAAACCGCCCTCGAACAGATGCTCAACGCTGAGTACCTTTTCGCCAAGGACCCCGGGCATCTACCTTTTGCAGGGGCGGTGCTAAAGGCTGCTGCGGCAGGCGGTTACGAAAAAACGGTGAGGTGGATTGCGGATTTGGTTTTCCAGGAAAATAACGCTTTGGCGAAGCCGTCTTTTTCAACATATGTGCTGTTAAAAGATTCATATGCGTCGCTCGGGCAGTTCGACCGGGCTGTAGCCGCGTGCCAGCGTGCGGTCAAGCTTAAACCAGAAAACGGAGAATTGGCGGATGAATATAAAAGGCTGTCGGCGGAACTAACCCTTGCCCGGGGCCATTACGACCAGGAAGGTGATTTCAGACAGTCGATTAAGAATCGGGAGAGCCAAGAGAAACTTCATGCTCAGGAGGGGGTCGTCAAGACCGAAGATTACCGCCTTTCGGCAGTTGAAGAAGCCCGTGGGAAACTGGCACAGAACTCAAATCTGCCGGGAAATATATTTGGCTTGGCCCAGGTTTTGTCGGAATTGGAAAGCGATGAGGCTGAAAATGAGGCGATAGAACTACTGGAAGATGCGTATGAGAGAAAAAGCGATTTTAGTTTCAAACGGCGGGCAGGCCAGATAAAGATAAAACAGCTCAATCGCAAGTTAAGAAAAGCAAAAGCTGCTGTGGAGGCCAATCCAGGGGATTCGCAGGCGAAAGCAAGAGCTGTTGAGTCGTCGGCGGAACTGGAGAAATTTGAACTGGAGCATTACCATTTGTGCGTAGTGAACTATCCGACAGACCTGCAGGCGAAATATGAGTACGGCGTGCGACTTATTCGGAGCAAGCGGTATGACGATGCGATACCACTGTTCCAGGAGGCGCAAAAAGACCCGCGGCGCAAGATTGCGGCGATGAACAAAATAGGGCTGTGCTTTTTTATGAAGGGCTGGTACGCAGATGCGGTTGATGTTTTCAACCGGGCGATAGAGGCGTACGAGATTAAAGATGATAATGTGGCGAAGGAGCTGCGATATAATCTTGGACGGGCGTACGAGGAACAAAATGAGACAGAAAAGTCGCTGGAAATCTACCGCAGGCTTGCCCAGCTCGATTTTGCATACAAGGACGTTAGTCAGCGAGTTGATAAATTGAGAGGTAAGAATGCTTAGCCTGTCAGAGGACAGGGATTTATCGGCATTCGTAAATAGAGTTATGAGGTTTTTAGGAGACTGAAGTGGCACATTCGTTGTCGGCAAAGAAAAGAGTGAGGCAAAACACCCGGAGAAACAGGATTAATCGTGCTCGCAAGAGCCAACTGAAGACGCAAATCAAACGTTTTGAGAAGGCACTGGCAGGGGGCGATGCGAAAGCGGCGAGCGGGCAGTATAAGCTAATTGTCGGGAAGCTGGACAAGGTTGCCAGTACCAGCACAATGCATAAAAATACCGCAGCACGAAAGAGATCACGCCTTGCAAAGAAACTTAACAGCCTCAAAACAAAAACGGCATAGCATTGTAAGATTGAGGCGTAATCCGCCTGCGTCGGACAAGTCCGAATCCGGTCGATTCGGGAATTTCTCCCGAGGATTTGCGCTTTAAGTTTTTTGTTTTTTTGACCTTAAAATGCCTGAAATTTTCAAGAAGCGAATAATCAAACTCCTGAAGCGCAGCGATTATGAGCCGCTTAAGCCGGCACAGCTTGCCAAAGCGCTGGGTGTAAGTAACGAAGATTATCCTCAGTTTAAGCTTGCGTTCGACCAGTTGCGACAGGCCGGACATGTAGTTGTAGGTTCGGGTAACTTAGTCAGCCTGGCTGCAATCAGCAGCAAAGTTACAGGCACATTCAGAGCAAATCCAAGGGGGTTCGGCTTTGTTATACCACTTGAGCCAAGTTCCCACGGCGATTTGTTCATACCGCCCGGGCAAAATGGCGGGGCAATGACAGGGGACATCGTCGCTGTCAAAGTCCTCAAAAAGGGCAAAGCGGCCGGACAGATGCGATGCAGCGGACAGGTAACGGAGATTCTGCAGCGCGCACAAAACAAATTCGTCGGAACATTACAAAAAACAGACGAAGGATGGGTTGTTCAGCCGGACGGGACGAGCTTCTTCGAGCTGATTGCTGTTGACGATGTCAGTGCAAAAAACGCTAGGGGTAAAGATAAGGTTGTCGTCGAAATACTTTCTTATCCGACAGGAAGATATTTGGCCCGCGGTGTAATCACGGAAGTGCTGGGCAGGGGGGGACAATACGAAAGTGAGATACAATCGATAATTCATCAGTATCATTTGCCTGTTGATTTTGACGAGGATTGTGTTGAGCAGGCTCGCCAGGCTGCTGCCGAGTTTAATCCGGAAGCGGATTCGACACTTCGACAAAGCTCAGTGCAGGCAAGCTCACCACAGAAGCTCGGCGGATTCGACCCCTCGACTGCGCTCGGGACAGGCAAGCTCACCACAAGCGGTCGAGAGGATATTACCCAAAAGGTTGTTGTTACTATCGACCCGCCTGATGCCAAAGACTTCGATGATGCGATAAGTCTGGAAAAAGATACCAACAATAGCTGGGTGCTGGGGGTTCATATTGCCGATGTGAGTAATTTCGTGGCAGCTGATTCGGCGCTGGATGCAGAGGCGAAGGCTCGCGGAAACAGCGTTTATCTGCCGGGCAGGACAATACCGATGCTGCCGGAAATTTTGAGTAACGGGATATGCTCTCTGCAGCCGGAGCAGAAACGGTTTGTTAAAAGCGTGTATGTTACCTATGGCGATGATGGAAATGTTTTGTCTCGTCGCTTTGCAAATTCCGTAATGTGTTCGACGCAGCGTCTGACCTATCAGGGGGTCGATAAGGTTTTGAAGGGGCATACCAAAGGTGTTAAGCCGCAGGTGATTGAGCTGCTAAAGGATATGGAGACACTGAGCCGGGCGATTGAGAATCGACGAACAGAAGAGGGGATGATACATCTGGAGCTGCCGGAGACGGAATTGGTAATGGATAAATCGGGACGTGTTGTGGATGCTCATCCTGCCGATAACAGTTACCCGCACACGATTATCGAGATGTTTATGGTCGAGACTAATGAGGCGGTTGCCGGTCTTTTGGACAGATTTGGTGTGCCATTTATGCGGCGGATACATCCGGAGCCGGATGGTTCGAGTATGAAAAATCTGTCGATGCTTGTCCGGGCGTTTGGGTATGGTCTTCCGAAAGATGCAAACCGGCGGGCGATACAAGAGCTGTTGGCTGCCGTTGAGGGCACTGATTGTTCGTTTGCGGTGAATTTAGCGGTGCTGCGAAGTCTGGAAAAGGCTGAGTATTCACCACTGAATATCGGGCACTTTGCGCTTGCTTCAGACCGTTATTGTCATTTTACCAGCCCGATTCGGCGATATGCGGATTTGCTCGTTCATCGACTTCTGGAAAGGTATCTGCGGAAGCGTTTGGATTCGGCGGAGCATCCTGACTTAACCGAGATTGGAAAACATATCAGCTTTACGGAAGAGCGAGCAGAAGACGCAGAAAGAGAGCTTAAAACCGTTTTGATGCTGCAGATGCTGGAAAAACGTATCGGTGAGGAGCTGGATTGTGTTGTTACCGGCCTTACGAACTTCGGTGTGTTTGTGCAGTCGCGAAAGTTCGGAATCGAAGGTCTTATCCGGATGGATGACCTCGGACCGGATGTATGGAAGTATAACCAGAAAAGTCAGTGTGTCGTCGGCCAGCGCAGTGGTTGTAGCATTTATCTGGGGCTGGCCATAAGAGTGCGGATAAACTCAATCAATGTGGCGGCGAGGCAGCTAAATGTGGTCCCTGTGGAGCCGCTGGTTGGTTCGTTTGTACGGGGCAAGAGAGGCAAAACGGCAAAAAAATCCAAGAAGGTGGGACGCAAAGGAAATTCCGGATGAAGCCTGTCCTAAAGAAAACACTCGGAGTCATACTGATTGTCCTGGGTCTTGCGGCCCTGGTTACACCTTTTACTCCAGGTTCGTGGCTTGCATTGATAGGATTTGAACTGGTGGGTTTTGGTTTTTTGCTGGAAAATAGACTCGGCCGCGCGGTAAAGAACAGGTACAAGAATAGCTTTGAGAACTTAAAAGGAAAGGTCTGGCGAATATTGCATCGCAAGCGGCCACCGTCACAAACAAAGAACCAGGAACAAATACTCCAGTAACACTTTGACGGATAGGCTGCTATTACTCATAACCATACTTTTTAATAAACCATTTTTTCCCTATCTGGACTGCAAAGAGATAAGTTGCAACTATAAGAAAGAGGGCTATAAAATATGTCAACGGCGGGGCGACAAATCCAAAGAATTTACCCAGCGGAGTAAACGGTATTACCAACCCTATTGTCACGATGTAAATAGAGGTAAACATCAAAAACTGGCTCGGTTTACTTTCGATAAACGGGATTTTACCGGTGCGAATTATATGAATAACCAGTGTTTGAGTGCAAAGGGATTCCAAGAACCATCCCGTGTTAAAAAGAGGCTGGGAAGCATGAAAAACAAATATCAATACTCCGAAGGTTACAAAGTCAAATATGGAACTAATAGGGCCAATGAAAATCATAAACTTTTTGATGTACTTTACATTCCAGGGCCTCGACTTTAAAAGATATTCCTTATCCACTTCATCTGAGGGGATGGCCACCTGCGACAAATCATAGAGGAAGTTATTCAACAGTATCTGGATGGGCAGCATAGGCAAAAAAGGCAAAAACAAACTTGCACCGGTCATACTAAACATATTTCCAAAATTTGAGCTCGACCCCATTTTGATATATTTGACTATATTTCCAAAGGTTCTTCTTCCTTCTATCACGCCATCTTTAAGCACCATCAGGCTTTTCTTTAAAAGAATTATGTCTGCTGATTCCTTAGCAATGTCCACCGCATTATCAACTGAAATACCAACATCTGCGGCTTTTAAGGCGAGTGCATCGTTTATGCCGTCCCCTAAATAACCCACAATATGCTTATTTTCATGTAACGCATGAATTATTCTCTCTTTCTGCAAAGGTGAAAGTCTCGCAAAAACAGAGGTCGTTTTTACCAATTCCTTGAGCTCTTTATCACTTGCCTTTTCTATCTCGTCTGCGGTAACTAATCCTTTGACATCAAGTCCGACTTCGCTGCATATTTTCTTTGTCACCAATTCGTTGTCGCCGGTTAGAATCTTAAATTCTATTCCCAAGCTTCTTAATACTTCGATTGTTTTTTTTGTTGTCGGCTTAGGGGGGTCCAGAAAAGCAACATATCCTTTCAGAATCAGGCCTCGCTCGTCATCTTTTGAATATACATCTTTTTTATTTTCCACCTCCTTGTACGCGACAGCAAGAACTCTAAAACCATCTGTGCTTAGGTCGTCATATTCTTCTTTTAAATCTGTAAGTATCAAATCCTCCATATCTAATATTTCGCCGTCTAATCCAAATTTCGTGCATCTTTTAAAAATTTCTTCCGGGGCACCTTTGCTGATAATTGTATGTTTGCCGTCCACCTCAACGACTACCGACATTATCCTTCTGGAAAAATCAAAAGGCACTTCATCAACCTTTTTATACTGCTTTACTAATAATTTTCCGTGCTTTAAAATAGCCCTATCCAGGATATTCTTAAGGCCTGTCTGGTAAAAGCTATTGATATAGGCGAATCTTAAAACATCATCATTCTCCTTCCTTACCACATCGCAGTGCTTTTCCAGAACGATTCTGTCCAAAGTAAGGGTCCCTGTTTTATCAGTGCAAAGCACATCCATCGCCCCAAAGTTCTGGATGGAATTCAGACGTTTTACTATGACCTGTTTTTTGGACATCGCTATAGCGCCTTTGGAAAGATTTATTGCCACCAGCATAGGAAGCATCTCGGGAGTAAGACCTACAGCGACCGCCAAAGAAAAGAGAAGCGCCTCAATAATGTTACCTTTCAGTAAAGCATTTATGCCGAAGATGACAGCTACCAAAAAGAACATAAGGCGAATCATAAGCCAGGTAAACTTACGTATCCCTTTATCAAAGCCGCTCTCTATCACCATGGTGGCAAGCCTGCGAGAAAGTTCGCCAAACTTGGTGGCAATGCCTGTTTTTACAACCACACCCAGTCCCGTTCCGCTCACTACACTCGACCCCATAAAAGCAATGTTGGTCAACTCTGATGTAGCTTTACTTTTAGGATGTGTCGGCTCGGCAATTTTTTCTATAGGAAATGATTCTCCAGTTAATGATGCCTGATTGATAAACAAATCTTTGCAGGATATTATGCGTAAATCTGCCGGTATCATATCACCGGCAAACAAATCGACGATATCCCCGGGAACAATCTCTCTGATTTTTACTTCCTTCGCTCTGCCGTTACGATATACGGTTACCGTGGCACGCACCATTTCACTGAGCTTCTCTGCTTCTTTGCCGGCACGATATTCCTGTATAAAAGAAAGGAATACGCTCATAATCGCCATCAATATAACCAAAACCGCACTGATTTTTTCACCGAAGAACAGAGAAAACCCTGCTATAATCAGAAGCACGATTACTAACGGATTGAGAAATTTTGAAAGAATTTGGAAGAGGATGGTTCTTTTCTTTTTTCTGGCAGGTTCATTGCAGCCATATTCTTCGAGACGTTTTTGGGCTTCTGCTTCAGAAAGACCCTTAGCAGAAGTATTAAACTTCGCAAGGACAACTTCCACGGGAGCGATCACATAATCGAAATCCAGTACCTGGGGCCTTTGACCGCCTGATACTCCGAATCTATTATTTTTCACTTCAAACATAAAATTCTTTCATACCAGATATGTGACGTATGTCTTCAGAAAAGAATGAGACGAAATTAAACCTGGATTAGGAGACAATTTCGGCTCCGGTTGCGCATATTTTACTGTTATACTTCCTGCTTTCAAGGATAGTTTTTCTTCTCACGATTTGGATTTTTGCATTTTATTTCTTCTTCCGTTTCCCGTTCTTGTTTCCTTGACATTTTGCCGCAGTTTTGCGATATTTGTTTTTTGAATAGCTGAATACTAACGACTGGAGAAAAGAATGAAGGCATCGCAGATGCAAAAGGGTCAGGTCATTACCGTCGATGGCAAGCTATATACCATTCTTGACTATGAGCACATCCACCTCGGCGGAAGAGGTGGAGCGGTTTATCAGACAAAGCTAAAAAGCTTAGCCGACGGCTTAATTCAAAGTGTTCGTCTGCGCTCGGAAGAGAGGGTCGAAGAGGTAGAAATAGATAAGCGCACATACGAATACCTTTATTCGACAGGCCGCGAGCATATTCTGATGGATATGACAACCTACGAGCAGGTTACCCTCGATAACAATATATTCGGCGATGGAGCCAAGTACCTAAAGCCCAATACGCCGGTTGAAGTATCTATATATAAGGGTAAACCTATTACCGTAAATCTGCCTGACACCGTGGACCTGGAGGTTACGCAGACCCAGCCGGAGGTAAAAAGAGCAACGGCAGCGGGTCAAAGTAAGCCAGCCACATTAGAAACGGGGCTTGTTGTCCAAGTACCGTCTTTTATTAAAACAGGGGATATAGTGCGTGTTGATACCCGCAGCGGCGCGTATGTAACGCGGGTGAAAGATTGACTTTATGCCGTTGGGCAAGATAGGCAAAATCCTTCTAAAAGTTTTCGGCTCACGAAATGAGCGATTGGTAAAGGCATATTCTGTAATTGCTCAGCGGGCTGGGGAGTACGAGGAGCAGATAAAGAAGCTCGACGACGAGGCTTTGAAAGAGAAAACAGCGCAGTTCAAAGCTTCATTGAAGGCAGGGAGCAGGCCTGAGGATGTTTTAGCCGAGGTGTTTGCGGTTGTTCGGGAGGCGGCAAGACGAAATGTCAATATGCGACATTTCGACGTACAGCTTATCGGAGGCAATGTCCTCTACGAGGGCAAAATCGCCGAGATGGCTACCGGTGAGGGCAAAACATTAGTGGCAACACTGGCGGCATACCTTGTACACCTAACGGGGAGAAAAGTACACATAGTTACGGTCAACGACTACTTAGCCAAGCGCGACGCAGAATGGATGGGCCCGATTTATAAAGCGCTGGGGTTGACAGTAGGGGCGATTCAGGCGGATATGGATACGAGCGGTGACGAAAGGAAAGAGCAGTATGCCTGTGATATAACATACGGCACAAACAATGAGTTCGGCTTTGATTATCTTCGCGACAATATGAAACTGTCGCTTGAGGAGATGGTTCAAAGCCCACTGCAGTACGCCATAATCGATGAGGTTGATTCGATTCTGATAGACGAGGCGAGAACACCTTTGATTATTTCGGGGCCTGCACTTGATGATGCGAGCCGATATAAAAAAGCAGACGAAGTCGCGAAAAAACTGATTGGCCTTCAGAGTAACTACGACCGCATCAAGAGACAAATTGATTCGGCTGAGCTGGCGATAGCCAGCGCGCAAGGTGAGACAGCGGGGGCCAAAAAAGACAGGGACGACAAACGAATCGAAAAAGCCCAGAAGGCAATTGAGCAAAAGCGGGCTGAGCTTGAGAATGCTCAACAAAGGCTCGCCGAGGCTACGCAGTATTACGAGGTTGAATACGACAAAAAATCGGTTCACTTAACTCACGAAGGTGTGGGAGCTGCACAGGATATAGCCGGTGTCGGGTCGTTTTTCACCGGCTCAAATATGGAATGGCCCCATCTTCTGGAACAAAGCCTGCGAGCTCACGTGGTATTCGAGAAGGAAAAAGACTACGTTGTTATGGACGGCAAGGTGATTATTGTGGACGAATTTACCGGCCGACTGATGCACGGCAGACAATGGTCCGACGGACTCCATCAGGCAGTCGAGGCAAAAGAGACTGTTACCATAAAAGAGGAGACCCAGACACTCGCGACTATTACACTGCAGAATTTCTTTAAGCTGTACGAGCAGATAGCGGGAATGACCGGCACGGCTGCAACTGAAGCCGATGAGTTTATGAATATCTATAAACTCGATGTTGTCGTGATACCGACAAACGAGCCGTGCATCAGGAACGATATGGATGATGTGATATATAAATCGATGTCCGAGAAATTCAATGCGATAACGGAAGAGATAGACGAAATCAGCTCATCGGGCCGGCCGGTGCTTGTCGGCACTATAAGCATAGAAAAGAGCGAAGCACTGTCGGCAGCACTTTCGAAGAGGTTCGGTATCGAGCATGAAGTTCTCAATGCCAAACATCACGCAAGGGAGGCTGCGATTGTCGCCAAAGCGGGTCAGCAGCACAGTGGCCGAGACGGGCAAATGCGAGGCAACGTTACTATTTCGACAAATATGGCAGGCAGAGGCACTGATATTGTTTTGGGGCCCGGCGTGGCGGAGCTCGGCGGTCTGCATGTACTGGGTACGGAGCGTCACGAGGCGAGAAGAATCGACAATCAGCTCCGCGGCCGGTGCGGCAGACAGGGTGATGCAGGTTCGAGCCAGTTCTTCCTGAGCTTCGACGATGAGTTGATGCAGCTTTTCGGCGGCGAAAGAATACCGAAACTACTGAGCCTCGTTGGATGGAAGGAAAATGAACCGATTTTCCATTCCCGAATAAGTAAGCAAATAGCAAAAGTACAAAAGAAGGTCGAGGAACGAAACTTCGAGATACGCAAAAGCCTGCTCGAATACGATGAGGTAATGGACTATCAGCGGAAAATCTTTTACTCACGCAGACGTGAAATTCTGGCTGGAAAAAGGCTGAAGAAGATTATCGAAGGAATGATAGATTCGGCGATTTCAAAAAATTGTAAGACCATTCTCAGCGTGGATTATCCTCTCAAGTGCATAATCGAGTGGGCGAGGGTGAACTTCGGTGTTGATTTGAAGCCGGCGGATATTGCGGACATCAGCGCAGCCGAGATTGAGGAATTAATCAAGACCCGGGCGAAAGATAGTGTTGCAAATGAAATATCTCTTACAATCGGGGAATACCTCGAAGACTATTCGGACCCGCAAAGCTGGGATGTAAATGGATTATCCAAGTGGGCGATGAGCGCATTTCGAGTCAGTTTAAGCCCCGGCAAAATCGGGCAGCAGCAGCCGGAGGAAATCGAGAAGCAATTGATTTCGGCCTCGGCCGAGCAGGTCGATAAGAAGGACTGTTCGCAATTGGCTGAATTTCTAAAGAAAGATTTTGGATTGCACGGGTTCATCGAATGGGCGCGTGCCAAGTTTGACATAAAACTGGAAACAAGCGAGCTGGCTGACCTGAATGCCGGACAAATCGGTAAACTCGTTTGGGACAGGGCCTCGGCCAAATACAAGCAAAGGGAGATTGAATATCCGGTTGAATTTGCGATGAATATGGTTTACGGGCCGCAGGGACCTAACGTGTACGCATTCGAGGCACTGGCAGAGTGGGCGAAGAAAAAATATAACGCTGAAATTCCGGCCGAACAAATCGCAAATACCAAACCTGGCAACCTTCATAAGCAATTGCTCGAACTGAGCAAGAGCTTCAACAACGGCCAGCTCGAACTGGAACTTGATGACAGAATCGGCCGGCTGGATACTGCTGAGCTGGTCAGATGGGCCAATGAGAGATTCGAGGCCTCTCTGAGCGAAAGCGACATCGGGCAGGGGGCGCAGTGCAAAGAAAAGCTTTGCGAAGCAGGACGAGAGTTTTTACGCAGAGAGCTGAGCGACCTTGAAAGATACGTTCTGCTGCAGGTTTATGACGGCACATGGAAGGACCATCTTTACTCGATGGACCATTTGAAAGACAGTATATGGACGCGGTCCTTCGCTGAGAAAGACCCGAAAGTCGAATACAAGCGCGAGGGCTTCAAGATGTTCAGCGAGATGCTCGAAGCAATTGAGGACCGTGTTACAGATATAATCTTCAGGGTTCGCCTGGAGGCCGGCGCCCGGGCCAGAAGCGTCTGGCGGGTGAGCCAGGTTGCGCACGACGAGGTAGGTCAGTTTGCGATGGCGGAACGCCAAAGAGCGGCGGCGCAGGCACCACAGGGTGAACAGGTGGTCAAGCAAATAAGACTCGACAAACCCAAGGTCGGCAGAAATGACCCTTGTCCGTGCGGCAGCGGCAAAAAATACAAGAAATGCTGCGGGGCAAAAGGGTGATATCAGGGGATAGGGGGGTTCTGATTTGCAATTCCGCCATACGGACGGCGGACAAGCCCGCCAGAGGCGGATAAATTTCGATTTATGATTTTCGAAGCCATCTGAGTCGAAAGACATCGCGAATCCGTTCGGTGAATCGAATTCCCAAACGCTGGGTGCTTGTTTTGAATTCAGCCTGCCGCAGATTTTCAGAGGTGGGTTTGACAGGGGGTTTGGTGAAAGACAAAAAAAACGCTGCGAGCCGGCCAAGAAACGAATGTTTTTTTGAATAGACGGGCATTTTTCTACTACCGCTGGACAGCCAATTTTAAGTTTGCCAGTAGTTCAGTGCCGCTGCGACTTTGATATTCGGATTTGCTGAATAACTGGTGCCTATCCAAAATCTGCGGCTTGTAATCATAATATCTCTGCACTGCTTCGATGCCGTCTTCTGCGGCGCCGTTTGTTTTATAGCCGCCATCCAAGAGCCAAGTACTGATTTCCTCGTCATACTCAGCAGGATAAATCAGGGCGGTAACAAATTTTTCTTCGGAGTATTTTGCCAGATGTACTTTGGTACGGCAGGGCGGTGCAGTTTTGACAGCTAAATTGACAAGAGCCTTAAAGTCGCCTTTGGCGGTTTTGCGGTCGCTTGAGTAAAAGAACATCCCTACCTCAAGCTGGAAAATCTCTGCTCGCATACCCTTTAGTTCAAGTTTGCCGTCAGGATAGGCCTTGTGTATTTTGTAGGCCTTGCAGTTTTTGTACCGCTCGCTTTCGAAAAGCTCAGCGACTTCCTCGGCGGTAAAGCCGACGCCACAATGGTTGCCGAAGTCGAAGATATACAGGCCGACGTATTTTTCAGGTTTTTGTAGTTTTGGCAGTTCCATAACTTTATTTTAACAACGGATTATATGGATTGCACGGATTTTTTGCTGCGGTTATTTACCCGCCGAATTTCGTGGGAGCAGCACTGTTTTTGTTGACCAAAGGCATCGATAGAAGTATAATTATTGGTTTACCCGCCTTCGCAGAAAGCCACGGGTGTAAATCCATGGATGAATGCGAAAAGGGTAATCATCCATAGCCTTGGCGAAGGATGGCACGCTTCGGCGGGTTTCGCCGAAGTAGGTGTCGCCGACGCTCCATAGCTATGGCGACGGAGCGAAGATGCCACGGCTGTAAAGCCGTGGAGCTTCACTTTCGACCTGAGCGAACGTACCTTAAGTAAGAATGTATGCGTTATTGTTTGCCAGCCAAGTTTTTTAATTGGCCGGCCCGCCTACGGTAGGTTTATAAATAGAGTTATGGCACAAAAAAATAGCGTCATTCAGTTTTCATCGCTTTTTCGGCCTTCCGACGTGATTTGTCAAACTGAGCATACAGACCGCAACACAATCCTGATGGAACTTTTGCGCCTTCTGGCATCTACAAAAAAAATAGGAGATGTTCAGCAGATATACCGAACCATCCTGGAGCGGGAGAATGAACACCCGACAGTAGTTGGACCAGGCATTGCTATGCCCCATGCCCGACTTGAGGATATCAGCGAGATTGTTGTCAGCGTGGCTACCTCAAAAAAAGGTGTCGTGTATGCCAGTAGTATTGACAACCCAATTAAGCTTATAGTTTTAACCCTCGCGCCGAAAGCTTCGCCGGCGGCATATCTGCAGGCCATGAGCTCCCTGACAAGGATTTGCCAGGACACCGCTACAGCCGACATCGTAGCACGGCTACCAACAGCCCAGAAGGTCTGGAGTTTTTTTGATGCAGGCGGTGTGGTTTTGCCTGATTATCTCCGGGCACGCGACCTTATGGAGCTTGTCAAAGTAAAGCTCCAGGAACACGATACTTTGGAACAGGCCATTAACCTCTTTGTTACTTATGGACTGAGGGACCTGCCGGTCGTGGACAAAGAGGAAAACTTAGTTGGGGTGGTGACAACCTATGAACTGCTGCGGGTATGCCTTCCTGACTATATCCTCTGGATGGAAGACCTCACGCCAATCTTGAATTTCGAGACCTTCAAGGAAATTTTGCACAAGGAAAGTAAAACCTGGCTGGCAGATATTATGACAAGTGGATATGCAACGGTGGAGGCTGATGCACCGGCAGTTCAGGCGGCCAAGGAAATCATCAACCGCAAGGTCGATCATGTATTTGTGGTGCAAGGCCAAAAGCTCGTCGGTGTTATTTCCTTAGTAACTTTTTTGAGCAGGGTTCTGAGGGAGTAGTTATGCTGGCTGTCGAAAAGCACGAAACGACTGTCCAAATTATAGTCCGGCTGTTTGTGATGCTTGCCACAGGTGGTCTGGTTGCTTTGATG
>Ga0315293_10000265_pt1 | contig 46782 bp, 48 predicted proteins | sample YL17G13_20_MG_FD_203071 | JGI IMG/M metagenome (GOLD analysis project Ga0315293, IMG submission 203071) | Sediment microbial communities from Yellowstone Lake, YNP, Wyoming, USA - YL17G13_20 | ecosystem: Environmental > Aquatic > Freshwater > Lake > Sediment | place: USA: Wyoming | collected... | reverse complement strand
GACGCTTGGTACGCCCGGTCGTATTGCAGGACAACTATACCGCCATCGGCAGGCCCGGACAACTCCAAGCCCGCCTTGTCCACAGTCCCTGAAGGGACATGGCTTGCGGCGGGCTTCACCCGGTCATGCTTCCGACGGGATGGTATGTTCGAGTACTACGTCCGGCGGCAGGCCGATGGCAGCTTCCAAATCATCGGCGGGCTGCCGCCGGCGATCGACCTGCGCCAGGTGGAGTAGCCGCCACGGCGCGTGAGTCGGGGGATCAGGCGGGGACGTTCGTGTGAACGTCCCCGCATCGATTCCGGTCCAAGCCCTGCGGGCTGGCCCGACATGTGTCAGCGGATTGCGTCGCGTGAGTGTTCGTTCAATGCCATCGGCGGCGATCCCCGCCGCGTGCTCTATCCCGGCCAGGCCTCCATCGCCCCATGCCGGCTGAGCACGTCGACGATGTCGAGGAACTCCGGAGCCAGTGGCCTGGAACCGGGCTCAGACCGCCGGGCGCTTCGTCTCCGTCAACCTGTCGGCCACGATCTCCGCCACGTCGCGCACGGCGATTGTCCCGCCGGAGGATTTGGCGGCGTCGGTGAGCATGATCATGCAGAACGGACAGCCGGTGGCCAGCGTCGAGGCGCCGGAGGCGGCCGCCTCGCGCAGGCGTTCGTCGCTCACCCGCCCGTCGCCGTGTTCCTCTTCCTTCCACACCTGCGCCCCGCCGGCACCGCAGCAGAACGACTGGGCGCCGTGGCGCGGCAGCTCGGCAGCTGACGCACCGGCCTGCGCCAGGGCCTGGCGCGGTGCATCCAAGACACCGTTGTGACGGCCGAGGTAGCACGGGTCGTGGAACGCAACGTCGGTGAGCGCTTTGGCCGGCGCGGCCTTCAGCCGGCCGCTGGCAAACAACTCCTGTATCAGCTGCGTGTGGTGGATCACCTCATACGTTCCACCGAATGCCGGATACTCATTCTTCAGTGTGTGCAAGCAGTGGGGGCAGGTCGTGACGATACGTTGCGGCGCTACGCGGTTGAGCGTCCCGACATTGGCCGCCGCCAGCTCGGCGAACAGGTACTCGTTGCCCGAACGGCGAGCCGAGTCGCCGGTGCACTTCTCCTCGGTGCCCAACACGGCGAAGGACACGTCCGCGGCGTGCAGCACGCGGGCGAAGGCCTGCGCCGTCTTCTGCGCCCGCGGGTCGGTGGCCGGCGCGCAGCCCACCCACCACAACAGCTCCGGGTGCGGTTGCTTGGCGACGGTCGGCACGTTCAGCCCGGCCGCCCACTCGAGGCGCTTGTCCGCCGCGATCGTCCACGGGTTGGCGGTGCGCTCCATGCCCCGGTAGGCGGTCTGCAGCGGCTCGGGGAAAGCGTTCTCCATCAGCACCAGGTGGCGGCGGATCTCGAGAATGTCGCGCATCGGCTCGTTGCCCACCGGGCAGATGTCGCTGCACGCGCCGCACGCGGTGCAGGCCCACACGGCCTCGGCGGTGGTGGCCGACTCGAGCAGCGTCTGGCTGGAGGCCTCGCCGCGCGCCAGGCGCGTCCCCTCCTGATTGAGGACGTAGCGCTTGTTGATCTCGAGCGCCGCCGGCGAAAGGACCTTGCCGGTCTGGTATGCCGGGCAGGCATCCTGGCAGCGGTTGCACATGATGCACGCGTAGGCGTCCATCAGGCCGGTCCAGGCCAGGTCCTCCAGCCGCGCCGCACCGAACGATTCGACGCCCTGGTCGTCGAAGTCCAGCCTGTCGAGCTGGCCGATCGAAGAGCGCTCGGGCTTGAGCAGGAAGTTGAGCGGGGCGAAGAACAGGTGCAGGTGCTTGGAATACGGGAAGTAGGGGACGAAGGCCAGGATCAGCCCCAGCGCCAGCCACCAGGCGACGTGCTCACCGATCAGGAGCGCCCGGTCGGGCCAGCCAGCCCACAGGTCGGCGAGCGTCGAGGCGAAGGGCTGCCAACGATCCGCGCCGTGCTGCGCCAGGGCCAGGCCCTGACCGGCCAGCCGCGAGCCGACATGCAGCAGAATAAAACCGCCCACGATCGCTGAATCGCGTTGCATCCCGGCGCGCGCGCTGGGGTGCAGGAGCGTGGTGTCGCGAGTCTGCAGTGCCGGCGTGCGAAGCAGGTACCGGCGTGCGATCAGCGCCAACATGCCGAGCAGCACGCAAACGCTGAGCAGGTCAGCACCGCAGCGGTAGGCACCGCCCACAGTGCCGGTGCCCAGAAAGGCAAGACCGGGCAGGAGGCCTTGAAGGACGTCGCCCAGGTTGACGAGAAGATAGTAGAGGAAACCCCAGGCTACCAGGGCGTGGAACAGGCTCGGCAGCGGACGGGCGCGGAACACCGGCTGCAGCGTGGCAGTCCTGGCCAGCACGGCGGGCAACCGGCGCGGGATCGACCGCCAATCCGGGCGTCCGTGCCCGCGACCGAGGATGGCGATCAGCCTCCGCGCGGCCCGGTAGGCGAGGTAGGTTGAGAGGAGGAGGGCGAGAAGGAAGAGGATCTTCTCGGGCAAGGAGAGCATGCAGTGACCCCGGACGGCGCGTTCTCCCCCGCGACGGGCAAACCTGCGCCCGGGCTCTCCCCGAGACCCGAGCGCGGAGCGAAGTTTACCACACGGGTTGCGGGATCGGCATTGAAGCGCGCGGGAGACGCCGTGGGGCGCCTCCCGAATCCATAGAACTAGACGGGGGCTCTACGCTGCGCGCGCCGCCAGATCGGTTTCCTCAGGCAATCCCAGGTGCGCGCGAACTTCATCCGAACAGCGGTTGTAGCGCTTGACCAGGTCGGTGTCGGGGCCTTTGTGGCGGTGCAGCACCTGTTGCGCGCAGGCGGCGCAACCGCGCATGGCGCGGAACGAATCGGTCTCACAACTCAGGCAGCCGTCGAGACGGATCATCAAGAGCGAGAACGCCAGGCTTTCCGGATCGTCCTCTGGCATGGACGCCACCCGGTCGACCAGGTCCTGCCACACCGTGCCGCGCAGGTGGCGCAGTTGGGGGATCACATGCGACGGGAACAGCAGCTCGTTGTCAGCATACATGCACCCACGCTCCTCGACCGATGACGCCTACCTGCCTGAGCCTACCTGCCTGAGTTGGCCTCATTGTAGAAGTCGGCCGCGCGGCGACGGGACGGTACTTTGGTACCAAACCAGCCGGATATGCACGGCTGCTCCGCTGGGCGCACGCCATATCTGTGCTCAACCGGCGCGATCTGCGCGACCGGCGCCAGACGTGGCGGATGGACCTGGAGCGAGTTGGGGCTCAGCAGACAACAGTTGGCGATCAGCGGTCGGCAAGCAGTGAGGGGCAGCAGGCGTATGGCAGTCAGTGAACGGCAATCAACGATCAGCGATCAGCAAGTAGCTACTGGCAATTGGAAGTTGGTGGTTGGCGATTAGCGAGCAGCAATTGGCACAGAGCGGCGAGCGGTCAGCCATTGGCAACCAGCAATCCGGGAGTCGCGACGAGACATCCCCTTCCTGGCTACCTGCAGTCTGCTGCCTGCTAGCTGCCAGCTGCTGCTAGTTGCTGCTAGTTGCTAGTTCCTAGCTGCTGGGTGCTAGTTGCTGCCCGCCAACGTCATCGCGCCATGTCTCGGACATCAGCCAGCAGGGTCGCCAGCTCGCCGCGCGTCACGGCTGCCTCGGGACAGAAGGCAACTGCCGGCGTGACCCGGCATGGGAGCAACAGCCCGACATGCAGAACGGCGAAGGCCTCCACAGCCGCAGGGTCGGCGAGCATGTCCGCAACCGCGGGGGTCCCCGGCACGCCATTCATCAGTTCAGGGGCGAGGACGACCGCCAGGTGCGCGGCCTGGCGACGCGTCAGCGGCGCATCCGGGCAGATGCGTGGGGGTCCCTCCCCACATGCATTTAGCCACCCGCGCCGCCAGGCCTCGGCCGCGGCCCCAGCATCCCAGCGCCCGGTGGCGAGATCGGCGAAGGACGACTTGGAAACGGGCAGGGTCTCATCTCCCTGCGCCAACCGAACGGCCATCACCGCGGTCTCGGCACGCGTGACGGCCAGCCACGGGCAGAAGCGCCTCGGACTGGCACCGCAGTCCGTGAGCACGCTCTCCGCCTGCAACGACTCGATGGCTGCGGAGGCCGGATGCGAGAAGGGAACGTCGACAAAGGCGGGGCACACCGAGTCGCCCGCCTCTGTCAGGTGGAAACCGTACGCGGCGTCGACGAAGGTGAGGGTTGCCGCTGCCAGACTGCGCACCAGATTCGTGCGCGCCGCCGGCCGAAGATGGTCATAGGCCACCTCGACCTGCGCGGCGTCGATCCAACCGCCATACAGCGAACCGTGACGGAAGATGGTGTAGCCCCCATTGAAGTAGGGATCGCCGTCTGGGACGGCTTGATTGGGTGACGGTTCGGCCGCATATCCAAGGCTCGCCATCAGACCGCCCAGGCTGAGCGGGCCGCGAACGAGATCGGCGTGTGAGGTAGGCCCCTGCAGGGCCAGGCCGCGCAGCGTCGAACGGCGGATGAACGCCTCCCGATTGAGATGCGCATTATCCTCGGACAGGTCCTGCACCGTCAGCCCGTAGCCAAACTCGATGCGGTAGCCCTCGCGGCCGTTGGTGTGCAGGTCAAGCAGAATCCCACGCCCGCACTGGCCGACGACAGCCTGGTTCGCCGCCAGCAGGAAGCCGTGGTACTCCTCCCAGGCACGTGTGGCCACGGGATCGGAGCGGGCGCCTTCAAGGCGATTGCGGTTCACGTCGAGCTTGGAGCGGTGGAGCTGGTTGACGACCAGATGCACCGGCCGGCCCGTCCGTCGTTCGAGCTCGGCGGCCAGCTCGTTGGCCAGTTCGTCGGCGTAGGGGTCGTTGTCGACCACCGCCTGGCCGCGATCCGGAATCTCCTCCGGCCGCAGCGGCCCGCCATGCGGGACGGCCAGGATGATCGGCAGGTCGCCGACGTGGTACTCGACGTATCCGCCGTGCCCGGCGACGACCTCTCCCGGCGCGTAGCCTCCGCCATGCACCTCATCCAGCGGGATGACGGTCAAGGTTGCCAGGATCACCAGGAGCAGGGCGGGTAAGCCGATGGCTTTCATGCCTGTTCGAGTCCGGCGCGGACGGTCCGCGCCCGAGGGCTGTTGCACGGGGTGTGCCAGGCGTATACCGCCCACAGCACTACGGCGCGGGCACGCCACGCCGTGCCGTTGTCGCCTGTGCGCCGTGTGGGATGCCAGGCCGGCATGGAGGGCGTGGATCGCGGGCAGGTAGTCGCAGGCTTCAGCCTGCGCTACGTGACCCGCGCGCCAGGCTTCTCGTTGGCAAAGAGGGACGCAGCTTGAAGGCTGCGACCACGTGCGTAGTGGGGGGATGCCAGGCCGGCATGGAGGGTGCAGATCTCAGGCAGGTAGTCGCAAGCTTCAGCCTGCGCTGGGTGACCCGCGCGCCGGGCTTCTCGTAGGCAAAGAGGGACGCAGCGTGAAGGCTGCGACTACGTGCGTCGTGGGGGATGCCAGGCCGGCATGGAGGGCGTGGATCGCAGGCAGGTAGTCGCAGGCTTCAGCCTGCGCTGCGTGACCCGCGCGCAAGGCTCATTGTGGGCAAGGAAGGACGCAGCCTGAAGGCTGCGACTACGTGCGCAGTGGGGGATGCCAGGCCGGCATGGAGGGCGTGGATCGCAGGCAGGTAGTCGATGCAAGAACCATTGCCGCGACCGGCAAGCGTCAGGCGCCGCCGTCGCCGTAGGTCTTCGGGTCCGTCGGCGTCTGCCCAGATGGATCGAACACGTGGACGTAGGTGCCTTCCTGAGCCCAGTTGAACAGCCAGTGCGCGTCGGTGGGCGACAGGTTGACGCAGCCGTGCGAGCGGGCGTAGCCGTAGCCGTTGTGCCAGTAGGCTCCGTGCATGGCGCGGGCCTTGTCGTAGTACAACACCCAAGGCACGTTCTGCAGCAGGTAGTAGTCCGAGCGATCAGCCTCGAACGCACCGGTCATGTCATCGCGCTCGAGCCTGGCGTACACCTGGAAGGTGCCCGGCTGCGTCCACCAGCCGCGCAATCCGGCCGAGACCATCGTGGCGAAGACCAGCTTGCCCTGCTCGTACACCGCCAGCGTCTGCTCGAACAGGTTGATCGTGATCCAGCGGTCGGCGTTGACCCCCTCCGGCGGGATTGGATCAGGGGTGACCGCAGCCACGTCCTTGGCCGCCACCCAGGCGTCGGGGCCGATCATCACCCATGAAGTGTCCTCGGCCTGCGTCCGGTTGAAGATCTGGACGACCTCGAAGCGATAGCGCTGACCGGTGACCGTGGCGGCCGAGCCGGGAGCGGTACGCACGTTGGTCGTCCCCAGCACCCAGCCGAACGTCCGGCTCGGCGTTCGGCTGAACGCCAGACCGTGGAAGCTCGGTAGCGCAAACTGCTTACACTCCGACCCGCCGCGGACGTACCCACTGGCGGTCAGGTAGACCGCCGTGTCGTTGATCACCTGGCACTCGCTCCACGAGACATAGACCAGGCCCGGCTCGAAACCGCCGGCTGCACCGGCGCCGGCGGCGGCATCCTCTGCACTGGAGAACACACGCGTCCCGTCCCGATCCAATTGGCGGTAGCTGTAGGGCAGGAAGCCAAGATCGAGGTCGAGCGTGGTGATGGGCAGCGGGCGCTGAGGGCTGAGCCCTTGGCGAGCGAGCTCGGCTCGCTCGCCGCTTGGCCCGGCGGCGGGGCACTGGCGCGGGTAGCGGAGCTGCGTCTGCGGCGAGCACAAGAAGGAAAGGTCGGCACTGGCCGGGGCGTCGAGCGCCTCGGACGCGTGGTTGGCCAGTGGTTGTGCCCCGGCAGCTGGCACGGCCGCCATCCCGGCCAAGGCCCCCAGCACAATCATCCGACGAATGAGCGGTGCCCTCATCCTGTAATCCAGACCTCGGACGGCGGATTGTATCAGACCGTGGCGGCCGGCTGCCGGATGGCGCCGTAGGGGCACGCCATGGCGTGCCCCTACACGTTCGACCGGAATCGCGGGCTTCGGGCGCGCCGCACCGGCGCGCCCTGAGGCAGTCAGCGCCGCGACGTCACATCGTCCTGGGCCCGCTGGATAAAGGCGGCCAGCGGCATCGGCCCGGGATTCTCACCCGAGCGCAGTCGCAGGGCCACCTGGCCGCTTTCGGCTTCCTTGTCCCCGACGACGAGCATGTAGGGGATCTTCTGGATCTGGGCGTCGCGGATCTTGGCATTCATACGCTCCGGACGCTCATCGACCTCGACGCGCAGTCCCGCCGACCTGAGCCGGTCGGCCGTCTCCCGAGCGTACTGTGTATGCCGATCGGCAATCGGAATCAGAACCGCCTGCAGCGGCGCCAGCCACACGGGGAAGGCCCCGGCGTAGTGTTCGATCAGAACGCCCATGAACCGCTCCATGGATCCCATCAGGGCGCGGTGGACCATGTACGGGCGATGCTCCTGACCATCCTCGCCGACAAAGGTCATATCGAATCGCTCCGGCAGGTTGAAGTCGAACTGGATCGTGCTCAGTTGCCACTCCCGGCCGATGGCGTCCTTAACCTTGATGTCGATCTTCGGACCGTAGAAGGTGGCCTCACCCTCATCCACCCGGTATGCGACTCCCGCCCGTTCGAGCGCCAGCCGCAAAGCCTCGGTCGGCGCCTCCCACTGCTCCGCCGTTCCGGCCGACTTGTCGGGGTTGCGCGTTGACAGGTAGCACTGGAACGCCTGGAACCCGAAGGCGCGCAGGATGCTCAGGCTGAACTCGAGCACCCGGTCGATTTCCTGCGGCATCTGGTCTGGACGGCAGAACAGGTGGGCATCGTCCTGGGTGAAGCCGCGCACTCGCATCAGGCCGTGCAGGACGCCGCTTCGCTCGTAGCGGTAGACCGTGCCCCATTCGGCGAAGCGGAGCGGGAGATCGCGATACGAGCGCGTCCGGCTCCTGTAGATCTGGATATGGAAGGGGCAGTTCATCGGCTTGAGGAAGTACTCCTGCCCCTCGATGTCCAAGGGCGAGTACATGTTCTCCCGATACCAGCCCAGGTGACCGCTGATCTCCCATAGATTGGCCCGGCCGATGTGCGGGGAATAGACGAACTCGTATCCACCGCGTTCATGCTCGGCGCGGCAGTAGTCCTCGGCGACCTTGCGCAGCATCCCCCCCCTGGGATGCCAAAGGATCAGACCCGGCCCGACATCATCGCTGACGCTGAACAGGTCGAGCTCGCGGCCAAGCTTGCGGTGGTCGCGCTTCCTAGCCTCTTCCTGCCGCCACAGGTGCTGCTCGAGCTCCTCAGCCGTCTTCCACGCCGTGCCGTAGATGCGCTGCAGCATCGGCTTCTTCTCATCGCCGCGCCAGTAGGCGCCGGCGATGCTGATCAGCTTGACGCCGGCGGGGTTGATCTGCCCGGTGCGCTCGACGTGCGGGCCTCGGCACAGGTCGGTGAAACTGCCGTCGCGGTAGATCGAGATCTCCGGCTTTTCATCGATCACCGCCCCGTACTCGTCCTGTCCTCCGGCCTCCAGGCCGGCGATCAACTCGAGCTTGTACGGCTGGTCGGCGAACATGCGGCGGGCGTCGTCGCCCGAGAGCGCCTGCCGCTCAAAGGGATGGTCCTCGGCGATGATCTGGCGCATACGTGCCTCGAGCGCCTGCAGGTCCTCAGGCGTCAGCGAGCGTGGCAGCTCGAAGTCGTAGTAGAAGCCGTCGTCGATCGGCGGACCGATGGCGATGCGTGCCTGACCCGGGAACATCTCCATCACGGCCTGGGCCATCACGTGCGACGCCGAGTGGCGGATGCGGTACAGCTCGGAGCTCTTGTAGTCTTCCTGCGGCATGGCCATCGTGTCCTCCTTGCACCCAAACAAAAAGCTCCCACCCACTGGGGCGGGAGCTCACGCTCGCGCGGTTCCACCCAGATTGGTCCCTGCCGGGACCATCTCGGACAGCCGCTAACGGGGCTGAGCCGTTCACCCTACTGGCCTCCTGCGGGGGCGTTCGGGATCACGCTCGCGGGGGGTTTTGGGCGGAGCGCCGCCGGGGGGACTTCCAGTCTCGGGTCCCCTCTCCCTGGGGCGCGCCGGGCCGCCTACTCGTCCCGGTCGTCGCGTCGTGCTTCGATTGTGTGGGCGGTATAGGACTCGAACCTACGACCTTTGCGATGTCAACGCAACGCTCTAACCAGCTGAGCTAACCGCCCTCGACCTGCTATTCTACCAGCCCCGTTGGCGGGCTGCAAGACGACCCCGCCCGCCAGACGGCAATCGAGGGGTCAATCGCCCGTCAGGAGTTGTATGGCGGCGGCGACCGCCGGGTCGTTCTCGGCCTTGAAGGTGTGCCAGGGTGCCACAACCTCCACATCCGGTTGTACGCCGATGCCTTCCCAGCCAGCTAGCGAGACGGCCGGCACAAACCGCTCCTCGGCAATCCACAACCGAGACCCATCGTCGAAAGTGTAGCCGTGGAGTGTCTCGACGTTGCCGGCGGTCGTCTGCCCCACCAGCCGGGCGCGCCCCAGGTCCTGCAGCACACCGGCGAAGACCTCGCCATAGCTGACGGTGTCCTCCCCAATCAAGACGACCAGCGGGATCGACTGGGAGCCCTGTACGTCACTCGGGGTGATGTGCAGCGGCCGGGAAGCCGTTTGGCTGAGGTACTCTCCAACATCGCCCGAGGCGAACAAGGACAGCACCGGCTCGAGGACGCTGCTCGAGCCGCCACCATTCATGCGATTGTCGATCACCAGTCCGTCCAGCGGCCCGAATCCATCCAGCGCGATCTCCATCTGCTCGGGGATCCGCGCGTCGAAGAAGCTCGGCAGGAAGATGTAGCCGATGCGCGCCCCGTTGGCCGTCGGGAGCATCCGGACGTCGATCACCTGGTCCACGGAGTACCGGTGCCGCACCACCGCCACCGGGCGCGCCGGCTCGCCTGGCGTCGCCACGGACACGACCAGCATCGTGCACTCGGGACCTCTCAGTCGCCAGGGCTGAGGAATCCCGGTCTGGACCACCGGCGCGCCGTCGATGGCCAACAAGTTATCGTGCGGCTGAAGTCCCGCCATCGCGGCCGGCGATCCGTCGTAGACCTGCAGCAGCGTGATCAGACCCGCCTCAGGAAGCCCCATCGCCAGGACGCCGATACCCACCTGCTCCGCCGCACCAGCCAGCGCGGCATTCGAAGCCTCAACCTCGACAGGGGACTCGAAATGCGAGTGCTCATCCCCCAGGACGGAGATCAGGGCCTGGAGTTCTGCATAGAAGGTCTCGGTGTCGAGGCCGGCCTCGATTCGCTCATCCAACGCCGCAGCAGCGGCTTGCCATTCGGCACCCAGCCGGGCGGGATCGGCGTACACCTGCTCGACGGTGCGAAGGACGTCCCGGGCGATGACCCATTGCTCGTCGAGGGTCAGTTCGAGGCCGCCATCGGCTGTCAGAGTCGGGGCTCCTGCCAGCGCTGGGTCGATGGTCGGCAGCGCCACTCCCTGGCATTCCGGGGGTACGTAGGCGGGGGCAAGCTTGGTGGGCGCGGCAGTCGCCGGAGGCGCAGGCGGGGTCGTGGCGGTCAGCCCGGCAACGCTTCGCTCGACCACGCCGCACCCCAGCGTGAGGACCATCCCTGAAAGGATCCACCAGATCCTCAAGTGTTCGTGATTGGATCGTGCAATACGCCCGCCACTCATCAAGGTGCTTCCTGCCGTTCGCGGGCCACGTAGGGCCCGACCAGCGCCGTCGCCTTGAGAGTCGTGCAGACTCGCCGTGAAGGAGAGTACATGGCTTGGCGGCCTCCTCAGCCTTGGGGGTTGATAATCAGACCCATTTGGTCTATTTTACACCGGTGCAGGTCAAGGTGCTCCCGAGCATGTCTCGCGGCCCGAGCGCGTGACATCGCCTTGGGTTTCCCGGGCTATGGGGGGGCCTGTAGGTGCGTCGATGCACCCTGACGAGGCGCTAGCCCACCTACCAGTCGGGGACGATGCTCGCCCCACGATGTAAGGCGGGTCAGCCAGCCAGGATGAACTTGGTCGGATCCTCGGTGAATTTAGTCCAGGCCAGGATGGCGCTTGGGACGATCTCAAACAGCCCACCGGCATCCCACTGCGTAGGCTCGGGGGCATAGCCGAGGCCGGCATACTTGCGCCGATAGGCCGCGGCCACGTTTGCCGCCAGATCCACCTCCGGTCTTTGGATCGCCTGCGCCGAGCCCTCGATGATCACGGCTTGTTCGCCGCTCTCGAAGTGCAGGACCACGGCCGGATTGAGCGTCAGGTTACGAGCGTGGCGCGTTTCCGGGCTGCCGTCAAAGTAGATCATGCCGTCGACCCACACGGCCCACTTCGGCACGGCGTGCGGGCGGCCGTCAGTCCGGATGGTGCACAGCCAGTAGTGCACCGCGTCTTCCAGTTGCTTTTCCACCCACGCCCACGGCACATGACCCGTCGGGCGGTCGACGTATCCCGGAGGAAAGTGCGGGCGTGTGACCTTGGGTGTCGGCATGCGGATAGCTTCCGTGGCGGCGTGATGGCAAGGGAGGGACCCTTGGGCCGGAGCAGGCGGTCGACCCCCTACGATGGGGCGGAACCCGCTACCCCTTGACGTACGACAGCTTCTCGGCGATCAGCCCGTCCCGCAGGCGGTAGACGTCCACGCCGCGGATGTGTCCCGGCGTCCCGGACGGCTCGACCCAGGAATACGTCCAGCGCATCACGCACCGGTCGCCGTCGGCGAAGATCTCCTCGGGCTCAAAGCGAGCGGTGGACGATCCCTCGAAGAACGACGCCCAGAAGGACCGCACGGCCGCTTTGCCTTCGTAGCGCGCTCCATCCGGCGCAGGGAACGTGTTCTCGAAGACCGTATCGTCCGTCAGGCAGGCGGTCATCGCCTCCAGGTCGCGCCCGTTCAAGGCCTCATGGAAATGCTGCACGACTTCCTTCGCACGCTGTCGAGGATTCTCAATCACCATGGGCCCCTCCGGGCACTTCATTCCTGCGCGCTCCTCCGGGAAGCAGGCAGTCCGAAGAAGTGAACCCCGTGGAATCGGTGTGGAGGCGATGTCCCGCCCTAGCGGCCCGCCATCTGCTCCATGCGTCCGCCGATCTGAGCCAAGCGCACCCGGACCGCAGTCCGCCAGGGTGATCGGAACTGGAGAGGCGACTCGTCGAGCCATGCCTGCGCGGCCTGCCGGCCTGCGGCGATGAGGCGGTCGGCATGTGCGAAATCCCAGAAGGCGACATCGGCGGGCGCGTTCAGGTCGAGCAGCCGCAGCTCAATGCCAGCGCGGCGAGCCAGGTCGACCTCACGCTGCGTCATCCCCTCGATGGCGAGCGAGAGGGCATAGCCGGCAATGCTGACCATGCCGCGCGCCGTGTCCGCATGGCCCGCGACATTGGTCACATTGATGGCCACGATCTGCGTGGCGCCGCGCTCGATGGCTGGCAGTAACGGAAGCTTGGAGAGCACACCCCCGTCCAGGTAGCGACGGCCGGCGGCGCGCCACGGCGGCAGATAGGGCGGAAGCGCCGTGCTGCTCATCGCTCCATCGATCAGCCGGTCATCATCCCGGTCGCCGAACGCCACCAGCTCGCCGGTCTCCATGCACACCGCGATCGTGCGCGCCCGCACACCGTGCAGCGCCTCAAGCTCACCGAAGGTTGTGAGCTCCATTCCCAGGCTGCGGGCCACGAAGCGCGCCAGAGGGATGTTGGGGACCAGGCTGTCCTTGCTGGTCACCAGCCGTCGGACGCTCCCGAGCAGCCCCGGAATGCCGATCTCACGCAGGCCAACTTGCTGCCAAGCGGCCTGGACGCGGCGCACCCCGTCCGGCGTCGGGTCGGAGGCGAGGAGCAGCCCGGTCAGCGCGCCGGCCGAGGTCCCCACGATCAGGTCCGGCCGGAAGCCTGCTTCGACCAGCGGCTGCAGGGCACCCGCCTGGAGCGCCCCAAAGTTGCCGGCCCCGCTCAACACCAATGCACGCATGCCATGCCTCCGCTCATAGCACTCCACCCCGGGATGCCCTCACAGGACCTTGCCCCCGGGCCCTCGCCTCGGGCTTAGGACCTGAGCCAGGCGGGCTGCCGGTCGGCTACGCGTCTTCCATCTCCAGGTGGAAGTGATGCAGGACGCGGTGCAGGAGCGGCGCCACAAACACGCCGGCCGCCACCAGGAACACGACGCCGGAGAACAGGGCATACCCGGCGGCGAACAGCTTGCCCGCGTCGGTGGTGATGGGATCCACGGGTCCCATGCCGCCGAGGATCATGGCGGCGTTCAGGATGGCGTCGATCCACATCAGCCCGGCAACGATGTGGTAGCCCAGGATCCCGATGCCCCAGGCTCCGAGCAGGACGCAGCCCGCCAAGGCCATGTGGCGCATCTGCCTGCCGAGGAACTGCTTTCGGTCCAACAGGGGTTCGCCCCGCCGCTCGTACATGTCGGCTCCTTGCCTCCCGATGCTCCTGCCACTGGATCCGTCCCCTTCATTATAGGAGCACGCTGGCTGGGCGGCCGCGGGTGCATGTTACAATCGCCGCATGTCCGCGTCTTCCGCCGAACCCAATCCATCCGATCCGGGCATCCCGTCGGCGAATGGCGTCGCCCAGGGCGACGTGCTGAGCTTCCGGCGCAGCCACGTCTACGCCGCGCTGTTGCCTCTCACCTTCGTGATCGGGTTGGCGACCGGGTTTCTCTTCTGGGGGCGGGATGGGACGACGCAGACGGCCGCGGCCGTGGTCCCCGTGGCGGGTGCAACCCAGGCCCCGACCCGGCTTGAGGTCAGCGTCGACGACGACCCGTTCGTAGGGCCGGCGGACGCACCGATCACCATCGTCGAGTTCAGCGACTTCAACTGCCCGTACTGCGAGAAATGGCACGTCGAGACCTTCCAGCCCTTGATGGCCGCCTACCCGGATCAGATCCGTTTCGTGTACCGGGATTTCCCCATCACCAGCGCGGAGTCCCTGGTTGCGGCGCAGGCTGCACAATGCGCGGGCGACCAGGATGCCTACTGGCCCTTCCATGATTCGCTGTTGACCGGTGGTCTGGACTTGGGGCGGGAGGCCTATGAACAATACGCCACGCGGCTCGGGCTGGACACAGCCGCCTTGCTGGCCTGTGTGGACAGCGAGAAGTACCGCGACGAGGTGGAAAGCGACGCCCGCTATGCCGCCGGCCTGGGCGCCAGCGGCACGCCGACCTTCTTCATCAACGGCCTGCCGCTTGTCGGCGCCCAACCCCTGGCGCAGTTCCAGGCCGTCATCGACCGCGAACTCGAGGGATAGCCGCGACTTCCGAAGCCCTACGGGCTTCGGAAGTCGCTCGATGTCCCTACCCGGCTCCCACCCAGCGCCTCACGCTGAAGAACACGGCGACCGCGGCCGCCCAGGCCGCGTACCCGACGACGATCGTCGGGCCGACCTTCCATCCCGCCCTGACCGCCAGCCAGGCGGCGATCACGAACACAACCGTTGGCAGAATCCCCCACAACATCCCATCCATGAACTGCGTCACCCCGGCCCGATCCTCGCCCGATGCCGTTGATACGATCCACAGCGACAGCGGGATATTGAGCGGCATGGTGGCCGTGATCGCCGCCAGCGTACGGGAGTAGCGCTGCACCACCGCCACCAGAATGATGACCACGATCGATACGAGCACCGTCACCCAGCTTTCCCACTTCATGCACCTACCTCCTCCTCGGCCGCGGTCGCGACCGCGGCACCCCGATCCACGGAGCCCATGAACTCGAGCAGCCGCGCGTTGAAGCGCTCCGCGGCATCGAGCGGCGTCACGTGCCGGGAGCCGGTAAACCGCTCGAGCCGGGCTCCCCGGATGCCGGCGGCCAGCTCGAGCTTGCATCCAAACGGGACAGTTGTGTCCTGCTCGCCGGCCACCACGAGCGTTGGCGCCTGGATTTCCCCCAGCCGCGGCCGAAGGTCGAATCAGCTGACGGCCGTCAGCAGCTTGATGTAGGTCAGCGGCCTATTGCCAGCCAGGCGCGCCGCAGCCGCGGCGCGAAACGCTTCTTGTCCAGCGTCGGGAAACAGGCCGTCCGCCACCCGCCGGCCGAGCTCGTCCATCCGGCCGGTGGCCGCCAGCCATGTGCGTTCCAACCCGCGGCGCAGCGAGCCGCGGGTTGCGTGCAGTCGGGCGAAGGCGTTGACCGCTGTCAGCGAGCGCAGGCGAGCCGGTGTATCCACCGCCAGTTGCAGCGCCACTGCGCCACCCAGCGACAGCCCGACAAGGTGGACAGCCTCGATCTCAAGCTGATCGAGCAAGGCGAGCACATCCGTCGCCAAGTCCTCGATCTTCGGCCACCCAGCAGGCATTGGCGAGTCGCCCTGCCCGCGCAGGTCCGGCGCCAGGACGGTGTAGCGCGGCAGGAGGGCGGACAGCTGCAGCGCCCAGTCCTCGCCGCACGAGCCCAGGCCGTGCAACAGCAGGGCAACCGGTGCTTCGCGCACCGCGCAGGTGTGCAGTTGGTAGTGGAGCACCGTGGTCGCTCGGCCAGCCGAAGACATGCGGAGCGTCAGCGCGGGACCTGGACCTCGGCGACGACCAGCCGATGGTCGGAGGCCAGCGTGTCCGCCACCCACGCCCGGGTCGGGATCAGCCCGCGCAGCCAGACGTAGTCGATACGCTTGTCGGGATCGATGGCCGGATCGGTCGGGGGCGGGGGCGAATGCCCCAGCAGCGTGAAGGGATCCTCGAGGCCGGCCTTCAAGACCACCTCGCTGACCGGGCTGCCATCCTCGGCGTTGAAGTCTCCCCCGAACGACGCGGGCGAACGGTCGCCGATGAAGGCCAGCGCCTCGCCGATCTGGCCCAGCGTGTCCTCGTTCGACAAACCCAGCCAAGTTCCGAAGGCGTGTAGAGGCGCACCAGCGACGTCGAGCTCGACACCCACGATCCCAGTCTGCTCCTGCAAGCTGGTCAGCAACGCGCTGCGCGTCGGGGCCTGCGGGCCTTTGTACAGGACCGCGATGCCCGTCAGGGATTCGACCGCCGGGAGGTAGGCGACGTTCATCCGCAGGCGGCGTCCCAGATACAGGGCGTCATCGACACAGTAGCTTGTCATCCGGCCCGTGTCCACTTCCTGCAGTGCGATTGCATCGACCCCGGCTTCGGCGATGGCGTCGGCCATGGCGTGCAGGTTGAAGTGCCACTCGGCGTCGTAGCCATAGTGGATGTTGTACGTCGCCAGGCGCAGAGTCCCATCCGTCGGCAGCGCGTCGGCCGGCCTTGGCCACGATACCCCGATCGTCAGGACCAGCCCGATCAGCCCGGCGAGGACGATGCTCGTTGGGCGGGCCGAGAGCTCCTGCCAGGACAGGGCGACCGGCCGTTGGGAGGAAGTGCCAAACACGACCGCGACGGCGGCCGCCAGGTAGACCAGCCAGCCCATCTGGCGCATCTGCGGCACGGCATAGGGGTAGGTGAATGCGAAGGCGTTGAGGAAGTTGAGCACCAGCACAAGCGCGAACGCCAGGGCCAGCATCTGCCCGACGGACCGCTGGCGAGGCGAGCGACCATCCAGCAGGATCACCAGGCAGCCCAGCGCCAGCACCGCCGCCAGGAGCAACCCGATCGCGCTCAGCATTCCGCCGCCAAAGTAGCCCACCATCAGGCATGCGGCCAGGCCGACCGGAACCCCGAGGCGCAAGATGCTGCGCGTGGCCAGGCGGTTGCCGAGTTCATGGCGCAGCCGCGGCAGGAGCGGCAGGAGCGTCAGGAAGAGGAGGATTGGCGCCAGCAGGCTGTACGATGCGCCGCTCCAGCGCGCCAGGCCGTTGGGGAGCGACAGGAGGGAGGTCTCCATGAACAGCAAGCCGCCTAGCCCGAGCGACGCCCGCACGCCGAACAGGTTCGCCTGGCGATCGCCAACCGTGCCGCGCCAGGCGAGCGCCGCGGCGATGCCGATGACCAGCGCCGCCCAGAAGATCTGCACCGGAAGCCATGCCGGCTGCAGGCTAGGGTCGAACGTCTGGCCGGCGGCGCGCAGGACCTGGTCGAGGGCCAGGGCGGTGAGCAGCGCGGGCAGTGCCAGCGAGCGGCGTGCGGTCAGGAGCCCCGCCAGGTACAGGCCGGCGGAGGCGAGGACGATGAGCGAGGTCCAGTAACGCAGCGAGGCGTCGTTGAACGTCAGCCCGATGCGCGCCAGGGCGGCGAGGCCGGCGACCACGGCCAGCCAGGTGTGGGTCGGGTTGCGCGGCGCCACGGCCGGCAGCAGCAGCGCCAGGATGAGCAGGCCGACGCTGACCGGCAGCCAGGCATCGGGCGAACCGGCGAACACCTGGTCGTAGATGATGCCGAACAGCGCCGAGAAGACGACCCGTAAGGCCTGCAGGAAGAACAGCATGACCGAGGTCGCTTCGATAGCTCGCAGGAAACGTGTGTCGCCCATGGAACTCCCTCGTCCATCAGTCGGCCAGTGTAAGGGGATGATACTGCCAGTTGCGCGGATCGATGTGCCGCGAATCGGTCATTGGGAAAGGATGGCGCCCAGGCAGGCGTTTCCAGCCTTGCATGGCAAACGCCGTCCCAAGTGCGCCGTCCGATACTCCCCGCCTAGGGGCCCGTGCTGATGGTGCAATCTGCCTCGCAGCCCGCGTCGGGCTCGAAGAACGCCTCCCGGCCAATGCGCCGGATGTACTCAATGTCATATGCTCCCGGGTCCTCGCCGCGGCTGATGCACATGGTCTTCAAGTCAGCCGAGATCACCCCGTACATCCCACCCTCGTATTCGGTCACCTGCGGGTCGCTAACAACGCCCCCTTTGCTGAGAACCAGCGTGGTGACTTCGCGAAAGGGGCCTTCCAGCATTCCATCCTCGGTGATGGATCCAAGCCCATCGTGATCGAGCTGGTGCGAGTAGAGCCACCCATCCGACTCCGTGACCTGGCGGGTCCACGTGGCTCGGCTTTCGAAGCTTCTGGCCAGCAGGTTGATGGACAGGGTCCAGTCGATGGTCCAATCCTCAGGATTGCGGTGTCCGCACACGGCAGTCCACAGACCGTCGGCGGGGAGCTCAAAGGCGACAGTAGGAGAGAAGTCTTCCGTCGACACCGGGACCTCGGCCTCACCCGCTGTGGTCTGGCCCCCTGTACTGCGCTTCCTCGGAGGCCACCTGCCGGGTGACAGGTGGACAAGCTCCAGCAACTGCGGCTGAACACCCTTGCGAGCAAGGAACCGCCCGAAACCCGTCCTTAACTCCCTCCTCAGATCTGCTCTTCCGCGCTCGATGAGAACGTGCTTGACCACAACGCCCCCGCCGCCGGAGATCACTGCCAGCAGGACAGTCGGCGCGCTTCGCTTGACTGTCTGCTTGGTGAACTTCCACACGCCTGCAAGCACCTTCCCCGCGATGGTTCGCTTGAACCAGCTCCCCCTCTGCCGTCTTGCCCGAAGATCGGCGAGGACGGTCTGCAGCCGCGCAAGCTCCGCCCGGCAGACCTCGTCCAGGGCGGCGACTGCCTCCCCCATGTCGGCTTCGGGTAGCGTATCCTGGATCGCCACACGTTCCTGCGCGCACTCCGCCTCCAGGTCCCGGATAGCCGCCTTGACCTCATCGATTGGGCCTGCTTCAGGACGGACCACAGGGCGCAACAAGACTCCGGCTCCGCGCAGTCCCACGCCAGCATCCTCGGCGTCCTCCTCGCCGAGCGCGAGGCTGTGGATGGCGAGCAACAGCATGCGTGCGTCCTGACGCGAATCCCCCGCCGCGCTGGCAGGCGCCGCACCGCACGCCTCCAGCAACAGGCTGACAGCCAGTAGCGCGGCAACACCAATCTCGATCTTTCGGATGGGCCGGGTATCCATGCGGCTAGCCCTTCGCCTCAAGAGGCACGGTCTCGACCGCCATGAGCCGCCCCGCCTTCATCCCGAAGGTCAGCTGGCTGGTGAAGTAGGCGTCCCCGGAAGCCACGAGGGCGGGATCCGCCGCCGCGCGGACGTACTCCAGGATCCCCGTCGAAGCCAGCACGTCCTTCAGGCGCATGGAGGCGCTGAACTGCTCAGGCCTGTAGGGCGCGGCGACGAGCGCATACTCCGGCGCTTCGGCTGGTTCGTCGCTGATCTTCTCGCCGTTGACGAACACGATGTCACGCCCGCCGGCCCCATAGTGCCAGCACTCGAAGCGGATATCGTAGACCCGGTCCTGCTCGTCCAGATCCTGATAGAAGAGCAGGGTGAACGATTCTGGGTAGCCGATCTCACCGACAAGCTGCTGTTGCTCGGCACTGAGCGTGTAGGGCGCCTGGGGCTGGGGGCTCTCCCTGGCGAGAGGCCTGGACTTGCGTGGGGCCGGAGTGGTCCACATACAACCAGAGGTAGGATCCGGCCAGAAGGACCATGGCACCAAGAACCACGAGGCCGAGGAGGCATCCGCGCCAACGATATGGGGTCGGTGTTGGCTTCATCTCATCCTCCGAGACCGTCCGGGGGCGGTGAAGGGGCGTCATGGCGAGGTTGTACGAAACGGAAGCGGTTCTTCAATTCGCGGGCAAGCGTCCGCCGGAGTGGCGACGGTCGGTTGCACACAGGCTTGGACACGGGATGACCAGGCCTTGCCGCGGCACCCACTGAACGAACGGGATCGCTGGGTTTGGCACCGCCTTGTGCCAGAGGAAGGATCCGATTCTGCGGGGAGGTCATCCTTCTGATTCCGGGGCCCGCGCCTCGACGGAGACAAACCCCGTCGGGTGGCCAGCGAGATTCGTTGGGCGCGGCTTAAGGCGCGCCGATCTAGAGTATGCCTCTCTCGCCCTCCCTTCTAGCTAGTGGTAGAACGACTTCAGTTCCGCTACGGGGACGGTGATCAGCCCCTCGTCGCGATCCCCCACCTGTGAGACGCGGGCCGGCTTGACGCCCACCAGGTAGGCCGTGTAGGCCGCCATCAGCGCGTCGAGCTGATCATGGTCGTACAGGCCGGTCAACGGCAGATCCCCGGTCAGCAGGTGATGGCGGGTGATCTCCTCCAACACGTGGACGGGGCTCTGCACCTCGAAACCCTCCACATACAAGACCAATTGCCGCTGCAGGCGCCCCTCCAGCGACCCCTTGAGGAATGGGCGCCGCTCCAGCAGGGCGGCGTAACAAGCATGCGGATGGACTTCGATCATCATGCGGTCTGTCCGGGCTTCACCGGCGACGTAGTGCTGGAAGCCCGCGGCCGCCAGCCGCTTGTACAGGGAGAAACCCTGCCGCATCCAGGCCGGAGCGTCCTTCTCCTTGCCCGGCGTGTTGTACAGGCGGATGTTGCGCCGCCGCAGTTCGTACTCGCACACCTTCCACTGCCCCCAGGTTCGGCTGCCAGGGCGCAGGTTGAAGCGGCGGCGGATTTCCGCCCGCATCATCAATCCCTGGTTGGGTGACTGGGGCGCGTCGATGGCCACGACGCCGGTCTGCACGCCGCCGATGAAGGCCAGCGCGCTTTCCGCGTCCCCCGAGTCCATCGCCACCAGGCGCAGGTCGCCGTCGAGCGCCGCCCAGTGCATCGGGCGCTTGCCCGCCGTGGGGTCGATGCCGACATACAGCGCGTCACTGAACAGCATGCGTCCTCCCCTTTCAGCCGGCACCCCGATGGCCCCGGCGGACCTCGCGGGCAAAGGCCTCCCACACTTCGGGGGCCGTCGGATACGGCGTGAGCCACGGTCGACTCGCCGCCTGCCGGAGGGCCGCTTGTGCTGAGCGCCCCTCCACGATGGCCCAGGCAACATACACCCAGCGCGTACGATGCCTGCCCAGGCTGCTGTGCAGCAGGACCTTCCGGCCAGCGTGTAGGCTTTCGGCTACAAACCGGCCCGCCAGCCAGCGATCCGAATCCTGCGCCTCGGTCTCGTCCGCCATCCCCAGCCACAAGTAAGCCTCAGGCACGGGGCCCCGGAAGGCGGCCGGCGTACCGGGCTGCAGGTGGACGACAGCGGTGATCCCCGTCTGATCGGTGAACTCCCCCCAAGTCTGTGGGATATGCTCACCGCCAGCGGCGTAGATTCGGTCTTCAACCCAGGTCACCCCAGCGCGCTCCGTCCGCCCTGGCGGTGAGTATACAGCCGCGTCTGGGGGTGCGGCCATCGGAGGGAATCCCCCGTTGTCGGATCCCGGTCTGCCTCAGGTTTCTACCAGAGGTGGCATCCGTCCCATACCGTGTGCTGACACCTGTCTTTTGACGCCGCCTTGTCACCGGTCTATACTCTTCATGCGCACGACCTACTTCCCCTGGAGCATCGAGGGGCAGGGTTGCGGTCCAGACAGGCCGTCCGGCATGCGTCGTTGCCGTGCGCTCCACGCGGCGCCGGGCGATTCCCCACCGCCGGAGGTCACGTTCCTCCAGACAAATCCCCTGGCGCGAACCTTGACGTCCCATCCCCAAGGAGGCTGCAGGCATGCCCGCGAAGACCAAGAAGAAGACTACCTTCAAGCTGACCTACGCCACGATGTTCAACCCGCCCGAGGAGCTGCACACACGCTACGACGCGGTGCTGGCCAAGACCAAGGCCTCCCTGGGGCACGAGTACGGGATGATCATCGCCGGCAAGGAGGTCAAGGCAGCGGAGAAGATCGAGCACCGTTCGCCGATCAATCAGGACTGGCTGCTGGCGGTGTTCCAGAAAGGCAACGCCGACGATGCCCGCGCCGCCCTGACGGCCGCCCGCAAGGCTTTCCCCAAGTGGTCGCACACGCCCTGGCGCGAGCGCGTCCGCCTGCTGCGCAAGGCCGCCGACCTGATGGACAAGCGCATCTACGAGTTCGGTGTTGTGATGTCGCTCGAGGTGGGCAAGAACCGGATGGAGTCGCTCGGGGATGCGGCCGAGTCGGCCGACCTGATCCGCTATGCCTGCGATCAGATGGAGGCCAGCAAGGGCTACGTCATCCGCATGGGCAAGGACCCGCTCAAGGGCTACACCGCCACGAACACCTCGGTCCTGCGGCCGTACGGCGTGTGGGTGGTCATCAGCCCCTTCAACTTCCCGTGCGCCCTGACGGCCGGGCCGGCCGGCGCTGCCCTGGTCACCGGCAATACGCTGGTGATGAAGCCGGCCACCAACACCCCGTGGACCGTGCGGCTGTTCGCCGAGTGCCTGCGCGACGCCGGCGTCCCCGACGGCGTCTTCAACTACGTCACAGGACCGGGGAGCAGCATCGGCCAGGAGTTGATCGATAACCCCGAGGTCGACGGCATCACCTTTACCGGCTCGTATGACATCGGGATGGGCATCCTGCGCTCGTTCGCCAACGGGCGCTATGTCCGCCCGACGATCCTCGAGTTGGGCGGCAAGAATCCGGCGATCGTCTCGCGCAAGGCCGATCTCGATCGTGCCGCCATCGGTATCCTGCGCTCGGCCTTTGGCCTGCAGGGACAGAAATGCTCGGCCTGCTCGCGGGTGTTCATCGAGAGGCCGGTATATCAGAAGCTGGTCAACCGCCTGGCGGATCTAACCCACAAGCTCGTCGTCGGCGACCCGACCGACCGCACCGTCTACACCGGCCCCGTGGTCAATCGGTCGTCATACAAAGACTTCCAGGAATTCTGTGCCGAGCTCGGCAAGTCGGGCAAGTTCCTGACGGGCGGCAAGGTGCTGACCGATGGCCCGCTGGCCAAGGGCTTCTTCTGTGCTCCCACGCTGGTGGTCGATCTGCCGCTCGAGCACCGGTTGTGGAAGTATGAGATGTTCCTGCCGATCACGACCCTCGCTCCGGTCGACAGCCTGGATCAGGCCATGACCATGGCCAACGATGTCAACTACGGGCTGACCGCCGGCTTCTACGGCAGCGAGAAGGAGGCTGCCTGGTTCTTCGACAAGATCGAGGCCGGAGTGACCTACGTCAATCGCCCGCAGGGCGCCACGACCGGTGCCTGGCCGGGCTTCCAGCCTTTCGGCGGCTGGAAGGGATCGGGCTCGTCGGGCAAGAACGCCGGCGGCGTGTACTACCTGCCGCTGTACATGCACGAGCAGATCCAGACGCTGATCAGGTAATTCGCTCGCGCGCAGGGGCCTGGGCTTCCAGCCCAGGCCCCTCTGCCCTCGATCGCATGTCCTTCCGCCTCGGCAGCGCCCTGATCCTCGTCGGGCTGATCGTTCTCAGCGTGTTCCTGCTGGGTCTGACCGTTCAGCAGGGCGATGTGCGCGCGCTGCTGGGCGGCGCGGCATTGTGTGCGCTGGGCTTGATCCTGCGCCGCCGGGCGGCGCGCGCGGCCGCCTCGCCGGCCCGCTTCCGAATGCTGCGCCGGGCCCTCGGGCGCCCCGCCCTACCACCAGACGACGAGGCCTGAGGCCTGCGCCATTCTCCTCACCCTGCACGTAGCCGCTGCCTTTAGGCTGCTTCCCTCCCACCCCCGCGATCCATGGGCGTAGTGCACGCATGACCCCCGAATAACGCACGTAGTCGCAGCCTTCAGGCTGCGTCCCTCCCCCGCCCGCGATCCAGATCCATGCCCTGCAACCGAGTTGACCTGCCTCCCGCCGCAAGTGCCCGCAGCCTTTCGGCTGCGTGCCCTCGGACGCAAACTACACTAGACTCATCCACAGCAGCGCCACCAGGGGGACAACATGCCCGCATCGACGAACGTATTGCGCGAGCGTTCTCATCGTTTGCCGCTCGCGTGCTATCAGGGCGAGGTTGCCGTTGCCTTCACGGCTCGGTTGACGGCCGGGAGCCCACCCCTCACCGGACCGGATGTGGTTCATGCCCTGATCGCGGCCCTCGGCATCTCCGCCCGACATCACAAGTGCACCGTCCCGATCTACTGCTTCATGCCCAATCATCTTCATGTGATCCTTCAGGGAACTGTCCCCGATGCCGACACGTGGAAGGCTATGGGGGCGTTCAAACAACGGTCAGGCTACTGGTTCCGACGGTATTGCCCCGACACACGGTGGCAGAAGGATTTCTACGACCACATCCTGCGCGACGAGGGCGACGTTCGGGATGCGATCGTGTATGTCGCCTCCAATCCGCTGCGGGCAGGATTGGCGCGCGACCCGAGGGAGTACCCTTACACCGGCGCGATCGATCTTGAGCCGACGGAGCCCCGCGACCCGAGAGGTCCTGCAGCCGAAGACGCAGGCTAAAGCCTGCGACTACCAGCCTGCGACGCGCGCCCTTCATGCCGGCACGACCTCCCTCACGCCACACGTAGTCGCGGCCTTTGGGCTGCGTCCCTCCCACACCCGAGATCCAAGCCCTTCACGCCGGCACGACCTCCCTCACGCCGCACGTAGTCGCAGCCTTTAAGCTGCTTCCCTCCCACACCCACGATCCGCGCCCTTCACACCGGCACAACCGACCTCACGCCGCACGTAGCCGCAGCCTTCGGTCTGCGTCCCTCCGCCGCTCGCGGGGAATCCGGAAAGTGGATCACGCGGGTTGGAGCCTGCGGCTACCCGCCCTCCGCGCAACCCCCCGCGCCGGCGCCCGCCTCACCTCGCCCGCCGTCGCGGCCGCGCCACGGCGTTGACAGCCGGCCCGGATGACCCTATTATCTATATGTCTATACAAAGGCGCGTGACCGACCCGAGCGCGGGTACGCACTCCCCGCCCAAACCGGCGCCCGCCTGGGAGGTCTACCGGATGACCGATTCCCGTCAGTACGTCTTGGCCATCGATCTCGGCACCGGCGGCCCGAAGGTCGGCCTGGTCGACGACACTGGACGCGTCGTAGTCAGCGCCTTCGAGCGCAACACCATCACCTTCCTTCCCGACGGCGGCGCCGAACAGGACGCCAACGAATGGTGGCAGTCCATCCTGCGCACGGCCAAGCGCGTGCTGGCTCAGGCGAGTGTGCCTCTCAAGTCCGTTGTCGCCGTAGCCTGCACCAGCCAGTACGCTGCGATCGTGGCCGTCGACACGAACGGCGAACCACTCATGAACGCCATCTCATGGATGGACACCCGCGGCGGGCCCTACAACCAGCGGATTACCCGTGGTTTCCCCGCGATCGAAGGCTACGGTTTGACCCGCCTGATCCAATGGGTCCGTCTGACCGGGGGCATTCCGACAAACTCCGGCGTCGACGACCTGGGACATATGCTGTTCATCAAGAACGAGCGCCCAGACGTGTACCGGATGACGTACAAGTTCCTCGAGCCAATGGACTATGTCACGATGCGTCTGACGGGCATCGCGGCAGCTACCCAAAGCTCAGTCTGGACCATGTTGCTGACAGATAGTCGCCAGGCCGACTGCCTCAAGTACCACGCCGGGCTGCTGCAGATCTCGGGCATCGATGCCGACAAGCTTCCGACCTTGCTGCCCAAGCAGAGCATCGTGGGCACGCTCTTGCCCTCGGTGGCGGAAGATCTGGGCCTCCCTCCGGGGACAGTTGTCGTCAGTGGCGCCGCCGATGTCCACACCTCCATCATTGGAAGCGGCGCGGTGCGTGACTATGAGGCGGTAATCGTGCTCGGTAGTTCGACCTTCCTCAGCTGCCACGTGCCATCCAAGAAGACCGATATCACCAGCTTCATGTCCACCATCCCCAGCCCGTTGCACGGGCGGTACGTGCTCTTCGGCGAGATGGATGGCACGGGGCCCAAGGTCCTCGATGCGTTTCTAGCCAATCTCGTGTACTCCAAGGATCCACTTCTATGCCAAGAGCCGCCGCAAGACATGTACGATCGCGTGAGTCAGGCAGCAGGCGAAATCCCTCCGGGGAGCGACGGCGTCCTATTCCTCCCCTGGTTCAACGGCACATTGTCCCCCCAGGAGGACGCGTCCATGCGGGGCGGGGTCGTGAACATCTCCTACAAGACGACCCGCGCCCACCTTGTCCGGGCTCTTCTGGAAGGCATCTGCTACAACAGCCGCTGGGTCCTGGGCGCAGCAGAGAGGTTCGTCGGGCGCCGCTTCCCATACCTGCGCCTGGCCGGGGGAGGCGCGCAGTCCGACACTTGGGCGCAGATCATGGCCGACGTCCTCAACCTGCCGATCCACCAGCAGGCCGACCCGCGCAACGGGAACGTGCTGGGCATGGCCTTCCTGGCCTTCCTGCGCCTGGGCCGCATCCGCCTCGAGGACATCCCGGGCATGGTCCCCATCGCCCACGTGTTCGAGCCGCGGCCGGAGAACCGCGAAACCTACGACCGGTTGTTCACGCAGTTCATGGTCTGCCAGAAGAAGCTCAAGCCCGTGTTCCACGCGCTCAACCGCACCGGCTGATCCGGCGCCCGAGGAGCCGACCCTATGTCCAGCGATTCAACCTCCGCCGCGTTTGGTGACCTGCACCCCTACCGGCAGCGCTTCGCCACCAACACGCGCATCCCTCCCGAGGGCCGCAACGCCGAGGAGGTCTTCGCCGAGCTGTCCACCATGGCCGACGAGGAGAACCAGAAATGGAATCGCGGCCAGGTTTCCGGCACGTTCTACCATGGAGGCATGGAGCACTACGCCTTCCTCAACCGCGTGTTCAGCCTGTACTCGCACGCCAACCTGCTGCAGCGCGACCTATGTCCGTCGGGGACTAAGATGGAAGGCGAGATCCTGGCCATGACCGCCCGCATGCTCCACTCGGAGGCGGTGTCCCAGCACCATCCGGGCGAGGAGGTCTGCGGATCGATCACCTCCGGCGGAACCGAGAGCATCCTCAACGCCGTGCTCGTTTACCGCGAATGGGCCCGGCGCGAACGGGGCATTGTCACGCCGGAGATCGTGGCGCCCGAGACCATTCACCCCGCCTTCCAGAAGGGGGCGCACTACCTTGGGCTGCGCCTGGTGCGCGTCCCGGTCCACGACTACCTGGCCGACGTCGACGCCATGCGCGCCGCCATCACCCCCAACACCATCGCCCTGGCCGGCTCGGCCGGCAACTACCCGTATGGATTGGTCGACCCGCTCGAGGAGCTCTCGGCGCTGGCCGTCGAGAAGAACCTCGGCCTGCACGTCGACGGCTGCCTCGGTGGCTTCATCCTTCCATGGATTGAGCGGTTGGGTTACGCGGTCCCTCCGTTTGACTTTCGGCTCCCGGGCGTCACCTCGATGTCATGCGACACACACAAGTACGGCTATGCCCTCAAGGGCACTTCGGTCGTCCTGTACCGAAACAAACACCTGCGACGCTTCCAGTACTTCACCACCTCCGAGTGGCAGGGCGGCGTGTACGTCTCGCCCACCTTCCAGGGCAGCCGATCCGAGGGGTTGACCGCGGCGACGTGGGCGGCGATGGTCTCCATCGGCGAGGATGGCTACCTGGAGGCGGCCGGCGCCATCATGCGTGCGGCGGATACAATCCGTGCCGGCATTGCCACGATTCCCGAACTGAAAGTTGCCGGAACCTCGACGTTCCTGATCTCCATGCTCTCGGATGTCGTCGATATCTTCCACGTCAATGACTACCTTGCCAAGAAGGGCTGGCGCATGAACGGCTGTCAGCGCCCGCCGGGGATCCACTTCTGCATCACGCTGCGCCAGACGCTGCCAGGTGTCGCCGAACGATTCGTCGAGGACCTGCGCGCCGCCGTCGCTTATGCCAGGAAGCCCGGACAGCCGATAGCCGAGAGCGGCGCCATGTACGGGCTGGCCGGATCTCCGGGAGGGCGCGTCATGCTGGATGAACTGCTCCTCGATTTCCTCGACGCGACCTACGAGCCCTAGGGAATGACGGGATGACCTGCGCTCCCGGCGCCCCCGGCAGAGGCTGATGATGGAGATCGCCGTCGACGCTTCCAGCGCCGTCCCCCTGTATGCGCAGGTGAAGGATGCCATCCGGGCGCGCATCGCCAGCGGGGATCTGAAACCCGGCGACAAGCTGCCGGGCGAGGTGGCATGGGGTGAGCAGCTCGGCATCAGCCGGCTGACTGTTCACCGCGCCCTGCGCGAGCTGGTCAGCGAAGGCCTCTTGATCCGGCAGCGGGCGCGTGGGACGTTTGTCGCCGTGCCGCGCCGAGACAAGGTCATGGTCGAAGGTCCCCTCTTCAGCCTGACCGAGGAGCTCGTGCGCGACGGGCTCGAGTTCTCCAATCGCATCCTCGCCCAGCAGGTCATCCCCGCCGCACCGGACATCGCTGTCGACCTCCACCTCCCCACCGCGGCACCCGTCGTACGCGTGCTCAGCTTGCGCACCGTCGGCCGCCAGCCCTTCGCCCTCGAGGAGATGCGCTATCCGTTCGACCGTTTCCCGGCCATGGCCACGCTCGATCTCAACAACCGGTCGACGTATGCCACCCTCGAGGCAGAGTACAATGCCCATCCGGACCAGGCCGTCGACCACATCACGGCCGGCACGGCGACAGCGGCGGAGGCACGCCTCCTCGGACTGAAGCCGGGCCGGCCCGTGCTGCGTGTCCGGCGCGTCTCGTACGACGCTTCGGGCCTGCCAGTCGAGTCGACCGTGGCGACCTTCCTGGCCGATCGCTACCGGATCGTGGCACGTGTGTTCCGCCGTGCACTGCGCGGCTGGGATTCCCCGATCGCCCCGACCGACTGACCCATCCCACGCCCGCAGCCGGGCCGCTGAAAGGGGCTGTCCAGCCATGCCATCCGCCGCTCCCGCCGGTGAGGTTCGTGTATACGGTTATCGATGGGTCGTGCTCGGTGTCTGGATGCTGTGCAACACCCTCCTGCCCGGGCTGTGGATCTGCTATGCGCCGGTGGCCAGCCGGGCCGCGTCGCTATGGGGCGTAAGCGAGGTGCAGGTCGGCCTGCTTGCCATGACGTTCATGTACATCTACGTCCCGACCTCGCTGCCCGCGTCGTGGGCGCTCGAGCGGTTCGGGTACCGCCGGTCCGTCGGCTTCGCCGTGGTCGTGATGGCGCTGGCGGCGGTGGTGCGCGGCGTCTTCGCCCTGAACTACACCCTCGTGCTGGCGGGAACGGTTGCCCTGGCCGCCATCCAGCCTTTGGTGGTGAACGCCTCCACCAAGCTGGTGGCACGCTGGTTCCCATCGCGTGAGCGCGCCACCGTCGTCGGTCTGGCCTTCGTTGCGCCCGTCCTGGGCGTTGCGCTTGGATCGGGGCTCACGCCGATCCTGGTCGAATCGCTCGGCTTTGCGCCGACCTATCGCGCCTTTGCCGTCGCGGCGGTCATCGCCGCGGCGCTGTTCCTGGTCTTCTCGCGCGAGCAGCCGCCGACGCCATCGGGCTTCGAGCCGCGGGTCACCATCGGCGAAGGCTTCGGCGTCGTCCTGCGCAAGCCCGCGTTCTACCTCCTCGGTACGGCGTTCTTCCTGGCGTTCGCCATCTGGGATGGCGTGGCGACTTGGGTCGAAGGCATCACCCGGGCTCGCGGCTTTCCCCCGGCCCAGGTGGGAGCCATCGGCGGGTTGCTCAGCCTGGCCGGGATCCTCGGTGCACTGGCCCTGCCCTGGCTCTCGGACCGGTTGCAGCGCCGCCGTGCGGTGCTGATCGGCGCCCTGCTCCTGTGCCTTCCGGGAGTGGCTGGGCTGACGCTCCTCGGCACCTTCGGCCTTGTCGCCGTCGCCACCGTGTGGCTGGGCATCTTCATCGTCGGCTGTGTACCGCTCATCAGCCAGTACGCCGTCGAACTGTGCTACCCCGCACCCGAGCCTGCCTCGACCGGCGTATTGATGATTGCCTCGCAAGGCTCCGTCCTTGCCATCACGCTGATGGGCTGGTCGTATGCGCGCGTCGGGAGCTTCACGCCCGCACTCCTGACGCTGGGTGCGCTGACGCTGATCGTCAGCATCGTCCTCCTTCGCATCCGCGAATCGCCCGCGGTTCACCGGTCGGGCTGATCGTCGCCGAAGGCACAGCCGGCGGTCCTCGGTGGGCCTTGCCTCCGGGAGTGTGCCTCGGCGCCGGTGGGGAAGCCGCTCGACCGGCGTCCTCCGGCGGGGTTCTCTCCAGCAGCACGGCGGACGCCCAACGCCGCCCCTCGCGCACCCTGCAACCTAGCGCACACGGTCGCTCGCCTCGTTTGCGGCCCGCGGCCCGAACCCGAATCGGGAGGTTTGAAGCATGCAGACGCAAAACCGCCTGGACAGCCCCCGCTGGGAGTTGGCCACGGCGATCGTGATCGCTATCGTCTCCCTGACGACGGCCCTGGCCGTATGGTGGACCAGCACGATCGCCTGCCGCGCCACTGACTACAGCCGTCAGGGGTTGATCGATGCGATTAAGGTCCAGGCCGGCGCTAATGAGGACTGGCGCAAAGCGTACGAGGAGGCTGCCAGCGCGGCTCGCTTCTCGACGTATGCCGCCGAGGCGGAAGCCCTCGCCGGCAGCGCGGATCCTGCCGCCCAAGCCCGCGGCGAGAACATCAAAACTTACCTGCTTCCAAACCTGCAGCTTCCTGCCGCGCCGCTGGCGACCGATCCCGTCTCTACCCTGCCCAACGGCGCCTATGACATCGCCCGACGTATCGAGGACTTGCAGGCGGGCAGTGACCTCGCTGCTCTTGATCCGGAAGCGTCCTTCGCACGCGGTGACCGCATGGCGTCCCAGCAGCGCTGGTTGGTCGTCGGCAACGTCCTGCTCGCCATCAGCCTGTTCTGGCTGGCGGTGGCACAGATCACCCATGCGCGCCGCCGGGCGCTCACCTTCGTCGTCGGCCTGGCTTTCTTCGGAGCCGGGGTCTCCTGGCTCCTTGTTGTCGGCGCAGTCTACGCGCTGTTCAGCGGAGGTGCGCAGTGAGCGACCCCGTGTCCACACCGACGCCGCGAAACCCCGAGCGCTGGAAGACCGGCGCGCTGATGCTGACGATCGCGACCACCGTCTTCGCCTCGATCCTGGCCGCCCTGCAGACCGACGCCGACATTCGGTCCTCCACCGCAAACCGCGACTCCCAGTTCCTGGCGATCCTCGGGGCCGGCGAACTGCAGCGCGCCGGCCTGGTGACCAACTACGAGATCGCCCTTCTCGGCGACCTGTTCAAAGACATAAAGACATGCAGGTGGGCACCGTGTATGAGCTCACCGCTCTGGAGCAACAGTCGCGCGGCGAGGATCGGCTCGCGGAAGGGAGACTGGTTCTCGCCGCCGCCGCCACGGCGCGCGCCGAGCGCGGCCGAGTCCTGTCGATCCTGTACTCCGATCCGCGGTACGCGCCCGCCGAGGCCGACAGCTTCCCTGATGCGCAGGCCTACCTGGATGACCTCAGCGCCCGCGCAAAGGACCTGGTCTCCCAGCAAAACACCGCCGCCGATCTCTACCAGCGCTGGAGCGTCAAATCCGACGCGTACGTGACGGTGCTGACGGTCCTGGCCGTGGCGTTCTTCCTGTTCGGCCTGGCGCAGACCGTGCAGGCCGTCCAACTACAGCGCTTCTTCGTCCTCAGCGGCTCGGTCATCCTCATCAGCATGCTGATCTGGACCGCAACGATTCTGGTCTCGTAGGCGGGCACTCGGCCGTCGCCCCAAGACAGCGTTTGTCCGCAGGGGGCGAGCTCGCGCAGCCGGCGCGGACTCGCTCCCTTCGTCTTGGTCGCATCCTTGAGCGGCGCTAGAATCGGCTTGCGACGGTGATTGCCTCGGCGCGAGGAGGCCAGCATGCGCATCGGAGTCGTGTTCCCCCAGACCGAGTTCGGGCACGACCCGCTTGCCGTTCGTGATTTCGCGCAGGCCGCCGAGGGGCTCGGCTACACCCATCTTATTGCCTACGATCACGTCCTGGGCGCCAACCCCAATCGCGCCGGCGGGTGGTCCGGTCCGTACACTCACGAGACGCCCTTCCTCGAACCCTTCGTGCTTTTCGCCTACATGGCCGCCGCAACCACGCGCATCGAGCTGGCGCCGGGTGTCATTATCCTGCCCCAGCGGCAGACGGCGCTGGTCGCCAAGCAGGCGGCGACGCTCGATGTCCTGTCCGGCGGCCGGCTTCGCCTCGGCGTAGGTCTGGGCTGGAACGCCGTCGAGTACGAGGCCCTCGGCCAGGACTTCCATACACGCGGCCGTCGGCTCGAGGAGCAGGTGAAACTGCTGCGCCGGCTGTGGACTCTGCCACTGGTCACCTTCGCCGGCGCATGGCACACGGTCTCGGATGCCGGCTTGAATCCGCTGCCCGTCCAACGTCCCATCCCCATCTGGTTCGGCGCCAAGGCGGAGGCGGCCGTGCGCCGCGCCGCCCGGCTGGCGGACGGCTGGATGATGACCGGCATGCGCACTCCGGATGAGGCGCATCCCGCCCTGGCCGTGCTGGATCGTTGTCTGGCGGAAGCCGGCCGTGCCCGCTCCGCGTTCGGCGTCGAAGCGCGAGTAGGCTATGGCTCGGCTGACGAGGCCGTGTGGCAGCGCCAGGTGCGCGGCTGGGAGGCGGCTTGCCTCACCCATCTTTCGCTGAACACGATGGGCGCTGGGCTGCGCGGCCCACAGGCGCATCTGGCCGCGCTGCGCACGTTTGCCACCGCGATGGGGCTTGGCCGGTGACCGTGCCGGCATCCCTCGACGGGGTAGTCCTTCAGTCCAACGGTTGCCGTCTGCTCGGCGCGCTGCACCGCGCCGCCGGACATGAAAGGCGACCGGCCGTGCTGCTGCTGCATGGCATCCCCGGCCACGAGAAGAGCCTCGACCTGGCCGTCGACCTGCGCGCTCGCGGCATCCACTGCCTGCATATCCACTATCGCGGGTCCTGGGGGTCTGGCGGAGACTACTCGATGGCGCACCTGGTGCCCGACGCCCGCGTGGCGCTGGAGTGGCTGGCCGGTCGACCTTGCGTCGATCCAGCACGCATCGCGCTGGTCGGTATCAGCCTGGGCGGCTGGGTAGCGCTGACCCTCGCCGGCGGGTCCGACGGCGTGTGCGCCGTGGCCGCCCTCTCGCCGCTTCTCGATTCGACACGCAGGCCCTTGCCGCGTGAGCTCGCCGCCGAGTTCGCCGCCTCCCTGCGCGGCACGTCAACCGATCGGCTGGTGGCCGAGTGGGCGGCATTGCCACCGATCGGCGCCGCCGCCTCCCGCCTAGCCCTCATCCCGATTCTGTTGGTGACCGCCGGCGCGGACGCCGTGTTCCCACCCGATCACTACGCGGATCTTCCGGCCGGGTTTCAGCACCTGACGCACGTGCGCTTCCCGCACGCCGACCACGTATACTCGGACGTGCGCCCTGGCTTGCGCCACGTCGTGTGCCAATGGCTCCTCGATCGATTCGACCCGTGGCCAAGCGGCGAGGACGAGCCTCGCCGGGACCGCGCCGTCTGACAGCTCAACGACCAAGAGAGGCCAAGCATGCCCGCCTACGTGATCGTAGACATCAGCGTCACCGACCCGGCCGGCTACGAGGAGTACAAGAGGCTCGCACCCCCGACCCTCGCCCTGTACGGCGGGCGTTACCTGGCGCGCGGCGGCGCCACCGAGGTCCTGGAAGGCGACTGGGACCCCAAGCGCCTCGTGATTCTCGAATTCGCGGACCGTGCGCATGCCAGGCAGTGGCTCGAGTCGTCCGAATACCGTCCCGCGCGCGAACAACGCCATCGCACGGCACGCACGAACATGGTTGTCGTCGACGGTCCGGCTTCCCCATAGCCGCCACAGGCCTGGAGCGCTCGCATGCCATCTGACCCTCAGGACCCGCAAGGAATGACGCCCGAGACGTTTGTCTCCGTGGATGTCGAGACCTCTGGGCCGACCCCCGGCCAGTACTCCCTGCTCTCCATCGGTGCCTGCCTGGTGGATGACCCTGCCCGTACGTTCTACCTCGAACTCAACCCGCTCAGCGACGCCGCAACGCCGGAGGCCATGCGGGTCCACAGCCTGGACCTCGAACGGTTGAAGCGCGAAGGCCTTGCACCGCCCGAAGCGATGGCCCGCTTCGAGGCCTGGGTTCGGGCTGAAGTCCCCGACGGCACCCTGCCGGTGTTCGTCGGCTTCAACGCCGCCTTCGACTGGATGTTCGTCGCCGACTACTTCCAGCGCTTCCTCGGGCGCAATCCGTTCGGCCACACGGCGCTGGACATCAAGTCGTATTTCATGGGGATGACCGGCGGCGCCTGGAGCGACACCACCAAGCGGGCGCTCGCACGCCGGTATCCTGACCATCCCTCGCTGACGCACAACGCCCTGCAGGACGCCCTGGATCAGGCCGCCCTCTTCCGCCGGATGCGGTCCAAGCGGCGCATCCAGAGCTGACCGAATTGCCGCCTCCGGAGTTGGCCACGCCGGGCGGATCCCGCCCGGCGGCGTTCGGGCGACGCATGCGTCGCCCCAGCACGTTCGCGATCCTCGACCCCGCATGCCGACACGACATCGCACCCGACGCACGTAGCCGCAGCCTTTAGGCTGCATCCCTCCGCGGCCCGGATTCTCCCTTAGGATCACGGAGGGGCGAAGCATGCCTACCCCTTTCGGTGCGCACGCGGCGGCTCTCGGCATGCTTCGCCCCTACCCCGTTGGCGATCAACGATCCCGCTGCCGACACGTGACCCCGCACGTAGCCGCAGCCTTCATGCTGCGTCCCTCCGTGGCCCGGAACTGACGCCGAAAACAGCGATGGGGCGGGTCTGGACCCCGCCCCCACGAAACTGCCCGTACTCAGACCGGCACATCACCCGCCGTAGATGCCTCTGGTCCGCGCTACACGGATCCCATTGTCCGAGAGAACTCGAGGGGGCGGTCCGTCATGGCAGGTTGAAGACGAGTGTGCCGGGCTTGAAACGACGGTCGATGGCTGCTTTCCCGGCGGCCACAAGCACGTAGAGCACGTTCAGGGCAACGAAACGATCCTTGAAGTGCCGGGTGCGTTTGGAGTCCTCGAAGAGCTGCTTGGAGGTTAGGCCCTTCACCCCTCGGAACTTGTCCTCGACGAACCTTACCGCGTCCGCCTCGACGATGTTGAAGTTGCCCGTCGCGGCGTCGTCCTTCTTGAATGACATGACCAGGAAGTGTTGGTGCCCCTGGAAGACGTGGTACGTCTGCCTCACACCCTGCGCCTCGCCCACATAGCGGAGCTCAGACAAGACTTCTTTGACCTTCATGGGCACCTCCGGTAGGCCTGGTGCGGGCCTGCATCGCGCGGTGGGGAGTTTCGGGCCAACGCCCAGCATCAGATTCTACGTCCCTTCGCCAACCTGCGCCCCTTCCCCCGGCCGCCCGCGCCGATGAGGTATCATCATCCCCACCCTGAAGGTTCGAGGTAGCCGTGTCGGAATCATCCCAGCCATCCGCCGAGGTCGCCCGCATCCTGGAGTCCGCCCGTCGTCTGGGCGTCGAGCTGAACGAAGACCAGGCGCTGCAGTGGCTGACGGCGATGGCCGCAGGCAGCGGTGGCGGCGACGTCGTCGTCGACACACGCGCCGGCGTGTTCGGCCATCGCGTCACGATGCTGGACTTCAGCCCCGAGGAGCTGGCGTACTTCCGCCGCATCGGTGCGCTGGTGGAATTCCTGGATGAGCCCGGGGTGGTCGAGACCGCCCTGGCCCTCTCCGGCTCTGCGGCCCAATCCAAGATCCAGTCCTTCCCGGGTGACTGCGACTTCTTCGAGCGGGTCAACATCCGCACCGCCACCCGCGCCGACTGTAGCGCCATCCTTTCCCGCCTGATCCGCGAGAAAGCGCTGCAGACCGAGAAAGGCGCCACGCACCAGTTGATCGAGGTCAAATTCGGCTCGTTCCCTGCCGAGGTCGTCCGCGCCGGCAAGACGCTCAAGGCTGGCACGCCCATCGGCTGGACCCCGGCCGAGATCCGCGCCGGCAAGATCGAGCTCCAGTCGCCGGACGGCGCGCCGCTGACGGTGACCTGGGAGCAGGCGGCTCAGGATCCGGGATGGACCAAGCTCGACTGGGTCGTGGCCGATCCCCTTCGGGCACAGCTGGCCAACGCCAGCAACATGCTCGACGTCACCTGGGAGGCGCCCGACGGCACGATCACGCCGCTCGACGGCTACCTCGACCCGTACTTCCAGGAGGTCTACATCGAGGCCGGGTCGATTCCGATCTTCTCCAAGCTGGCGAAGCATGTCTCAGCCGACGCGCTGGAGGACTACGTCGCCCAGCTGCAGAAGGAGGTCAACAAGTACCTGGGCAAGGATTTGAACTACGGCAAGGCCGCCAAGCGCATGTACAACATCTTCCGCCTCACCGGACGCTACGAGGAGGCGGCCTTCATCCGCGAGCTGTTCGACGAGCCGGCGACGGTGCTGTATCAGGTCTGGTCGCTCATCCGCACCCTCGACGACGCGCTGGTGCCCGGCTCGGGTATCCCGCTCGAGGCTCTGCACCGCCAGGCCGACGTGCTGATTGCCGAGGTCAAAGAGATCCTGGAAGGGACGCAGGAGATCGAGATCGTTGGCCGGCTGGAGCGGCTGCGTGATACGCTCGGAGACGAAGCCGGCCGCCTGGCATGGACGGCGCAGGCCGAAGCCGCGCGCGCCGAGGTGATCAACCTGGTCAACAACTTCTTCCACAGCAAGCTGACCGGTCATCCGGCCATCCGTGTGTACATCGACCAGCTGCAGCATCCCTGAGGCGCCATGGGTGGGTTGATCGAACAAGCCGATGGAGGCAAACGCAAACCGGAGTACACGGTGGACCGTGCGCGCCAGGCGTGGCAGGAAAGCATGCTGCGCCCGATCGACGAGCTAGCCCAGGCGATCCGCAAGCTCGATCCCGACGGCATCGCCCGGCGTGCCGACTGCGCCTGGGACGGCCATTCACTCGACCTCACCTATTGGCGGTCCACCGTCCGCGTGCTGTGGCCTGAGCTCAACGCCCTACGCGCCGACGATGGCAAGCCGTGCTCAACCTTCGATCAGGCCATGTTGCTGTACTACCTGCGCGCCGCCGACGGCGCACCTTTAGCCGGGCGCTGGATCGGCTACCGGGAGCTTCCGGACGGGGTCTTCTACCATCAGGCCTACCAGGGGTACAGCGGGGACCGCCTGGCCCAGACGTTCGGTGACCGGCCGGAAGATCTCGCCCAGGCGGCCGCAGCGCTTGGGGGCGCGCCGATCGGCGATCTGGGAACGACGGCCTTCGTCTTCCTTCCACTGCCGCGTATCCGGCTCGCCGCCGTACTTTGGCCGGGGGATGAGGAGTTCAGCGCCCGAGGTGCAATCCTCTTCGACGCCGCCAGCAGCCACTATATGACGACGGATGGCCTGGCCCTGCTCGGAGGCGGGCTGGCGGGGCGTCTGACTCGCCCGGTCCCATCAGGCTAGATCGGATCCCCGACGCCGGAGCGCTGATGCAAGTCGACACATGGAGGCCCTTCCTGGGATGAACCCCACCCCCCGCTCGATGCTGGCACAGATCTTCCTTTCCCCCAGCGAACGCCGGTTGCGCGCAGGATGGCGCCTGCTGCTGCAGTCGATCTTGCTCCTGGTCATCCTAAGCATCGTCTCGATTGCCGTGGTCATTCTGGTGTTGTTCCTTGGCATCGACCTCAATGCCCTTCCGCTCTTCTCGCTGGCGACGCTGCTCCCAACGGCCTTGTCCATGACGCTGGCGGTGGGGATCGCCAGGCGTTGGTTGGATCGTCGTTCCTTCACTTCGCTCGGTTTCGTCGTCGGCCCGCGCACGCTTACGGATCTGGCCGTCGGTTTTCTCATTCCCGGCGTGATGATGGGCGCGATCTACTTGCTCGAGCTTGGGCTGGGCTGGGTGAGGTTCGATGGGTGGGCATGGCAATCGATGTCTTCAGGGCAAGTCGCCCTGGGCGTGCTTGGCGGGCTGGCGGGGTTCGCGGTTGTGGGCTACCAGGAGGAGCTTCTGAGCCGCGGCTACCACTTGCAGAACATCCGGGACGCAATGGGGCTCGGCTGGGGGCTGTTGCTGTCATCCGGCATCTTCGCCATCATGCATCTGGATAACCCCAACGTCACCTGGTACACCGCCCTCCCGGGTCTCCTTGTGGCTGGCTACTTCTTCGCCTTCGGGTGGGTTCGCACCCGACAGCTCTGGCTGTCCATCGGGCTGCACGTCGGCTGGAATTTCTTCGAGGGCACCGTGTTCGGCTTCCCGGTCAGCGGTATCGACCTGGTCGGGCTGATCCGGCAGACGCCCACCGGCCCAGTCGCGTTCACCGGTGGCCCTTTTGGCCCCGAAGCCGGACTCATCCTGGTCCCGGCCATGGCCGTAGGTGTCGCACTCGTGTGGTGGTACACACGCGGGCGCCCAATCCCACCGCAGGAGTAGCCATACTGCTCTGGTTGACGCCCAGGGCGGCCCCCCCTGCAACCTCCCCAATATCCCCCACATGCGGGATACGTCCTGGCGTCGCAGCCACAATCTGCCCCTTGACAGAATAGAACTGCTGTTCTACTCTCATGTGCAGTTAGAACATGCGTTCTCTTCCCAAGGAGGTGTGTCATGTCGACCTACGCCCCGCCTTCCGATGCTCTGAGAGGTACTCCGAGCCTCGCGGAGACCGCCCGAAGCATCACCACACGGTTCTTGCTCCGCCGTGCCACGGCCTTCGGGACGATCATGCTCGGAGCCCTGGTCGCCTTCGAATTCTTCAACTACGGGACGACCGAGTTCGCCCTGCGTGACCTGATGGGCGACCTGACCTTCGGCCTGGCCCGCTGGTCAGTGGTCCTGGCGCTGGCGTTCTGCGGAATGGACTTCGCTGGCATCGCCCGGCTGCTGACGCCCGAGAAGAACCCCCGCCCCTCGACCGAGTCGTGGTATCTGCTGGGCGCGTGGGTGGTGGCGGCAGCGATGAACGGTATGCTCACCTGGTGGGCAGTGTCGCTGGCCGTCGTCTCGCACGGCGGACTTGGGAACGAGATTGTCGGCCGCCAGGAGCTGATCCGCAGCGTCCCGGTCTTCGTCGCCCTGCTTGTGCTCCTGATCCGCGTTCTGATCATCGGCTCGTTCACGCTGAGCGGGAGCCGGCTCTTCAGCCCGTCGGATCGGCGTACCCCGCTCATGCTGCGCCCGCTCGCCGGCCGGTCGCAACGACCCGGCACGCCGATCGGACGACAGCCCAGGGATCCTTCGGCGACCCCCTCGCCGGCCTTCATCCGCACCTCCGACCGCGGCCGGTCGTGATCGCCTCGATCCCGCACGCGGCACGACGCCCCCCGAGCCTGCAGGCTTCGCTCGGGGGGCCTGCCGCTCCCATACGGCTGGCGCATCTCCTTCCTCTGATCCTGGCCGCAGCGTGTGCTGCGGTCGGAGTGCGCGTGGAGGCAGGGTTGAGTGCGCGCCTGGAAGCAAGTCGCCCTGTTCCAGTAGGGAGTTCAGGGCAGGACACCGGCAGCAGCCTGCCGTCTGTGTTCACCCCCGAGGTTCAGCGCTGGGCGGGGAACATCCAGACCTGGTCCGAAGAATACGCGCTTCCCCCAGCCCTGATTGCGACCGTCATGCAGATCGAGTCGTGTGGCGACGCGCAAGCCCGATCCGGCGCCGGGGCAATAGGGCTGTTCCAGGTCATGCCGTTCCACTTCCAGCCAGGGGAGAAGCCGGGCGACCCTCAGACCAATGCGCGCCGCGGTCTCGCCTACCTGGCGAAAGCCCTGAGCCTCGCCGGGGGCAGAATCGACCTGGCCCTTGCTGGGTACAATGGCGGGCTCTCACGCATCGGGCAACCTCCCGATGACTGGCCCGCCGAGACACGGCGCTACGTGGCCTGGGGAACGGCGATCTTCGCCAATGGGTCCGCCGGCCGGGAGACATCGCCTGCGCTCGATGCCTGGCTGCAAGCCGGTGGCGCCCGGCTGTGCCGCGCTGCCGCAGCTGCCGGGTGAGGTCCGCGCCGGACGTCCGCCTCTGAAGCCCCGCGCTGACTCGGTCATTGCCCGGGAAGGCGTACAATTCCATCCCTGCAGGCTCACCTGGCACAAGGCTCTTCCGAAACCCAACCCGAAAGGGGACACCGATGTTCGGCACTCGCGACGCGCAACTGGCCGACCTGGCCGCAGCCTATTCGGATTTCGTGCGCACAGTGAGCAAACTCAGCGGCCCGCGGTTCTTGCAGTCGCTGGGGGACTGGACGCCGCGCGACATCGTGGCGCACTTCATCGGCTGGAATCGGATCACGCTGGTAGGCTGCGGTATGGTGCGCGAAGGCGTCGAGCCGTTCTACTTCCACGACGGTACGAACGATTACCGCCTCGTCAACGCCGCTTTCTTCACGCGCTACCCTTCTGAGGATCGTCCCGCGCTACTAGCCGAGATGGCGGCGAGCATGGAGCCGTTGGCGGCGTACCTGCACAGCGTGCCGGAGGGAGAGTGGGAATGCGACACGGGAGTGCCGCACTATCGAGGCGGGCCGGCGACCGTTGCCCGTTGTGTCGACTCCCTCATCCGGGACTACCGGAAGCATCGGGAGGAGATACTCGGTGGACTGCAGTAAACCCGCTTGCCACCCGGGGCGCTTCCGGTTGGCCGTCTCGCTGGATGGCTTCCGGCGCGACTAGCGCTTTGCGATCGCCGCTCCCGTCGCTGGCGCCGGATCGGTGCAGCCACTCCCACTCTGCGGCAGCCAGACGGAGAATGTCGTTCCCTTCCCCACCTCGGACGCCACCTCGAGGCGCCCCTCATGGCTGCGCGTGATCCAATAGGCGATCGACAATCCCAGCCCGGCGCCGCCCTGCCCGGTCCGCTTGCGTGACCGATCGACGCGGTAGAAGCGCTCAAAGATATGCGGCAGTTCCTCTTGCGGGATGCCCGGCCCGGTGTCGGACACGGTCACCCGCGCCCAGTCCCCGACGCACGCCAGCCCGAGTGTCACGGCGCCTCCCGCCGGTGTGTACTCGATCGCATTCGACATCAGGTTGAGCAGCACCTGCTTCAACCGGTCGCGGTCGCCCATCACCCGCGCCTGATCTTCCTGCCCCAGGCGGACTTCTATCCGATCCTGGGCCAGCACCTTGGATTGCTGGAAGACCTCCAGAACGAGGGTGTCAAGTTCGAGCTCACTCCTGGCAAGCGGCAGCTTGCCAGACTCCGCCTGGGTCAACACCAGAATGTCCTGCACCAAGCGCTTCATGCGCTGCGTCTCGCTGGATATGGCCTCGAGCGACTCGGCGTCGAGCTGGCCCATCTTGCGCATCAGGTCGAGATTGCCCAGGATGGTGGTCAGCGGCGTTCGCAGCTCATGCGAGACGTCGGCCAGGAAGCGCCGTTGGGTCTCGAAGAGATTCTCAAGGCGTTCGAGCGTCTCGTTGAAGGCGATGATCAGCCGGCCCACCTCCCCCTGGGCCGGGCCCGAGAGGGGGATACGCAGCGAGAGATCATCGGCGCGCGTGATTTGCAGCGCCGCTTCGGTGACCTGCTCCAGCGGGCGAAGGGCTGCCGCCGCCGTCGTCCACCCGACCAGTGCCGCCAGCAGCACGGCCATCAATCCTCCGCTGAGGAGCAGCACCAGCAGCGCACGTTGCGCCTCATCGACGGTGGTCAGTGGGCTGGCTAGCTGCATCGTCCCCACCACTGTTCCTTCGGGCTGGGCGACGAGCGGGTAGGTCAATACTCGCAGGTGGATGTCTTCGAAGCGCACATCGGAGTAGGCAGCATCGCCGGCGGTCAACCGATCCGCGTCGAACGGTGTCTCGGCCACCGAGACGTTCTGCACGACCAGGTTTCCGGCGGTATCCCAGATCTGGACGTAGACGTTGGCCGTAAGGTCGAGGGCCATCGGGGGCAGGCGGATGCCCGTGACCTCCCGCCGGAATGCCAGTCGGATCTCATCTGCCGCCACGTTCAGCGTGGCGTCGATCTGCCGGATCAGGCTGAGCGACAGCAGCGCGTAGACTGCCACGCCGAACGCCAGCAGCACCAGCGTCAGGACGGCGCCATACCACAGCGTCAGCCGGGCCCGAAGGGTCATGCCGTTTCCCGCAGCACATAGCCCACGCCACGCACCGTGTGCAGCAGTCGCGGCTCCGCCTCGGACTCAGTCTTCTGGCGCAGGTAGCGCACGTAGACCTCGATAATGTTGCTCTCGCCGCCGAAGTTATAACCCCACACGCGATCGTAGATCACCTCGCGCGTCAGCACCTGACGCGGGTGCTGCAGGAATAGCTCAAGCAGTTCGTACTCCTTGGCTGTGAGCTCGACGGCGCGATCCCCGCGGAACGCCTGATGGGTCCCGGTGTCCAGGCGCAGGTCGCCAAAGGTGAGGATCTCCGGAGTCTCCGGCTTGGCCCGCCGCAGCAGGGCACGCAACCGAGCGAGGACCTCATCGAGGGCGAAGGGTTTGACCAGGTAGTCATCCGCACCGGCGTCGAGCCCCTGGACCCGATCGGATACGGCGTCCTTCGCGGTCAGCATCAGGATCGGCACGTTGCTCGCGGCGCGCAGCCTGCGGCAGACCTCCAGCCCGTCGATCCCGGGCAGCATCCAATCCAGGATGACCAGGTCGGGAGGGTTGTCCCGGGCGGAGGCCAACCCTGCCGTGCCATCGGCGGCCGTCTCGACCCTGTAGCCTTCGTAGATCAGCCCACGGCGCAGGAAGTTGAGGATCTTCTCCTCATCCTCGATGACCAGAATCAGCTCCCGCATGGCCGCCTCCCGTGCAGAGCCCAATCATACCTCCGCCTCCCCAGCTTAAAGCCCCGAAGCCGCCCACCCGGGCGGCTTCGGTTGCGCGTGTCGGGGAACTAGAGGACCTCGACCTTGGCGCCGGCCGCCTCGAGCTTGCTCTTGGCGTCCATCGCCGCTTCCTTGCCAACGGCCTCGAGCAACTTGCCGTTGGGAGTCTCGGCCATGTCCTTGGCTTCCTTCAGGCCGAGGTTGGTGATCTGACGGATAGCCTTGATGACATCGATCTTCTTCGGGCCTACTTCCTTGATCACCACGGTGAACTCGGTCTTCTCTTCCGCCGCCTCGGCGGCGGCTCCGCCACCAGCGGACGGCATCATGGCCATAGCCATGGGGGCAGCCGCCGAGACACCCCACTTCTCTTCCAGTTTCTTCGTCAGTTCTGCCGCCTCGAGGACTGTCAGCTTGCTCAGTTCCTCGGCCAGCTTTTCCAGGTCAGCCATTGTTCAGGTTCTCCTTCGGTTGTATTACCGATCCAGCAGGGCCCCAAAGGCCCGATCGACTAGGCTGCCGCGACGGCGCCCTTGTCGGCGTAAGCTTTGAAGACGGTGCTCATCTGGCGTGCGGGAGCGGACAAGACCCCCGCCAGACGCGTGGCTGGCGCATTGAGCAGGCCGAGCAGCCGGGCTCGCAGAACAGGCAGCGGCGGCGTTTCGGCCAGCCTCAGGATCTGGCCTCCGTCATACACGACGCCGTTGACCACACCGGCCTTGACCTTGACCCGGTCGGACTCCTTCGTGAAGTCGACGATGACCTTCACCAGCGCCAGGGGTTCGTCCGGGGCAAAGCCCACGGCGGTCGCCCCTTCGAGCGCTTCGTCGGCGATGGTCAGTCCGGCTTCCAGAAGCGTCAGCCGCGCCAGGCGATTCTTGACCACGTGAAACTCGCCACCCAGGTCGCGCACCTTGCGGCGCAGCCGCTCCAAGTCCTTGACCGGAAGCCCCGAGTAGCTGGCCAGGATGATCCCCTCGCTCTTCCCGACCAGGTCACGGTACTGCTGGACCAGTGCCTGCTTGCGTTGCTTCGAGATCGCCAATGTCTCTCACCTCCTTTCAATAAACGAGTCTCTGCTTCGCGTTCGAGCCGCAGCAAAGACCCTCGCAACCGCCCGTGTCCGGGCAGGAGGTTGGCGTTGAGTCTTCGCCTCGGCAGGGGATTAAGCCCCGCGTCTGCAGGACACCTGCGGTCTTGGGCGAAGCAAGTTGTCGGTCTTCATCCCGCCGTGCGGGATGGGAAACCCTCTCCCGGTCGCTCCTAGGCGATGTTCGGGTCGATCTTGATCCCCGGCCCCATGGTGCTGGTGACAGTGATCTTGCGGATGTAGGTGCCCTTGGCCGCGGGCGGCCGGGCCTTCTTGACCGCCTCCATCAGTGCCGTGAAATTCTCCGTCAGGTTGTCTGCGGAAAACGACGCCTTGCCGATGGGCACGTGCAGATTGGCGGTCTTGTCGACGCGGAACTCGACCCGCCCGGCCTTGAGTTCCTTAATCACCCGCGGCAGATCGACGGCGGGAACCACCGTGCCGGCCTTGGGATTCGGCATCAGGCCGCGAGGTCCGAGGACCTTGCCCAGCCCGGATTTGCCGATCTTGCCCATCATCTCGGGCGTGGCCACGGCGGCGTCAAACTCGGTCCAGCCGTCCTTGATCTTGTTGATCACCGCGTCGTCGCCGATGATGTCGGCGCCGGCTTCCTGGGCCACGCGCGCGCCTTCGCCCTCGGTGAAGGCGATCACCCGCACCGACTTGCCCAGACCGTTCGGCAGTTGGACGGTGTCGCGCACCTGCTGCTCGGCGTGCCGAGGGTCTACGCCCAGACGGATGTGGACCTCGATCGTGCCGTCGAACTTGGTGTAGGACGTCTCGCGGGCCAGCGTCAGCGCCTGGAGCGGCTCATACAGCTTGTCGATCTCGACCCGGGCAACTGCCTGGCGGTACTTCTTCCCGTGCTTGGCCATACTGACTCCTTGTGGTGTTGGCGGGCCGCAGCCACGGCCCTCCCACGCTAGTCCTCGACCACGATCCCCATGTTGCGGGCGGTTCCCTCGATCTGGCGCATTGCCCCTTCCAGATCCACCGCGTTCAGGTCCTTCATCTTGAGCTCAGCGATCTCGCGGACCTGGCTGCGGTTAACCTTGCCCACCTTGATCCGATTCGCCTCCGCCGAGCCTTTTTCGATCCCGGCCGCCTTACGCAGCAGCACCGGGGTAGGCGGAGTCTTGAGGATGAAGGTAAACGAGCCGTCGGTGTAGATGCTGATCTCAGCCGGGATGATCTCCCCGGGCTTGCCCGACGTGCGGGCGTTGTATTCCTTGCAGAAGGCCATCAGGTTGATGCCATGCGGCGCCAGCGCCGGGCCGATAGGCGGCGCAGGGTTGGCCTTGCCGGCCTCGATCTGCAGGCGAACAACGGTCTTGAGTTTCTTTGCCACAGGTGTACTCCTTGAGTGGTCCTAGCGGGCGGTACGGGCCGCCCTCCCACGTGGGCCAGTCGGCCCGCCGTCAGGCTTTTTCGACTTGCAGGAAGTCCAGCTCCACGGGCGTCTCGCGCCCGAAGAACGACACCATGACGCGCACCTTGGCCCGCTCCATGTCGATCTCATCCACGGTTCCGATGAAGTCGTTGAACGGCCCGTCGATGATGCGCACCTTCTGCCCGGTCTTGTAGGTCACCTTGACCCTAGGGGCCTCGGCCTCCATGCGCTTGATGATCTGGGCAACCTCTTCCGGGCGCAGCGGCGTGGGATCGTTGCCCATCCCGACGAAGCCGGTGACTCCGGGTGTGTTGCGCACCACATACCACGAGTCCTCGGTCAGGATCATCTGCACCAGGATGTAGCCCGGGAACACGCGCCGCTCGACCGTGCGCCGGCGTCCCTCGCGCACCTCGATCTCTTCCTCGGTCGGGACGACGACGTCGAAGATCTTGTCCTTCATCCCCATGGTGTCAATGCGCTGCTCGAGGTTGTGGCGAACCTTGTTCTCGTACCCCGAGTAGCAGTGGACGACGTACCAGCGCCGCCCGTCGTCCGGCTCCTCGCCGGGCGAAGCCTTCGCCGCACCCACGGCGGGCGCCGGCTCCACGGCCGGCGCGGCTGCCAGCGTCAGGCTGGGTTCCGGCTCGGGACGCGGATCGTCCGCTGGCGCCGTATCGGTCTTCGGCGTCAGGGACTCGAAGGTCGGCTCCTCTTGCGGGGCGATGTCGTCCCGCGGCTCCAACTCGTGCTCACTCATGCCATCTAGCCAAGGCTGAGGATCAGCCCAACCAGGCGGGCGAACACATAGTCCATCGCGCCCAGGAAGGTACTCATCACGCCGACGACCACCAGAACGATGATGGTCAACTGCGTCGCTTCTTGCCGGGTTGGCCAGGTCACCTTGCGCAGCTCCGCCAGCGTCTCGCGAAGCGTGCGGATGATCACATTCGGCTTCTTGGAGGTCGTCACCGTGCTGTTCCTCCGTTCAGGCCGCCGCGGCTCGGGCGGCGGTGGTGTCCCAGGCAGGCCAGGCAGGAATCGAACCCACAACCCCCGCTTTTGGAGAGCGGTGCTCTGCCAATTGAGCTACTGGCCTGTGTCCCGGGGACGAAGCCGGCTCCGCCCCCGATCCGATCGCCCTTACTTGGTCTCGCGGTGCAGCGTATGCTTGCGGCACCGCGGGCAGTACTTCTTGAACTCGATCCGGCCCGGGTCGTTGCGCCGGCTCTTTTCGGTCGTATAGTTCCGTTCCTGGCACTCCGTGCACGCCAGCGTCGTCACCGGTCGGGTATCCTTCTTGGCCATAGTTCACTCCTGCGTCCCGCGGCCGCAGGTCTCCTTCTACTCGAGGATCTCAGTAATCACGCCGGCGCCGACCGTCAGCCCGCCCTCGCGGATGGCGAAGTTCGAGCCCTTCTCCAGCGCCACCGGCGTGATCAGCTCCACCGTCAGATTCACGTCGTCCCCCGGCATCACCATCTCCACCCCGGTCGGCAGCGTGATCGACCCCGTCACATCCATCGTCCGAATGTAGAACTGCGGCCGGTACCCCGTGAAGAACGCCTTGTGCCGCCCCCCCTCGTCCTTCGTCAACACGTACACCTGGCTCAGGAACTTCTTGTGCGGCGTGATCGACTTCGGCGCCGCCACCACCATCCCCCGCTCCACGTCCGTCCGCTCAATCCCCCGCAGCAGCAACCCCAGATTGTCCCCCGCCATCCCCTCGTCCAGCAGCTTGTGGAACATCTCCACGCCGGTCACCACCGACGTCACAATCTCGTCCCGCAACCCCACAATCTCCACCGTCTCCCCTATCTTCACCTTGCCCCGGTCCACTCGCCCGGTCACCACCGTCCCCCGTCCCTTGATCGAGAACACATCCTCCACCGGCATCATGAACGGCTTGTCCATCTGCCGCACCGGCTCCGGGATGTACTCGTCCACCACCCGCAGCAGCTCCTTGATCGAAGCGTACTCCGGCGCATTCG